>ERZ1370068.7554-contig-6466_pt1 | contig 74722 bp, 127 predicted proteins | sample MGYA00561227_ERZ1370068 | MGnify/ENA primary metagenome ERZ1370068 (study PRJEB38410, sample SAMEA6850437) | metagenome | study: Metagenomic assessment of the ecological functions of the soil: analysis of the soil microbiota associated with the... | reverse complement strand
TTGTACTTCGTTCAGTTACGTATTGCTGACCGTGACAATGTCCGGCGCGACGCGGGAGACTGCCACGAGGGCGCGCGGACGGCCGCGGGCAGCCCACCCGCCAGCCTCCGGACGAAAGGACCTGCCGTGACGACCAAGAGTGACTTCTCCGAGGAGGAGTGGAGCCGGATCGTGCGGGCGCCGTTCGTGGCCGGTCTGGCCATTTCCTGGCCGATCCCAGCGGTCCGATCGAGGCCGCGAAGGAGTCGATGGCGACGGTGAAGTCCGCCACGAATCCTTCCAGTCGGGAGCAACTGGTGACCGAGGTGGCCCTCGACATCCAGGCGGAGGTCCAGCAGAAGCGGAACCCGCTCAAGGGTACCGCCCCTCGTCGGAGGGGACCGCACCGAGTGGTGAGCAGGTGCTGGTCGAGCTGAGCGCCGTCCAGGCGATTGTTGCGGCTCAGGCGACCCCCGAAGAGACGGCGGCGTTCGGCCAGTGGCTGGTCGCCTCGGCGCAAGCCGCCGCCAACGCCGCCAAGGAGGGCGGTTTCATGGGGTTCGGCGCGGCGCAGGTCAGCAAGGGCGAGAAGGAGATGCTGGACCAGGTGCGCGCGGCGGTCTCACAGGCTTGACCGGGCCCGGCGCCAAGTCGATCCGCTCGACGCGCGCACATCAAGCAGTCCCCCGCGCACACTGCTGCAGACCGGCGTAGGCGAAGCTCCATCTCCGACTGCACGCCGACGACCCACACGACGCGACACTCGACGCCTGCTCGGCGACATACTCGAGCAAGGCCGTCTCACCAACGCCCGCCTCGCCGCGCAGAAGCTGCACCGAGCTTTGCCTCGCCGCGAGGCCTGCAGCTGCCGGTCCAGGAGTTCGCACTCGTCGCGCGCGGCCTCAGCAGCAGCGGACGCCAAAGAGGCGTGGACCACGGACCCCGCAGCCGCGCCACTGGTACCACGACTAGGGCAGCTGGATAGACTCGAAACGACCGCGACCTGGAGCCATAGCGGCTGTGATCACCTCGAAGCCGCTTCATCTACGCACCGTGGCGACAGCCACTTGTATCACACTCACATCCGAGGAGACGTCGACTCTAGGAGGACACTATGACTGCCGAGAACACTCCCACCCAGGCCGCCCCGGACACCATCGTGCTGATCCATGGTCTGTGGGTCACCCCCGAAGCTGGGAGAAGTGGGTCGAGCGCTACGAGGGCCGTGGTTACCGTGTGCTCGCCCCCGCCTACCCAGGCTTTGAGGTCGAGGTCGAAGCGCTCAACGAGGATCCAACCCCGATTGCGGCTTTGACTATCCCTGCGGTCGTCGAGCACCTCGAGAGCGTGTCGTAGGCGAGCTAGATAGAGCGCCGATCATCATGGGCCACTCGGCAGGAGGCCTCTTTACCCAGATCCTGCTCGATCACGGTTACGGGGCAGCAGGCGTGGCAATAGACTCCGCGCCGGCAGAGGGCGTCAGGGTAACCCCGGTCTCACAGATAAGATCCCTCTTCCCCGTTCTGAAGAACCCCGCAAACCGCCACAGGGCGGTGGGCTTCACCCCAGAGCAGTTCCACTACGCCTTCGCCACCACCCTAAGCCGGGAGGAGTCGGACAAGGTCTACCAGCGCTACCACATCCCAGCGCCGGGCAGCTTCGTGTGGGCTGGGCCCCTAGCCAACTTCACGCCCGGTCACCAGGATGTTTACGTCAACTTCAGGAACGAAGACCGGGCACCGTTGCTGTTCATAGCGGGTGGAGAAGACAACCTCATGCCTCCAGCGGTCAACCAATCGAACGCCAAGCACTACCGCCACACCAACTCGGTCACTGACTATAAGGAGTTCCCTGGACGCTCGCACTACACGGTGGGACAGGACGGATGGGAGGACGTAGCAGACTACGCCCTTGAGTGGGCGGTAGAGCACGCGCGAAGCGTCCAGCGGCTTGAGCCTAGCCCGGGGGTCTATCCACCGATGTGACTTTGCTAGGTCTGCCGAAGCGGCACAGCTGGTCCGATGCAGACACAACCACGGGATCTGTCCGCCGAAGCGCTGAGTACCGCGCTGGTAGCCGGGTGGCAGATCGTTGCGGGAGTCGATCGAATACGCACCTGTCGGGTTCGGCAGTCATCACTGGTTGGCAGTCGAGCGGTCGGGTCGACGATGGTTCCTCTCCGCCGATGCGGTCGGCAACGATCGGGTTCGCCTTGGCGAGTTGCAGCGGCGCTGTGCACCGCGGCGACGCTGCGGCGCAAGGCGGGTCTGAGCTTCGTCGGGGCGCCGATTCCGCGGAGGGACGGCGGGCTGCTGGAGCCGGTAGGTCGCTATGCCGTTGCGGTGTACCTGCCATCTGGTGGAGGTCTCTAACCACGGCGAGGAAAGCGGATGGGATGGAGTGGTCGAGCTGCGTAGCCGCGCTGCACGCCAGCAACGCCGGCAGTCGAGCAAATTGCCGCTATCGATGACCTGGTGCTCCCAGAGCGGTGGAGCCTGCAGCCCCGAGGGCCGATCAGCGCCGAACCATCGGCGGGCCCGTACGCGGCTCCCTTTTGTCAGTTGCTTGCCGATCATCGCAAGACCATCGCCGAGGAGCTGCGGCGCTATGACCGGCTGGCGGCGAGCATCGCCGCCGATCGCGGCGACTGGGTGATCACGCACGGTGAGCCCAAGGCCAACAACATCATGATCACCCAAGACGGGCCGGTCCTCATCGATTGGGACACCGCCCGGGTGGCGCCAGCCTGAGCGTGATCTGTGGATGACTGGCGCGCACCTGCGCTACCTCACTCACCGGGCGTCGTATGCGTCCCGACCGGCTCGACTTCTTCCGCCTCCGCTGGGGGAGCTGGCCGACCTGGCCAGCTTCGGCTCCTGGCTCCGCCAACCTCACCGAGCCACGCCCGACACCGAACGCGCCTGGAATGGGGCGGTGGAGATCTCACGCTCGCCTGGCAGACGGGAAGCCGGGGCCCTCATGGTCCCACGGGAGACCGCTTTCGGTTAGCAGCCTGCCGCGGTAGGTCCCGTCGCTGGGCGGAGAATTCAGCGCAATGTGAGCCCGCCAAGTTTCTCGGGATTGCGCACCAACAAGATCGAAGTGACGAGATTGTCGTCAGGTTCAAGACACCAAACGCTGTCGATCACGGTCGGCGCGCCCTCCGGGCGATCCAGCACGGCAATCCCCAGCTGCCCGTTCACGTCACGCCGCAGGCTGCTGGCCGGACCGTTATACCTCGCCAGGCTCGCGGCACGAAGCGGATGATCTTGTCCGGTCCATGGATCGGTCGCAATGCAGCTTGTTTCAGCCCGCCGCCGTCGGTGATCAACACCACGTCTGGAGCCATCAGGCTTACGAGGTCAGCGATCGGATCCGTCCTGGATAGCACGAAGAAACTGCTCGGTAACGCGTCGATGGGTGTCGGAGTCGACCGGATTCCAGAGCCGACTCCCGCAGCCGGCCGCGCGCCCGATGAACGGAGTTGGCGTGCTGGAAGCGGCATTACGATCCAGCGTGCTCGCCACTTCGTCGTAGGGAACATCGAAGGCGTCGATGCAGTATGAACGCCGCCCGCTCGGCCGGACTCAACGCTTCCAGCAGCACCAGCATCTGCAAGCGACACCGACTCGGCAACCTCCGGCAGTGGCGTCGGCCCCCGACGCGGCTGAGGTCGTCAACGGGTTCTGGCAACCACGGCCCGACGTAGCTCTCCTTCTGCGCGGCTCAGCTGTCGCAGTCGGTTGAGCGCCAAGCGGGTGCCGATGCGTACGAGGTACGCACGTGGATTCATCACCTCGCGTAGCGGGACCTCGGCCCACCGCAGCCACGTCTCCTGGGCGACGTCCTCAGCGTCACTCAGGCTCCCAAGCAACCTGTACGCCACACCGACGACGCGCGGACCGGTGTTGGGCGAACAACCTGGCCGACTCTGCCGTATCACTGGCCACGTCCGTAGTTCGCCGCTCATGGACGCGATCCTGCCCCACCGGTTCGCAGCGATCCGCCCGAACCCTGCCCGGTGAGGCCCATGGCGGCGTTGGTGCGAGATCTGAGGTTCTCCAGCGCAACCATTGCAGTCAGCTCCACGATCTGGCCATTGTCAGAACCATTGCCGAAGCTCGTCGACCTGGCGATCGCTGACGCTCGGGGGCGTGGCGCTCATCGCCTCGGCGAAGCCGATCACGGCGCGCTCGAGCTCTGAGTAGACCTCGGCTTCGCGCCACCGCGCGATCTGCTTCAACCCGGCCACCGGAACACCACGGTTGTGCGATTCCCAGTAGCCGTAATCCAGGCACCATTCACAGCCGATCGTGGCTGCTGCCGCCATCGTGGCGAGTGCCTTCACGGTGTGATCCAGGCGATTCCAGCGAGCGGCGCTGGTTTCAGTCCTCGATCAGCGTGAGCAATACGCGTCGGTTGTGCAACGCGACCAGACCGGGATCCAGCACGCCACCGTAGCGCCGTCGGCTGTATGCCTCCAGCGCTCGGACGAATAAGGTTCGGCGGTGGGTAAGCGGCACGCGAGGATGCGCAGTTTCTGAGGTTTGTACTGAAACAGTCATGCCTGAAGACACCGGTCGCGTACTGAATGTGACGGCGGAGGACGATACCGATAGCCTTCGGGAATGGCGACCGTGAGCTTGCCCGGCGAGGCCGACCCTGAACGCATCGAGTGGGGCCGACCTGACGGCTCGGTGGTGCTGTTGCTGCACGGTCTGACTTCGTCAAGCCTGAGCTGGCGGAACATCGCACCTGTGCTCGGCCAGCACTTTCGGGTCATCGCGCCGGACGCCCGCGGACACGGTGGCAGCCAGTGGACCAGGGATTACTTCCTTCGAACTGATGCGTGACGATGTCGTGATGTTCATGGAGCAACTTGGCTTCCTCGCGGCGATCGTCATCGGCCACTCGATGGGCGCTGTCACGGCGTACGAGCTGGCCGCCACTCGCCCCGATCTCATCCGACTTCTGGTGCTCGAGGAAATGCCTCCACCCGATCCGGCGAATCCGCCCAAACCGATCCCGCGACACCCGATCCCGGCGCGAGTTACGACTGGCGGGCGCTGATTGCGATGCATCGTTGGCGCAATGCGCCGCCGCCCGGCTGCGTGGGAACTCGCACTCCAAGATTCAGGCCAAAACACTGGTTCTCGGCGCCGCGCACAGCACCCCTGCGGCAAGACCGGCTGGGAAGAATTGAGCCGGCGCATTCCCACGGCAGCTTCGCCTCGATGAACTGCAACCACGACGGCCACGAGGCCCGGCCGAGCGAGTTCCTGGTCCACGTCGAACCCTTCATCGCCCGATTCCCGCTAAATGACTTTGCTTTTCACCCCGACTTGTCAGCCTCTCAGCGTGCCATAGCCCGCTGAGAAGCTGACGGAAGTCGGCGTATGACTGTTCCCACCTATCCTTGGTGCCATGTCGGTCACCGCTGCAGCGCCGTCGCGGGGCAAGTCCGAGGCGGGCTGGCTCGCGCGTTACGGCGTAACGGCATTCCGCGAGATCCCGACCCCAGCGAGCCATTGCCGAAGAGGCTGCTGAAGAACAGACTCTTCTGGCTCACCGTCGTCATGATCGTGGTGTACCTGACTCTGCTGCTGCTGCTCTACGTGCAGGTCGTACCAGATCGCGAGGTGCCCGGCGGCACCCTGCCCGGCCTCGGCACCGAGGCGATTCCGATCGCGATCAAGTACGCGGCGGTCACAGCGATCCCCCTCTCCCTGCTCTTCCTGTGGGCTGACCGTTACCGGCCGCAGCGGTTCTGGGTCTGGTTCATGACGTTCGGCTGGGGTGCATGTGTCGCGACCTTCGTTTCGCGCAGATCAACAGCTGGGCTGCTGGTCACCTCAGCATCGTTGGCAACGGCGACCCTGCGACTGCTGCCCGAGCTGCCATCTACGTCGCCCCGTTCGTTGAAGAAGCGTCTAAGGCCACAGTGCTGTTCTGGCTAGCGATCTTGATGCGCTACCAGTGGGTTAGCCGACTCAGCGGGATCGTCCTGGCCGGCCTCTCGGGCGCGGCCTTCGCCTTCACCGAGAACATCCTGTATTACGGCCGGGTTTATCGGTACGCCGCTCGCTACCTTTGGCGAGGTGCCGCCATTGGAAGCACTGCAAAGCCTCTTCGTCATGCGCGGCCTCCTCACCTGCTTCGGCCACCCGCTCTTCACCGCGATGACGGGTGTTGGGCTGGCGATCGCTCTACGATCCGAAGAGCAAAGTGGTCCGCGTTGTCGCACCGCTCGCCGGATACTGCGTGGCCGTGTTCCTGCATATGGCGTTCAACACAACCGCAACCTTGATGCAGGGCAGCAACCTGCTCTTCATCTACCTTGTCGTGGCACTTCCTGCTGGTCGTCGGGATGATCGTCTTCGTCGTGCGGCAGCTGTTCCGCGAGGGCCGGCTGATCCGAGAACGGCTCGTCGACTATGTCCGGCTGGGCTGGCTGCCCGAAACCGATCCCAAGGCGTTGTCTCGACTGCGTACGCGGTTCCGGGCGCTCTGGCACGCCGTCTTCGAAGGTCCAAGCACATTCCTTGCAACGATCCGGTTGCAGCGGGCGGTAACCGAGCTGGCCTACCTGCGAGATGCGCTGACCCGTGGCCTCATTGACGAGACCGGGCGCGTACGGGAGAAGGAACTCTTGGGCAAGATTCGAGCGATCCGCCCAGAAGCGGTGGTCTTGCCTGAGGGACGAGCGGCCTACCCATCCTTCCGCCGCCGTCGCACGGGCGTCCTCGACGCGTACGCGCCTGCCAGCTATCCAGGTCCGGCCGGTCTGGGGGGCAACTATCCCGCACCAAACGCATTTCCGGCACCGCTCGGTCAGCCCCAAGGTGCCTCCGCTGCGGCATGGGCACCGTTGGGGCAGACTGCTACGCAATACTCCGAGGTCGACCCCAGCTGGAAACCGCCCGGAGAGTAGGGAGCCGCAGATGACCGGCAGGCAGCCGACGCCGCTGGAATCTGCACTCACCGAGCTGCGTGCGGCTGTCGCGCCGGTGAGCCTGCCGCTGCCGCTGCCTGGAGCCGAGGAACAGCGCAGGGTCGTTGAGGAGATCACTCGTCAGCTTGATGACTACGTCATGCCCCGGCTGGCGACCATCGACGCGCCGCTGCTTGCCGTCGTCGGCGGCTCGACCGGAGCCGGCAAGTCGACGCTGGTGAACTCATTGGTCGGCAGGCAGGTCAGTGCTCCCGGCGTGATCCGTCCGACGACCCGAGCGCCGGTTTTGGTGCACCACAGTAAGGACGCCCGTTGGTTCGCCGATGATCGAATCCTTCCCGGGCTGGCGCGTTCATCGGGAGCGACGAAGGATTCTCGGTCGCTGCAGCTCGTCGTCGACGATTCCATTCCGCCAGGCTTGGCCCTGCTGGATGCACCCGACATCGACTCTGTGGTGGTCGAGAACCGCCAGCTCGCGGCACAGCTGCTTGCAGCGGCTGACCTCTGGCTCTTCGTCACCTCCGCCGCCCGCTACGCCGATGCCGTGCCTTGGACCTTTCTGCGTACGGCTGCAGATCGAAGTGCCGCAGTGGCTGTCGTGCTTGATCGGGTCCCACCGCGTGCCATGACAGAGGTACCGCCCCACCTGGGCCAGCTGATGAGCGAACGCGGTCTTGAAGACTCGCCGTTGTTCGCGGTCCCGGAGACGACCGTCGACGCAGACGGCCTCCTTCCGGCGAGCGCCATTCAGCCGATCCGGGGCTGGCTGGCTTCTTTGGCGGCCGATCAGGCCAGCCGCGCCAAGGTCGTGCACCAGACGCTGGACGGCGCGATCGGCGCGCTGGCGGCGAAGGCACCAAACCTTGCACGCGGCGGTCGAGGAGCAGCTGGAGGTGATCGAGCAACTGCGAGCCGAGGCGGACCACTCGTACGCCGAGGCGGTTCGTACGGTCCAGGTGCAGACCGCCGACGGGACGCTGCTGCGCGGCGAGGTGCTTGCGCGGTGGCATGAATTCGTCGGCACCGGGGAGTTCTTCCGGGCGCTCGAGCAGAAGGTGAGCTGGCTGCGGGATCGGTTGATGGCAACCCTTCGAGGCGAGCCACCCGGTGCGGGAAATCTCAAGGTCGCTGTCGAATCCGGCCTGGAGTCGTTGCTGGGAGAAGAAGCCGCAGCCGCGGCAGAGCGCGCTGAGGCGTCCTGGCAGAGCCAACGCCGCGGGCCGCGCGCTGATCGAAAGAGCAGATATCGACTTGTCGCGGCCATCGCCCGACTTCGAGAGGCGAGCCGCTCGCGCGATCCGTGACTGGCAGGGCGCTGTGCTTGATCTCGTTGCGGACGAGGGCATGACCAAGCGTTCAAGAGCGCGGTTCTACGCCCTCGGTGTCAACGGAATCGGTGTGGCGTTGATGATCGTGGTCTTTGCGCATACGGGCGGTTTGGTTGGGGCCGAGATCGGCGTGGCCGGCAGGACTGCCGTGCTCGCCCAGCGGATCCTGGAAGCGGTTTTTGGTGATCAGGCCATTCGGCGACTCGCCAAGACAGCCAAGGATGATCTTGACATGCGGGTTCAGGTGCTGCTGGCGGACGAGCTGGTGCGCTACCACAAGGTCTTGGATGCCCTCGCAGTCGACCCCGATCAGGCGGAACGGCTGCGCGATGCGGCTGCGGCTGTGGAGTTGACGCGAGAGGACGGTCTGCCGATCAGTGAGACGGACGAGGCGGATGCGGCGCTACCGCCCGGTGAGCGGCGATTGGCAATCGGTCCACCGACTGTGACTCAGATCCCTTCTCTCGAAGGAGCCTATGAGGCCGACATCGTTGACGCGGAGCTCATAGATCAACCGCGAGAGGAGCTGCGGTAGTGGCCGGCCGCGGCCTCGGATTGCTCAGCCGTAAGGATGTCAGCGCGCACCTCGTTGATCATCTTCGGGCCTTGGGTGAGGCGGCGGAGCTGTGCGAGGGTCGGGTCGATTCCGACGCTCTTGGCGAGGCCCGGCGCGTAGTTGATCAGGCCGATCGGCGGCTTGCCTTCTCGGGAAGCGCCACAGTAGTCGCGCTTGCCGGCGCCACCGGCTCGGGCAAGTCGTCGATCTTCAACGCCCTGTCTGGCACCACGCTCGCGACGGTTGGCGTACGGCGCCCGACCACCGCACACGCCATGGCCTGCAGCTGGGGCGAGGAATCAGCTGAGGAGCTCCTGGACTGGCTCCAGATCCCGCGACGGCACGCGCTGGCGGTCGATCCTGAGACGGACGCGGCCCTGGACGGGCTGGTGCTGCTCGACCTGCCTGATCATGACTCCACCGAGCTGGACCATCGCTTGGAGGTAGATCGGCTGGTGCAGCTGGTGGACATGTTGATCTGGGTCGTCGATCCGCAGAAGTACGCCGATGCAGCCATCCATGATCGTTATCTCAAGCCGCTCGCTCAGCATGCGGACGTGATGATGATCATCTTGAATCAAGTCGACAAGCTCAGCGTGATGCAGCGAGAGCAATGTCTGAACGATCTGCGTCGGCTGCTGGACTCCGAAGGCCTGGCAAAGCTGCCGGTCATGGCTGTCTCAGCAGCAACGGGAGAGGGGATCGAGGCGCTCCGAGTCACGCTGGCTCAACGGGTCAGCGAGAAGCAGTCGGCCGCCCGCAGGCTGGCGGCGGACGTCTCTGTTGCCGCGGTCAGGCTCAGCGCCGCTTCCGGCACTACCAAGGTGACGCCTCTTGGTCGATCGAGCAGCGATCAGTTGACTACCCAGGTGGCCATTGCGGCAGGCGTGCCCGTGGTTACCGAGGCAGTTGGCAAGGCATGGCGGCTGCGAGGCGGCCTGGCGACTGGATGGCCAGTTTTGGCCTGGGTTGCCAAGTTCAAGCCCGACCCGTTGCGCCGGCTCCATTTGGACCGGTTGGGCGTCGGCCGCCGACGCAAGGAGATCGATCCTTCGCAGGTTGGGCGTACCTCGCTCCCGGCAACCTCCGGTGTCCAGAAGGCTCGGGTGGATACGGCCTTACGAACACTTGCCGATCAGGCTGCTCAGGATCTGACCCGTGGCTGGGCTGATGGGATCAAGCAGGCGGCCCGCTCGGCCGAGGATGAGCTGCCGGATCGCGTCGACCGGGCCATCGCGACCACTGATCTTGATCTTGCCGACCATCAGAGGTGGTGGCAGCTGATCCGGGTACTGCAATGGCTCCTGGTGGCGACGGTTCTCGTTGGTCTGGGTTGGCTGGCCTTGTCATTCCTGCTGGCATACCTGCAGTTGCCTCCGCTTCCCAAGGTCACCTGGTGGGGGCTGCCTGCACCAACGGTGCTGGCCATTGGCGGCGTACTGGCCGGTCTGTTGGTGGCGGGACTGGCGAGGATCGGTGTTGAAGTCGGAGCTCGGCGGCGTACGACCAAGGCTCGGCAATTGCTCAGGGCAGCGATCGCGCGGGTGACCGGTGAGCTGGTGATCGAACCGGTCAAGGCCGAGCAGGCGCGCTATGAGAGCGCGCGGCTCGCGCTCGAACGCGCGCGGGGATAGGCGTCTGCACCGGCTGCTGTTTGCCGCGTCTCTTCGCACAGGTCGCGTATGGCGGCTGGTTGTGCCAATCCAGGCTTCATTCGTGGCCTTGTGCGGGAAAGCGTGAAATGTCCGAGCGATCGACGGCGCGTTGGCTCGAACCACCGGTATCCACAGTCGTCAGGGGCGCCCCAAAGCGTCATCCACAGATTTCCAACCAACCGCACGATTCGAGCTTGCGTCCACATGCTGACGACGAAGACGCATTGTCGTAAAGCGAAAGGACGAGCCGATGGAGGCACAGGTATACATCACGGGCTACGCCGGGACTGAGGTTGAGACGCGGGGCAATGGGACGGTGTCGGCGTTCAGGTTGGCCTGCACACCGCGTATCAAAACAAAGGGTGGCTGGGGTGACGGCAATACGACCTGGATCGAGGTCTCCTGCTTCCGCACCTTGGCACAGCACGTCGCGCAAAGTGTGCGCAAAGGGCGATCCGGTGGTGGTTGTTGGCAGGTTACGGACCAACGTGTGGGAGAAGGACGGCCAAAGTCGCGAGCGGCTTGTCCTCGAGGCCGACACGGTTGGTCATGACCTGAACCGCGGCACATCGGCATTTCGCCGCCCGCCTCGCTTGGCTCCAGCTGATTCTTCTGAGCCAGAGGTGCCACCGGAGGACGAAGTGGAGACAGCCGGCATGAGCGCGGAGGAGCGCGCCGCACAAGCCGCCTGAGGCGGTCCGCGCGTTCGGCTGGACCGCGCCGGTTCGGCTAGACCCGCGCCGGTTCGGCTGGACGGGATGTCAGAGCGGACCAAGGGGACTCAGGCGGTGGGCCGGATCCGATCCGCCAGGACAGCGCGGCAGCGCTGCCCAATAGCGCGCGGATTCGCGCCCACAGGTGACGCACCATGTCAGGCTGGCCGCGGCCGCCGGGGCCGAGCTCTCGAGCGAGGCCGATGCAGAGGCCGAGCTCTCGAGCGAGGCCGATGCGAGGGCCGAGCTCTCGAGCGAGGCCGATCCGGCAGGTGGCCGCCGGTGGTGCGTCACCGCCCACTGGGCGGCTGCCATACTTGAGCGCCGCAAGATGCCATCTAGGGTTGGCGCCTGCAAGAAGTTTTTGGCGTACAAGCAAAGGTTTCCCATCCGCATGCCGGAGTTCATCTACACGATGCACAACGTCCGCAAGACACTTGGCGACAAGGTTGTGCTCGACAACGTGACCCTGTCGTTCTATCCCAGCGCCAAGATCGGCGTCGTCGGACCAAACGGCACGGGCAAGTCAACGCTGCTCAGGGTGATGGCAGGTATCGAGAAACCCAACAATGGCGATGCCACGCTCGCCAAGGACGCGACGGTCGGAATCCTGCTCCAGGAGCCGCCCCTGACCGAGGGCAAGACCGTGCTTGAGAACGTCGAAGAGGGAGTCGCGGACGTCAAGGCGCTGCAGGTGCGGATGGATGAGCTCGGGGTCGCGATGGGCGAGCCGGACGCGGACTTCGACACGCTGATGGCAGAGATGGGGGAGGTGCAAACCGAGCTCGATCGGCGTAATGCCTGGGACATCGACTCTCAGCTCGAGCAGGCGATGGATGCGCTGCGCTGCCCGCCGCCGGACGCCATGGTCGATGTGCTCTCCGGTGGAGAGCGCCGTCGCGTCGCGCTTTGCAAGCTGCTCCTGCAACAGCCGGACTTGTTGTTGCTCGACGAGCCCACGAACCATCTGGATGCCGAGTCGGTGCAGTGGCTGGAGTCCCACCTGAAGGCCTATCCCGGTGCAGTTCTTGCCGTGACACATGATCGCTACTTCCTTGACAACGTGGCGCAGTGGATCTTGGAGCTCGACCGGGGCCGGACCCATCCGTACGAGGGCAATTACTCCACCTACCTCGACACCAAGAAGGCGCGGCTCCAGATCGAGGGCCGCCGGGATGCGAAACGCGCCAAGATCCTCGAGCGGGAGCTGGAATGGGCGAGATCCAACCCGAAGGCGCGGCAGGCGAAGAACAGGGCTCGGCTGGTCCGGTATGAGGAGTTGCGATCGGAGGCAGAGCGTAGCCGCAAGCTCGACTTCGAGGAGATCAACATCCCGCCCGGCCCGCGGCTCGGCAGCACTGTGCTCGACGCGAAACAGCTGGTCAAAGGCTATGGGGACCGGCGGCTCTTCGACGGGCTGAGCTCTCACTTCCGCGGGCCGGCATCGTCGGCGTGGTCGGACCGAACGGGGTCGGGAAGTCGACGCTCTTCCGCATGATCGTTGGCGAGGAAGAGCCGGACTCCGGTGCACTGATCCTCGGCGACACGGTGCGAATCTCTATGTCGACCAGGCTCGCTCCGGGCTCGATCCTAGGAAGAATGTGTGGGAGCTCGTCTCAGACGGGCTCGACTACATCAAGGTGGCCAATTTCGAGATGCCGTCGCGCGTCGTACGTGGCGTCGCTTCGGGTTCAAAGGCCCGGACCAGCAGAAGCCTGCCGGCGTGCTATCCGGCGGTGAGCGTAACCGGCTGAACCTGGCTCCTGACACTGAAGATGGGCGGCAACCTGCTGCTGCTCGACGAACCGACCAACGATCTTGACGTCGAGACCCTCAGTCGTTGGAGGATGCGCTGCTGGAATTTCCGGGGTGTGCTGTGGTGATCTCCCACGACCGCTGGTTCCTTGATCGGATCGCGACCCACATTCTGGCGTGGGAGGGTGACGAAGAGGACCCGGCCAAGTGGTTTTGGTACGAGGGAAACTTCGCCGACTATGAGGCGAACAAGATCACTCGGCTCGGCGTCGAGGCTGCGCGTCCGCACCGCGTGACGCACCGCCGCCTCACGCGCTGAGAAGTCCGCGGCCAGCGAGGAGTTCGGCGAGCGTAATGGCCTCCCCGATCGGCAAGCTGGACGAGCTGGGTGCGGCAGGAGAACCCGTCAGCCAGTACGAGGGCGTCAGGATGGGCGGCAACGGCCGGCAGCAGGTCATGCTCAGCCACCTTCACCGACACCTCGTAGTGGCCTTTCTCGACTCCAAAGTTGCCGGCCAGCCCACAGCACCCGCCGACGGTTGTGACGCTGGCCCCCGTCGCTGCCAGCAAGGTCGCATCGGCCTGCCACCCGATGACCGAGGCATGGTGGCAGTGCGGCTGGACGACCAGCTCGATGCCGCTCAGGTCGGGCGGTGTCCAGTTCGGCGTACGCTCCAGCAGCTCGGCGAGGGTGAGTATGCCGGCGGCGACCTCGGCAACTCGAGGATCCCCGGCAGCAGCTCGGCCGCATCGCTACGCCATACCGCAAGGCAGGACGGTTCCAGGCCGATCACCGGCGTTCCCCGCGCGATGACCGGATGCAAGACGTCAAGCGCGTTCCGCAGCTTGCCGTCGGGCACCGTCGAGCTGTCCGGTGCTGATCAGGTCAGGCCGCAGGCAGGCGGCTCGTTCAGGAGCTGCGGTGCGTAGCCGGCATCGGCAAGCACCGAAACCGCTGCCGCAACGGCCTCCCCAGAGAAGCAGTCAGAAAACGAGTCCACCCACACCACTGCCGGGGCCCCAACTTGTGCAGGAACCGTAGTTCGCCTGCGCGCCGCGACAGAGGCGAACTGGGGGAGCGAGCGGCGCTGATCAATACCCGCGCCCCAACGGATGAGGCTGCGCAGCCCGGGGTCGCAGCGCTCATGTTCACGAGGCGTGACAGAAACCGAGCTCTGGTGATCAACCGGCCCCAGCGTGGCAGCCAACCGAGCGCGTAGTGGCTGCGCGGCCTGATCTTGCCGCGATAAGTGTGATCAAGCACCTGCGACTTGTACGTGGCCATGTCGATCCCTGTTGGACAATCCCGCGCGCACCTTGCACGACAGGCAGAGATCCAGTGCTCGGTGCACCTCCGGTGACTTCCAGCCGAGCTGCACCACACCGCCATTGATCATCTCCTGGAGCACTCGCGCGCGCCGCGAGTGGAGTCCCGCTCCTCGCGAGTTGCCTGATACGACGGGCACATCACACCCAGACTGCCGGTGGTGTTCGCGAGACATTTGCCTACGCCAGAACAGCGGTGCACCGCCTCGCTGAAGTGGTCGAGACGACCACTGGAGCTCAACCGCACGCACGTCCGCGGCTACCGGGCGAGGATCCACCAGTACGCCCGGGTTCAGCAGGTTCTGCGGGTCGAAGGCAGCCTTGACTTGCCAGCGAAGACCTCGATTGCGGTCGCTGAATACATTGCTGGCAGCAGAGCCGATCGAGCCCGGCCATCGCCGTGCTCACCCGACAGCGAGCCGCCGTAGCGGGCAACGAGCTGCGCCGCCTCTTCGACGAAGATCTTGTAGCCTGCAGCCCCGCCTGGCTCGGTGAGCGGGAAGTCGATGCGCACGTGCACGCAGCCATCGCCGAAGTGAGCCGTACGGCAGCCCATCGAGTCGATGATCATCAAGCAATCTGTCGAAATCTCGCAGGTATGCGCCCAGGTGCTCGACGGGAACCGCGGCATCCTCCCAGCCGGGATAGGCGGGTCGGGCCAGACTGATGGTCGCGAGGCCCGCACCATCCTCTCGGATCTTCAAAGCGCTGTCGCCTCGGCTGGATCCGTGATGACGAATCCGTCCGACGTTCCGGACGCAGCCAGCAGCGCATCACCGCGTAACCGCAGCTCGGCCATGTCGTCGCCGACGAGCTCGACGAACATCCAACCGTCTCCTCGCGGCAGTGCCGGAACCCCGACATCCCCGCGAGTGCGGCGTACCACATCGACAATCCGGCTATCCAGGCCCTCGCAGGCCGTTGGGCGATGATCAAGGATGAGAGCGCGGCGTCCGCGGCATCCGCCATCGTCGGATACCCCAGCGCGAGCATGATCTTGTACGGCGCGTCGGCCACCAGCCGGACTGTGGCGCCGATGATCACTGCGAGGGTGCCCTCAGTGCCCGCCAGAACCGTGCCCACGTTGAAGCCGTGCTCCGGCAGCAAGTGCTCCAGGCTGTAGCCGGACACCTGCCGCCGCAAGCGCCCGAACTCGGTGCGAATAGTTCCAGGTTGGCTTGCACCACTGACTTCAAGCGCAGCCAGGCTCACATAATGATCATGGTTTGCGGCAGTGCTAGGGAGGGTGATCTGTTCGCCAGAGCCGGTGATCGCCTCGAGTGCCACTACATTGTCGGCGGTCTTGCCGTATCTCAGAGCGCGTGGGCCGCACGCGTTGTTGCCGATCATTCCGCCGATTGTGCAGCGGTTGCTGGTCGATGGGTCTGGCCCGAAACGCAAACCATGAGGAGCTGCGGCGAGCTGCAGCGCCGACTGCACGACACCCGGCTCGACGCGGGCCGTACGCGCCTCTGGATCAATGTCGAGAATGGTGTTCAAGTGCCGCGACGTATCAAGATCAATCCGGAGCCGACCGCATTGCCTGCGCAGGATGTGCCGGCGCCGCGTCGTGGTCACCGGCATGCCGACGGCGCACGCGCCGCGTCCAAGACGGCCGCCAGCTCCTCGACCGTGCGCGGCTGTGCAACGGCTCGCGGTACGACCCGGTAGAGCGAGGCGTCGGAAGAGTAGAGAGCGCGGGTGAGGTCGGTTGCGTCGAGGACGCCAGTCGACACCGTGCCGCCGGAGCTGCGAGGCGAGCTCTTCAACCTCGGGGAGAGCGCGACGGTCTTTGGCATGATCGCGTTTGATCGCGTGGTGCCCCGCGCGAACTGAGCCTGCCACGGACGAATAGCTGTGTACTTCGACCAGGCTCAGCGCACTAAACTTACCGGCGAGTAACTTCAGCCTTTGAGTGGAGGCGTGATGAAGCGGACCATCTTCGACGAGGACCACGACGCGTTCCGAGAAAGCTGCCGGGCGTTTGTCGACCGGACCCTGCGACCACACCACGAGAAGCCACCATGGCCAACCACGAGTTCGGCCGAGAGGGTATGGCTCGAGCTAGGCAGGCAAGGCTTCTTGGGGCTCAACGTCCCCTGAGGAGTACGGCGGCGCCGGTGTAAACGATCTACGGTTCTCGCTGATCTTGGCCGAGGAGCTCTCGCGGTTGGCGTTCTCCTACCCCTCGTGTGTCGGCATCCACACCAACTGCATCGCGCCGTATCTGGTCGATCTGTGCACCGAGGAACAGAAGCAGCGTTGGCTGCCTGGGTTCTGCACCGGCGAGTTGATCACTGCGCTCGCTATGACAGAGGCTTCGGGCGGTTCTGATCTTGCCGCGCTGAAGACCAGAGCCGTGCGCGACGGCGATGACGTGGATCTTGAACGGTTCGAAGACCTTCATCACCAACGGCGCCAGCGCCGACTTCGTGCTGGTCGCGGCGCGAACCAGTCCGGAGAAGGGTGCGAAGGGCATCAGCTTGTTCGCGGTGGAGGCCGGCATGTCTGGCTTCGAACGTGGGCGGAAGCTGGACAAGGTCGGTCAGCCGGAGTCAGACATCTCCGAGCTGTTCTTCGGCGACGTCAGGGTTCCAGCTGAGAATGTGATCGGCGATATCGATCGGGGCTTCAGTCACATGATGCAGCGGCTGGTGGCCGAGCGGATCGGCTCGGCTGTGAACAACATCGCCCACGCTCGACAGATCCTCGGATGAGACCCTGGCCTATGTGAAGGAACGCAAGGCCTTCGGCATCCCCATCGGCTCCTTCCAGGCCAACAAGTTCACCCTTGCCGAGCTGCAGACTCATGCCGAGGTCACTCAGGCCTTCGTCGACCAATGCGTGATGGAGGCGGTGCGCGGCACGCTGACCGCTGTTGATGCGGCCAAGGCGAAGTGGTGGTCGGCGCAGGCGCAGAACGACATTCTCGACGCCTGCCTCCAGCTGTGGGGTGGCTACGGCTACATGAATGAGTACCGCGTCGCCCGCGCGTGGTCCGACGCGCGGGCCTCAAGATCTGGGCGGGCTCCAACGAGATCATGAAAGAGCTCATCGGCCGCGATCTGGGGGTTGTGATCATGATGTCGCGCACCGGTGTCGAAGGCTCCCAAGCCGTCATCGTCTCTGCCGCGCGAACCCCGATCGGGCGTGCCGGCGAGAGGTCCTCTGGCACAGATCCGTCCCGATGATCTTGCTGCCGGTGTGATCACGGCCGCGCTGGCCAAACTCGAGGGCTTCGACCCGAGCACACTTGACGACATCTCATGTCGGGTGCGCTGAGCCCCGCGACGAACAGGGCGGCAATCTGGCACGCCGCATCGCGGTGCAGCTTGGACTGGACGGAGTCCCAGCCGCCACGATCAACCGCTTCTGCGCCTCTAGCGTGCAGACCGCACGGATGGCCTTTCACGCCATCAAAGTCGGCGAGGGTCATGCCTGCGTCTCGGCCGGCGTGGAGTGCGTCTCGCGTTATCGCGGCTTCGGTTCGGCCGGCGTCGACCCCGTTGACACGCACAATCCACTCTTTGCCGCCGCCGAGCAACGCAGCCTCAGCACTTGCCGCCAGCAACCAGAAGTGGCGTGACCCGCGCGAAGACGGGCTACTTCCGGACATCTACATTGCTATGGGCCAGACGGCCGAGAACGTCGCCACCCTGCGCGGCATCTCCCGCGTCGAGCAGGACGAGTTCGGCGTACGCTCCACAGAACCTCGCCGAGAAGGCCATTGCGGAACCAGATCCTCGAGCGCTGAGATTGCACCGGTCAACGCTGCCTGACGGCACTGGTGGTGAGCTCTGACGACGGACCTCGACCAGGCACGACCAATGGAGGCGGTCGCCGCGCTGAAGCCTGCCTTCCGCCAGGACGGCACGGTCACCGCCGGCAACTGCTGCCCGCTGAACGATGGGGCGCGCCGCCGTGGTGATCATGAGCGACCAGCGTGCGGCCGAGCTCGGGTCTGACACCCGCTGGCACGGATCGTCGCGACGGGCGTCAGCGCACTCAGTCCAGAGCTCATGGGCCTGGGCCCTGTCGATGCGAGTCGCAGGGCCTTGGCCAGCGCCGGGATGACGGTCGACGACATCGATCTGGTCGAGATCAACGAGGCGTTCGCTGTCCAGGTGATCGCCTCGGCTCGAGATCTCGGCTTGGACTGGACAAGCTCAACGTGCACGGCGGAGCGATCGCCCTGGGCCACCCGTTCGGCTGCACCGGTGCGCGGATCATGACCACGCTGCTGAACGCCATGCGCGTACGAGACGTCCAGTTCGGGCTCGAGACGATGTGCGTCGGTGGCGGCCAAGGGATGGCACATCGTGTTGGAACGGCTTTCCTAGCTGCGAGCGCCTCGCAGCGCGGGCGCTCGCTCGAGGTCGGCTGGATGCTCGTCAGCTGCCGAGGGTAGTCTGTTGATCGCCAGAGCCGCGTTGATTTGCGCGTGGTTTGGCTCATCTGCGAGCGTCGCCGATCCGCGACTCGAGCGAGGAGGCGAATGGTCCCGTCGTCAGGTTCCACGACTCTGGAAACCGCTGCCCTCCACGGGACGAGTGCACGTGGTCGGCGCAGGACCCGTGGGCCTTCTGCTCACGGCACTGCTCCAGTCGATGGAGGGGTTCTCCGTGCGTCTCTATGAGAAGCGGCACGAGTACACGCGCACCCGGATGGTCCAGCTCGCGCCGTACCTCGTGGCGGACTCAGTCGAGAGCTACCGCACCGATTCCATCGACGGGGACAGCGTCGAGGCCGTCTTCGATCCGGCCGAGCTCGACGAGGGCCTCGCCTTCAGACAGTCCATTCCTGCGGACCTGATGGCGCTTCTTCGCGGCTGGACGTTGGGGTTCTGCCCACTCAACTCGATCGAGCGCGACGTCAGCGATCTGATCGATGCGCGCGAGATCGAACGCGGTGCAGCGCACCGCGGCCGTCGTGACGGCGGAGGACGCGATGGCGATGCTCGAGCCGGGAGACATCCTGATCGACTGCACGGGCGCCAGGTCGCTGCTTCGAGATCGCCTGGTGCCTGGCTCCGGCAGAGATGGACGGAGGCGCAAACACGCTCAAGATCCGGCTCGAGTACGCGCTCGTCATCACCTTCCTATACGGCCAGACGTACGACTGCAACGAGTACTGCAAGTACTACAAGAACATCGAGAACGCGCACTACAAGTTCATTCCCATGGTCCACCGCACGCACTACGACGGCAGTGATCAGCCACGTCTGACGGGCATCGTCAACATCAGCGCCGGAGGACTTCGAAGCGATGCCGTCCCGATTCGACGGCCAGTGGCTTCGCAGCAACTTTCCCAGCGTCGCCCAGTCGATGGACCGTTTCATCGACAAGATCAAGGAGGAAACTCACGGCGAGATACTCGGCGACCTCGAGATCGTCCGGATTCCCTTGATCTCTATCGGGCTCGCAATGCGACCAGCCGGCAGTGGCTGACAGCGGGCTGCCGACGATCACCCCTTCGCCACTTCGCCGGTGTTCCTCGCCGGCGACTCGGCCATTGGCTCTCCGTACTTCAGTCGATCTCGCTCGGTTTCGAGTGTGCGATGTACCTGGCAGGACTCATCGCGCAGCGTGACCTACCGCTCAGAGACATGCTCGATCGCTATGAGCTGTACATGCTACAAGCAGTGGCTTCGCGTCTACATGCGCAGCAAGATGATCAAGCACAACAAGGATCTGTTCGAGTCTCTCGATGACCCGTTCGCGCTCCTGGACAAGCTGCACATCTACTAGCCGTGCTCTCGTCGAGCTTCGTGACAGCGTCATGCGGCTCCAGGGCGACGGAGATCGTGGCGCGGATTACGGCTCGGCCGTGGCGGCAATACCGAGAGGACCGACGACATCGGGGCTCTACTGAGGATGCCAGCTTCCGGGTAACTGCCCGGGAGTATGGCTCGGGCAGCGCCGCAAACCGATCAGGGTTGGCTACCCTTCGGATGTGACCGAGACAACATTGCTTGCAGCGCGGCCGGCATCGGTGGGCGCCATGCTGGTACGCCGGGTCGAGCAACCTCCTCGAAGGAGGCATTTCGTTACGTCGAGGACGACCGCTGGGTCTCGCTGAGCTTTGGCAGCAGACCAAGGACAAGGCCTTCCAGCTCGCGGCTGGGCTGCTCGCGCTCGGCATCGGGCCGGAAGATCGTGTGGCGCATCGCCTCCAGCACCCGTATGGAGTGGATACTGGCCGGACCTGGCGATCATGTGCGCGGCCGGCGCAACGACAGCGATCTATCCGTCCACTCAGCACGAGGATGTTTGCTTTATTCTGGCCGACTCTCAGTCGAAGATGGTCGTCGCCGAAGACGACGTTCAGGTTGGCAAAATCCTTGATCATTCGATGAGCTGCCCGCAGCTGATCAACATCGTGCAGCTGGATGGCAAAGTTGACCATCCCAAGGTCATCGGCTGGGGAGATCTGGAACGGCTGGGTCGGGAGTATCTCGATGCCCATCCAACCGCCGTCGATGATGTGATCGCAGCGATCGGGCCCGAGGACTTGGCGACGTTGATCTACACCTCAGGTACGACTGGGCGGCCCAAGGGCGTACGTCTGGTGCAAGACTGCTGGACCTACGAGGGCGCAGCCGTCGAGGCGTACGACATCATCAGCGCCGACGACCTCCAATATTTGCGGCTGCCGCTCAGCCATGTCTTCGGCAAGGCCCTGATTGCCATCCAGGTCTACATCGGTTTCACGACCGCGGTTGACGGCCGGATAGACAAGATCGTGGAGAACCTGGGCGTGATTCAGCCGACCTTCATGTGCGGCGCGCCGCGGATCTTCGAGAAAGTGCGCGCCAGAGTGATGATGACTGCCTTCGCACGGAGTCAAGGCGAAGATCTTCGACTGGGCGTTCGGGGTCGGCCGCAAGGTATCACCGATGCGGTTGGCGGGACGGGAGCCATCAGGGGCTGCTCGCCCTGCAGTACGCACTGGCGGACCGCCTCGTCTTCAGCAAGATCAAAGCAAGGATGGGTGGGAAGATCAGAGTTCTTCGTGTCTGGCTCCGCACCGCTGAGTCGGGAGGTGCAGGAATGGTTCCACGCAGCCGGGCTTCTCGTGCTGGAGGGCTACGGCCTCACTGAGACCTGCGTTCCCACCTGCGTCAACAACCCGCGTGCCACCCGTTTCGGCACCGTAGGCCCGCCAGTTCCTGGTTCGCAGGTCAAGATCGCCGACGATGGCGAGATTTTGATCAAGGGCCCGGGCGTCATGCGCGGCTACCACAACATGCCGGAGGCAACCGAGCAAGCGCTCAAGGACGGCTGGTTCGCGACCGGGGACATCGGCGAGCTTGACGAGCAGGGCTATCTGCGGATCACCGACCGGAAGAAGGACCTGATCAAGACCTCTCGGCGGCAAGTATGTGGCTCCGCAGAAGGTCGAAGGTGTGCTCAAGACGGCCTGCCCCTATATCAGCCAGCTTCTGGTGTACGGCGACGGCCGCAAGTACGCCACGGCTTTGATCACCCTCGATCCCGAGGCGATCGAGGGTTGGGCGAAGGAGCAGGGGCTGAGCTATTCCTCCGTCGAAGAGCTCGCCGGCTCCCAAGAGGTCCATGACCTGATCGAGGGATTCGTCACGCAAGCAACGAACAGCTCGAGCGCTGGGAAACGATCAAGAAGTTCGAGATCTTGCCAGGCGAGCTCTCCGTCGAGGAGGGTGAGGTCACGCCAAGCATGAAGGTCCGGCGCAAGATCGTGGAGAAGAAGTACGCCGATCTGCTGAACAGCATGTACGACGCAGATTAGCGGGGAGGCAGGCTCGCCTTGCGATGCCCACGGCGTGTGCTTCGGGAGGCAGTACTCGAGCCTGTCGAAGTGTTCAGGAGGCCTAGCTCGCAGCCTCGAGAGCATCTGCTAGCTCTTGGCGCCACCGTTGACGAAGATGACCTGGCCGGACACGTAACCTGCTTCCTCCCGGCACAGGAAACTTGCGACAGCGGCGATATCTTCAGGTCGTCCGATGCGGCCCACGGGAATGTCGCGGGCCGCGGCCAGCTTCCATTCCTCGTAGTCCAGGCCTTGGCGCGCGGCCGATATCTGCGTCATGTCGGTCTCGACGAAGCCTGGAGCAATCGCGTTTGCCGTCACACCGAACTTGCCCAGCTCGAGCGCCAGGGTCTTGGTGAAGCCGATCATGCCCGCTTTCGCTGCGGCGTAGTTGACCTGCCCGCGGTTGCCAAGTGCCGAGGTCGAGGAGAGGTTGACGATGCGGCCCCACCTTTCCTGGGTCATATGCACCTGGGCTGCCCGCGTCATCAGAAATGCTCCGCGTAGGTGAACGCTCAGCACCGAATCCCAGTCATCCGCGCTCATCCTGAAGATCAAGTTATCGCGGATGATCCCCGCGTTGTTGACCAACACGGTGACCGGTCCCAGCTCCGCGGCAACCTGCTGCACGGCCTCCCCGGCGGCCTTTTCGTCGGCGATATCCGCGCCAATCGGGATCGCACGGCCGCCGTTTTCTATGATCTCCTTCGCGGTGCGTCGACTCCCTGCTCATCGAGATCAACGACACCGACGGACATGCCGTCTGCCGCGAGCCGATGAGCGATCGCGGCACCAATGCCGCGCGCCGCGCCGGTGACGATTGCAACTCTCATGCATGAGACTGTATGTGATTGTCAGCTCCCAGCATCGGCCTTCTGACAGGATCGACGACCGTGAGCCCGTATGTCCATCGCTGTCCGATGCGCTGGGGCGACATGGACGCCCAGGGCCATGTGAACAATGCGGCGTATCTCGACTACCTCCAAGAGGCCCGAGTTGCCTTCCTGCTTTCCGGCGCACGGCCGCTGCATCGGCTGCTCGACTCCGGCACTTTGGTGGTGAATCACCAGGTGGAGTACCTCAAACCTGTGACGTTCAGCGACAGTCCGCTGACGATCAACCTGTGGGTGGATGCAATCGGCGGCAGCCGGTTCTCCGTCGGGTACGAGGTATATGACACGGCGGATCTGGCGGCCCGCGCCCGCACGGGCATAGTGCCATTTGACCTAGTCAGCAATGTTTTGAGGCGCCTTACCACGGAAGAACGAGAGCTGCTTGGCCAAGCGCGTGCGTCGGCTGAGCCACTGCGTCCGCTGCCGAAAGTAGCCGTGCTGGACAAAGGTCATAGATATCCGCTCAGTGTGCGCTGGTCAGATCTCGACTCGTACGGCCACGTCAACAACGTGAAGTACTACGACTACGTCCAGGAAGCCCGGATCAGCTTCATGACCACCACAATCGGCTGGGAGCCAGAGGCAGTCTGGATGGTAGCCCGCCAAGACCTGGAATACCTGAAGCCGATCGACTTCAGGACCGATCCCTACGAGGTGGGCACCGCAGTTGCGGCAATCGGCAACCGGTCCTTCACCTTGGCCGCCGAGATTCGTGATCCCGCGGAAGCGAACCGTGTACGCGACCGCGCGGACCGTCGTGGTCGGCGAGTCCCCGCTGCGCGCTGATCAGCGTTCGGTGTTGGATCACTGGAGCGTGGCCAACGCGACCCCAGTAAACCCATAAACGCGCCAAACGCAGTATCGAGGTGATGAGCGTCAGGCAGCGCAGAATCAGTTCGACGGTGGAGTGAGGGGGTAGGGCTTCAGTCCCGGCACTGTGCCCGGGTGCTCGTCAAAGGTGTTGACCATGGCGTACGCCGCCCGCTCCAGGTAGTCCCATAGCTCGCGCTCCTGCTGCGGCGTTAGGTCGATGGAGTCGATTGCGTCCCGCATGTGCGTGAGCCAGCGATCCCGCATCGCCGGCGTCACAGCGAAGGGAGCGTGCCGCATCCGCAATCGTGGATGCCCGCGTTGCTGACTGTACGTGGTTGGGCCGCCCAGTACTGCTCGAGAAACATCCGCAGTCGTTCCTCGGCAGACGCAAGATCGGCTTCGGGATAGAGGGCGCGCAACTGCTGGATCGGACCGCAACTCCCTCGTAGAACCGTTTGACAAGCGGAACGAAGGTGGCGTGACCGCCGACAGCGTCGTAGAAGGTCTGCAGAGGTGCTTGCTCGGGCATCTGGACCATTCTCCATCACACGTCGAGCGGCTGGCAGGATGAGACCGCGTACGCCCATCAATCAATCGGGAGGAGTCAATCAATGGCTACGGTGCGGACCGCGGAAGCGCACTGGGAAGGATCTCTGATTCGACGGCCAGGGCCGATGTCGAGCTCGTCTCGTCCGGCCTCGGCGGCTTCGACGGTCACCTGGGCGGCACGCGCTGAGCAGCCCAACGGCAAGACCAGCCCGGAGGAACTGATTGCTGCCGCGCACTCCACCTGCTTCTCGATGGCATCTGTCAAATGGCCTCGCCAAGGACGGCAACCCGCCCACCTCGCTTGACACCCAAGCCGAGGTCACCTTCGATCCTCCGAACATCACCGGCATCGAGCTGACCGTGACAGGTGTGGTGCCGGGCATCACCGCGGAGGAGTTCGAGGCAGCGGCTCAGGGACGCGAGGGAGAACTGCCCGGTTTCAAGGCACTCACTGGCACGACGATTACGGCTCGATGCCACTCGCTTGCTGGCTAACGCTTCATAGATACAGCAGGATCAGCGCAAGGTCCGTCGATTGGGGTTCGGCCTCGGCAGGTAGCTCGCCGCGGCCACCCTGACTGAAGTTGCCAACGCGGAGGACTTCGCCGTTACGGACATACCAGACGGTGCCGTCCTTGCCTCCGCAGTTCAGTGACCCGCAATCCAATGGCCTCGACTACACCGGAGGCCATGTCCATGTCCACGTAGTCGCCTACACCGAGCTGGTCCTCGACCAACATGAAGATACCCGAGACGAGGTCCTTCACAATGCTCTGCAGGCCGAAGGCGACGGTGACGGCGATGACCGTCGTGCCCGCCAGAATTGTGGTGATGTTGTAGCCCAGCTCGGCCAAGATCATCAGGATGGCAACGGCGAAGATCACGAAATGTCACAGTGCTCTGAGCCAGCGAGGCCGAGCGCCGAGAGGCGTTGCTTGCGGCGCTCGGCGGACACAGTCGTGGCATCGATCACCTTCTGGGTCACCTGACTGCGTGAGCTGAGAGGCCGGTCGATCGCCCGTCGCACCGAACGATTGATCAACCGATTGAGCACTCGCCGCAGCACGAACGCCGCAATGATCAAAAGCACGATACGAAGCGGCCTAAACAGCACCAGTTCGGCGAGATTGTCTGGTAACCAGTCCGGCATGTGCCTCAGCCTAAGACGTGTCGCGGTATCGCGTGAGCTGTCAGCAAGTCAGCGTGCTATAGCAGACTGAGACGCTGACACGTCTCCTGAAGAGCTGAAACGGTCACCCTGATCGCCGGTCGCTCCGATGCAAGAGTCCGCCAGATTGCATAGATCTGGCGGGAGAACGCCGGCTTGAGCGGGATGATCGATAACACCCTCGGTGGACCCGCGTCCGAGCCTCGGCATGACAGCGATGCCCAGCCCGGCAGCGACCATCGCGAGTTGGGTTTGATGCTCCTCGGCGGTATGGGTCACCTCTGGCGTCAGCCCGTGCTGCCGCAGCGTCTGGGTAAGCCATTCGTGGCAGATGGCGCCGTGCGGCCAGCGTGATCCAGGGCTCGGAACAGAGTTCGGTCAGCTCCGACGCTCGTACGTTCGGCGAGCGGATGGTCAGCCGGCACGGCGAGATCAACAGCATCGTTCATGATCAGCAAGCGCTCGCACGCCATCTGGCAGTACCAGTGGCGCGCATTCATCCAGTCATTGACCAGGGCAATGTCGAGATGTCCCGCGACGACCAGGCGGATCGCCTCGTCCGGCTGCCGCTCAGGAGACCCGAAGTCTGAGCTGCTGATGCTCTTTCGCAGCCGTGCCACGGTCTGGGGAAGGATCGCACGCGCAGCAGTGGCGAATCCGGCAATCTCCAGATCACCGATGACGTGGGCGCGCTGCCGATCCAGCTCGCTCTCGGCGTTCTCGACTTCGGAAAGGATCGCGTGCGCCCGGCTTGCCAGCAGGGCTCCTGCCGGTGTGAGCCGTACGCCGCGGCCGTACGGCTCGATCAGCCGCTGGCCGACATCGCGCTGCAGTTTGCTGAGCTGCTGCGACACCGCCGACGGTGTCAGGTGCAGCGCCTCGGCGGCGCCGGTTACCGAGCCGAACGTGGAGACCGCATGGAGAGCCTGGAAGGCGCTCGAGATGCAACATTTAACGAATCCTACACAGTATCTCGAATGGCAATTTGCTTGTGCTTAACAGTAGGCCACGCCATGCTGACCGGTGACCAGCACCGTGCGGGAGATCCGGCAGGCCAAGATCAACAGACCGGTGGCGAGCTGGCAGCCCGCCCTCGCGGTGTCGATCACCGTCGTCGCGTGGGCGTCAGCCTTCGTGGTCATTCGGTACGCCGCCCACGACATCCATCCGGGTGCGCTCAGCCTCGGCCGGCTGCTCGTTGGGAGTCTGGCGCTGAGTGTGATGATGATCGGCCGCAAGCTGGTCCGCGCATGAACGCCCGGGAATGGGCGCTCACCGCCGTGGTCGGCGTCGCCTGGTTCGCGGTATACAGCGTTGCGCTGAATGCCGGCGAGCAACATGTCGATGCCGGCACCGCTGCGATGCTCATTCAGTTCGCACCAATCTTGATCGGCGTGCTGGCCGGCTTCCTCTTGGGCGAAGGCTTTCCACGCATGCTCGTGATCGGCGGACTCGTCGCCTTCGCCGGCACTCTGATCATCGGCATCGCCACGAGCACCGGAAGGGCCGATCTTGCCGGAGTCCTATTGGTGCTGCTGAGCGCCACGGTCTACTCCATCGCCATGGTGGCGCAGAAGGTTGTGCTCCGCCGCATTCCAGCCTTACAAGTGACCTGGCTGGCCTGCCTCATTGGGACGGTTGCCTGCTTGCCCTTTGCCCGGTGAACTTTTCGGTGACCTGAGTGCCGCACCCACCCTGACGATCATCGGCGTCATCTACCTCGGGCTCGTGCCGACGGCCATCGCCTTCTCCACCTGGGCGTATGCGCTGAAGTACAGCACAGCCGGGAGGCTGGAGGCGTCACGACGTTCGCGGTGCCACCGATCACGATCCTGCTCGGATGGCTCTTTCTCGGTGAGGTGCCGCCGCTACTCGCGATCGTGGGTGGCGCACTCTCGCTGGTGGGCGTCGCTATGGCTCGCCGACACGACGCTAGTCCTGCAGTCCATTCCCTCTTCCGATAGGTGACTCGCCCCGCCCAGATGGTGGCGACCACCGGATCAGGCAGTTCGCGGCCGTGCCACGGGTTGTTGCGGGCCAACGAGGCTGACTCGTTGCGATCCACGACTGCCCTGGCGGTCGGATCGAGGAGCACTGCGTTTGCCGGCTCACCCGGATCCAGGGCGCGCCCCTGATCGGCGAGCCGGGCAATGTGGGCGGGCATGATCGACATCCGTTGTGCGAGCTCGGCCCAGGTCAACAGATCGGAGTTGATCATGGTCTCTATGACCACTGCGAGCGCGGTCTCCAGACCAAGCATGCCGAATGCCGCTTCCGCGAAGGCGTGTTCCTTGTCGTGCCGAGCATGGGGCGCGTGATCGGTGGCGACCGCATCGATGGTCCCGTCAGCCAGCGCCTCGCGTACGGCCGCCACATCCTCGTCCGGCCGTAGCGGGGGATTCACCTTGAACGGTCGGGTCGTAGCCGAGCACCTCGCTTGTGGTCAGCATCAGGTGATGGGGTGCGACCTCCGCCGTCACACTGATGCCCCGCTGCTTGGCCCACCGGATGACGTCGACCGTCTCGGCGCAGGACACGTGGCAGATGTGGAGGCGAGATCGGGTGAGCTCGGCGATCTGTACATCACGCGCAACCACGCCCGCTTCCGCCGCGGCGGGCCATCCCGGAAGTCCGAGCTTTCCGGAGACCTCACCCTCATGGCAGCATGCCGCCCCTCCGGCAAGCTGGGGGTCTTGCGCATGCTGAGCGACAGCCCCGTCAAAGGCGCGCACATACTCCAGTGCACGCCGCATCAAACGTGCATCCCAGACGCAATGACCATCGTCGGAGAACATCCGTACGCCGGCACTGGATCGTGCCATCAACCCCAGCTCAGCCAGCTCGGCTCCATCCAGTCCCTTGCTGACTGCACCGACCGGCACGACCTGGGCGTGACCGTCACGCCTCCCCAACGCCGCGACATGCTCAGCCGCCTCGGCAGTGTCGGTGACAGGCGTCGTGTTGGCCATCGCCAGCACCGCGGTGAAACCCCCGCGGGCGGCCGCCAACGTGCCGGACTGCACCGTCTCCGCATCCTCACGTCCCGGCTCACGCAAGTGGTGTGCAGATCAACCAGGCCGGGCAAGGCGACCAGCCCGTCGGCGTCGAACTCTTCCACATCGGTTCCGGCGTCCCCGGGAGCTACGAAATGGCCCATCCGGATCAGGAGGTCAGACCGCCCCCGTCCGACAAGATCGGCACCGCGGATCAGCAAGTCCGTCACTCCGCGCCTCCCAGCAACTCATACAGCACGCTCATCCGCACCGACACGCCGGCGGCAACTTGGTCCAAGATCAAAGAGTTGGCCGCGTCGGCGGCATCCGCGGAGATTTCCAAGCCGCGGTTCATCGGCCCCGGATGACAGATAGCGGCCCCGGGCATCATCAGCCCAAGCCTCGGACGGGTCAGGCCGTAGCCGATCGTGTGCATTCGCGCGGCGTGGGGAAATACCCCCGGACATCCGTTCGCGCTGTACGCGGAGCATCATCACGATGTCTGCATGGGGGAGTACTTGATCAAAGTCGTTGCATACCAGCACCGGCCAGGTGTCGATGCCGGCCGGAAGCAGCGTAGGCGGCGCGACCAAGATCACCTGAGCGCCGAGGGTTTTGAGCAGCAGCACATTGCTTCATGTGCGACTCGGGAATGGGGTGATATCGCCGACGATCGCAACGGTCTTCATCCTCGAAGCCCGTGAGGTCCGGGAACCGAGCGCCGGAAGTGGCGTCGGATGGTAAAGGCATCGAGCAGGGCCTGGGTGGGATGCTCATGGGTCCCGTCACCGGCGTTGAGCACGTGGGCGTCGATCCAGCGAGAGAGGCCTGCCACGGCGCGCCGGATGCGTGATGCCTGATCACCAATGCGTCGACGCCCATGGGCTGCAACGGTCAGTACCGTGTCGCGCAGCGCATTCACCCTTTGATACCGACGAGCCCTTCGCGCTGATATTGATTACATCTGCCGACAGCCATTTGCCGGCGATCTCGAAAGAGGACCGAGTGCGGGTGGAATCCTCGAAGAACAAGTTGACGACGGTTCGGCCACGTAGCGCCGGCAGTTTCTTGACCGGGCGACCCTGCACCAGCGACATCTCCTCGGCGAGATCCAAGATCTGGCCGATCTCCGTCCGATCAAGATCGGCCGCCGACAGTAGGTGGCGCATCATCCCTCCCCAAGATCGGGATCGCCAGCCGGTTCGATGCTGACCTGGTCCAGCCCCGTCGAGCTCGGCCAGCCTTACGCTGACGTGCTCACCTGTCCGCGTCGGGACGTAGCTACCGACATGATCAGCAAGAATCGAGCAGCTCTCGGTGGCCGCGATCCACCAGCACCGGCAAGCCGAACGGCGCGCGGCCGACCAAGATCGCCGAGGGCGTCCAGCGCGGCTCTGCACGGTGCGCCCCGAGTAGAGCACGTTATCGTCCACGAGCACCACGGTGCTGCCTTCCACGTCGACCGGTAGGTCCGCGTATGCCCGACGGCGCGGGTTGGCTGGCGCCTCAGGTCATCTCGGTACATCGTCACGTCGAGGGCGCCCACCGGTACCCGGACACCTTCAACCTCATCCATCGCCTGTGCCAGGCGATGGGCAAGCGGCACACCTCGGGTGGGAATGCCCATGAGACACCAGGCCATGCGCACCCCGGTTCGCTTCCAAGATCTGGTGAGCCATCCGGGCGCAAGCCCTGGCAATCTGATCGGCCTCCATGACCACTCGGGAGGCCACGGAGCCATCGACGCTGGACGCCGGAGCCTCGGGTCGAGCTTCTGGCGTGCCGCTGCCTGACAACAATCCTCCTCTTGGGCGGCTCGCAACCCTCACGCCGAACCGCCTCGGGGCGATAAACGTAGGGCCGTGAACGAACTCCTGAGCATGCTAGTGCCTCTGGAAACGCTCTCCGGGTGGCCGCAGGTTCAAAATCCGACGGTCCTGCAAAGTCTGCTCTTGTTCGTCGGTTTCCCGTCCTGGTCTTCCTCATCGTGGTGGCCATCAACAAGATCACGCAGGAACATTCACGCCGCACGCGGCCACGACGTCCAAAGCAGCGACCCGCTCTGGGTGGGTGACCATGAGCCGGCCGAGCTCGAGTCCGCGAGCGCGAATCCGGGTACCGAAGCCGGCGATCAGATTGAGACCGGTGAAGCCGCCGTCGAAGGCGATGACACTGGCGAACACGTGGGTGGCGCGGGTGCCCGCTGGTGATTCGTTCACCCCGAGCCAGCGCGAGTGGCTGACGCGTGCCGTTCGGAACGCCGAGACCGTCTCGGGCCCGACGTTTTCGCTCTTCGTCGGCGTCTCCGAGGAGGACTCTCGCGCGTACGCGGAACGGCTGCATCGGACACTCGCCGATCCCGACCATTCGGTTTTGGTGATGTGCGATCCGGAGTCACGCAAAACTGGAGATCGTCACCGGTGTGGCCGCACGGCGGGTCCTAGATGATCTCCGAATGCCGCCTGGCAGCTGCGGCCATGCAGACCTCTTTGTTGGCGGCGACATCGTCGGCGGTCTTGCTGTCGGCATCCAACAGCTCGGAGAGGCGGCTCGCCAGCCGAGGACCCTGCAGCGTCGCGGTGGGATCTGGAATAGCGCGCTGCGCGACACCGTTCAGCAGTGACTCCCCGCCACGTAAGGCTTATCGCGCTGTCAGCCGACTACGAGAGGACCCGCCCAGCTGCGAACGCCTGACTCAAAAGATCTCTTGAATCAACGGTCGCAGCCGCTCCTCGGCGAACATCGCCGCGAGCGCAGCGAGCCATAAGACACAGCGAGCGTCAGCGAGCGGAGCAATCAAGCACGTGATCCATTCGGTCGCCGTCCGTCAACTCGGGCAAGCAACTCATCAATGACTTCCGCTGCAGACCCGCTCATCGTCGAGGTCAGGGCGGGACACATCCCGCCCTCGCATGGCACGGTCGAGAGTGACCAGCCCCGATACACCGTCCCGCCCGAAATCCCGCGGGCCAAAGCTCACGAGGGTCGTGCGTGGTCCCCGAGTGTGTGTTCCTCCGCCGTGCGTTCCTGAGGGCCGACCCCAGGTGGCAACGCACCCTGTCATGCCTGACACGCTAAAACACATTCTGCCGACCGGCTGCGTGAGCGATCGAAATGGAAGTGCCAGCGCGGCCAGCGCCTGAGAAAGCCAGATCTGGGCAAGGAGGGATCGTGCCGGAAGGTCACACGCTGCACCGGCTCGCCCTCGACCTGACCCAGGCCTTCGGCGGATTGGTGGTGTCGGTCGGTGGCCCGCAGGCGCCAGCGCGGACTCGGCGGTCACCGCTGGACCAAACCCGGATGATCGAGGCAATGGCGCACGGCAAGCACACCTGTTCTGCGAATTCGACCGGGATCGTCTGCTGCACATCCACCTCGGCCTCATCGGCAGCCTCGAGTTCGGCACCTCCGGACCGCCGCGCGGCAGAAGTGTGCGGGTGCGGATCGCGACCGAGCAAGTCGCCGCCGATCTGCGCGGGCGCTCAGCTGTGCACAGTTCAGACGCCCGCCGAAAGTCGCTTCCCAGCTCGGCGAACTGGGTCCCGATCCGCCTGCGCGGACGCCGATCCTGATCTTGCGTAGCGCCGGATCCACCGCGCGACCCGGCTGATCGCCGCCCTGTTGATGGATCAAACGATCCTGTCCAGGGTCGAGCAACGTCTACCGGGCAGAGGTGTTGTTCCGCAACCGGATCAATCCGCATCGCCCGGGCAACAAGCTGAGCCGGCGGAGCTGGCAGGGCATCTGGGCCGATCTTGTCGAGTTGATGCCGCAAGGGTGGTGAGCAACAGGATCGACACGGTGCGTCCGGGGCACACGCCCGAGGCGATGGGCCGACCGCCCCGAAAGATGATCATGGCGGTGAGGTCTACGTCTACCGCCGCGCCGGTATGGCCTGCCTGATCACAGCTCAAAGGTCCGCACCGAAGTACTCGCCGGTCGCAATCTCTTCTGGTGTGGCCGCTGCCAGCGGCCGCGGGTGACCCACGTAGGGTTCCGACGCCGACGGGCAAGTCGGTTAGGGACTGTTCGGAAGTCGATGGTAAGTGGATGCTGCACCAGCGGCACGCTGAGTGGAACGGCGCCAGTGCGGCAATCACTCGAAGGCGGCGCACGAGGCGGCCGAAGGCTGCCAGGCGCCGAATGCCGAGACTGCCGTTATTGGTGTCACGGTTGTGCTTCGGCGGTGCCCTGGTGCTCATTGTCCAAGCGATCTTCCCCAACGTCCCGTGGATCTTGTCGGTCGTCGACGCGTACTCGACGCTCTTCATTCCCATCGATGGCGGCACGATCGGCTTCGCGATCTTCCTGTTGATCCTCGGTGCCGCCCTGGCCCGTCACAAGCAGGCTGGCTGGGTGATCGCCATGATCATCTTCAGCGTCACCCTACTCGGTGATCTGATCGTAGTGATCGCCTTGCTGGTCAGCCACGGCCATCGAGCATCCCGACTACGCCGCGTTGCCTGCTGCTCGCTCGATTCGGGTTCAACCTGGCCGCGCTCGGCTCGCTGACTGGCGTGCTGCATCGTCTACCGCGCAGGAGTTCACCGCGCGCCGGCCGCCGGGCAGCGCCCGTCGTGCCCTCGTCAACGCTGCTGATCGGCTTGGTGATCACGTTCGGCGTCGGCTTGTTGCTTACGACGGTGTTCCCCAACGAGTTGGTTGGGCCCGCGCGGTCGGCTAGCCTGGATCTTCGGCGATTCAGCTGGCAGGCCGTCTTCGGCAGCGAGACCAACATCGGGCCGCAGTCGGTCAGCCCATCCCAGCTGGATCAACACAGTGGTCGGCCTGCTCTTCGGTGCTCACCTTGCTGGCGTCGACTCATCGCGCTGATGCGCTCTCAGCGCCGCGCAGCGCTTGATGTCGGCAGAAGACGAGCCTCAGGTACGCGCCTTGGTCGCCGAGTCGCCGGAGGACTCGCTGGCCTACTTCGCCACCCGGCGCGACAAGTCCGTTGTCTTCGCCGAGAAGCGGCCGCTCCGCCATCACCTACCGCGTGGATCCTCGGGGTCTGCCTCGCCAGCAGCGACCCGATCGGACCGCCGGACTACTGGCCAGGTGCGATCAGCGCGTGGCAGCAGCATCGCTCGACACCTACGGCTGGACACCAGCGGTCATCGGGGCCAGCTGAAGCCGGTGCTACCGCGTATGCGCGGGAGGCCGGACTGCGAGGTGATCCGGCTGGGCGACGAAGGCGATCCTCGAAACCAGGAGTTCCATCTCGACGGCAGGGAGATGCGGCCGGTCCGGCAGGCGGTGCAGCGGCTCGAGCAGATGGGCTACCGCACCCGGGTTCGCGCGGCATGCCGACATCCCGGCCGCCGAGTTCCGCGAGCTGATCAGCAAGCATCGACGCCTGGCGCGACACCGAGACCGAGCGCGGCTTCTCCATGGCCCTCGGCCGACTGGGCGATGCAGCGGACGCTGACTGCCTGATGGTCGAAGCGCTCTTCCCGAGCCAACCGGTCCGCCGGTACGACCGAGGTCGCCGGTGTCTTGTCTTTCGTGCCGTGGGGAGCCGACGGCTTCTCGCTGGACGTCATGCGCCGCAATCCGAACGCCGACAACTGGCGTGACCGAGCTCATGGTGTGCTGGACTGATGGCGGCTGGTCGTGAGATCGGCATCCGGCGTGTTTCGCTCAACTTCGCGGTGTTCCGGTCCGCCTTCGAGGAAGGCGCCCGGATCGGTGCTGGACCGATCCTGCGGCTCTGGCGGCGGCTGCTGCTGGTGGCATCCCGCTGGTGGCAGATCGAGTCGCTGTTCCGGTCCAACGTGAAGTATCGGCCGGAGTGGGAGCCGCGGTTCCTGTGCTTCGCCGAGACTCGCGACATCGCCTTGGTCGGTGCGGCCTCGGGCGTCGCCGAGGGATTCATCGATCTGCCGACATTCCCTGAGTCCGCAGCTGACCGACCTGTCGATCTGCGCCTCTGAGAACACGGGAGCCGCTGTCGCTGCGAGCAGTCCCGCAATCCGACGGCCTGATACCTGACGGCGACAAGCCGATTGATCGATTCCGAGCAGATCCGGCTACCGGATCGGGCGTCGCGTGAGTCGCTGCTGGCGCACGGGGACTGACCCGTACCCGCCGTCGTTCCGGCCAGCCGCGAGCCGATGCCGAGCTGCGTCTCGGCATGACGGCAAGCGTCGCCGGGCGAGTGCTCGCGCGTGCGTGATCTTGGTGGTGTGATCTTCGTCAAGATTCGGGACTGGAGCGGCGACGCACAGCTGATGCTGACCCAGGAGCAGTGACCGGGCAGTCAGCCATGGACAGACTGCGGCAGATCGTCGACCTCGGTGATCATGTCGGCGCCTCGGGGCTGATGGTGCTCTCCCGCAGAGGCGAGCTCTCGCTGCGAGGTCAGCTCCTGGCTGCTCACCGCGAAGTCGCTGCGGCCGCTGCCGGATAAGCACCGCGGCATCACCGATCCGAGACCCGGGTCCGGCAGCGCTATCTCGATCTGGCCGTCAACCCGGTGACACGTAACCAGTTGATCGCCCGATCGGCAGTCATTCGCGCCGTGCGCGACACGCTAAATGATCTTGGGTTCCTCGAGGTGGAGACGCCGATCCTGCAGACCATCCACGGCGGTGCGAACGCACGGCCTTTCCGTACCCACATCAACGCCTACGATCTCGAGCTGTATCTCCGGATCGCGCCCGAGCTGTACCTGAAGCGGCTGATGGTGGGTGGCGTCGACAAGCTCTTCGAGATCGGCCGGAACTTCCGCAACGAAGGCGCGGATGCCAGCCACAACCCCGAATTCACCATGTTGGAGGCCTATCAGGCGTACGGCGACTATGTCAGCATGCGTGTGATCGCTCAGCAACTCGTGACCAAGCGCGGCACGGGCAGCCACCAGTGGATCGGTGATCGCAGGTACCGATCGATGGTGGCCGGCTGGCACGAGGTTGATCTTGGCGAGCCCTGGCCGGTGATCACTGTCAATGATGCGATCTCCGCTGCGACTGATCGTGACATCAGCGCAGACACCTCGCGCGAGGAACTTGTGCGAGTTGGCGGAGAGCCGACAGATCGCCATCGATGAGCGATGGACCCGTGGGCGCAGTGCTGCTGGAGCTGTATGAGCATCTGGTGGAGGATCGGACCATTCGCCCGACGTTCTACACCGATTTCCCGGCCGAGGTCTCGCCGCTGACACGAGCCCATCGCCTGGACAGCCGGCTTGCCGAGCGGTGGGACTTGGTGGCGTTTGGTGCCGAGATCGGAACGGCGTACACGGAGCTGATCGACCCGGTTGAGCAGCGGACGAGGTTGACCGCCCAATCGCTGCAGGCGGCGGGAGGCGACCCGGAAGCGATGGAACTGGACGAAGACTTCCTCACGGCCTTGGAACACGGAATGCCGCCGACCGGTGGGCTCGGGATGGGCATGGACCGCCTCGTCATGCTGCTAACTGGCTCGTCGATCCGGGAGACGATCGCCTTCCCGTTGGTTCGGCCGCGAGGCGAGCGATGATGCGGCGTAGGCGCAATGGTTGAGTCAAGGACCCGGTTGCCCGCCGATGGCCAGATGAACCACACGGCGACCTTGGGTGGCCGTGTGGTTCACCTGGTCAGCCAACCAGGTGCCGGCCCGCCGATCCTGTTACTCGGTGGCTGTGCGGTGCCCAGCTACGACTGGGATCTCGTCGCCGAGCTCCTTCCCGACCTAGCGCTGCTTCGTCTTGATCGGCCTGGACTGCTGGGTTCCCCCTGGCCCGGCGAACTGCCTCGGCTTGCTGACGAAGTGGCCACGCTTGAGGCTCTTTTGATTACCGTCGGACCTGCCGTGTTGGTTGCTCATTCCATGGCTGGATTTCACGCCGAGGCCCTCGCCCGGAAACGGCCGGATTTGGTTGCTGGGTTGGTGCTAGCCGACGGCAGCGTTGAGTCGGCGTCACGAAGGCCCCGGCATCGTCGAGGATGGCTTTGGCTTGCCAGGTTTGTCCGCAGGGCGATGGTCGTGCGGCCGCTCCGGCCTGCTGGTTCGCTCGTTCAGCGGGTGCTTGTTGCGGCGCAGAGTCATCGCAGATTTGTCGAACCGGTCAGCCCAATGGCGAGGCTTACGTTTCGCAACCCCGACACGATCGCAAAGTGTGCTCGCCGAACAGGCGGCGTACGCCGAACAAGCCTGGGACCTCGCGCAGTTGCGGGAGAGCAGCCGCTGGCCCGCGATTCCGACGGTCGTCCTGAGCGCGGCGGCCGGACGCGCCGCCCGCTGGATTGCCGATCAAGCCCGCCTGGCCACCCTGCTCAACGCGCGACAGATCGTCGTCGCGGACTCGCGACACCTGATCATGATCGACCGACCTGATGTCGTGGCCGAGGCGGTTCGCGCCGTGCGCGGAACGGAGGATGATCATGGCTGAATCCACCCGATGCCCCTTGGTGGTGGAGTTGTGGTACACCGACACACCTGACCTGGGTGATTCCGAGCTGCTGGAGGCCTTGCGATCGCTGTCGCCGGAAACACAGGCTCAGATGGAGTCCCTAGTCGTACCGTATGGTGATGAGCCGATGCCGCTGCTGACCGTGATCACGCCGGGCAGCCGGCTGGGTGAGAGTGGCAAGACCTTGCCCGACGTCAGCCAAACCTGGGATTGGGAGGGTGCCGAGGCGGCGGTCGCGAGCTGCGGCTCCAGCTTGCTCGTGACGGAGATGTTCGGCGCCGGCCGGACGCCGCGGGAACGCTGGAACGCCATGAGTGGCGTGGTTGGTCAATTGGCGCAACTCACTCACCCGGCCGTCCTCAGCTGGCCGCAGAGTCAGCGCGTGGGCGACCCTGCGATGTTCACCGAAGGTGATCTTGACGGCCTGATCAACGTGCGGTACTTCAGCATTTCCAATGATCCCGGAGCGACGGTGATGGATACCTTGGGCTTGCATGTCTTCGAGCTGCCCGACGTGCAGTGTCACTTCCGGGGGCGCGAGCCTGGAGAAATCGCCAAGATGCTGTTCTCTACAGCGGCATACCTGTTCCGCGCGGGCGACGTGATCGCCGATGGCAACACGATCTCGGGGCCGAAGGGCGATGAACGGCTGGTCTGCTTCCACGAGCCCGCGTTGCTCGAGCCCAGCCGGCAGGTTATCGACGTCGATCTCGGCGACCCGTACGCGGCGGGACAGCGGGTCAGGGCGGGCTAGGCTCAACGAGCTGCCGCCTCGGTAGCGCAAGGCCCACCGTTTGCCGTCTGACACGAAGATTCCCTGAATTCCCGCCCGCCACCTCACAGGAGCGCCCCGCGAGATGGGAAAGCGGGTCCTAATCCGGCCCCAGGCACCGTTTAGCCATCCAGAGACGAGAAACGCTAGAGCGCATTCCAAAAGACGCCCTGCGACAAGCTCAGGCCTCCATCTCGTGGCCGCGATGCCATTCGTCTTCCATCACAAGCGTCAAGACGTACGCCAAAACTGGCATCGGATGCCTTGTCTTCCAGCACAAGCGTTAAGACAGACCCGGTTACCACGGCCGCCATCTTCGATCATCACAAAGTGCCGCAGGCACGCGCTGGGTCGAGACGGCGAACAAGCAGAGTGAGCGATGCAGCAATCAACCGCAGCGAGCAGAGCGAGCAATCAAAACACCGAGCGGGGCGAGCCATCAAAACACCGAGCGGAGCGAGTCATCAAACACCGAGCGGGCTCAGTCATCGCCAGACCGCAGGGTGCGGCGTACCGAGAGGAGCTCGAGCTCAGGACGGTAGGCGACCAGCTTCTCGACCGCATTGAGTACATCGACCAGATGGCCTCGATCGGCGCTGACCGCCGCTACGCCGATGCCCGTACGGCGGTGCAGCTGAAGATGATCAACTTCGGCCACACTGAAGCTCGAATCGCTTGCGCACGTCGGCGATCAGAGGGCGGACCACGGAGCGCTTTCTCCTTCAGCGAACGCACATCACCAAGCAATAGGTCGAACTCCAGCGCACCCACCCACATGGCCATGAGGACAGGGTAGGTAGTGATGGCCGACCGGATCCTCGGCCCGGCCCTGGGCTAGCGTCGATAGCGACTCTCCAGATGCTGTGATCGTGGACTCGACAAGGGAATGAGGAACCACATGACCGACCTGCGCAACGCCCGTCACCTCAGCGTTCATGATCTTCGCCGGCGCATCAACGAGGGGGGACGTGGACACCGTTGTCGTGACCTTTGCCGACGTGCAGGGGCGTCTGCAAGGCAAGCGCGTACACGCGATGCACTTCGCCGAACACATTCTTGACCGCGGGACAGCAGGCCCTGCCTACCTCTTGGCGGTCGACGTGGACATGAACGGCGCCGACCACTTTGCACTCTTCCGAGGAGACCAGGGGGATGGCGAGATGAAGCTCGTTCTCGATCTTCAGACGATCCGTCTGCTCAAACACCAGCCTGGCGCGGTCATGGTGCAGTGCGATGTGCTGTGGCCCGATGAGACGCCGGTCGTGCAGGCACCTAGGACGATCTTGAACCAGCAGCTGAAGGCCGCGGCCAGCCGAGGCTATGCCGTTCTGGCGAGCACCGAGTTGGAATTCATGGCATTTCACTCCAGCTACGAGGACGCCTGGAGCGCTCACTATCGTGATCTTGCTGCTGCCAGCCAGTACGACGTCGACTTCTCGATCATGGGCGGCAGCCGGATCGAACCGCTGCTGCACGCGATCCGCAGCAGTGCGTACACCGCGGGGATCGATATCGAGTCGATCAAGGCGCGGCGCAGCCTCGGGCAGCATGAGATCAGCCTCAGCCACCAAGATGCCATCATCACCGCCGACAATCATGCTGTCTTGAAGACGATGGCCAAGGAGATCGCCGCACAGCATGGCAAATCCATCACGTTCATGGCCAAGTACGACGAGCAGCAGGGAAACTCCTGTCGCATTCAGCTGTCACTACGTGGCGATGACGGCTCCACAGCTTTCTCGAACGACCGTGGGCGTACGGCGCTGCATGATCTCGTTCGTCGCCGGAGTCCTCGCCACCATGTACGAGTTCACGCTGCTCTATGCGCCCACCATCAACTCCTACAAGCGTTTCGTCCAGGGATCGCAAGCGCCGACGACCATCGCCTGGGGGCCGGACACCAGTGCGTCTGCGATCCGGCTGGTCGACACAGAGTCGACAGCGAGGGTTGAAAACCGGCTGCCCGGCGCGGATGTCAACCCCTATCTCGCCCTCGCGGCGTTGATCGCCGGCGGCATCTACGGGATCGATCATGAATTGGAACTCGGTGCCGGGCTGACGGGTGGCGCTCACCATGAAGATTTCTCTCGAATTCCCCGTACGCTACGTGAAGCCCGACAGGCCTTCGACTCCTCGCAGACCGCTCGCGGGGCCTTCGGCGACGCGGTCGTCGATCACTACATCACAATGGCCGATGTCGAACTGGCGGCCTTCGACGCCTGCCGTCACCGACTGGGAGCTGAGGCGCAGTTTCGAAAGAATGTGAGAATGGAGGCCATGACCGCGATGGGGGACACAAGGTCGGCCTGTCATTGGCCTCACCACCTATCGCGAGCAGGCTGCCTGGAGTGTGTGGAACATGTCATCCGATCTCCTGCCCTCTGTGTACACGCGATCTGTCGAAGCCGCTGGCGGCGTCGTCGTGCTGCTGCCGCCGCAGAACGATGGCATGGCAGAGGTGGTTTCGCGGCTCGATGGCTTGATCATCGCCGGCGGCGCCGATGTGGATCCGGAACGCTACGGGCAAATGCCCCATCCCATGACCAAGGTGCGTCGTGATCGTGACGCCTGGGAGTTCGGACTGCTCGATGCCGCTGATCGCATCGGTCTTCCCACGCTCGGGATCTGCCGGGGGATGCAGGTCATGGCAGTTCGCGCGGGCGGTTCGTTGGAACAGGTTCTGCCTGATGTTGTGGGTCACGATGAGCATGCCCCGGGTGGTAATGCATTCGGCTGGACCTCCATCGCCACCCGCGAGGGATCCCGGGTACGAACATTCGTGGGCGATCGTGTGCAGGTCAGCTGTCACCACCGGCAGTCGGTGGTGACCCACCCCGGCTTCGAGGCCACAGCCCGCGCAGCAGATGGCACCATCGAGGCGATCGAGGATCCGGAACGTCCGTTCTGGTTGGGCGTGCAGTGGCATCCCGAGAGCGGTGACGACTACGGGCTGTTCCTGGGCCTCATCCAGGCGGCCTCGGGAGTCGACGCACGCGCGCCTAGGCAGATTGATCACGATAGCTCCACCCGGTGCAGCGCAGGATCGTCGATGGCGAACGTCCGAACCGGCTCCGGGCGGTGTCTCTCGGGTCTCGAAGCGCACGGTCACCCGACCGAGTCCAGTACCCCAGACCCATCCTCGACCGTGCTGATCATGCTCGATGTCCATTCCGGGCAACCACCCCGGGCGTCTAGGCAGCTCTTCAGATATCGATTGGCCTCCCGTCACATCCTCCTCGGGCTGCGCGAGCGGCGTGTCAGCTGCAAACAGGTCTTCCTGCAGCACATCGGTGAGGCCGGCAACTCCGACCCCGAGGAGGCGAACTCCTCCTCCTGCTTCGACAGCCGACAGCAGCGAGGTGGCGACCGAGCCGATGACATCCGCACGATCGGTGGCGCTGAGCAACGTGCGCGATCTTGTGAAGGTCGAGAAGTCATGAAGCCGCACCTTGATCGACACGGTGTGCGCAAAGAGGCTGGCCGCTCGCAATCTCGCCGCCACCTGGCGCGCTTCACGCAGCAAGATCGTGGCTAGCTCGTCTCGGGAAACAAGATCAGTTTCGAAAGTATCCTCGACGGAGATCGACTTCGTCTCCCGATCGGGCTCAACCGCTCGATCGTCACGCGCGTACGCCAGCTCCACCAACCCCTGCGCATGAGTCTTGCCGATCATCTGAGCCAGCTCGTCGAACGCGCATCCCTGAAGATCAGCAACTGTGTCGATACCAATGCGATGCAGCTTCTCCCGGGTGACCGGGCCGACGCCGGGGATGACACTCACCTTCAGGGGTCGTAACAGATCCAGCTCGTGGCCTGCCGCGACGATCGACCAGCCGTCCGGCTTGGCCAGCTCACTGGCTACCTTCGCGACGAACTTCGATGTGCCAACACCGACTGAAGCGGTCAATCCAGCGGTGATTGCCTTTACGTCGTCCTTGAGCGTGGTGATCAGCAGCTCGAGGCCATGGCGGCTGAAGTCGACCGCCTCCGTCGCCGCGCGGAGATCGACGAATGCCTCATCCAGTGACAGTGGCTCCACCAGCGGTGAGAGGTCGCGCAGCACCTGCATGACCTGCCGACTTGCTGCATGGTAGGCACCGAACCTGCCGATCAAGAACGCTGCATGTGGACAGCGTCGCCGCGCCTCATGCGTCGGCATGGCCGACCGTACGCCGAACACGCGGGCTTCGTAGGACGCCGTGGCAACCACTCCGCGCTGGCCAAGGCCGCCGACAACGACAGGCTTGCCGCGCAGAGATGGTTTGTCGCGCTGCTCCACCGACGCGTAGAACGCGTCAAGATCGAGATGGAGCACCGAGGGCTCACGTCGCACGGGTCTCATTCTGCTGCGAGCGTCGGCCTAGGCTGCTTGCACACTGGAACGTCCAATCAGAGGAACGCTCATCCGATCTGCGAGGAGGTGCAATGGCCGACGAATCGAGGGTTCTCGAGATAGTGCGGCGTTACTCGAGCACGTCGGCGCGGACATCGATCATGCCCGTGGAGATCTACCACGACGACGCGGTGCTCGAGTTTCCCAGTCAGGAGAGCGGTTCGAAGGGCGTTGCTACGTTCACGGAGTGGCGGCGGCAATATCCCGGCCGATCCCGACAAGATGCGCTACCGCCTCCGACGAGTCACCGCGCGGGTCGATCTGGCCGTTGTTGAGTTGACCGTCAGCTACGACGGCGAATCGTGGATGCAGGGGCTCCAGCTGCTGGAGTTCCGCGGTGACAAGGTGGCGCGCGAGCGGATCTACGTGATGGAGACGTGGGAGGCTCCCGAGTGGCGTGCGCCCTGGCGTGCGGGTACGCCGGCAGACCAGCCGGAGGAAACCACTCCTGTCTGAACGCGCTTCAGCAGGCGGCTGACCTGCCTGGCGTGGAGATCGGCGATGCCCGTAGCGTTGGTACGTCAGGGGTCGAGGCGTAGCAATCAGGAGAGACTGTCGTGCCCGAATCAATGAACGGTGTGCAGAGACTGAACATCGAGACGTGGCCGGGAAGGCCGTACCCGCTCGGTGCGACATTCGATGGCACCGGCGTGAATTTCGCGCTCTTCTCCGAGGTCGCATCGAAGGTCGAGCTGTGCCTCATCGACGAGGACGGAGAGGAGACGCGCCTCGAGCTCATCGAGGTCGACGGCAACGTCTGGCATACCTACATCCCCCGGATCCAGCCCGGGCAGCGCTACGGCTACCGGGTCTTTGGGCCGTACGAGCCAGCGAATGGCAAGCGGTGCAATCCATCCAAGTTCTTGCTGGATCCATATGCGAAGGCCATCGGTGGCGAGATCGACGGCGACGAATCGTTGTTCTCCTACCGCTTTGCCGACCCAACGGAATTCAACGATCTTGACTCACTCGGCCACAACATGCTGTCGGTGGTCACCACGCCATATCTTCGACTGGGGCCACGATCGACCACCACAGCACCAGTACCACGAGAGCATCATCTACGAGACGCACGTGAAGGGTCTCACGATGGCTCATCCCGGCATCCCGGACGATGTCCGCGGGAAGCTATGCAGCCATGGGCCATCCGGTGATCGTCGAACATCTGACCTCTCTCGGGATCACAGCGGTTGAACTACTGCCCGTGCATCAGTTCGTCAACGACACGCACCTGGTCGATCGCGGTTTGTCGAACTATTGGGGTACAACACGATCGGCTTCCTCGCGCCTCACAGCGGATATACCAGCGCTCTCGATCTTGGTCAGCAGGCCACCGGAATTCAAGGCGATGGTCAAGGCACTGCACGAGGCAAACATCGAGGTGATCTTGGATGTGGTTTACAACCACACTGCCGAAGGCAACGAGATGGGGCCGACGATCGCCTTCCGGGGCATCGACAACGCTGCCTACTATCGTCTGGTCGACGGTGCCAAGCAGCACTATTACGACACCACCGGCACCGGCAACAGCCTGCTCATGCGTAACCCCACGTACTGCAGATGATCATGGACTCGTTGCGCTACTGGGTCTTGGACATGCACGTCGACGGTTTCCGATTTGATCTTGCTGCGACGCTGGCCCGGCAGTTCCATGAGGTGGACAAGCTCTCGGCGTTCTTCGACATCATTCAGCAGGACCCGGTGATCTCCCAGGTGAAACTGATCGCCGAACCGTGGGATCTCGGCGACGGCGGCTATCAGGTCGGCAATTTCCCGCCACTGTGGACGGAGTGGAACGGCAAGTACCGCGACACGGTCCGTGACTTCTGGCGCGGCGAGCCGGCCTCGCTGGCCGAGTTCGCCTCTCGAATCACCGGCTCCAGCGACCTGTACGCGCATTCGGACCGGCGCCCGACTGCGTCGATCAACTTCGTGATTGCCCACGACGGCTTCACCTTGCGTGACCTGGTCTCTTACAACGACAAGCACAATGAGGCCGAACGGTGAAGATGGCAACGACGGCGAGAGCCACAATCGATCATGGAACTGTGGTGTCGAGGGCGAGACCGACGATCCCGCGATCAACGCCCTGCGGTTGCGCCAGCAGCGGAACTTCATCACAACGATGATGGTGAGTCAGGGTGTGCCGATGCTGGCGCACGGGGACGAGCTGGGGCGAACTCAGCACGGCAACAACAACGTGTACGCCCAGGACAACGAGATCTCGTGGGTCAACTGGGATCTCGACGCCGACCAGAAGGATCTGCTGGCCTTCACCTCTGCGGCGATCAGCCTGCGGAAGGCCCATCCGATCTTGCGGCGACGGCGCTTCTTCGCGGGTGACGCCAAACACGGCGGACGTAGCGAGCTCGGTGACATCTTGTGGTTCAAGCCCGACGCGTCCGAGATGGATGAGGCCGATTGGAACTCGGGATTTGCCCGTAGCCTCATGGTGTTTCTCAATGGTGATGCGATCCCCGAACTCGATGCGGTTGGCCGGCCGATCACCGACGACCATTTCCTGCTGCTCTTCAACGCTCATACGGAACCGATCAGGTTCACGATGCCGGCGGCCGAGTTGGGCCAGAACTGGCTGGTGCGACTCGATACCGGCAGCGGGCAGGTCGATCCGCCAGGATGTCCGGCCATGGCGGGCGAGGTCGACTCATCGGGTCGAGGCGCCACTCGATGGTGGTCTTGTCGACGACTGTCGTTGCCAGAGGCGGAGCGTGCCGCAGCACAGTCCTGAGCGCTGCGCGCTACCGCGTCGGCTGCCAAAGCGCCAATGCGGCCGTCTCGGCCGCCGAGCCTGACGCGCGCGTACGCCGGCAACCTACGTGCACATAGGTTGCGCTCGCTCTGCATGGGTAGCAACCCGTGCAGACCGCGAGAAGCCACGTGCACGTAGGTTGCGGCACGAGTGCGGTCGCGTCCGACTCGATGGCAGTCGATCAGCCAAAGGTGGCCAATTCGGGCTGTCGCTGCAACGATGGCTGAGCATAGGCGGGATGATGAAACCGGTTGCCCGGGTCTCCCGCACTCTGGTGTCAGCGGTCCCAGGCGGGGCCGTACCGGCGATAGCGAGGAGTGAGTCATGACGGTAGAGACCCCCGCACCAGGCCCTGCAACCCCCTCACCCGTCGACCGCGGATCGAGGCAGGCATCAGGTCGTGATCATCGGTTCCGGCTTCGGCGGGCTCTGGGCTACTGAAGCGCTCTCCAAAGCGCCCGTGGACATCGTCATGATCAGCGGAACCCTCTCACCACCTGTTTCAGCCGCTGCTCTACCAGGTGGCGACCGGTGTGCTGTCTGAGGGCGAGGTCGCTCCAGCCACTCGTGAAGTGCTGAAGAGGCAGAGGAATGCGACTGGTGCTGCTCGGCCGGGTCACCGAGATCGATATCGACGCCAAGACCGTGACCTCGCGTCAGTCCGCTCGGCACCACAGTCATCCCGTACGACACCTTGATCGTCGCGGCCGGCGCTGGTCAGTCGTACTTCGGCAATGATCAATTCTCCGAATTCGCCCCGGGGATGAAGAGCATCGACGATGCGTTGGAGCTGCGCGGTCGGATCTTCGGCTCGTTCGAGCTCGCTGAGCTCTGCGACGACCCCGAAGAGCGGGAGGAGTGGCTGACCTTCGTTGTGGTCGGTGCTGGTCCGACCGGGGTCGAGATGGCAGGCCAGATCAGCGAGCTGGCACACCGCACGCTGCGCCGGGACTTCCGGCGCATCGATACCACGAAAGCGAAGGTCATTCTTCTCGACGCAGCACCTGCCGTGCTGGGTGCTTTGGCGACAAGCTCTCCACTGCCGCCAGGAAACAGCTCGAGAACATCGGCGTGGACGTCGAGCTCAACGCCAAGGTCGTCGGTGTCGACAACACAGGCGTCGACATCATCGACAGTGACGGCAAGGAGCGGCGGATCCGCTCGCGGTGCAAGGTGTGGGCAGCCGGGGTGAGTGCATCACCGCTTGGCAGGCAGCTCGCCGAGCAGAGCGGTGGCGAAGTGGATCGGGCCGGTCGCGTCAAGGTGAACGAGGATCTCACCCTGCCCGGACACCCTGAGATCTTTGTCGTGGGCGACATGATGGCCCTGAACAACCTGCCTGGGGTTGCCCAGGTGGCCATGCAGGGCGGCAAATATGCGGCGGGCCAGATCGTCCGCCGACTTCGGGGGAGCCGCCGGCAGAACCCTTCAAGTATTTCGACAAGGGCAGCATGGCCACGATCTCCCGGTTCCACGCGGTCTGCAGCGTCGGCGAGCGAGTCCATTTCTCCGGCTTCTTCGCGTGGCTCATGTGGCTCGGTGTCCACGTCATGTACCTCGTCGGCTTCAAGAACCGCTTTCACGACGGTACTCCATTGGGCGGTCAGCTTCATCTTCCGTGGCCGCTCGCAGCGGACGACGACCCGGCAGCAGATCGTCGCCCGTACGCTGATGGCTCGGCTGAGCGCCACGGAGGAGGCCCTGAAGGAGGTCCAGGAGCAGGAAGCTCCGGCAATTGAGCCGGCAGTTGAAACGTCTGGCACGGCATCCCGCCTGCCGGGCAGCGGCAGCGGAGGCAACAGTCACCAGGAAGGGGTCGGAACCGACAGCGTCGACGAGCTCACCGCGGCGTACGGAGAAAAAGGCGCCGAGGCCGGCGAGGCGACCTCCGTGAAGCCGACGCCAGAGAGCTGAAGGGCAGACGTGACCGTTCCCGATCTTGTCCTCAACAGCGGCCCAGACGATTCCCCAGCTCGGCTTCGGAGTTTTCAAGATCGACCCCGCTGAGACTGCCGAGGCGGTCAGCGAGGCCCTGAAGGTCGGCTATCGGCACATCGACACCGCCGAGATGTACCGCAACGAAAAGGCGTCGGAGAGGCGGTCCGGGCTTCAGGGCTGGATCGCAGCGAGATTTACATCACGAGCAAGCTCAACAACGGATTTCACCGGCCCGATGATGCGCGCCGCGCCTTCGACGGCACTCTGGAGGCGCTCGGCTCGGACTATGTCGATTTGTTCTTGATCCACTGGCCCTTGCCGACGCTGTACGGGGGCGACTTCGTTTCGACCTGGCGCACGCTCGAGGAGTTCTCTCACGACGGTCGAGCCCGCTCAATCGGCGTTTCCAACTTTCAGGTCGCGCACGTGCAGCGTCTCGTGCAGGAATGCGACGTCGTGCCTGCCGTCAACCAGATCGAGGTGCATCCGTACTTGTGCAATGAGGAGGTCCGGGCTGCCGACGCCGAGCATGGAATCCTCACCGAGGCGTGGTCGCCGCTGGCAAAGGGACGGGTGCTCAACGATCCCGTCGTTGGTGCGATTGCCGGTCGGACTGGCCGAACCCCTGCGCAGGTGGTGCTTCGCTGGCACGTTCAGCGCGGCGACATCGTCTTTCCCAAGTCAACGACGCCGGCACGGATCGAGGAAAACTTCCAGATCTTCGACTTCGAACTGGAGCCTGAGGACATCGCCGCGATCAGTGCGCTTGACAGGGGCGAGGAGGGGCGAACCGGGCCGAACCCGGACGTTTTCGCCTATCGTGCCGCGCTAGCAGCGGAGTTCGTGGCAATCGAGTTTCAGCCTGGTCGCGAACAAGCGCGTGATCGCGGCCTGCAGCATAGCGCCGAGCGGCGTGGCTGCCAGTTTCTTAGCGCTTGTGGGCGGACCGAGCCAGCACGTCATGATCATGTTGTAACTGAGTGCTTCTCCCGCCAGCTCGCGACCTGCGCGGCTCGAGCGCGAGCACTCCTTGTACGAGCGCGCGCAGAGTCTTCAATGGGGAGTCTTTGCAAGACCGGTGTCGGCATGGTGCCGGCCGAGCTCAGCAGGCTCCGGATCGTTGCGCTGCCCTCGGGGGTCACGCTGAGCCGGCGTACGCGGCGGTCAGTTGGGTCTTCACCGCGAGTCACCATTCCGTGCTCCACGAGTCGATCGACCAGGCCCGACATGGTCGCCACCGAACACCTTCAGCTGGCGCGGCCAGCTCATGACCGGTTGCCTTGTCAGGATCGATCGCGATCATGGTCAGGACCTTGAGCTGCTGCATCGTGACCGGAGTCGAGATCAGTGGCTCCGCCATCGAGGACAGCGCTCGGCGTTCAAAACTCTCCTGCACGCGCTCGAGACAGCTGATTAACTCTTCCTGTTCGCTGGTAGCAGTCGCGTCATCGCGAGCGGTCCCGGTCATTGGTCGGCCTGTCGTTAGTCATCGACGTCCTTGTTGAGAAGGATCGTAATGGTTTGATTATCGAAGTCGCGCTAACTGTAAGCTCAACGCGAAGGATCGTGTCGGATGTCCCCGTCTGGGGCGTATCGGCGTTCGCTGTTGGATGGCATCAGGAGGGAGCCTGCTCATGACCTCCCTGACGCGGCTGAGCTTGGCCAACCGCATGATCGTCGGCCTCGCGACACTGGCGATCATCGTTTTCGGGGTACTGGCGACTCTCAACCTCAAGCAGGAACTGCTTCCGTCGATCAGGTGCCGACCGCGATCGTCACGGCGAACTATCCAGGCGTGTCACCGCAGATCATCGCTGACGACGTGTCGACGCCGCTGGAGCGCGCGCTCACCGGAGTATCGGGGGTCACGAAGGTCCAATCGACCTCTTCCAACGGGATCGCCACGATCACCGTGGAATGGGAGTACGGCCTCGACCCTGACAAGGTCGTGGCCGACATCCGGAACGCCGTCGACGGCATCAAACCGACGCTGCCGGATCAGGTCGAGACAGACGTGATTACCGGCAGAACCGATGACATTCCGGTGCTGCTGCTCGCCGTTGCTTCTGATGCCCCTCTGGACCAAGCTGGCCGACGGGTCGAGAACATTGCGGTACCGGAGCTGTCAGGCATCGACGGCGTGCGCAGTGTCACTGTGACCGGAGAAAACACCACCCAGCTTCTGGTGACGCCTGCGGCCACCCGACCTTCGTAAGCACGACGTCACAGCGCAAGCGGTCACTCAGGTTGTGCAGGGACAGGCGACCGTCACTCCCGCCGGCAGCAGCTTCGACAAGAACCTCGAGCTCGCCGTCGAGGTCGGAACCTCCGCCAACACCGTGAAGCAGTTTCAAGCGATGCAGGTGCCAACTCCGGACGGTCCGGTCCCGCTATCCGCGGTCGCCGACGTCAAAGTGGACTCGATCGAGTCGACGTCGATCGCTCGGGCCGACGGCCGACCGGCGCTCAGCGTTGCCGTTCTCAAGGACGTAGACGCGGACGCGGTGGAGATTTCGCACGCCGTTGCCGCCACGATCCCCAGCCTCGAACAGAAGCTGGGCAACAACACCACCATCACCACGATCTTCGATCAAGCGCCACTGATCGAGCAGTCGATCCACGACCTGGCAGTAGAGGGCCTGCTCGGCTTGGCCTTCGCCGTACTCGTGATCTTGGTCTTCTTGTTCTCGATTCGCGCGACCTTGATCACGGCGATCTCGATTCCGCTCTCGTTGCTGATCGCCATGATCGGTCTCCAACTCGGCGAGTACTCGCTCAACATCTTCAGTTTGGCTGCGCTCACGGTGGCGGTAGGCCGAGTGGTTGACGATTCAATCGTCGTGGTTGAGAACATCAAGCGCCGCGCCACCGGGCACCGGACTCTCATGACCGGCGACGTCCTTGCGTCGGTCAAGGAGGTCGCCGGTGCGGTCACCGCTTCGACCCTGACCACCGTCACGGTGTTTGCGCCAGTCGCCATTGTCTCCGGAGTAGTTGGTGAGCTCTTCCGGCCGTTTGCGATCACAGTCGCGGTGGCGCTGGGCGCCTCGCTGCTGGTTTCGATGACCATCGTGCCCGTGCTGGCCTACTGGTTCCTGCGAGGCGGAAGGCCCGGCAAACAGCAGGCTCGCGGCGGCACAGCCCGCCGAGGACGGGGCGGTCGCAGCGGCAGAGGCGGAGATGCATACTCCCGAGGAAACCGAGGTGACCCGGCTGCAGCGCGGCTACTTGCCAATCCTGCGGTTCGGCCTGCGACAGCCCTTCATCACATTGGGGATCGCCCTGCTGGTCTTCGTCGCAACACTGGGCGCCGCCACCTTGCTGAAGACCGATTTCCTGGGCTCGGTGACCGACCAGACCACACTCGCCATCCACCAGAAGCTGCCGCCAGGCACAAGGCTCTCGACCACGAGCGCGGCGGCGGAGCAGGTCGAGACCATCTTGAAGGCCGACCCGCAGGTGAAGAGCTACTTGGTGACGATCGGCGGCAGTCTCGTTCCCGGCGCGATGCCGAGCACCAACACTGCAGAGTTCACGGTCTTGCTCGTGGATGGGGCCAGGGCCGACGCCGTGCGTCCGCAGCTCGAGCAGCAGATGGCCGAGCTCGACGAATCCGCCGGGGAGGTGACCGTGACAACGACCAACAACGAATCCTCGCACGAACGACCTCACGGTCACGGTCTCAAGCGAGAACACTGCAAGCCTGCAGACCGGTGCCAAGCGAGTCGAGCAAGAGCTGGAGGCCATTCCGGGCCTCACGAACATCCGGAGCAACCTTGAAGAGCAGCGCAAGGTGCTCAAGGTGATTCTCGACAAGAAGAAGGCCGCTTCACTCGGATTCACTCAGGGGGACGTCGGCCAAGCGATTTCAAACGCCTTACGCGGCACCCGGGTCGGCTCCGTCACGCTCGCCGGCGAACAGCGGGACATCTTCGTTCGGAGTCAGGCTGCGGACGAACCGAGTCCGTCCGATATCGGGAATCTCGAGCTTCCCGTAAGCCAGCTGCAGCAACAGAATGCCCAGAAAAAGGCGTCCGACAAGCTGGCCGACAAGCAAAAGGCTCTTACCGACGGAGCAGCAACGTATAGCCGACGACGCTACGAGTGATCAGAACGATGAGCTGCGCAAGCAGAAATCCAAGCTCGAGCAGAGCCGCTCGGACAGCCTGGATCAGCTGCGCACGACCGGAACGCCAGCTGGACAACACTCGCGCAGAGCTGGCAAGACTCAAAGCGAACCCACCGCGGCCTGCGCCGCCGAACCCATCGAGTACACCTGTCCCCGTGACGGCCGACCAGCTGGCGCAACAGCAGCAGACTACAGCAGTGGACGCAGCAGGTCGCCCAGCTGACCGCAGCGGTGACTCAAACGGAGAAGGGGATCGATCAAATCAACGAGAGCATCGACCAGATCGACGAAAGCATCAAACAGGCTGACAAGCAGCAAGATGCAGCCGATCAGCAGGCACAGCAGACCGCCGAGCAGCGGGCGAAGCAGCAGAAAGCTGCAGGACGAGCAGGGAGGCGCTGCCCGACGTACGCGCCAAGCCGGTCAAGGTCAAAGATGTCGCGAAGGTGCAGGAGGTTCTGGCTCCGACGACGGTGACACAGATTGAGGGCACGCCGTCGGTCACGATCACCGCAACGCCGGATACCAGCGACCTCGGCGCGTTGACAACCACAATTCAAAGCAAACTTGACTCGATCACCGACCTGCCGCCAGGCGTCACCGTGACGCTGGGCGGCTCCGCCAGAATCAGCGAGAGGCGTTCAACCAGCTCGGTCTGGCCATGCTGGTGGCGATCGCTCTGGTCTTCATGATCATGGTTGGGACGTTCCGCAGCCTGGTGCAGCCGCTGATCTTGATGGTCTCCATTCCGTTCGCAGCGACCGGAGCGATTGCCGGACTGCTGATCACGGACACGCCTGCTGGGCGTGCCCGCCTTGGTGGGGCTGCTGATGCTGATCGGGATTGTGGTGACCAATGCGATCGTACTGATCGATCCTGATCAATCAGTATCGCCGTCGCGGTGAGGCTCTGCGCACCGCGATAGTCGATGGGGCTCGACTGCGATTGCGACCGATCATCATGACGGCGTGCGCGACGATCTTCGCCCTTGATGCCCATGGCGCTTGGGTTTACCGGCGGTGGCGCGTTCATCTCGGGGCCGTTGGCGATCGTCGTGATCGGCGGCCTGGTCTCCTCGACAGTGCTCACCCTGCTCCTGGTGCCGGTGCTCTACTCGCTGGTCGAGCGGCGCAGCGAACGTCGCCGCCTGGAACGCGGCCACCGCTGGGCTTAGTCGAGGCCGGCGCATGGACGCTGAGCTTGACCTGAGGTCACCGAATATCCTGGGTGGCGCTGCGGAGCGTAAGGTAAAGCGCCACCTTCGGTAGGGCCAAAAAGCTTGGAGGAGATATGCCGTCGGTCAACTGGTCAACCGAATGGTTGAAGCAGCCTGTTGTGGGTCTTCGGGGTGTGGGCTCTCGTCATCATCGGCTTCGTGCTTGGTGGGGTGGTTTCTGATCCGGCGTACGCGCTGGGGCCGACAATTCTGGCGGCTGTCGGGTATGTACTTCATCCCGCGGCATCGGGGCTGGCTTGCGTGGCGGCCGATCTTGACCGTCGCGTTGCTGTTGATGCTGACAGTCGCCTCGGTCCGGCTCGATGTCGTCCTCTCATACCAGGGGAACGGATTGCTCACCGCGATGCAGCGGCTGGACGCCCCTGCATTCTGGAAGTACATCGGCATCTTCGGAATCTTGGCGACGATCAACGTCGTACTCGTGCTCTTCACGTTCTGGGTCTCCCAGGCACAGATCATTCACTGGCGGCTGTGGCTCAACCAGCGGATGGCAGGTGACTGGCTAGGTGGCACGGCGTACTACCGCATGCGGTTCGTCAGCACGCCCAGTCGACAACCCGGATCAGCGCATTCAGCAAGACGTCACATCGTTTACCTCCGACTCGCAGTCCTTGGGTCTCGGGGCGGTGTCATCGTGTGTTGGGCTGGTCTCCTTCACGATCATCTTGTGGCAGCTGTCGGGCCCGATCACGGTCTTCGGACTCCAGATCCCACGAGCCATGGTCTTCCTCGCATTTGTCTATGTGATCATTGCGACGGTCTTCGCCTTCCGCATCGGCCGGCCGCTGATCCGGCTCAATTTCCTGAACGAGCTGCTCACGGCCTCCTACCGCTACGCCCTGGTGCGGATCCGCGACAACTCCGAGAACATTGCGTTCTACCGCGGCGAGCAGGTGGAGAACGCCGGGCTGATGGACCGCTTCGCGGCGGTGATCGCCAATACCTGGGCGATCGTGTATCGGAGCTTGAAGTTCCAGGGATTCAACCTGATAATCAGCCAGATCGCCGTGATCTTCCCGTACGTCATTCAGGCTCCGCGATTCTTCAGCCAGCAGATCACTCTCGGCGATGTCAACCAGACTGCGACCGCATTCGGACAGGTCGAGGGAGCTCTGTCGTTCTTCCGTCTCGCCTACGACGACTTCGCCAGCTACCGGGCGTCACTGAATCGGCTCACCGGGCTGCTCGACGCGAACGAAGAGGCACGCGCTTTGCCGGTGCCAGTCACTGAAGATCGATTGACTGGGCTAGGTGTCAACGACCTCGACGTACGGCTCCCGGATGGACAGCCGCTACTGACCGACCTGGATCTCAATCTCGCAGGCGGGGAATCACTATTGGTCAAAGGACCCTCAGGCAGCGGCAAGACGACCCTGCTGCGCAGCCTCGCCGGCTTGTGGCCGTACGTCGACGGATCAATCCAGCGGCCGCTGGATGGACGAGGCGATGTTCTGCGGCCAGCAGCCCTACCTGCCGCAGGGCACGTTGCGTACTGCGCTGGCGTACCCATCTCCTGCCGGAGACACTCAGCGACGACGTCGCCATCGACACTGCGTGCCGTACAACTCGGGCACCTGGCAGACCGGCTGGACGTGGAGACCGACTGGTCCAGGACACTGTCGCCCGGCGAGCAGCAGCGGCTGGCGTTCGGCCGCATTTTGATCGCGCGTCCGTCACTGGCATTTTTCGACGAGACCACATCCGCGCTCGATGAGGGCATGGAGCACGCAATCTACGAGCTCGTACGTGAGCGGATGCCCGATTGCACCATTGTCAGCGTCGGTCATCGGAGCAGTCTGGAGAATCTCCACAGCAACGAGCTGACCCTGCTCGGCGAGGGTCAATGGGAGACTCGGACGCTCGTTGGATAACGCCGACTTGTCAGGAACCCAGTTGACCTACTAGCTCAACTGGGTCCTGATAAGTCTGAGACCACTCTTCTCGAGTGATCACGAAGACCGGCCATCCTTCGGTGTTGGTTCCGGCCGGTTGCATTCCGAGTTTGCCGAGCAATGACTGAGCCGGGAGATTCTCTGGCCGGGTTTCGGCGCCGATGGCGGGGAGGCTCCAGCTCCGCGAATCCGGCAGCGATGGTGGCGCTGGCCGCCTCAAAGCCGATCCCTTGACGCCAGAACTGTCGATTGCCTCTTCCGCCAAGGCCAACCACTGGACCCGCAGCCGTAGTCCTCGTGCTGCAGGCCGACATCTCCCACGATCTGTGCCGACTCGTTGTGGATGACCGTCCAAAGGCTCAACTGATTGTCTCGATCAAAAAGATCGATCTTGGTCTGGACCCATTCGCGGGCCTCGGCGACGGTGGCTGGCAGCTCCGCGTTCAGATGCTGCATCGTCTCGACATCGCCATAGACAGCGAGCAACGCCTCAGCGTCGTCCAGCTGCATCGGTCGAATGGTCAATCTGGCTGTCTGGATCGGAAAGCGAATCGGCACCCAGACAGTATGGATGTTGATCAGCGGGCAGCGTTCGTATTCGTGGTCATCTGCCAAAGATCACCGCCCCAGTTGTCGTCGAAGCCGGTGTGCTTACCGCTGTAGATCCAGATCTTGTCGTGAAAGACCACGCTGATCGGTGATCGTAGGTGCCCAGGCGGCATGATCAGCTTGACGACTCCAGCTCGTTCCGTCCGGCGAGTACCAGACGTCATTGAGGGCATCGGTGGAGCGGTCTTTCCAACCGCCGAACACCCAAAGCCTGCCGTCGTACGCGACCCGGGCAAAGTCGTGGCGTCGCTCCCCAGTCGGCCTCGGCCACCAGTGGCGTCCAATCGCGGCCGTTCGAACTGCGCCATACGTCGGCCGTGTCCTGGCCGCCGAGGAGGTAGAGCCCGCCCTGGAAGACGACAACGCCGGCCTTGTCGCGAGGCGTCCAGGGTGCGGCGGGCGTTACCTGTGTCCAGGTGTTGCCGTCATCCGACACCCAGACGTCGTTCAGGAAGCCGTCAGTTGAGCGGTCACCGGCAACGTGATTGGCACCGCCGAACAGCCACAGCCGGTCGTGGTAAACGACGACTGTCTGGCTACCGCGTGGGGACCAGGCTCGCGTGTGCCCGATCTTCGACCACGTGACGCCATCAGAGGAGGACCACATGTCGTTCAAGAAGCGTACGAGCCTGATAATCCAGGCCTCCGTACATCCACAGTCGACCCTTGAAGTAGATGATCGACTCGTAGATCCGTTCACCCCAATCGGTCTTGGCGTGTTCGGTCCACGTCAAGACCGTCGGCGGAGGAGTAGGCGCGAGTCTGGGAAACCATCCACAGCGCATCGTCGTACGCGATGTGAGGAGCGAGCGTCAGAGGAAATCGGCCCGGCTCCCACAATGGCTTGTTCTGCGAACCGGGTATGGCCGGAAAGCCGCCGCTTCCCAATGGCAAGATCATCTTGCCAGCAGCCCTCTGGCGGCGCCGGGCCTGATGACGGACAGCTGTGGTTCGGCGACGGCTGCGGAGAGGAGGCTCGTGGTTGCCCAGCGCAGCCGGCCGCCAGGATGGCAACCAGCGCGACAACGGCGGCCCGCACGAGACGCGCCCGCATACCGCTACGGTACTGACGTCTGGTTACTGGACCTGCGATCCTGGCGGAACCTGCAGCGCTGATCAGCACTCGAGCGACGACCCCGACGAGTATCAGGCCGCCGATCATCTGGAGCAGCGTCACAAATCTCGCGGGCAGGGATACCGGTGTGATGTCGCCGAAGCCCACGGTCGCGAACGTTGTCATGGTGAAGTAGAGCGCATCAAATCGGGTCATCGGCTCGGAGTAGCTGGCTGGCTCGAGTCCGTTGATCAAGTAATGCGTAGTGGAAAACACCACAATAAATAGGGGAATGGTCGTAGCCATAGCCTCAACCGAGCGCAGTAGTGGATAACGAGAACGCAGCGTCGCTAATGTCTGCACCGTCAGAACAACGATCACAAGCAGAACGCCGGCAGCGAATTCGGCGATCAGCTTGCCGTTCAACAATCGAGTAAACGGAAGCAAGAAGTAGGCCGCCAACAACACGACCACTGATGCGAGCGAGCGGATCGCGAAGATGGTCAACAACCGTCGGCGGCGGTGCGACGGCAACTCGTCAAACCGGTCTACGGCGGTGTACTCATCCTGACCTCGTTGCTGCGACGTCGTCATGGGCCTCTCCCTGGCAGTTCTGAGTGGAAACGCTGCCAGTTTGACGCCTCATGGAAGTGGCTGCGGCGTTCTCAGGGGGCGATCGGCTGGAAGGAGCGCATCTCATCGGTGCCTGGACGGACCACGCCGGCCGAGGACTCGGGGACTTCGTTCCACGCTCCGGGAAGATCGCCGAGCGGTTCAGAGACCACCAACCGGGTCTCCTCACCGACGCTCTGCAGGATCTCGCACCTCGGGGTGCAGTTGACGCAGCGTTGCCACGTTGGTGGAGAAGAACAGCGAGCGACTCTTGCCTTCGCTGGAGTAGCGGAAGGCCCAGACGGACTCGCCGTTGCTGGTGGCAACGGTTCCCTGGAACGGATACTCGACGCCGTGATCGCGGCCAACCTTTCTCCACGAAACCGATGGCACGCGCGACAGCGTCGAGACGGATCTTCAGTCAGGCCGAACGTCAGTGCCAAGAAGAACAGGGTTTCGGAGTCCGTCGATCCTTCGATGTCTAGATACAGTGACGGATCGACCGCCATCATGCAGGTCTCGTTTGGTGTTGTGGAATTCGCGGATTGCGCCGTTGTGCATCCACAGCCAGCGATCATGGCGGAATGGGTGGCAGTTGGAGCGCTGCACCGGCGTACCGGTCGACGCCCGGATGTGGGCGAACAGCAGCGGCGTACGGACCTGGCCTGCAACCTCCCGCAGGTTCCAGTCGTTCCACGCCGGTTCGATGCTCTTGAACAAGGCCGGCTCGACGCCTCGCCGTACCAGCCGATCCCGAAGCCGTCGCCGTTGGTTGTGGTGGCGCCCATGCGGGAGTGGAGGCTCTGGTCGATGATCGAGTGCTGAGGTCGGAACAGCAGCTCTTCGGCGAGGATCGGGTCTCCGGAGTACGCCATCCATCTACACATGCGCTGAGTGAAGCACCTCCGAAGCGGCGTCGGCATCACCCTTCGTGGGGGATATTGGCCGCTGCCCTGGCGCCGCCTTGATCACCCCGCCGGGTGATGCGCACACTGCTGTGATGCTCCAAGCGCTTGAAGGCGGAAGGAGGTTCGCAATGACGACGATTGATCCTCCGGTACCGCCACCATTCACCAGCGAGGACTTCGCGGCGCGAATGCGTCGACGTGGTCGAGCTCGGCGGTAGAGAAAGGACTGGCTGGAGTCATTGTGACTCCTGGCCCGGATCTTGGTCTGGCTCACCGGTTACCAGCCCACCGCGATCACTGAGCGGCTGACGATGCTCGTGCTCTCCCGGATGATGAGCCGACCCTCCTCCTCCCAGTGCCTCGAGCGGCCCGACGCGGAGGCTGCTGAGGGCGCGGGCAGCGTTTCGCTCGGTGGATTGGGAGGACGGCACCGACCCCTATGAGGTCGCTGGACCATTACTCCGACCAGACGGGGAATTCGGCATCTCCGATTCTGCCTGGGCGATGCATGTGCTCGGCCTGCAACGAGCGCTACCGGAGTCGAGCTACCGGGCGATCACGGAGAGTCTCCCGATGATGCGTGCGGTCAAGGACAGCAACGAGCTGATGCGGCTCGCCGCCGCCGGGGCAGCCGCGGACTCGACCTACGGCGAGATCGTGCAGAGACGCTTCGCCGGCCGGCTGGAGACCGAGGTCGCTGCTGACCTTGCTGATTTGTTGCGAAGTTCGGACACGAGCAGGTCGACTTCACCGTCGTTGGGTCTGGTCCCAATGGGGCCAATCCGCATCATGAGGCGGGGGACCGGGCGATCGAGCCTCGGCGATGCGGTCGTCCTGGACTTCGGCGGCCTCCGGTACGGCTACGGCTCCGACACCACCCGTACGGTCTGCGTCGGGGAACCTACTTCGGAGATTCGAGAGGTTCACGAGATCGTCCGGCAGGCGCAGCAGGCCGGTGTCGGACGCTGGTCCGGCCGGGTGTGAGTTGTCAGGGAGATCGACCGGGCGGCGAGGAAGAGTCATCACGGATGCGGGCTATGGCGAGCAGTTCATCCATCGCACCGGCCACGGCATCGGCAGTAACCACCCACGAGCCGCCGTACATGGTCGAGGGTGAAGAGCAGCCGCTCGTCCAGGCATGTGCTTCTCGGTAGAACCGGGAATCTATCTCGCCGGCAGGTTCGGCGTTCGGATCGAGGACATCGTCACAGTCGCCGGCAGACGGCGGCCGGCGTCTCGAACAACACCGACCACGGACCTGCGCAGTCGTGGAGTAGTTTGTACCGAAATTCGCCGGCACGTTACTGCGCAAGCGAATTGTTGAGAAATTCACCCCGCACCAAGCGGTGCCAGACGAAGATTCCCGGAGTGATCATCGACTCTCCGGGTCGATGCTGCCACCCGGCTGCACGATCTCGCCGACTTGACGACCGTGATCTCGGCAGCCATTGCCATGACGAGCCGAAGTTGCGAGCCGTCTTGCGGGCAGACGACGATTGCCGAGTGTGTCCGCACGCAGCGCCTTGATCAACGCGAGATCGCCCCTTGATCGGATGCTCCACGATCGTCGTCCGGCCATCGATCGTGCGTCGCCTCCTTCCTCCGCCGAGAGGGTGTCCTGACGCCAGTTGGGGCAGCGGAACGCCCCGATCCCCGTCGGCAGCAGCCCGCATCCTTTCGGCCACAGACTCCCGGGGCCACCAGCTCCACCTCGCCGGCCTCGATGGTAGCTCGTCGAAGACGTGGTGAGCAGGCCCGCCGAGGATCACCAGAGCGATCTTGCGGACCTGACCGTTGGCGAGAGGAGGGCGGCCAACCTGACCCGGCCGTTGCCGGCATGGTCGATGAGTGAGCCGGCAGACTCCCATAGACTGACGCGCTACGTGACCAACGCGCCGATCAGCTCCGCCGGCTGGCCGGCCAGTGCCAAAACCGCCGATCAGTACCGTGGATGCGCAGCGCGCCGTTGAACCGGCCGAATCGGTCCGTACTGCCTCGTGCAGTTACGCGGCTGTCACAGCACCTTCGAGCCGTACATCTCGCCAAGCGGGTCGGCGATCAACTCCATCCGTGCGCCGTCTGGGGTCACGGAAATAGATCGAGGTTCCGCTCTCCATCTGGTGACGGCACGCCGGCGTCGTCGAGTTTGTCTTTCAACCGCTCCCACTTGGTCCGGTTCAACCGAGATAGCCACGTGGTGCAGCCCACCGAGGACCTCCGCGTACGGACCAAGATCGAGACCGGGGAAATCGAAGAATGCCAGCAGATTGCCGTTGCCGATATCGAAGGAAGAAGTGGTTGGAACCCTGGTAATCACGGTTCTCGAAGATGTCGGTGAGAGGGAACTCGAGCACGTCTTGATAGAAGCGGATCGTCCGTTCGACGTCGGCACAGAAGCACCGCGGCGTGATGCAGGCCACGGGCGGAGGACTGCGGCCTTTGCTCGGGCGCCCGCAAGTGCGTTGCGCGTATTTCGTGCCCGCTCCTCCTCGATCGCGACCAGATCGATGTCAGTCATCATCTTCCGCTTGCTCGGCCTAAATGCGGAAGAACATGCCGAGGAATCGGTCGGCGAGAGCCTTGTCGCCGCGTACCGTTCCGCCGTTGAAGCGCCCGAACGCCGTGAGAACGAAGCTGCCGGGATCGAACTCGATGACCGCCGGGAGATCGCTGACGTCGCCCGGTTCGTAGGTCATGCCATCCGGTGACACGCTGACCCGGTTATCCCCAGCATTGGGTCCGCTGGTGACGCGTACGCCGACGGTGAACGGCTCGACGTATCCGGCGTCGCACGCATTGTGCCGGCCCAGATCCCGAACATGAACGGAACCAGCAGATCCGCCACATCGCTGTGCAGACCGTGTTCCCGTCCGGTGCCTTCGCGAATGTCCCAGGAGTGCACGCCGTAATCCATCAGCTGGAACGCGGGGTAGAAGAACGCGGGCACCGGGCCCATGTAGAAGTGCGAGCACCATGAGCCCCGTCCAGTCTTCCGGCCGTCAGGGCCATCGAAGATGCCCATCATCTTGTCGAAGTCGGTGCGCAGCCTGTCGACCATCTCCTTCTGGGGAGATCGCCGGAACGACCTGCCCTGCTCCTCGGCGCGTTTTGCCATCCCGATGAGTCCGTAGGCGGGCGCGATCTCGGAGTGACTGCGGGCGGCATCGAAACGCCGGAAATACCCTCTCGGTAGTGTCGACGATGTGCCCGACGATGTCGCGCACCTCCCACTCAGGGCATGCCGTCCTGGGCTCGTCCACGTCTCCGGTTCCTCCGCCAACGTGAAAAAGCCCGCGGCTTGATCTCGTACGACGCGAAGAACGGTGTCCTTGCCTTCGTAGGTCATGGCATTCCAACTCATGGCCGACCGTCCTCCGTCATGTGATGTCGGTACTCCCTTGTGAACCGCAAGCCGGTTAAGATTCAGACGTGTTCGCATAGCGAACAGTCGTGCGCATACGATTCAAACAGCGTCTCTCTGGAAGGGAACTATCATCGTCAATGACGAACGCAGGTGTTTCGTAGTGTTCGCCCTCAGATGGAAATCTCGGGAGCGCGCACACCATGATCGATTCGATCAGCCGTCCAGCCGGCTATGTGCACTCGCTCGGAGAGCGGCCTGTCGGTGATTCTGCTGCTTCTCGGCCGAGCGGCCACGACTCACCCTGTCGGAGGTGGCACGTCAGGCCGGCCTGTCCCGAGCAGCCGCGCGACGTTCGCTCGATCACGCTGCAGACGCTGGGCTACGTCGGCAGCGATGAGCCGCGCAGTTCTCACCTCACTCCGCGCGTGCTGACTCTCGGCTACGCGTACCTGTCCTCGCTGTCGTTCGCAGATGTTGCACAAAGCCATCTCAGCCGACCTCGCGAACGAGGTGCACGAGTCGTGCTCGGCGTCGGTGCTGGATGGCTTCGAGATCGTCTACGTCGCGCGCGCGGCGACCAAGCGCATCATGACCATTTCCTTGTCCGTCGGAACCCGGCTGCCTGCCGTACGCGACATCTATGGGTCGGGTACTTCTCGCTGCCCTTCCGGATGATCAACTGGATGCGTACCTCGAGCGCGGCAACGCTTGCGCCGTTGACCGAGCGCACGATTGTTGATCGCGACCAGCTGCGTGGCCGAAGTGTCGAGCGACCCGCAGTCCGCGGATGGTGCGTGGTCGACCAGGAGCTGGAGCATGGCGTGCGATCCGTAGCGGTGCCCGTCCACGATGCGCGCCGGCCGGGTCGTGGCGGCGGTGAACACCAGTGCTCATGTCGACCCGAGTGCCGCTGACGAGGCTGCAAAGATCGTTTCTGCCGAAGCTCCAGAGATTGTGCTGCCGGCGATCGACGCCGAGCTGCGGACGGTGCGCTGAGGAAATGCTGTTCAGTCCCTGACGACTTCGTCAGGCCGACCACCTGACGGCTGCGGCAGACTGGGCAGGTGCTCGACGTTCAACTGCCAGTCCGCAACGACCTTGAGGGGCGGTCTGCGGTTTCGCCGCCTGCCTCGCTTCTGTTGGCGAGGTCCCCACTGCGGAGTTGGTTCCCTGACGCGGCGGAGAGCCTGAGCGACGCCATTGGCCAGTGGCGCAGCTTGTTGGCCGGCCGCGGTGCGTCGGGTTGGTGGCGATCGCGGAGCCGGCACGCTTCACTTGGCCCGGCTATTGGATCGCCGTCCTCGCACCGGACGCTGCCGGGGCGGCTAGCGACGCAGTCGCTGCATTGATGTTCGGTACTCCGGCAGAATTGTGCTTGCCCGCAAGCTCCGGAGCTGGTGGGTGCGGCGGCGAGTGATCTGCCAATCCAGCAGGGCTACGTACTTGCTTCACTGGACCCCGCTTTGCCTGCTCGCACGGCGTACCCGGTGACCGCTGGTCGGGTGGAGGCGATTGCATTGGCCGCTCGGGCAACAGGACCTGTTGTGCTCGTCCCGGAGGCCCAAGCGGCCGCTGGCTGAGGCCTGATAGGCGATCGATACGCGTCAGGAGCGGGGACCTTCACGCCCGTGCGGAGGTGGCGGACGTGGCTATGACCTGACGCTCATCGAGGCCGAGGTCCTCGACGAGCTCGCGCTTCCGAGTGGCAGTCGACTCGGCTACGCTGACGCTCGTCGCAACCTGATCACCCGCGGGGTCGATCTCAATGGCCTTGTCGGTCGGCGGTTTCGAGTGGGCGATGTCGAGTGTCTGGGGCAGCGGCTCTGCGAGCCGTGCGCGCACCTGGAGCGTCTGACGACAAAGGGCGTGCTGCGCGCTGATTCACCGAGGTGGACTCCGCGCCGACATTCTCAGCGATGGGCACGTATCCATGTCGGAGACGCCATTCGGGCGGACGACGTCTAGCTGGCTGCAACGTGCCTCACCAGGGGTTACCGCTCGTAGACGACGAACGATGTCCGGCGAGCGAGGGTGTCGTACAGCGAGCGTGCTGGGGCGTTGTACTCCTGGGTGAGCCAGTAGACCGTGGCGGCCCGTGGACTCGTCGGCGAATGCGTAGACGGCCTCGATGAGCCGGCGGGCGATGTTCCGGCCGCGCCACGGCTTGGCCGACGTAGAGGTCCTCCAGGTAACAGGTCGGGCGGGTTGCCCATGTCGTCGGATGCAGTATGAGGTGCGCAAGCCCGACCAGTTGATCGTCCTGCTCGGCCACCAGTCCGTGTACTGCCGAGCTGCGATCGATGAGCGCCGCCCAGGTCTGCTCGGTGACATCTGGTGTCAGCGCAGCGCGGTAGAACGCCAGATAGCCGTGCCACAGTGGCTGCCAGCTTTCGCGGTCCTCCGCCCGTAGGGGTCTGATGATCATTTCGGTGATGGTGTGACACCTGCCTTCCTGGTCAGTGCACGAGGAGTCGTGCACGCGCCCGACTCCGCCGGCGACTGCCTCTGATCATGCCCGTCCGCCGTAGGTGGGTGCGACGCCAGGTGCTAGGTCGTGATCAGAAGGGACAGGTCTCGAGCCGGCGCGTTGTCACCCAAGACAGGAGTTCAAAGCCACGGCATCATCGATGCCTCCTTGACCCACGCCGCTTGCAGTCCGGCAAGGTCGGCTTGCAAGATCAACCTAGGAAGGCCGAAGCACAGGAAGGACGTCATGGGTCACAAGGACATGATCGAAAGCAGGGAAGGCGCATGCCGCAGAGTTACCTGCAGTCAGGTTCAGAGCGATCGCCGTCGGTGGCGTGGCATTACGGGCCGTCGCTACCGGTGCACTCGCCGCTGGTGCTGCAGCCATTGGCGCATTGGCGGTGGGCGCCGTCGCCGTCGGACGTCTCAGGGTGGGCAACGCATCAGCGCAGAAGCTCGACAGTTGGCCGCCTCGAGGTCGATGAGCTGGTGATCGGCGGAAGATCGGTAAGCGCGGAAGACATCGGGCCGGTGCCCGGCAGGCTTTGACGGCTGCCCTGCAGTCTGCGAACGGTCGGCATCGCGCTGAGCATCGCTCTGAACTACAGCCTGAGGCTCACGGAGGGATGCGACAAGATGAACCCCGGAGAACCCAGGCTGGAAGGACAACGCCACTCTGCGGTTGGTGTGGGCAGTGGCAGGGCGCGGGCACTGAGAGCGTCCGCACTTGGCTGCCAGAGTTCCCGTTCGACGCGGCGCGCCGTGGTTACGCGGCTGGACCGCCGCTCTCGGCGCGATCTTGCCTCAGCACTCCGGACCAACTGCGGTCGTACCGGTCGAATTCGGCGATGCCATCTCACGCTCGATGGCTTCCCGCTGCTCTGATCTGCGTACGGCACCGCGGCTCGAAGTGCTTCGCCGGTCAGCCGACCCACCGCAGCGAGCGGTGAGTCGGCGACGATGGTCCACGCAGCTGGAATGGTCGATGCTTCGAAGATTCACCTGCGGTTCGGCAACACGAACTCGATCGGATCGGCGTAGCGACGCTGGAGAGCCAGCACTGTCCGGCCTGTGACAACCATGAAGGCGAGTTGCGAGCGCCTCGGGAACGCCGGATGCCGGATACCCACCCGGAAGTTGAGCCGACCGGCCTCGTCGGAACACCATTAGCCATTAGCGGTCCGATACCGGGTCATGTCTTGCTTGGATGCCTGCGCGCCAGCTCGCCCGTGCTCAGGTCGATGACGCCGATGCGGTGCCGTAGCATGACGCTGCGGCCTTCGCACCAGAACCGAACCGTCGGCAGGAGAACGCGCTCAGCCTCCCAGTCGCAGCTCCGCCAGACCAGCGCGGCACGTCGAGCCGTCGACGATCAGCCTTGGCAGCCCTGACTCATCGATCACCACGAGACGATCGGCGCGGGGTCACCGAAACCACTCTCCGCCATTGTGGATGGCGCGCCCGAGCGATCCACGCTCGAGGTCGATTCATCCGCGCGCGCGACACGGCCCGCCGTTCTCCACCCAGATGCTCGTCGGCCGTGGCGACCATCCGGTTTGTGCGCAACTCTGGCTGAGAGGCGCGACCAGCTCGCCCCCGCTCGCGAGGGAACACCGGGCCGGCCTTCGTCCGTACCACATGACCGATCCGACTGGGACCAGGCTCGGCGCCGGACACCTCGCTTCCGCTCGCGGCGATCGGCAAAGCGCTCGGGTGCGACACATTGAGCCGGACCTCGCCTCACGGCACGCGTCAGCCGCCAAGCCAGCCTGGAGCCGTATTCCGCGATCGAACCGAACTGCCCGAAGCCGGCAGCTTCACCGTCGCCCCAGCCGGGAGCCACGCCGACCTTCCGCGTACGGTGCTGACCTCGGGAGCTGCGCGCTCCACGCGAGCGGATGCCCGGAGGTCGATGGATCACCGTGCCTGGGGCCGGTAGAGGCCTGAGGCTGCCGGGCGTCGTCGACGGGCTTGACCCACCGGGGCCCGGTGCCGGCCGCCAGCCGCCACAGTCCCGGCTGCGGCCGGGCACCATCAGCAGGACGGCGCTCACGGCCGCAACGACGCCAGCGATGCGCCGCCGCCGCATTCGCTCCCTCAGCCGCCACTGATGCTTAGGTCCGAATCTCCTCCGGCAACGTGATGCCTGCAGCCGCTCGGCCAGTCTGGCGTTCGAAGGGATCGGTCATGACCCACCTCCGTCGGCCAGCGTCTGCCCGCAGCTTCGCCAGGCCCGCGCCCTGAGTTTTCACCGACCCGACCGAGACTCCCATCACCTCGGCCGTCTCGGTCACGCTGAGGTCGGCGCAGAACCGCAGGGCCATTGCGGCCGCGTTGCCGAGGCGGCGGCAGCGTTTGCAACCACATCGCCCCCAGGTTGTGTCGATCGGACGCGGATCGACCGTTCCTGCTTCCGGCACTGAGCCGGTCGATCTCTCGCCGCGCTTCCACATGCGCGCCGCCAGAGCGGAAGCGTTCTCATTGACGATGATGCGCCGCACGTGGCCCAGCTGCGGATGCCCGCCGCGAGCGCTGATCGTCGACCACTTGAGATAGGCGCGCGCCAACGCAATCTGCAGCAGATCCCCGCCGGTTCCGGACGTCACCTCGCGACCAATTGGGCAGCGGCCAAACAGCGGGCGGTGGTGGTCGGCCACCCACTCCGTGAAGTCGGCCACTCGCTCGAGCCCGGACGCCGAGGGATCCGCGTGCGACGAGCTGCTCGCCCACCATGATCACCTCGTCTCGAGGTCCCGAGTCGCCCACGTACCTAGAACGCTGTCAGCGAGTAGTCCGGTTGACAATAAACCTATTGCCTTGGTTCTGGAGGCGGGCTCCGAGCGTCAGTCGAGCTGTCCATGACTCGGTCGAGACTTCGTAGGCGCATTCGATGTTCTGCCTCCGGGCCGAACTGTTCGCCGGTCAGCCGAGTTGCAGGTTTTGCCGAGCCCAGGCGTAGGACATCCGGTAGGACTCCAGCGGGGATTCGATGCTGGGCTCGTCGATCTCGATCATGAAGTCGCCGTCGTAGTCGGGCGGTAGGACCGCTAGGACGGCGTGGAAGTCGACGATTCCGAGGCCGGGTTCGCACCAGAGTCGCTTGGTGGCGGTCAGCTCGGGGTATGTCAAGTGCTCGCTGCGCCCGTTAGGTCCGAGATGATCTACCGAACACGTCCTTGATGTGTATGCCGCCGATCCGGTCGGCATAGCGCGCAATGAAAGGCGCCGGCTCGATCCCGGCCCAGCGAAGGTGGCCGGTGTCAGGTCCGAAGCCGATCACCTCCGGGCCGAGCTCCTCCAGGAGTGCCGTGATCTCCTCCTCAATCTCGAACACTCCACCAACGTGGGAATGATGGAGCGGGCGGAGACCTTCGGACTGCAGCACCTGGCAGACGATCCCGCAGTTCTCGATGGCCAGCTGCAGCCGGCCACGGTCGAAGTCGGCACCTCACGGCGGGTCGGTGGAGGCGGGCGGGGATGGACATCGAGGAGACCATCGTCCGGTCCAGTCCCAGCCTTACTTGGGTGGCGGCGAACCGCTTCGCCCGCTCAATCTCGGTTGGAGATGTCGACGGTTTCGTCGAAGGCGGAGCTGAACAGGCTGAGCGCCGGGGCGAGACCGTAGCCGCCGATCCAGTCAAGGTAATCTCGCGCCTCCATGTCCTCGGGGACGTCCGCCTTCACCGCGGTGTAGCCGATCGCTGCGAAGTCCGCAAACGCCTGCTCGAAAACGGCCCTGAGTCTTACCGTCTCCGGATCCAGTACGGGATCGGGTTGGCGGCGATCCGCGGCGCGTTCACGATGTTCATGCTGACCGACCGCTCAAGGCGTAGACCTGCTCGATGATCTGGAGGGATTTCATTGCCTCCGTCGGGCTGATCCAGAAGGGCTCCGGGTCGTCGAGGCGCCGATAGAAGTCTGCGATCGAGCAGCTCGTGGAGACACCCCGGTAGTCGCGTCCCTTCGAGCGAGCCCGACGTTCGGTGACGACCTCGACGCGGCCGTCGACGTATGGTGATCGTGAGGTCGCCCCGGATGAACAGCGCAGCGCGCCTCAGTGACAAGCTCCAGCGTCACGGGCGAGTCGATGACATTGGCGACAGTGGCGAAGAACAGGCTTCGTGCACCCGATTGGTGGTCGAGAACCATGTGGGCGGTGTCTTCGATGTCGAGGCCATCATCGTCGAGGCCATAGCGGCCAGCATGGCCCCGAACGTGAGCGACGTCGCCGATGAGCCACTGCAAGAGATCAAGGTGTGGATCGCCTGGTTGATCAGCACGCCGCCGCCACTGCGCCGGAATTGCCCTCGCCATGAGCTGGCCCGGTAGTACTCAGGTGTGCGATGCCACATGAGCGTTGCCGAACCGCCGACTACCGCCCCCAGCTCATCCGATGCCAGCAGGGCGTGAACTGCTTGCACAGTGGCGTTGTACCTGTTCTGTAGGCATACGCCGATCTTGACGTTCGGGTGTCGGTCGGCGGCGGCGATCACCCGATCGGCTTCGGAGACGTTGTGCGCGAGTGGCTTCTCCAGGATCACACTGACGCCGGCCTCGAGGCAATCGATAGCCAGCTGGGCGTGTTGGTCGTGCAGGGTACAGATGTGGACCACGTCGGGCCGTAACGTCTGGAGCATCTGACGGTGGTCAGTGAACGGTACGACTTCCCGATCTCGGGCAACTGCAGCGGCCGTGACCGCATCGGCATCGCACACCGCGATGAGCTGGGCTTCTGCGACGGCCGCAATCGCCTCCAGGTGGACGATCGAGACGTCTCCGCATCCGATTACGGCCGCTGTTGCCACTGCACTCTCCACGTGTCGAGCCTCAAACCCTGACTAACGTTCTCATGAGGAGACGCCGGGCAAAGGAGCACCAAGGTGGACAACGCGCGAGTCGGGCTTCACGTCCGCAACAGAACCGGAAGCCGTTCCAGGCCCCCGTAGCCACACTCCGGGTCGGATTGAATGGACGCCTGGTCGGCTGAGCCTGGTATTCACTGCGTCCACGAACCGGCCGGTTGTGCTGAGCGGCCTTGGCTGCGACGGGGAGGTAACAACCACGGGCGCCACCCAGCCGTTGGTCGAGTTGATTGCCACCGGCGATGGTCGCGCCCGAACCACTACCCGCTTCACCAACAGTGGGGTCGGCTCGCGCCTGCGCTACGTCCGCCACAGTGTTCGTAGTCAGAGAGGTTCGTAGTCAGGGGGACGAGGAACGCCTGGAGATCGTCCAGACCGACGCGCTCACCGGCGTAAGCGTGACCACGACCTTCATCGCATCTGCACGAATCCCGGCGGCGCGTGTGGTGACCACGGTTGTCAACGACGGTGGCGAGCCGGTGGTCCTGGAGGCGGTGTCCTCGCTCGCCACCGGCGCCTCTGGTTTACCCGGATGAGTCGACCGAGGATCTCGTCCTCTATTCCGGAACGGGCGAGCAGTTGGCCGAGAACCGCTGGAGCGCACACCCGCTCTGGAGTCACACCCGACTCGCGGACTTCAACTCGGGTTTACACGGTCAGCCGGGCCGCGGCTCGGTTGCCGCGGTCGGCACCTCCACCTGGTCGACGGCTCGGGATCTGCCCACGGGTGCGATCGAGAACTCCGTGACCGGTCGCTCGATCGCATGGCAGGTGGAGCACAACGGCGGCTGGCGGTGGGAGGTCGACGATGTCCGCGATGGCGAGGACTCCGTCGCGGTGGTGCTTCTTGGGCCGGAAGACCTGGACCACCACTGGTCGGAGGAGCTGTCGCCGGGCGCGAGCTTCACTACGGTTCCGGTGTCCGTCGCGGTCGCCGCAAACGGATTCGAGGGCGTCATTGCCGAGCTGACGCACCACCGGCGATGGCTGCGCCGGGGCGCGGCGCCGACCGCGGCTCGCTTCTGGTGTTCAACGACTACATGAACACCATCAACGGCGACCCCACTACCGAGCGCTTGCTCCCGCTCATCAGCGCAGCAGCTCGGGCCGGAGCCGAGTGCTTCTGCATCGACGCAGGCTGGTACGACGATACGGACCTCGGAGACTGGTGGCCTACCGTCGGTGAATGGATTCCGTCGGAGCGGCGCTTCCCCGGCGGCGGGCTCGCCCGGGTGGTATCCGCAATTCGCGATACGGGGATGAAGGTCGGTCTGTGGCTGGAACCCGAGGTGGTGGGGGTGCGGAGTCCCGTCGCGCAGTCGTTGCCCGATGCCGCGTTCCTCCAACGCTACGGGCGTCGCGTGAGGAGCATGATCGTTTCTTCCTCGATCTGCGTCACCCGGCCGCTCGAGCGCACCTTGACGCGACCTTTCACCGCCTGATCCAAGCCTTCGACGTCGACTTCTTCAAGCTCGATTACAACGTGACCCCTGGGGCCGGGACCGACTTCAGGCTTTTTCCGTTGGTGCCGGGCTGCTGGGTCACAATCGGGCGCATCTGGGGTGGGTCGCCGATCTGCGACGGCGCTACCCGCGCATCGTGTTTGAGAACTGCAGCTCGGGCGCCATGCGCGCCGACTTCGCCATGCTCGAACTATTCGATCTGCAGTCGACCTCTGACCAACAGGACTTCCGGCTCTATCCGGCGATTGCGGCGGGGGCGCCGGTGCAAATGCTGCCAGAGCAGGCGGGCAACTGGGCGTATCCGCAGGCGTGGATGAGCGATGAGGAGATCGTGTTCACGATGGTGACCGGGCTGAGCGGCCGGCTATACCTCTCCGGCTTCCTCGACCGGATCGCGCCAGCTCAGCTTGAACTGGTCCAAGGGCCACCGCGCTCTTCAAGGAGATCCGAGGCGACACGGCTCAGGCCGTGCCAAGCTGGCCTCTGGGCCTTGCCCGACTGGTACGCCGACTCCTTCGCACTCATGCTGGCCGCGCCGGGGCGCAGCCTCGTGTATGTGTGGCACCGCGGCGGTGAGGACGCCGAACTGCCGCTCCGTCTGGGCGCGGGAATTCGTGCTGAGCACTTGGTTGAGAGCTATCCCCGCAGCCTCAGGGCGTGGCGGGTGACTGACGGCCAGGACGGCACGGTCGTCTTGCTTCCTGGGCTGGTCGGCCCGTCCGGCGCGCGTATACGAGATTGTGCGGAACTAGTGCCTTTCAGGGCCGCTAGGGTCGCCGGCCGAGTTCGTCAAGCGCCTCTGATCAGCCCGGGATGCGCACCACGTACGCCATGGCTCAAGGCTTTCGGCGTGCCATCTTTGGGACATGCAGAGCGGTATACGAGGCGGCGGGCGGTGCCGGCGGTTTGCTGCGCCTGGCCAACGCGTGGCATGACAGGGTGATGGCTGATGAGGTGGTCAGTCATGCGTTCAGCCACGGGTTCCATCCTGACCACAGTGAGCGGCTCGCTGCTTACTGGGCGGAGTCGCTCGGCGGCCCAACGACGTATTCAGAGATGCTACGGCGACGAGACCTTTGTGGTGAGGCTACATAGCGGCAACGGTCCGCACGAGGAGATGGACCGTCGAGCGATCGCCTGCTTCGATCAAGCACGTGGTCGACGTCGGCCTCGCCAGCGACGACCGGCTCCAGCAGGTGCTGCACGACTACTTCGCCTGGGCGACCACGACCACGATGTCCCGATACCACCGCTCCGCAGAGGACGTCCCGTACGGGCTGCGCATCCCGCGGTGGTCGTGGGACGGACTTGTCGACGGGTGACGGCGCCACCCATGAGCCGACGCAGCGGCCGTTGGTCGTTGCTTCGCCGGACTCGAGCCGGCCTCAGCCCGCTGATTACGGCCCAGCCGTGCGGAGCAACGGCTCCGTCTGCGACGGCAGGCTCGGCCTCCAGCACCTCCACGCTGTCGGCTAGCGCGAACGGTTCACCTGTCAGGTTGAGCGCCAGGGCCAAGGACTGCTCGCCGTGCCGGGCCCGGGCCCGGATGATGAGGCTGGCGTTTTCCACCTGTTGGGTCTCGATCACCGCGTCGACCAGCCAGGAGTTGCGGCGGCGCAGGCCGATCATCCGCCGATATACCTGCTCCACTTCGGGGTGTGAGTGGGTGAACAGCCACCGATCCTTCGGCATCTCCGGCCGTACGGCGTCGTCGCCGCTCGGGCGGTTCTCCTTGACCGCCTCCAGGCCGAACTCATCGCCGTAGTAGACGCACGGCACCCCTGGCAGGAAGCCGAGCAGCGCCACCGCGTGCGACCAGTGCCGCGGATCGCTGATCTGGCTGGCCACCCTGGTCACGTCGTGGTTGCCCAGGAAAGTCAGCGGGACGAAGTGTTCCACGAACTTGGCGTGGCGGCCCAGCGTCCATTGCAGCTCGTGGAAGTTGATCTTGTCGATCGAGGACCAGATGGCCCACCACAGCTCGTATTGCGTCACCGAGTCCAGGCCAGACGTCTCCACGTAGTCGATGTAGTTGCCGTGAATCATCTCGCCCGACAAACCAGGCGTCGGGGAACTCCTCGCGGACCGCCGGCAGCACCGCGGCCCAGAATTTCGCCGGTACGGCGTACGCGGCGTCCAGCCGCCAGCCGTCGATGCCGCGGCGCAGCCAGTGCAACATCACGTCACGCACGTACTCCTGCACCCGTGCTCGAGCTGTGATTGAGGGTGATGAGGTTGTCGTGGCCCTCGAAGTAGTCGGCAGTGATCACACCGCCGGTGTCGTAGAGCTGGGACACCCAATCCTCGGTCGCCGATCCCGGTCCTTCGGCCGAGTGCCTTCGCGACCGGCGGGAAGTCCCGGCCCACATGGTTGAAGACACCGTCGAGCAGCAGCCGCACACCTCTCTCCCGGCAGGCGGCGACCAAGGCGTCGAAGTCGTCGTCATCACCCAAGCCGCGGATCGATCTGGAAGTAGTCGACCGTGTCGTAGCCGTGACTGCTGGAGGTGAAGATCGGGCCGAGCAGCAAACCGTTGCCGCCCCAGGAAATCAGGTGATCGAGCCACCCCTGCAGCCTCGGCAGCCGGTCTGACCTCGCCCTGGAGCGGGCCCAGCTCCTTCTCGGCTCCGAGGAAGCCGAGGGGATAGACCTGCCACCAGATCACGTGGTCAACCCACCGCGCCACCATCGTGACCTCCTCTTCGCCGGCCGGCACCGCGTCAGCCCTGATTCACACCTTCTCAGGTGAGCATCAGAAGACCGAGACTGGGCACGTTCACCACTTGCCGACGGCGACATCGCCGTTGTTCCGCTCTGCCTTCCTGCCGTGGCGGACGCCTCTTTCCAGTGATCCTTCCAGGAGACGCGTCACCGCGAGCCTTGCAGGGCGTGAGCCACGTGGGCGATGTCCGCTGCGTTGTGCGGCAGCTCAGTCGCCGAGTCCAGCGGACCGAGCCCGTACGATGGCCTCCGCGCGGCTGGCGACCTGCAACTTGGCGAAGATGTTCGAGATGTGGTTGCCGACGGTGTTGGCCGCCAAGCCAAGCCGGCTCGCGATTGCGGCGTTACTCAGCCCGCTCGCGATCAGCGTCAGCACCTCCCGCTCCCGAGGTGTGAGCTCGGGAAACACCGTAGGGTCGGCGCGCGGCGTGTTGAAGTAGCTGAGGCGCCCGCGTGGCGACACCAGCACCGAAGATCGCCTCACCACCGGCGACGACCGCGATGGCCCTGATCATGCTCTCGGCAGCCGCCTTGAGGACGTAACCGAGCGCACCGCAGCTCGCATCGCAGCGAACACCGACTCGTCGTCGTCGAACATTGTCAACATCAGCACGGCCACCGTGGGCGCCACCCGACGGATCTCCGCGGGTCGCCTCGATCCCAGTCATGTCAGGCATCTGGATGTCCATCACCAACACGTCCGGATGCAACGTGACCGCCGCCTTCACTGCCTCGGCGCCGGTCGCCGCTGTGCCCACCAGCTCGTACCCCTCGACCGCCGACAGCAGGGCGCGCAGACCTTCTCGTACGACGGAGTGGTCGTCGGCCACCACGATCCGCAGTGTCACGGCTGCTGCACCGCGTCATCGGATCGCGGCGTGCTCCGGAGGTGCCTGTGGGGAGCGCAAGGCAGTTCGACGTCGACCCGGCCGCCGGTGCGGTCGTGCTCGATGCGGCATCGACCGCCCAGCTCAGCGGCCCGCTCGCGGAATCGAGGTCAGTCCCAACGCCGGCCTGCCAGCCAGCACCCAGGTTGATCCCGTCGTCGTGCACCGAGATCTGTGAGTACTCCCGACCGTCACGGTCAGCGTCACGACGGCCGCCGGACGCACTCGAGTGCCGTACCGCGTTGGTCAGCGCCTCGGTGACGATACGGTACGCGGCAACCTCCACAGCCAGCGGGCAGCTCGGCAGCGGCGTGGGCGCCTCCGACGCTGACCTGCCAACGGTGCAGCACCCTCACGCTTCCCCAGCACGGCAGCCTGCTCGCGCAGCGCCTCAGCAGGTCCAAGGCTGTCCAGCGCCGGTGGCCGGAGGTCATAGACCAATCGGCGGATGTCTCCAGCGCGCCGGTCAGCATTGTCACGCAGCTGGACCAGCAGATCCGCGGTCTGGGCGGTGTCACTGGACCAGGCGTCGCAGCGCCGCCCTCGGCGTTGAGGGACGACGCCAGTGAGCACCGGTCCGAGCCCGTCAGTGCAGATCCCACGCCGCAGCCGCCGGCGCTCCTCCTCCCGGGCGGTGATCACCTGCTCGCGCGAGGACCGCAGCTGCTCAGCGAGCGCAACCGCCTGGACGGTCGCCGCCATCGGCGCGCTGACCAGGATCCAGGATCCGCGCGTCGCCGGGATCAAGCCGGGCCTCTCCCGGGCGCAGCCCGACGATCAGCTTCGCCGACGACCTCACCGCCTGGCGCAAAGGGCGTGGCGTGCCGGGCGGCGCGGTGGATCTCCGATACGAGGCGATCTCGGCACCTTGACTACCACGGCTGCCCACGGAAAGCGCATCACGGTCGCCAGCGCCTGCAAGACCGCGGAAGTCCGCGCTGCTAGCGGCAACCGCCCACCTCACCGAGCCGAGCGCCGACCGCGGCCATGGCTTCCGGCGGGATCACGGCGAGCGCCGTAGATCACCCGTCTCGACCTTGCGCTGCAACCAGACCCGGACCGGGTTGAAGGGGCAACCGCAATCAGCAGCGTGGCCAGTACAGAGGATCCAAGCCCCAGCCCGGTCCGAAGTAACGGCATCCGAGACGGCGACGATCAGCAGATATGCGCCGACCACTGCCGCGGTGAGAGGACGTACCAGCACTGATCGGGACAAAACGAGCCGGATGTCGAGCAGCTGGTAGCGCAGCTACGGCTACCGTGATCGACGCCGGAATGAGCGCGATTACCAAGATCGTAAAGATGCTGTCCGGGCAGGATCGGGTCGAGGGCGAAGATCACCACCGCGATGAGGAGGGCCAGCAGCACTCCGTAGCAGCCGCCGCCGGACCTGGTCACTCGCGCGGTAGAAGCGCACCAGGTAGCGCCGCCAGAGCCAGACCGTACGAGCCCAGGATCGTCACGCCCAGCACGGCACCCGGCGCGGACCACGGCATGGATCTCGGGCCAGGAGAAGTAGCCCGGCACGCCGGACCGCCATGCTGGAAGTTGAAGAGCACGCCGAGGGCGGCAAAGGACAGCCCATTGAAGGCCAGTAGCGGAGCGCCTAACGCCAGCGTCGCCCCGGCAGGGCGGCCGTCCGGCAGCAGCAGCAACGCCAGCGGCAGAAAGACCGTGAGCCCACGTCCAACCCCATGTTCGTGACCGTCGCCACGACTCTGCCAGAACCAGCCTCAGATTTTGGGAGGGGCCCACGCCAGCAGGGCGATTCCGGCGCCGGTGGA
>ERZ1370068.3759-contig-2860_pt1 | contig 74746 bp, 102 predicted proteins | sample MGYA00561227_ERZ1370068 | MGnify/ENA primary metagenome ERZ1370068 (study PRJEB38410, sample SAMEA6850437) | metagenome | study: Metagenomic assessment of the ecological functions of the soil: analysis of the soil microbiota associated with the... | reverse complement strand
CATCCGCACCAGCAGCTCCTGGCGCTTTGCTCTCGGCGGCTGCGCGGTCGCGTCGAGAGCACCTTCTGCTGGGCCAGCACGATGTTCTCGCTGGCCGTCATGTGCGGGAACAGCTCGAAATTCTGGAACACCATGCCGATGCGCGAGCGCAGCTTCGGCAGATTGGTGGCCCGGTCGCCCACCGAGATGCCGTCGACCGTGATGGTGCCCTTCGTGAACGGCTCGAGCCCGTTGATGCACTTGATCAGCGTGCTCTTGCCCGAGCCCGACGGCCCGCAGATCACCACCACTTCGCCCTTGGCAATGCTCATCGAGCAATTGTCGAGGACCTGGAACGGCCCGTACCACTTGCTGACGTTCTCGAGCTCGATCACAGGGCATACCTTCGCCGCAGCCGGTTGGCGAGCCGCGACGCGCTGAAGCAAATGACGAGGAAGACGAGGGCGACGAACAGATAGAGCTCGGTCGGCCGATTGTCGCGGCTGGCCACGATGTCGGCCGAGGTCAGGAAGTCGCGCAAGCCCACGACGTACACCAGCGAGGTGTCCTGCAGCATGACGATCGACTGCGTCAGCAGCACCGGGACCATGTTGCGCACGGCCTGCGGCAGCATCACGTAGCGCATCGCCTGCATGCTTGGTGAGGCCCAGCGCCATGGCGGCGAATATCTGTCCGCGCCGCACGCTCGAGATGCCGGCGCGGATGATCTCGGAGTAGTAAGCCGCCTCGAACATGACGAAGGCGATCAGCACCGAGTAGAAGCCGCTCACCGGCCTGCCGATCAGCTTCGGCACCAGCGTGTAGAACCAGAAGATCACCAGGATCAGCGGCATCGAGCGCAGGAAGTTGACGTAGCCCTCCACCGCCCAGGCCAGCGGTTTGATGGGCGAGAGCCGCAGCACCGCCAGCACCACGCCGAGCAGCAGCCCGCCGGTCACGGCGAGCGCGGTCAGCTGCAGGGTCAGCAGCATGCCGTTCCACAGGAACGGCGCGTTGGCCCACAGGATGGCGAAATCGAAGCTGCCGAACATCTACTGCGCTCCGACCGCGATGGCGCCGGCGATGCGCGTGCGCTGCTCGACGATGCGCATGATCAGGATCACGAGGCCGGTGACGAGTGCAGTAGAGCACGGTTGCGACCGTGAAGGCCTCGAACGCGGCGAAGGTGTACTCCTCGATCTGGCGCGCCTGCGAGGTCGAGCTCGAGCACGCCGATGGTCAGCGCCAGCGAGCGAGTTCTTGAACACGCCCAGGAAGTCGCTGGTCAGCGGCGGGATGATGGTGCGATAGGCGACCGGGATCAGCACGTAGCGATAGACCTGCAGCGGCGTCAGCCCCATGGCGAGGCCGGCATTGCGCTGGCCGCGCGGGATCGCCTCGATGCCGGAGCGCACCTGCTCGGCGACGCGCGAGGCCGTGTAGAGCCCGAGGCACGTCACCGCGGTCAGGAACTGCGGATAGGGCATGTCGCGCTTGACCCAGCGCCCCCAATCCGCCGGCAGCAGCTCGGGCACCGACGAAGTACCAGAGGAACATCTGCACCAGCAGCGGGATGTTGCGGAAGATGTCGACGTAGAGCGGTGCCGGCGAAGCGCAGCACGCGATTGTCGGCCGTGCGCGCAATGCCGATCGCCGAGCCCAGCGGGAACGCGATCAGCCCACGCCAGCACGGCGATCAGGATGGTCTTGCCGAAGCCGCTGACGATCCAGCCGAAATAGGGCTCCTTCAGCAGGATGGGCCAATTCCAGTTGTAGCTGCCCATTCCTGTCCTCGACGCCCGCCTATGCTACCCGTGCTGCCGGCCGACGGCACGATCAATCCGGCAGCGCGATCAGCTGGAAGTTCTCCTTCAGCCGGTCGCTCAGCGGATAGTTGATCTTGGTCGGGCCGGGCTCGAACCACTTCTTGTAGATCGCCTCCATCTCGCCGCTCTGGATCAGCCTGGTGATGGTCGTGTTGCCGAGCAGGCGGAAGTCGTCGTTGTTGCGCGGGATCATCATGCCGTAGGGGTCATAGGAGAAATACGGCCCCACGACCTCCCACTCGTCGGGGTTCTTGGACGCGCTCTTGAGGCCGTACAGCACCACGTCGTCCGACACGTAGGCGTCGGCGCGGCCCTGCTCCAGATTGAGCATGGCCTGCGAGTGGTCCTTCACCTTCACGATCTCGCCCTTGATCTTGATCTTCTTGCGTGTCGATCTCGACCTGCGCCGCCTTCTCGTTGGTGGTGCCGAGCACGGCGACCAGCACCTTGTCGGTCATGTCCTCGATCTTCTTGATGCCGGAGGTCTTGCGCACCAGCAGCTTCGAGCCGGTCAGGAAGGTGGTGTTGAGGAAGCTGATCTGGCGCGAGCGGCCGAGCGTGTGGGTAGGGATCCACAGCCAGAGCAGTGCGCTCGCCAGCGCACGACACGAGCCAGGGGACAATCAGGATCGTGCGGAAGAATCCACGAAGCGGGATCGGCTGGTTCGAGGCAGATGGCGAGTATGAAGCCGAGAGGCACGGCGACCGCCACCGATCCTGCCGTGTAGTAGTAACGAGTTGACGATCGCCTCGATGCCGCTCTGCGGAACAGGAAATCGGCGTAGTTGCGCGAGGCCGGTGAAGGTGCCGAGGTCGAGATAGTCGGCGCGAAAGAAGCTTTGAACGATCGCGTAGCCGAGCGGAAGGAACGACACTGCCGCGACGAGCACGAATGCCGGCATGAAGAAGGCAAGCGGCCGCAATTGCGGTCGTAGCGCTTCCATGATCGGCTGCATCGAGCCGAAGCGCGGTGCGGGCTTGCTGATGGCGAGCGAAGCCATCAGCGCGCACCCGGGAAGCCGAGGCCACCATCCGGCGAAGATGTTCTGTCCGGTGATGTAGCTGCCGGCTTCCGAGCAGAGAACGACGACGACCGTCATCTCCTCGGGGGCACCGGCCCGGCCGAGGGTATCGACCGCAACTTTTCGCGCCAGGCGTCATCCATCGATCTGAGGTCCGACGTGCGGTCGGTAAGGATCAGCCCGGGAGCGACGTTGTTTCACGGTCACGCCATGCGGCGCGAACGCTTCGCCATGCTCAGCGCCAGGTTGGCCTGTGCGGATTTCGTCGCGGCGTAGATTGCCTTGCGCGGGTTCGGGCTTATCTGCTGGATCGTGCCGACGGTGACGAAGCGCCCCATTTCCGCGTTCGCATCGGCGGCAGCAGCTCCTGCATGAGTTCCATCGTCGATCGCAGGTTGATGTTGACCTGACGGTCGAACGCGGTCGTCGTCGACGCTTTCGAAGGCCTGCTCGATTCTCGACTGACGCATTCGCGATGACGATGTCGATGCTTCGTCCCATCGCGGTGACCGCCGATCGAGCAAGCCGCCTGCCTTCCCCGGCGATCGTCAGGTCAGCGGAGATCGCGGTCGGCGCGTCGTCCGGCACGCCGGACTGTCTCAACGACTTCATCGATTGCCGCGCGCGCGACCGAAAGTGCGCCGCGACATCGCATCCGAACGCCGCAAGCCCCAGCGCGAGATGGCCCGTCCGATCCCGCGGCTGGCCCGGTCACCAGCGCGGTGCGACCGCTAAGATCGAAGAGGCGTCGATACGCAGCGACGCCATCGCTCTCACTGGACTCAAGAGACACGGCCTGCACCTGCCCCTCTGTCGAAGAGCGCCAGACAGTTCAGATCGGGGCGACGGGCAGACTGCGCTCTTGATCCTTGTCGCGACGCAGGACGGACAGGCAGGTCTCCCATCGGGCTCCCACTTGATCCGGCCAAGCGCCAGCGGGCCTAACGTCGGCGAGCGATTTCGTCGCAACCCAGTGGATTTCGACTGCCGACACCTGCGCCCCCCTGACGTGGATCGATACCAGTCTATACCAATTTCTTGTTATTTTTATCCCAATATTGAAAGTGGACGGCGATTGTCCAACGCCTTTGGGTCTGACACCGGGTCTGCACCTTCCACGCCCCCGCCGCTTCCTCGGCGAACCGCGCTTCCCAGCCAGGATTTGAACATCCGCATGTGGTTCTTCTCCGCATAGGATGTTTCCGCATCTCCTTCATTGACAGTGATGCCGAGCCCGGGCGCATCTGAAACTGTGAAGTAGCCATCTCTGACGACCGGCAGGCCCTCGAAGATGTCAGCGGCCCATTCGACGTGAAAGTCGTTGAAGGTCTCCTGCAGGAAGACGTTGCGCATGGCCGTGTCGACGTGAACGTTCACGGCGGTGCTGGAGCGGACTGCGCGGGCGTTGTGCGGGCGATCAGCGCCTGGTAGGCCTCGGCAATCGCCGCCGACTGGACCAGCCGGCCGACGCCTCAAGCTCGATGTATTCCGGCTGGACGACATCGATCCTCCCGCAGGCGAGCAGATCGGCAAATGCTCGAAGGTTGGTGAACCTTTCGCCGGCGACGATCTGCATCGTTGTGGATTCTGCCACCTTTGACAGCGCCGACACGTCGTGCGCCCAGACCGGGGGGCCTCCATCCAGGTGACCCCGATTTCGTCCAGGTCCTTCGCGACCCGGATTGCCTCGGGCACGGTCAGTCTGTCGTGCGTCTCGATGAGGACGTCGACATCGGCGCCGACGGCGTCGCGCACGGCTCTCACGAGCGAAAGGACCAGGCGCCGCTCTGCTGCGTCGAGGATGCGGTAGTTCGCTCCGAACGGATCGAACTTCAGCGCCCGGTAGCCGAGCGCCGCGACCTCCGCCGCCCGCTCGGCAAAGAACCCCGGCTCGCGCGGGCCTTGTACCAGCCGTTCGCGTAGGCCCTGACCCGCTCGTTCACTTTGCCGCCGAGGAGCCTGTATAGCGGGCGCGCCGAGCGACTGCCGAGAATGTCCCAGCACGCTGTCCCCGATCCCCGCCATTGCCGACAGGATCACGCCTCGCACTGGCGGGATTGAGCGCGATGAACATCTCCTCCCAGACCTGGCGGGGACTGCAGCGGATCCTTGCCGATGCTGAAGCGTGAAATCTCGGTGACTGCGCCCAGCACGGCCAGTGGGAAGAGGAATTGCGGCGTCGCCCCAACCGCAAACGCCCTCATCAGTCAATACCCTGACCAGAACCCAGTTCTTCCAGGTTTCCGATGACGTGTGTGCCTCGATCGCGGCGATCTTCACTCCAGCCCCCAATCTCCGATAACCGCAGGTCGTCAGGCCTCGACCAGCAGATTCGTCGTTCTCTGTTCTCCTCAAACGCCGTGCCTGTGGTTCCGCCACCATGAGTGACAGCCGTGTTCTGATGAGCTCGCCCGGCGAGCGGCTTGTTGCGATCGCGGAGCGCGGCGAGCAGGGCACGGTTACGCTCGGTGCGCTTTTCGTTGCGCCTCCTCTGCTCGTCGACCTTGCGGAAACGGTGCCAGCCCGCCTCTTTGCGAGCATCCATGAGGAAGTCGTAGATCTGGATGATGAGCGGGTTTCGCGTCGCCTTTGACCGCCTCGAGGCGGAACGCCTCGGCCGCCTCCCTGAATTCGTGCTGGCTGGTCGCGCGGTCGGCCCGATCGAGGCATCTCTCCATACGATCGAAATCGTCGGGCGTGGCCCGCGCGACGACGAGGTCGACAAATCCAGGCTCGAGGATCAGGCGGATTCCATCACGTCGAGCGGTCCGATCTTTGGAGGCCTGAAGCGCGGCAGGATTGTTGGAGTTGCCGCTTGATGCGTAGGTGCCGCTCCCACGCTCTGGACGACGAGGTGCCGCCCGCTCCAGGGCGATGAGGGCCTTGCGCACGGTGTTCCGCGAGGCGCCGAATTGATCCATCATCTGCCGCTCGGACGGCAGCCGGTCGCGTCGCGGAGCATTTCCGCCCGCCATTGCGTTCGAGAGATGCCTCGCGCCGGATTCTCGGTAATCGTCCGGGCCGCCGGAGCCAGTGTCGCGCTGGACTTCCTCAGCGGAAATCCCTGGGGGCCGATTCCCCTGATGCCGCCGGCTTTCTCGGGATCGCGTTTCTCAAGAAAGTTTTGCTCTTCCCTGCTTCCGCTGGAGGCGCTGCCGCCGCCTTCGGCTCGACCACTCTTATCCCACTTCTATCCCGGCACATATGCGACCAATATTGAGAGGGCGGGTTGACCTGTCAACAGCAGCCCTCGTTGATGGACTTCTACCACTTTCAGAGGCGGATGGTTTCTTTCACCGGCGGCGCTCGATGTTGGAGCCAGCCTCGACCGTCCAAAGATAGGCTCGGCAAAACTGCGTGAGGGCGTCAGTAACATCTCTCGGAGCAGCTTCATTCAGAGTAGTGAGTTGCCTCGGGCCCGCGCGCGGCAGGCATGCGGCTCTGAACGACGCATACCCGAGTTGCGTTCGCAGGGCTCGCATCGTCAAGCCCTGCGGGAGAACACTACGCCAGCCTCGAGAGAGGGCAGCTTAACTCATCCCTCTCCACCAACGCCGGCTTCCAAGATGCAACCACCGTCCGGCCAAAACTTCAGGCCGCTCCAAGCGTGATGCCCTCACGCCTCTTGCAACCAGAACTGCTGAGCGAGAAGCGACTTCGCGCCCAGCTGGCGCGCCGCGCTGAAATCACGTCGAAGCGAATCGAATGATCACGTTCTTGACCAGACTCTCGGAGCTTCCAACCTGTAGTAGCCCCTCGGAGCGCGGATAAAGCTTGATTGCGCCAACCCGAGTTTGCTCATTTGAGAAGGTTTTGCAGCAACCGACCGTATGATCGAACACCGCAATTTAGGAACTCGCTGCGGCCGAGGGAGATCAATCGGTGCTCAGCCCGATCGTCAATCTCAACGGTCAGCAGTCATGCCGGCCGCAAGGACGACGCCCGGCGGCACCTCATCGATATGGATGCGGACCGGGATGCGCTGCGCCAGGCGCACCCAGGTGAAGATCGGGTTGACGGTAGCCACCCCTTGATTGTTGGGCTGCGCGTTCGCAACGTTGATCGCGCGGGCGATGCTGTCGACGTGGCCGCGCACGATCTGACTATGGCCCATCAGCTTGATTTGGGCCGGATCGCCCACGCGGATGGGAGCGAGGTTCGTCTCCTCGAAATACCCGTCGACCCAGAATGAATTGGCGTCGACAAGCGAGATGGCATTCGCACCGACATTCACATAATCGCCGAGCTGCGCCAGCAGGTTCGTCACGTAGCCGTCGACCGGGAGATAGAATGCGCGTGCGCTCGAGATTCACCTGCGCCTGGTGGAGCTGCGCCTGTGGCTTGCGCGAGAGTCGCCTCGGCGCTCATGCGCTGCGCCTTCAGCGACTCGACTTGCCGCTGCGCCAGATTCGAGGTTCGCCTGCGCAGTCTGCAGCGCGGCCTCCTGCTGATGCAGCTGCGACGTGAACTGCTGGGCATTCTGAACGCTGCCCGCGCCTTTTTGCGCCAGATCCTGGTAGCGCGCCGCCTGCTGCTGCGCGAACACGAGCGCGGCCTGCGCCTGATCCAGCTGCGCCTGGTTGGCGCTGATCTGCGCCTGCTGGACGGTCATCTGCGCTTCGATGCTCTGCACGCTCGCCTGCGCCTGCTGCACCGCCGCCTCGGCTTGACTGACGGCGATCTTGTAGTTGGTTGGGTCGATCACCATCAGCGAGATCACCCTTGCGAACGTACTTGTTGTCGACGACGTGCAGCTCGACGATGCGTCCCGCGACCTCCGGCGCCATGGTGACGACATAGGCGCGCACGGTCGCGTCCCGTGTCCACGGCGCGCCCATATAGCTCCCCACATCGCCCAACCGAGCAGCCCGGCAAGGGCGACCGCCGCCAGGGTGATCAAGAACGGAATGATCGGGGTACGAGGCCTGATCGGCTCGCGAGTTTCCGGCTCAACAGACCGGCTCGCATCGCGATCATCCTCCGTCTTCCCACGCTTTGATGTGATTTCAGTAACGGTCATGACGAGCTCCAACGCGCGACGATCAAGATCCAGGACGAGAGAACGATGATGTACACGGCAAACACGAACAGGGCCGGATGCCAGACGTATCGCAGCAAGCCGGAGCGGCTGGCGAGGCGGCGCAGCGCGATCGTGGCGAGCCAGGCGCCGACCATCATGAGCGAGATGGGCGCAACGTAGACCCCGAACAGGTCGATCTCGGCGAACCTCATGCGAGCGCCCCTGCGTCGAAGTAGGAGGCGTGCTCGGCAAGCGCCTCGGAGATGACCAGGATGCGACCGCGCGCGCGAAGCGCGATGGCCGTCTCCGGCGCGGCGTCGGGATCGGAAGCGATGCGGCTGGTCGAGCTGATGCAGCCGCGCGATGGCGACCGCACTGTTTCCCTGCGCGAAGGCCTCGAGCGCGGCGTCGAGCTCCGCAGATCGACCCCAAGGCGCGGAGCCACGTGGCGAAGCTGGATGATCTCGCTGCCGACGGACAGGGCCGCGAGCAGTCGCGCGCGCTGCAACGGCTCGGCTTGGTCCGGCAAAGCCGCCAGCCGGCCGTACATGCGGCTCATCCCAATCCTCCGATCTCGCGAGCAGGGAGGCGATCGCGAGGCGGCGCAGGTCGCGCAAGCGTGAGGAGAGCAGCCGGCGCGCGCGCAGCGCCGGCGACAGCGGCGGCAACAGGCTAAATGCCAGCGGTGCGACGACGCAGCCCTGCAGCGATCGCCAGCGCGGAATTGTAGAACTGCGCCGTGTCGTAGCTCATCTGGTTGGTGGGCGCGAGGAGAGGCATGACGTTGACGCTCATGGCGGTGAACACGGCGATCGCCGCAGGCTGCCGGCTGCAGGCTATGGCAAAGCCGACCGGTATGAGGTAAAGCCCGATGGCGAGGCAGAACGCCGGGAACGTCTCGAATGCCGGCAGCACAGCGAACTTGATGATGGCGGCGACGACGATGCCGACGGCGACGCCGAGCGCGACCGCGATAGCGCCGCCGTAGGCCAGATCGCCTCGCGGCGACAGCAACAGCAGCACGATCGCGACTGACCACGAAGGTTGAGGCGCCATTGGGCCACGCAGTGGCAATCCAGAACAGCTCGACGGCAGCGATTGTCGACGAACGCGCGTGCCGCGTTGACGAGAGCGGGCAACCAGTCGGGTACGCTGGGCCGGAAGCCGCGATGGTCGGACAGAGGGCCGGCCGGGCGCATCGACGAGCAGCGCCAGCCCATCGAGTACGCGCGACAATGCCGTCCAGCACCTTGGCGCTCTCGTCGGCGAGCAGCCGCAGCGATGGCGTGCGTGCGGGCAGGGCGAGCAGTCTGTGCACCGCCTCCGCGCAAACGCGGCGCAAGGCGATGGGATCAGCCAGCCAGCGTGCCGGCGGCGCCCGCCGATCGCAGCTCGAGCGGAATGCTGCGCAGAATGGTTTCCGTCTCCTGCGGGTTCAGCTTGTCCGACAAGCGGCTCAGATGCGCCGCAACTCCGCGCCACCCATCGAGCGCTCTGAACAGGCCATGCACGGCGGTCTGCAACGTCGCCGCGTGATAGCGCACATGGCTGGATTCCCGAGCGCCTGGTCGACTGCCGGTTCGAGCGCGATGACACGGCGGACGAGCTCGCGACGCTCGGTTTGCGTATCCGGGCGTTGCGGCCCGCCCATGTCCAGCGTGCGGGCAAACCCGGCCGGCGACGGCGGCCGCCAGATCGGCGAATGATGCTGCCAGCCGCCGCTGCGCGCCGCCGAGATCGGTCCCGGCGAGCACGATGCCGGCGCACACGATCCCGATGCAGATCTCGCTGGCGCGACAGACCGCCAGCATGAAGACGTCCGGACTCGCGCCGCCGGTCGCGCCGAGCGTGTTCGCTGCGACGATCGCCGCCGTATAGCCGGCGAGCGCCGCCGCGTAGGACGCGAAGTTGTGCAGCACCGTGGCGACGAAAGCGCAGATGGCGCACCACAGGGCCAGGAGCCCGAGAAAGGCGATCCGATCCTGCGGAAAGCACGCGGTCAGCACCACGATCATTGCGGCGCCGATCACGGTCCCGATCATCCGGAACCAGCCCTTGCGCAGCGAAGCGCCGAGCTGCGGCTGGCACACGATCGCCGCGGAGGTGCCGGCCCAGAATGGGTTGTCGAGCTCGAGCCAGAACGCGACGAAGAGGCGCGAGACAGACCGAAGCCCACAGCCGAAGCGCAAAGAGCAGCGGCGCGCCCGCGGCGGTCAGCGCATCCGTGCCAAGTCTCGCCTGAATCGAGGCGATGCCGCGCGTCGTCGTGCATGCGACTGCGCTCCTGGATGACCCACTCACGGCTCAGTGCTGCATATGCAAATTCATCAGCTCGGGCGGCGGCATCATGTTGTCGTTCAGATTCGCCATGATCCAGAGCGAGCCGACGACGACCAGGAACACGATGAGCACGCCGAACGCCAGCGCCAGCACGTTGTTGGTGTTGTCCGGTCCGGTGGTGATGTGCAGGAAGAAGACCAGGTGAACACCCATCTGCGCGATGGCGAGCACGGCAAGGCCGAGAGGGATGCCGGGCGCCCAGAGCAGCGACGTGTTGGCGACCCAGAACGACGTGGCCGTGAGGATCACGGCGAGGACCAATCCGATCGTGTAGACGAGCACGCCGGACAGCGTCCCCTCTTCCGCCTCGGCAGATATCGAGACTGTCTCCGGGCGCGCGATCGTACCGTGTGTCGGTCATGGACGGACTCCCATCAGATAGACGACCGTGAACAGCCAAACCCAGATGATGTCGAGCGCGTGCCAGAACAGGGCGAAGCAGAGCAGGCGGCGCTCCACGCTGGCGCGAAAGCCCTTGATTGCGACCTGCGCCATCATCACCGCCAACCAGACCAGTCCGGCGGTGACGTGCAGCCCGTGGCAGCCGACAAGGGTGAAGAACGCGGACAGGAAAGCGCTGCGTTGCGGGGTCGCGCCGCGGGCGATCATGTCGGCGAACTCGCGGATCTCGAGCGCGAGGAACGCCGCCCCGAGCACGAAGGTGACCACAGCAAAGAAGTAAGTGGCGGCGCGGCGCCGCGAATTGACCGCCAGCGACATCAGCCCGCACGTGTAGCTCGAGGCGAGAAGACAAGCGGTCTCGATCGCGACGCTGACTTGATTGAACAACTGCGCGCCGGTCGGACCGCCCGCAGTCGCACGCACGAGCACCGCGTAGGCCGCAAACAGCGCCGAGAACATCACGATGTCGCTCAGGAGGAAGATCCAGAAGCCGTAGGCGACGACGATCCGCTTTGGCGCGGGACCGGCTTCGCTGGCGCTCGGCAGCGCGTCCGTGACGGACATCATCGATGGCGACAGCGATGTTCATGGGGCAACCTCCGCCTGGTGACGTCGTTCGAACTGAGCAATCTGCTCAGCCGGTATCTCGACCTCCTCCTCGTCGCGAAACGCGAAGACGAGGAGCGTCACGAACGCGCCGACCAGACCCACACCGGCCATCCACCAGATGTGCCAGATCAGCGCAAAGCCGGTGACGACGGCAAAGAACGCGTTGACGAAGCCGGTCGCGCTGTTTTTCGGCATTTCGATCGGCTCGTACTCGCGCGCCTGCGCTGGCTGATCTTGCTGTCGCGCGCGCGCGTTGCTTCCTGTTCCAATAGGCGTCTCTCTCAGCGACACGGGGCAGGACTGCAAAATTCCAGGCCGGCGGCGGCGACGCCGTCGACCATTCCAGCGTGCGGCCGTTCCAGGGATCCCCGGTCACGTCGCGGAGCTGCTCGCGGTCGCGGATCGACACGACGAGCTGCACGATCTGGCAGACGATGCCCGCGAGAATGACGACGGCACCGGCCGCGGCGCACCAACAGCCACGGCTGCCAGTGAGACAACGTCGTAATGCTGCATGCGCCGGGTCATGCCCATCAGGCCGACCACATAGAGCGGCATGAAAGCGAGATGGAAGCCGATGAACCAGCACCAGAACGCGCGTCGTGCCCCAGCGTTCGTCGAGCGTGAAGCCGAATGCCTTGGGGAACCAATAATCGTAGCCGGCGAAGGCGCCGAACACGACGCCCGGGATGATGACGTGATGGAAATGGGCGACCAGGAACAGGCTGTTGTGCAGCTGCCAATCAACGGGAGGCACGGCCAGCAGCACGCCGGTCAGGCCGCCGAGGACGAACGTCACCATGAAGCCGATGGTCCACAGGACCGGCACCGTGAATCGGACGCGCCCGCCGTACATCGTGAACAGCCAGTTGAAGACTTTGACGCCGGTCGGCACCGCGATGATCATGCTCGCGACGCCGAAGAAGGCATTGACGTTTGCGCTGGCCCCCATGGTGAAGAAGTGGTGCAGCCAGACCAGTGTAGGAGAGAACGCAGATCACCATGGTCGCAGCGACCATCGAGCGGTAGCCGAACAGCGGCTTGCCGGAGAAGGTCGCGCTCACCTCCGAGTAGATGCCGAACGCCGGCAGGACGAGGATGTAGACCTCGGGGTGACCCCACACCCAGAACAGGTTCACGTACATCATCGGGTTGCCGCCGGCGTCGACCGAAAAGAAGTGGAAGCCGAGGTAACGGTCGAGCAGCAGCATCGCGAACGTCGCGGTCAGGACCGGAAAAGCCGCGACAATGAGCAGGTTCGAGGCGAGCGCCGTCCAGCAGAAGACCGGCATGCGCATGTAGCCCATTCCGGGTGCCCGCGTTTTCAGGATCGTGGTGACGAAATTTATTCCCGTCAGCAACGTGCCGATGCCGGAGATCTGCAGCGCCCAGAGGTAGTAGTCGACGCCGACGCCGGGCGAGAACTGCAGCTCGCTGAGCGGCGGATAGGCGACCCAGCCGGTTTTCGCGAACTCGCCGACCACCAGCGAGATGTTGATCAAGAGGATGCCCGACGCGGTGAGCCACAAGGCTGACCGAGTTCAATGTCGGGAAGGCCACGTCGCGGATACCGAGTTGCAGCGGCACTGCGAAGTTCATCAGTCCGATCACGAGCGGCATCGCCACGAAGAAGATCATGATGGTGCCGTGCGCCGAGAAAATCTGGTCGAAATGCTCCGGCGGCAGATAGCCCTGCGCGCCGCCGGCCGCGACCGCCTGCTGCGCGCGCATCATGATCGCATCGGAGAAGCCGCGCAGCAGCATGAGCAGCGCCAGCACGATATACATGACGCCGATGCGCTTATGGTCGACGGACGTGATCCACTCGCGCCACAGATAAGGCACGTATCCCTTGAGCGTGACCCACCCAAGGACGAACACTATGCCCAGGACCATGCGCGGCCGCCGCGCCCATGACGATCGGCTGGTCGAACGGGATCGCGCTCCCAGCTGAGCTTGCCAAGGAGATTCATTTTTCTGCCCTCTGTGACTCTGGATGGGTGACGCTGCGATGGATCGGCCGGCCGCATTCCGGCGCTCAGGATGCCGTTGAACAGGTTCGGGAGCGACGGCACGATAGGTGAAGGGCGCAACCGCCTGGCTCGGCTTGGCCAGATCGGCATAGGCTTGCGCGTCGAGCACCGGGCCGGTGGTGCGCGTTGCAGCCACCCACTGCGCAAATCTCTCGGCTGGAACCGCATCGACGTTGAAGTACATGTCGGAAAATCCCGCGCCGCTGTAATTTGCCGACATTCCCCGATAGGTCCCGGTATGGTCGGCCTGCAGATGAAGGCGCGTCACCATTCCGGCCATCGTGTAGATCTGGCCGCCGAGCTGCGGCACGAAGAAGCTGTTCATCACGCCCGAGGAGGTCAGCTCGAAGCTGACTGGCGTGCCCACCGGGACGGTCAGCTGATTGACGGCTCGCGATGCCCTGGTCGGGATAGATGAACAGCCATTTCCAATCGAGCGAGACGACTTGAACCCTGACGGGCTTGACCGCAGAGGCGATCGCCTTGGGCGGATCGAGGTCGTATGAGCCGACCCAGGCGACGCCGCCCACCAGAAGCACGGTCATGATCGGGATCGACCAGACGAGCATCTCGAGACGGCCGGAATAGGTGAAGTCCGGCAGGTAGCGCGCGCGCTTGTTGGACGAGCGAAACCAATAGGCGACGCCGAGGGTGGCGAGGATCGTCGGGATCACGATCGCCAGCATGATCCCGAGCGAGTTGAGCAGAATTTGCCGTTCGGCGGCGGCAATGGGCCCTTTCGGATCGAGGACGCCTTCCGGTGCAGCCGCCGAGCGTCGCGGCGCCGATCAAGACAACGGCTAGTAGAGCATATCGCATGTCAGACCTCGTCTGCGCTGGACGCTGGTGGAGACCGCGGTCGTGCAGCGGGCGACGCTTGCACGATCCGACCGTCGCGGCAGCGCGCGAGACATGGGTGACATCGTCGCCATTGCTGCCAACAGAGCCGCAAACAGACACGGACAAGTAGAAGATGGAGAACGCGAACAGGCGATGAAGCAGCGCGGCCGATCGGCCTCGCCGCGTCCTGCGCAGCCTGAACGCGAGCGCAACGAAGAATCGCTCCGCTGACAGCGGCGGTCGCGCGCATAGATCGTGCCGGCAAAGCCGAGCGCCCACGGCAGCAGCGAAATCGGCACCAGAAGAACGCTGTAGATGAGGATCTGCCGCGTCGTTGCGGCTCTTCCGGCAACGACCGGCAGCATGGGGACGCCGGCGCGGGCATATTCGTCGGCACGATTGAGCGACAGCGCCCAGAAGTGCGGCGGCGTCCACAGGAAGATCGATCAGGAACAGAATGAGCGGCTCAGGCCCGATCTCTCCGGTCGCCGCTGCCCAGCCGATCACCGGCGGAAGCGCACCGGCGGCGCCGCCGATGACGATGTTCTGCGGCGTGCTGCCGCTTCAGCCACATCGTGTAGACGACGACATAGAAGAAGATCGTGAAGGCGAGCAGCGCTGCCGCTTGACGTTGAGCGCGAGAGCAAGAACGCGCGACCGCGCTGCCGGCAAGAACGAAGTCCGAATGCCAGCGCTTCGGCGCGCGAGATCCTGCCGCGAGGGATCGGACGCCTGGCCGTGCGAGCCATCACGGCATCGATGTCGGCGTCGTACCACATATTGAGCACGCCAGCGGCACCGGCTCCTGCGGCGATTGCGAGAATTGCAATGAACCCAAGCAGTGGATCGAGGTCGACCCGGTGCGATCATCAATCCGACGAGCGCAGTGAACACCGCGAGCACCATCACGCGCGGCTTCATCAAACGTGATGAAGTCGGGAGTCGCGCCGCCAAAACCGGGCTGTGAAGCCAATCGGAAGCGCGATAAGGCAATCGCGGTGGTCCTCATAGTCGATTCACCTCAACAGAGATTTGTATTGGTGAAGTCTGCTGTTCGCGTTCATTACGGTCATTGCGGCTCTGCGAGCGCCTGGAGCACGGCGGCTGGGCGGATGGGGAGGTGGCGCAACCGAACCCCGGCCGCCGCGAAAATGGCATTGCCGATGGCGGGCGCGACAACCGTCGTGCCAGGCTCGCCGAGGCCGACTGGAGCCTCGACGCTGTCGATGAACTCGATGTCGAGCTCCGGCACGTCGCCGATGCGCAGCGGCGTGTAGCTGTCGAAATTCGTGTCCTTCACCTGGCCTTTGACGAACTCGGTTCCCTCATGGAGCGCCATGCTGAGGCCCCAGAGGGCGCTGCCTTCGACTTGCGCGAGCGCGCCGTCCGGATGAACGACCGTGCCCGCGTCGACGACGATCGTGAGCTTTTCGACCGCAACGGCGCCGCTGCGGCGGTCGACGCGGACGCGCGCGACGCAAGCAACCCATGTGGGCATGGCGCGTTCCTGGCCGAACGTGGTGGCGACGCCGAGCCCCGTGTCCCTCGGCATGGCAGCGCCCCACCCGGCCTTTTCTGCCGCTCGCTTGAGCACCGCTGCCTGGCGCTTCGCTCCGCCCACCGCGCTGGGCGCCGAGCCGGCATTGCGGCCGGCGCCGTCCAATAGCCCGATGCGGAACACCGACTGGGTCCGCGCGGGCCATCAGCGCCGCCTCATCCATGAAGGTCTCGAGCGCCCAGTTGGTCCAGCCGGGCCCGACCGAGCGCAGCCAGCCGGGGCGAAACGCGCTGTTGGCAAGGTCGTTCGAGAGCGCGCGGACGCGCTGCGCACCCACGCTGTACCAGTGGTCGGCGCCGGCGATGGCAAATGGATCGTATGGGGTTCCATCGGGCGTCTTCGGCATGCCGGCTGACGGCCATGACGGCGGTCGGCCAGCCGGCCGACGCGTGATGCTCCATCGCCGTCACCTTGCCCTGCGCATCAGAATGCCAGCCGCAGTGTCTGGATCGACGGCGAGCGAAACGAGTCGAAGCGCATGTCGTCGGGGCGCGTCAGCACCAGCTTCACGGGCTTGCCGAGGGCCTTGGCGGCGAGCGCGGCGGGGACCGCATAGTCGCCGTTGAGCCTGCGCCCGAATCCTCCGCCGATCGGATAGGTGCGCATGACGATGCGCTCCTGCGGCAGGCGGAGCGCCTGCGCGAGCACAGGCAGGATCAAGCTCTGCCATTGATTGCCGGTGTGGATCTCGAAGCGGCCATCCTTCTCGAACGCGAGAGCGTTCACCGGTTCGAGCTGAGCATGAAGGACGCTGCCGGTCGTGTACGTCCGCTCGAGCGTGGAATCCGGCCGCGCGAAAGGCGGCATCGATCCCGGGTCGTTCAACCAAGAGCGCACCGCCGCGTGGTGCGGCGATCTGCTTGGCGCCGTGATCGAGGATGTCCTGCTCGGACACCTGCGCGGCATCGCCCGCAGCCCAATCGACCTTGACGAGGTCGGCGGCACGGATCGCCGCCGGATAAGAGGTCGCGCACACGACGACCCATCCGGGCACCGTGTTGGAGGGGTCCTCGAGCACGAGGCTTCGTGAGATATCCCTTGACCCGCTTCGCCGCGGAATCGTCGACCGCGCGGACCACCGAACCGTAGCGCGTCGGGGGATCTTTGGCCGGGCATAGACCATGCCCTCGACGACCGCATCGATGCCGTAACGCGCCGTGCCGTTGATCTTCGCCGGGATATCCAGCGCATCGGTCTTTTGCCCGATGAGACGCCGCTCCGAGGCCGGCTTGATCGGCAGCTGCGCGAGTTCGTCCGGCGTAAATTTGCGCGTCGGCTCGCCGCGCCTGACGATCTCGCCGTAGGAGATGGATTGATTTGCGGCGAACACGGCGCCCTGGCGCGCGACGCATTGCGACGGGTTCACGCCGAGCAGCTTGGCGCCTGCCTCGATGAGAGCGATCCGGCCCGCGGCGCCAGCGCGGCTGTAAACCGGGAAATCGAGCCCATACCGAATTGCTGGCGCCCGTCATCATGACGCCCCACTTCGGATCGGTATCGACCGCCGAGATGCGCACATTGCTCCAGTCGACCTCGAGCTCGTCAGCGAGGATGCGGGCGATGGCCGTGCCTATATGCTGGCCCATTTCCGCGCGGGTGATGTTCACGGTCACGATGCCATCGCGGTCCGACGCTGTACCAAATCGTGGGTTCGAAGAGGCCCGACCCTGACTTCCTGCGCCGGCGCCTTCTTTCGGCGCGAAACCAAACGTGACGGCCGCGCCGGCCAGACCGACCAGAAAGCCGCGGCGCGAAAGCGCGCTCTGATGCTCCAGCTCACTCATTGGTGGTGACCTTCCTTGATTGCGCAGCAGCCTGTTTGATGGCGTTGCGGATGCGGACATAGGTCATGCAACGGCAAAGGTTGCCGGCCATGACGGCATCCGATGTCCTGATCGGTCGGCGATGGAAAGTCGTTGATGAGCGACACCGCCTGCATGATCTGGCCCGACTGGCAGTAACCGCATTGCGGGACCTGAAGGTCGGCCCACGCCTTCTGCACTGGATGCCGGCCCTCGGGATCGAGCCCCTCGATGGTCGTGACCTTGGCGCCGGCGACGCTGGCCAGCGGCGTTATGCAGGAGCGCGTCGGTCGGCCGCCGACATGGACCGTGCAGGCGCCGCACATCCCGATGCCGCAGCCGAACTTCGTGCCGGTGAGGCCGATGACGTCGCGGATCACCCACAACAGGGGCGTGTCGTCCTCGGCCTCGACCGTCACCGCGCGGCCATTGATGTGAAACGAGGTCATGTTCAGTCTCCGGCGGGATCAATTGGTTGCGCCGTTCTGCCGCCGGATCGCCGCGACCTTCGTGGCGAGGTCCGGCCAGGGCGGAAGGCTCGTGCGCGTGCGCCGCAGGTACGCGGCGATGCGGGCGACATCGGCATCGCTGAGCGCGCCGCCGAAAGCTGGCATGACGACACCCGGCATTCCTTCCTCGGCGCTGATGCCGCGCAGGATGACCTGGATCAGATTGCTCGGGTCGGAAAGGTGCACCGCGCTGTTGAGCGCCAGGTCAGGCCGCGCCGCGAGCGGCGCGCTGCCTGCGTTGTAGTGACAGGACGCGCAGGCGGCGGTGTAGAGGCGCGTGTCGGGATCGAACTGCTCGCCCGCCTTGGCCGATGCGCTAGGACATCGCATGGCTCACGGCGGCGGAGACGGACGGCAGCCGGTCCGCCGCCTTGTCGACATCGGCGAAATAGGTCGCGATCGCGCGGATGTCGGAGTCCGGCAGCGCGGCAAGACCCTGCACGACGGGGGACATCGGGCCCGGCGGCGGTTCCATGCAGCACGCTCGCGCCCGTGCGCAGGTAGTCGTAGAGTTCCTCGCGCGTCCACGGCGCGGGAGCCGGGTTGGCGGCCGTCAACGGCGGCGCGACCCAGTTGTCGATCACCGCGCCGCCGTACGCGTTGCCGGGCTTCTCCGCTCCCAGCAGGTTGCGCGGCGTATGGCAGGCGCCGCAGTGGCTCAAGCCCTGCGCGAGATAGGCGCCGCGGTTCCACTCCGCGCTCTTCGTGGCATCCGGCTCGAAGCGGCCCGGCCGGAAGAACAGCAGTTTCCACCCCGCCTGCAGATAGCGGATGTTGAACGGGAACGGGATGCCGTTCGGCCGCGCCGGCGCGTGAACGGGCGTCCGGGTCATGAAGTAGGCGTAGAGCGCCCGCACGTCCTCGTCGGAAAGCTTGGTGAAATGGTCGTAGGAGAACACCGGAAAGAGATGCGAGCCGTCGCGTGAGACGCCTTCATGCATGGCGCGCCTGAAGGCCGCCTCCGACCAGGTGCCGATGCCGGTCTCCGGATCGGGCGTGATGTTGGTCGAATAGATCACGCCGAACGGGGTTGCCATGCGCGTAGCCGCCGGCGAACGTCTGTCCGCCCTTTGCCGTGTGACACGCCGCGCAATAGCCGCCGCCCGCAAGCGCTTCGCCCTTCGCGACCAGGTCCGGCGCGAACGCTTCCGCGGCCGGCAGCCGCAACTGGAGCAATGGCCGGCTGCCACGCCAAAACGCCAAAGCCTGCGAGCCCGACACATCCAGACGCAACGACCACGATGAGCAGCTTCTTGAACACGGCGTCTCTCCAACCGCTCCGCGAAAGGCTCGCGTCCCGGATGCGAGGGAATTTGAGGGTTTGGAGCGCCGCGATCTATTGCGCGCGGGTACTACGAGGTTCGCTTGTCGTTGGTTTTGCTAAGCGAAAGCTTAGGAACAACGCGCGCTGACCATCACGGCTGGTGTGCTGCAATCCTTGAAACCCTTGAAACTTGTTCTGCCTTCCGCGCGCTCTGTGCCGCGACAAAGCGCCTGGCTCTCTCGGCCGGTAAAAACGCTGGATGAGCCTGCGATCGCAACGTCGTGTAGCCAATGAAGCTCGTGTCACGTGCCGGCTGGTGCTCGATTTGGATACAGACGTGCATAGGGTGGCGAGGCCACCACGTGCTGCAGCAACTCCGCCTTTTCGCGTCTCACGGCCGACAACTTGCAACAGATCAGATTTGTCACCGGTGCTCATTGCCGAGTTGGAGACTGCGATACTTCCGCGCACCGCACTTGGATTCCTGAACTCGCTGGTTGGAACAGCCCGGGCCAAACCATGATCACGGGCGCCCGTATGCTGTTTCGCATTCAAGCGAGTAACTCAGGCGCACCCTGGCCCAGTCGACTCAGGCGCTGCGCCAACCGCTTGCGCGCGTAGAACATCCTAGTCTTCACAGTGCTGCTAGGGATGTTCAGGATGTGTGCGACTTCATCGATCGATTTCTCATGAGTAGTATACAAGGTCAATGATCCCGCGGTGAGCTGGCGATAGATCCCGCAAGGCGTTGATAAGAACCGAGGCGGCTTGCTTCTTCTGGATGGCAGCTTCGGGGCCATCCGTCTCATCCTTCATGGCCGCAGACGCGATTTCGTCGACGGCGTCGAACGGCCGCTGCCGGATGATGCCTAGCCTCTTGTTACGCAGTAATCGCCAATCAGCCAGGTGGAAACCTGGGCGCGGCCCTCGAAAGCGCCCGCAGAGCGCCAGACGTCGAGAAACACCTCACTGACCAGGTCTTCGGCAGCGGAGTGATCGGCTCCCAGGCGGCGCGCAAACCGATAGACCCGTAAGCTGTGCCGCTCGTAAAGCCGCCGCATTGCCTGCTGGTCACCACGGGCGATCGCCGCGATCAGCGCCCCGTCAGATACATTGCCGCGCGCAGTTCGATCCGAATTGTCCCGAAGCCGTATGGGCTCATGGACGTAATTCGTGTCTGAGTGAGCGATCATACAGCTCGCCCTCTTTTAGCAGGCAGCGCCTAGCGCGCCGTGTTGTGCAGATGCTTTTCACGCCATTTCGGTCCGGGGCCACGCATGTAGTAGAGCTCGGGCCGGTAGGGATCGAGTAAGCTTGCGCCAAAATGAAGCGATCAGATCCCGCCAGCGCGCTGGCATGCGCGAGATGTAGCAGATCGTTCAAGACGTACGAAACCGACGACGTGCTCATTTGAGGAACCCAGATCGTTGGACATCTATCAAAAGTGGACAGCTAGCGCTTTCTGACTGCGTCGCCTGCTAAGCTGCAAGTTCTATTTGGTCAACGCTAACGGCTCCATTCTACGCTGGTCGATTTCACTACCGTCTTCGTCGCCCGCACTACGCTTAGGCTTAAGAGCGGTTGCTCCATGCATAGTCATGGCAAAAACACACGACCTCGGGCGCTCGTCTCAGTAAGAAGGATAAACGATCGGCGGATGCAGCAGCCCTCATCATGGCGAGGATCGCCTGAACGCCCGAGGAACAGCCCAAGCCAAAAGCGCAGTGGTATTTCCTCGTTCGGATTGTCCCAAATCCAGCCCCTCGTCCAATGGATGGCGGGCCGAGAGACAGTCAAAAATATGCCCTGTGCATTCTCGTGCGTAACGTCCCGCTCGCGCCTGCAGAGTGCTCAGCCGCCTGGGTTCGCTCGCGGCTGACTCCGACTTCACCGTGGACCAACGGCACCTTACTGACTGGCGTCAAAGGCGTGAACGCGTTGGCAAGCCCGCCATGGTAACGCTGCGCTAGTGGTGAAGCCGTGTGAAGATTTCTTCTTACTTGGCGCGACCGGCAATTGTGGACGACGCGGATTCTCAGGCAGGCGCTGTTACGGGCGCACGAGGTGCACCGCGTTTTGTACGGCGACGAGATCAAGCTGCGAACTGTGCGTCGAGCGCGCACCTCACGCCGCCGAACTTGCACGTGGCTACATTGGCGACATAAGCACCTCAGCAGAACTGGCGAGGCGGATGTGGGACGATGATGTCGTTATCAACGCAGCCGGCCATGTGGCACAGACTTCTAGCTTCACCCAGCTCGTCCAGACCGTGATCAATTCGACAACGCACGAGTCTCGGTGAAGGCGGTCGGCTCTGGCAATTGGGCGGTGCGGCGATTCTTGACGTGTGCCCGGGACGCAGGTCATGGGCGTCGACCTGCCGAGGTTCCGCAAGGTGTACGAGGCCCACCGAACCAACCTCGAGGCGCTTCGGAGGAGCCCATTGGATTGGTCAATGTTGTGCCCCGGACCAATGATTGCAGCTCATGACGGCAAGCCAACCGGGATTTGCGGCTGTCCCTAGACGAATGGCCAGTTCCGCGACCTGCCTATACTCATTTTCTGCCCACATTTGCCTTGGCACTTGCGCTTCAAGCCAAACGGTACCAGTGTTGACTATCTCGTACGAAGACGCGCCTGAGGTGATACTGGACAATCTTTCCAAGAAGGGGCTGTTCTCCCGCCGACGAGTTTCGCAGCGGCTCTTCCCGATCGGGCTGCGCAACTATAAGGACGATGTGCCGCGTCGGAATCGATCGCCGAGCATCCGCCTAAGCCGGTCTGATCAGGGCACAGATCTGACGATAGTCGGAAGTTGACAAGCTTGAACGGACCTGGGTTCACCTGGTGCGTTCCTGACCGCGTCGCCTCTTTCTCAATCAGCTGTGCAACTTCTAATTGAGACGCTGCGAGCCATTGTGTAGCGGTCGTTGGACGCGAACCTAAGCCAAAGCAGCGAGCTCTTTCCTCGTTGGATTATGTAAATCCGACCCACGCCCAATGGATGCGGGAGGCAAATCACCAAAATAGATTTGTCGCACTTCGGCCAACGCCGATTGCTGCGTAGCCGTCCGTGCGGATCGAGTTTGTGATGTTGGCGAATGATCAACGCGGAGATGACAAACGTTCTCGCTCCGAAAGGGAGAAGCTGACCATGCGTCGTCACGGCAACGAGGCGCATTCTTATCTTCCTTCAGCCCTGAGAGATTGGCCATGAAGACCACAGGGATTGCTTTTCCCCTTCCGCACGTGCGTTCCCGGTCGTGCTCGACCGAGCGCCTGGCTGATTTCGTCTCTCTGATGAAGCCGCGCGTAATGTTCCTTGCTGTGTTCACTGCAGCGGTTGGACTGGCGATTGCACCCGGTCATCTCGATTTTCTGCGCGGGTGCCTAGCCGTTATTGCTGGATCGCCACCGGAGCGTGGTGCCGCTGGCGTGCTCAACATGTGGTACGACGCCGATATCGATGCCGCGATGACACGCACGGCCAGGCGTCCGATTCCTCGCGGCAAGATATCGCGTGCCGAGGCGCTGGTGTTCGGGCTGGTGCTTGCCGGTAGCGCAGTTGCCGTTCTCGCGGTCGCGCTCAATCCCAAGGCGGCGGCACTCCTTGCCTTTGCGATCTTCTTCTATGTCGTTGTGTACACAATCTGGCTGAAGCGGCGCACGCCACAGAACATCGTCATCGGCGGCGCCGCCGGGCGCTGCCGCCGGTGATCGGATGGACCGCGGGAACCGGAGCGATCGACTTCGAATCTCTCATTCTGTTCCTGATTATCTTTCTGTGGACACCTCCCACTTCTGGGCACTTTCCCTCAATCGTGCCGACGAATACGCGCACGCCAATGTTCCCATGCTGCCGGTCGTTGCGGGAGAAGCCGCAACGACGCGACAGATCCTCTTCTATAGCGCTCTCTTGGTCCCGGTTTCGCTCCTGCCTTGGGCGCTCGGATTTGCCGGCATAATCTATGGCGTGGTTGCCGCTATTTCTGGGGCACTGTTCGTTGTGTTCGCATGGCAACTGCGCAAGGCCAGCGACACCGATCGGCAAGCCGCTCACCGCCTGTTCGCGTTTTCCATAGTCTACCTGTTCGTGTTGTTCGCGGCGCTGTTAGGCAAGCGCGCGAATCGAGGGCCGGCCAGTTTCTCGGCGCGTGTCGCTCCGACTGACGTCACATCAATGCAAGCTGGATCCTGCACGCGCGACCTGTCCGGATCGCGCGCGGAGCCACCGTTTTCAGCTCAGACGAGGTCTGATATGCGGCACGCTGTACTCGCCATAGTCATGATCGGAGCCGCGACGCTCGGCGGCTGCTCCGAAGGCGTCCTCGATCCGAAAGGACCCGATTGCCGCCGCCGAACGGCAAATTCTATTCAACTCGCTTGGCATCATGCTGGCGATCGTGATCCCGACGATCCTCGCCACGCTTGGCGTCGCCTGGTGGTTCCGCGCGTCGAACAAGCGCGCCCGCTACCTGCCCGAACTTTGAGTATTCCGACCGGCTCGAGATGCTGGTCTGGTCGATCCCTGCCATGACAGTGTTCGCTGGTGGGCGGCGTCGCCTGGGTCGGCGTCACACGAGCTCGATCCGCGCAAGCCGATTGCCTCTTCGGCGAAGACCGATCAGGATTCAGGTCGTTTCGCTCGACTGGAAATGGCTGTTCATCTATCCCGACCACGGCATCGCGACCGTCAATCAACTGACCATTCCCGGTCGGCACGCCGGTCAGCTTCGAGCTGACCTCCTCGGGCGTGATGAACAGCTTCTTCGTGCCGCAGCTCGGCGGCCAGATCTACACCATGGCAGGAATGGTGACGCGCCTCCATCTGCAGGCCGATCATCCTGGAACGTACCGCGGGCTGTCGGCGCAATTCAGCGGCGATGGTTTCGCCGACATGCGCTTCAACGTTGAGGCTGTGCCAGCCGAAAACTTTGCGCAGTGGGTGGATGCAACGCGCAGCGACCGGTCCGGTGCTCGATGCGCAAGCTTATGCCGATCTGGCTAAGCCGAGCAGCGCGGTTGCGCCTTTCACCTATCGCGCCGTCGCTCCCAATCTGTTCAACGGCATCTTGAGCTCCGTCGATGCAGCCGGACGCTCCGTCGCAGCTCACCCATCCAACATCACAGAGGGCCGAACAATGAATCTCCTTGGCAAGCTCAGCTGGGACGCGATCCCGTTCGACCAGCCGATCGTCATGGGCGCGTACGGCAGGCATGGTCGCTGGCCGTCGTCGCTCATTCTCGGGTGGGTCACGCTCAAGGGATACTGGCCTTATCTGTGGCGCGAGTGGATCACGTCCGTCGACCACAAGCGCATCGGCGTCATGTACATCGTGCTGGCGCTGATCATGCTGCTGCGCGGCTTCACTGACGCGATCATGATGCGCGCGCAGCAGGCGGTCGCGGCCGGCGGCGCGCAAGGATATCTGCCGCCGGAGCATTTCGACCAGGTCTTCTCGGCGCACGGCACCATCATGATCTTCTTCATGGCGATGCCGTTCGTGATCGGACTGATGAATTTTGTCGTGCCGCTGCAACTCGGCGTCCGCGACATGGCCTTTCCGACATTGAACTCGGTGGCGCTTGTGGCTGACCGCATCGGGCATCCTTCTGACCAACATCTCGCTGGCGGTCGGCGAGTTCGCGAAAACCGGCTGGGTCGCTTATCCGCCGCTGAGCGAGCTGCAGTTCTCGCCCGGCGTCGGCGTCGACTACTACCTCTGGGCGCTGCAGATCTCCGGCATCGGCACGTTGCTGACGGGAATCAATTTCGTCACGACGATTCTGAAAACGCGGGCACCGGGCATGGGCTATATGCGCATGCCGGTCTTCTGCTGGACGGCGCTTGCCTCGAACCTGCTCATTGTCGCGGCCTTTCCAGTCCTGACCGCGACTTTCGCGATGCTGCTGCTCGACCGCTATCTCGGCTTCCACTTCTTTTCGGTCGACGGCCGGGGCAATCCGATGATGTACGTCAACCTGTTCTGGGTCTGGGGTCACCCGGAGGTCTACATCCTGATCTTGCCCGCGTTCGGCATATTCTCGGAGGTGATCGCGACGTTCTCCGGCAAGCCGCTGTTCGGCTATCGCTCGATGGTCGCCGCGACGATGGTCGATCTGCGTTCTATCGTTCCTGGTCTGGCTGCACCACTTCTTCACCATGGGAGCCAGCGCCGACGTCAACGGCTTCTTCGGCGTGATGACCATGATCATCGCGGTGCCGACCGGCGTCAAGGTCTTCAACTGGCTGTTCACGATGTACGGCGGGCGCGTTCGCTTCACCGGTGCCGGTCCTGTGGTCGATCGGGTTCATGGTGACGTTCGTCATCGGCGGCATGACCGGGGTGCTGATGGCCGTGCCGCCCGCCGATTTCCAGCTGCACAACAGCCTGTTCCTGGTCGCCCATTTCCACAACGTCATCATCGGCGGCGTCGTGTTCGGCGTGATGGCCGGCTTCAATTACTGGTTCCCGAAGGCGTTCGGCTTCACGCTCGACGAACGCTGGGGCAAGCGCGTCGTTCTGGTGCTGGTTCGTCGGCTTCTATCTCGCGTTCATGCCGCTCTACGTGCTGGGCCTGATGGGCATGACCCGGCGCATGCAGCACTACGACAATCTGGCTTGGCAACCGTGGCTCGTGGTGGCGGCGGTCGGTGCCGTCGTCATCCTGGCCGGCATCGTCTGCCAGGTCGTCCAGCTCGTCGTCTCGATCCGCGACCGCGAGCAGCACCGCGACGTGACTGGGGATCCCTGGAACGGCCGCACGCTGGAATGGTCGACAGCGTCACCGCCACCGGCCTGGAATTTTGCCGTCCTGCCCCATGTCTCCGAGCGAGACACCTATTGGATCAGGAAGCAACGCGCGCATGCGGACACCGGATCAGCCACGCCATGCGCGCGTACGAGCCGATCGAGATGCCGAAGAACAGCGCCATCGGATTTGTCACCGCGTTCTTTGCCAGTCGTCACCGGCTTTGCGCTGATCTGGCACATCTGGTGGATGGCCGTTCTGGGCCTGTTCGGCGCGTTCGTGACACTCCTTGTCTTCGCGTTTCGCGATGAGGAGGAGATCGAGATATCCGGCTGAGCAGGTTGCTCAGTTCGAACGTCAGTCACCACGCGGAGGTTGCGCTATGAACATCGCAGTCGCGATCGATGACGTCGGCCACGAAGCGCTGCCGCAGTGCCAGCGAAGCCGGTCCCGCGCCAAAGCGGATCGTCGTTGCCTATGGCTTCTGGATCTTCCTTCTAAGCGACATCGTGATGTTCTCGGCGCTCTTTGCGGCCTACGCGGTGCTCGTGCGTGCAACTGCGGGCGGTCCGACCGGCGCGCAGCTGTTCAATCAAGGCAGCGTCGCGATCGAGACCGCTTGTCTTCTCGCCTCGAGCTTCACGTGCGGGCTGATGTCGCTGGCGGTCAATTCGCGGCGCCGCGCCGCCACTTACTTTTTGCTGCGGTCACCTTCGTGCTCGGGGCGGCGTTCCTCGTTCTCGAGATCCGCGAGTTCGCCGGCATGATCGCGCGCGGCGCGACCCCGGAACGCAGTGCGTTTCTTTCCGCGTTCTTCACCCTGGTCGGCTGCCATGGGCTGCACGTCACCGCCGGACTGATCTGGTTGGTCGTGATGATGGCGCAGGTCGCAATCAAGGGCTTTCGTGCCAACGTCGAGCGGCGCCTGCTCTGCTTTGCCCTGTTCTGGCACGCGCTCGACATCGTTTGGGTTTGGCTGTTCACGGTCGTCTATCTGATGGGAGTCCGTCCATGACCGACACGCAGTTCGATCGCGCGCCCGGCGACAGCTCACTATTCGGCTGGAAGCAGAAGCCAGGACTCTGTCCGATGTGGGCATCTACACGATCGGATTGGCTCTTCGCTGTCATCCTCACAGCCACGTCGTTCTGGGTCGCCAACACCTCGCTGCTCTGGGCGCCCGGCGTCCCGCTCGGCCTTGTCGGTGCTCGCCATCGCCCAGATGGGCGTTCATCTGGTCTTCTTCCTGCACATCACCACCGGGCCGGACAACACCAATAACGTGCTGGCGCTCGCGTTCGGCGTGCTCATCGTGCTCGCTGGTGGTCGCCGGCTCGCTCTGGATCATGACGAATCTGAACGACAACATGATGCCGCCAGCCCGAGCTCATGAACTTGCATATGCAGCACTGAGCGTAGGCCCGGTTTCCGGCGCCTCTGGCTGCGCAGATGGAGCTTGTAATGCCGAGTTCGACAACCCTCGACATGGCGAATGGGTTTGCCGTAAGACGTGACAACACGCCGACCTCGGCGGCGGTGACCGCATTCAAGCCGACGACGTTTGTTCACCAACAGCGAATGATGAACTGTCGTTTCGACGACATTCCTAACGTTCATCAGCGTGGTGGAGGCTGGAAGCTGACCTCCGCCGCGACACGCCTGAACGTTTCAAAATCAGTGGTAAGCAAACGTATCCGTGATCTCGAAGCGGCGCTGCGGGTCGAGCTGTTTCAGCGATCCACCGGCAGGGTGAAGCCAACCGAAATTGCACAATCATTCTATGACCGGGTCGTTCCACTACTCCGAGGGATTACTGAGGCAACCGAAGTTGTGTCCCAGCGCACCGACAGCTAGAGGCCGGCTGCGAGTCACCGCCCCGATATCATTTGGTACCAAAGTTCTGGGCCCGATAATCGCTGAATTCGCAAGGCGTCATCCGGAGTTGGAAATTGCCGTCGACTATGAAGACCGATTGGTGAACCTGACCCAAGCCGGTTACGACGTTGGTGTACGGATCGGAGCGCTGAAGGATTCGAACCTGAAGGCGCGCAAGCTCTGTGATTGCGCGCGCACCGTATGCTGCAGTCCCGATTACGCGACGAATTACGGCACGCCGAAAAGCGTGGCCGAATTAATCCGGCACGCTCTGCATCGATTATGCGCGACAGCACAGGACTAGCGATGTGGTGGCAGTTTGATAGCGAATGCGGCGCGCAGACCGGCATCCGTGATGACGCGTAGCCGGATCGTCTCAGAACAATTTCGAGAGTAATGCGAGACATGGCGATCGCTGGATTAGGCCTAGCGCTGTTACCTCGAATTTTTAGCCGCCAGACCTATTCGAGACGGCAGATTGATCTCAGCGATACCTACGCCACGCCATCGCCCTATGCGATTTCGGCTGTTTATCCATATACGCACCACGTCTCCCCAAGGTGCGATGCTTCATCGACCACCTAGTTGCGCGCCTTCTTGCCGCCTTTGCCCTGGCATCAAGAGATGCGCGTAACCGGCAGCGCCTCGACAAACCTGGAACCATTGAACGCGCGCCGTTCGCCGCTTAGTGACAGCAGAGGGTGCGGGCCGCGGAAGAACGAACCAGGCCGCTGCTCATCGTACTGCGCCGGATACAGCGCAAACCCTCGCCGAGCCGATAACGACGCACGAGCGCCAGAGCGATGACGCATAACAGCCTTGTTCGTAACCGCGTCGTGGCCGGATGGCCTTCAGCTGATCTGGATCTTGGGCTGCACCAAGCGCGCATGCGATCCGGTCGGCCAGCCCACAGCGGAGGGCGCGGTACGGGCCGTGCAGTGGACAGCTGGTGGCGCCGGTACAGACACGGCGTGGCTCAACTGCGCGAAACGGCCCTGATGAAGCCGCCCCTGAAGAACCTGAAGCGACCCAGCCTTCCGAGGCGTTGTAGTCACTGAGGGCGACCAGGTGCGCCAGGTCGCGGAAGCGATATGGCGGCACCGGTTTGCCCTTTCGCAGCCAAGCCGGCAGATGGCGGATCAGATGCAGGGCCTGCTGATTGGCAACCTGGGCAGTGGCGGGTAGCTGCCGCCCCTCGCCCTCCGGCACAAGGCTGGCGCAGTCACCCAGAGCGAAGATGGACTCCTCGCCCCTTGCCAGCAGGTTGGGGCCGACCACCACTTGGCCTGCGCGGTTGAGTTGCAGCTCGCTGCCGCTCGAAGCTGCCGGAGGCACGGATGCCCGCGGCCCAGACCTTCAGGGTGGCCGGCACGCGCTCGCCGCCTTCAAGCAGGTAACCCTCCGCGTCCGCGGCTACGACCTTCACACCGGTGCGCACGTCCACGCCCAGCCCACGTAGCTGCGCCGCGGCCGAGGCGGAAACCGCCTCCGGAATGCGCCGAGAATGCGTGGCGCGGTTTCCAGCAGGAGTGAGTCGTACCCGCCGGCGGATGTCCGCCTCGCCATAGCCAGCCGCTAACTCGATCATGCGGCACAGCTCGGCCGCCAGCTCCACACCAGTAGCGCCGCCACCAACGATGGCAATATCGATGTCGCCGCCCTGAGCGAAGCTGCGCACCAGGAGCGCGCGCAGCCGCGCGTTGAAGGCGTCGGCTTGGTCCGGGCTGTCGATGAAGTGGCAGTGTTCGAGGACGCCAGGCGTGGCGAAATCGTTTGCGCGGCTGCCGAAGGCCAAGACCAGCACGTCATAGTCCAGGTTGCGACCGGGAGCGACGACCTCCCCTGCCGCCTGCAAGGGCGCCAGGCGGATGCGCCGGGCTGCGCGGTCGATGGCGTCGAGCTGCCCGGGGACATATTCGAAATGATGTGCGCGCGCGTGCGCCACATATTGCACCTGCTGCTCGTGGATGTTCCAGGTGCCGGCGGCGAACGTGTGCAGCATCGGCTTCCAGACGTGCACCCAGCTGCGGTCGATCAGGCTGATCCGGGCCAGATGGCGGCGGCCCAGCGAATGGCCGAGCCGCGTAGCCAGGATCAGGCCGGCAACGCCGCCGCCGACCACAACGATGTGTGGCGTGTCACGTTCAGTTGGATTCGCTGGCGAGCTGGTTGCAGGAAATCGCTTGGCGGAGCTTCCTTGAATTGCGTTTGTACGGTCAAGCATCGGATACCTCTGCTGCACCTTGCTGCGGCGATCAAAAGTGAACCGCACGCCAGTGGTTCGCTTCGATAAATAAGCATTGCGATGGCATCGACTGTTCGATTGTGCCGAACACCGAGTTCGTCTGGGCGAGCCCGGAGCTTGCGTCAGTATCTGAGTGATGCACCTGGAAGCGAGCCCAGCGTGAGGCTCCTGCTGAGGAGGCCGCCGGAGTTCCCAGCTTCTCGCCGGAATGCTCCCGACCCGTATTGCCCATACGAGGTAACGAATTGCGGCCAGGTTGGACTAAGCCAAAGCACTAGATGCGTCCTCGTTGGATTATCGAATTAGACCCACGCGCAATGGATGCGGGGACGGGAAATCATCAGAGTAGCCCCGGAATATGCACCAACACTACTCACCGCGGTGGTGCTCGGAAAAGGATTGATGTCATGGATCACCGACGTGTTCGTTATCCGTATGCCGGGCGAATGGCCCGAAAGCGCACTCTAAACGGCCCGTGCGGGGCTGTTACGGTCGCGCTTTTGGCGGCGTCGTTGACCGCCTGTACCGATGGCTCGGCTGCTGTGGTCAAGCCTGCGATGTACGTACGCACCGAGATCGTGCAGCCGCGCGTTCGACAAGGTTCGGTGACGCTGACGGGCGAGCTGCAGGCGCGTTTCGGCGCCGACCTGTCATTCAGGGTCAGCGGGCGGGTGCGCGAGCGACTCGTCGAAATTGGAACCCAGGTCGCCCCGGGCACTGTCTTGGCTCGGCTCGACGCGACCGAGCAGCAGGCGGATCTGGATGCCGCAACCTCGGCCGTGACCGCGGCGGGAGGCGCAGTGTGCGCGTCGCGAAAGCGACGTTTGACCGGCAGAATAGTCTCATTGCACGCGGCTTCACGACGCGCGTGGCGTTCGATCAGGCGCAGGAAGGATTGCGAACTGCCGAGGGCTCGCTCGAAAGGGCGAAGGCGCAGCTGGGCACGGCAAAAGATGCCCTTGGGTATACCGAGCTGCGCGCCGAGTGCATCGGGAATCATCACAGCGCGCAGTCTTGAGGTCGGTCAGGTCGTGAGGCGGGTCAGCCCGGTATTCAGCCTCGCTCAAGACGGTGAGCGCGACGCTGTATTCGACGATCTATGAAGCAATTTTCTTCGGCGATTTCGATGGAGGCCCGATATCGCTGACGCTTCTCGCTGACCCCAGTGTCAAAGCGACTGGCTACGTCAGGGAGGTTTCTCCTGCCATCAATGCAAAAGCGCGACCATCCGGGTCAAGGTGACAATTCAGAATCCCCCGGCAGCTATGACGCTTGGGAGCTCCGTTGCCGGGACAGCCAAATGGAAGCCCGTCGCGCAGATCGCATTGCCATGGACCGCGTTGATGGCTGCGGGATCGAGGCCTGCGGTCTGGGTCGTCGACCCTTCGACCACGACAGCGTCACTGAAGCCGGTCACGATCAGCCGATACGAAGCGGGATCAGTGATCGTCGCGGACGGGCTCGAGCCAGGCGAACGCGTCGTCGTCGATGGTGGCAAGTTGCTCAGTTCCGGTCAGCTCGTGTCTTACGCGGACGGTTCGTCATGAAGAGCCAGCTCTCGATCATCGCTGCGCTGTCGGCTTCCTTGCTCATGACCGCGGGATGCAAGCAGGACACCCATGTATCGGAGCCTGTTCGGCCCGTGCTCTCGATCATTGTAGAACCCACACCATCCGGCGATCCTGTCTTTGTTGGTGCGGTAGAACCTCGCTTCAAGACTGATCTCGCGTTCCGGGTACTCGGACGACTGATCGCACGCTCACGCAAATCTCGGCGATACGGTTACCGAAGGACAGACTGTCGCTGCCATCGATCCACTGCCGTTGGAGCTCGCAGTTCGGTCGGCAAGAGCAGAGCTCGCGCAACGCGCAGGCTCGGCTCGAGACGGCGAGCGCGGCGGAGCAGCGAAAGCGCATGCTGATCCTCACCGACGCAACCAGCAGACAGACACTGGACGATGCAGAGCAGGTTCGCGCCGGCGCCGAAGCATCGGTCGCCAATGCCCAGGCCAACCTGACAAAGGCGATCGAGCAACTCGGCTATGCACAGGTGAAAACCGATTTTGGCGGCGTGGTCACTGCGGTGAGCGCCGACGTGGGACAGGTGGTCACTCCGGGCCAGACCGTGATCACTGTCGCGCGCCCCGACGTCAGAGAAGCGGTCGTGGACATCGGGTCGGATTTCCCGGTTCCCTTGCGGATTGGTTTGCCGTTCAGCGTCAGCTTGCAGCTTCTTCCAACTGTTCAGGTAGAGGGACGAATTCGCGAGATCGCGCCTCAGGCCGACCCGGTCACTCGTATGTACCGCGTCCGCATTGCGTTGCGCGATCCGCCGCCGAGCTTCCGCCTCGGGTCCACCGTCACGGTGAAGCTCAGCGGCGACCAGAGTTCAACGCCGCGGCTCCCGAACATCGGCGATCCTCTCCAAAGACGGCGAGACTTCGTTTGGGTGGTTGATCCCGCCGACAACACGGTTTCGTTGCATAAGGTCGATGCCGCTATCGACGGCGCGGATGCTCGGGTTAGCGGCCTTGCCGTGGGCACCCGCATCGTGATTGCCGGAATCCATAGCCTCAAGCCAGGACAAAAAGTCCAGCATTGAACAGGATGGCACTCCATGAGCTCCTTCAACCTTTCTGAATGGGCGCTGCGACACCGCTCGCTTGTCTGGTATTTCATGATCGCCTTCATGGCGGCAGGCCTCTTCTCGTACCTGCAGCTCGGACGGGAAGAAGATCCCGCTTTCACGATCAAGACAATGGTGATCCAGGCGCAGTGGCCGGGCGCCTCCGCCGAGGAGCTCACGCGCCAAGTCACCGACAGGATTGAGAAGAAGCTCGAAGAACTGGAGTCGCTTGATTACACCAAGAGCGTCACCGTCGCCGGCCAAACGACGGTTTTCGTCTATCTGCGCGACACCACAAAAGCCAGCGATGTCGCCCCGACCTGGGCGCGGGTCCGCAATATGATTGCGGATATCAAACCCACCTTCCCGCAGGGCGTTATCGGGCCGGGCTACAACGATCGCTTCGGCGATGTGTTTGGCAACATCTATGCTTTCACCAGCGACGGGTTGACCCAGCGCCAGCTGCGCGATCAGGTCGAAAACATTCGCGCGAAGGTCTTGATCGTGCCGAACGTGGGCAAAGTCGACATTCTCGGCGCCCAGGACGAGATCATTCACCTGGAATTTTCCACCCGAAAGATCGCCGCACTCGGCCTCGATACGCGTTCGATCATCAACGCGCTGCAGGCGCAGAATGCCGTTACGCCGTCCGGCGTGTTCCAGGCAGGACCGGAGCGCATCAGCGTGCGCGTCAACGGACAGTTTGCCTCGGAGGCAAACCTGAAAGGGATCAATCTTCGGATCAATGATCGCTTTTTTCCTCTGACCGAGGTCGCCACCATCACACGCGGCTACGCCGATCCGCCGTCCAGCCTATTTCGCTTCAACGGCCAGCCAGCGATCGCACTCGCAATCGGGATGAAGACAGGCGCAAACCTCTTGCAATTCGGCGAGGCCCTGAAGGAGCAAATGTCGAAGATTTTGGCCGACCTGCCAATCGGAGTCGGCGTGCATCTGGTGGCCGATCAGCCGGTCGTCGTCGAGCATGCGGTATCGGGCTTCACGAAAGCGCTGTTTGAAGCAGTGATCATCGTTCTCGTGATCAGCTTTCTCAGCCTTGGGCTACGGGCCGGTCTTGTTGTGGCGATCGCGATCCCGCTGGTGCTCGCGATCACCTTCGTGGTGATGGCGTACACCGGAATCTCGCTTCAGCGCATTTCGCTCGGTGCATTGATCATCGCGCTTGGTCTTCTGGTCGATGACGCAATGATCGCGGTCGAGATGATGGTGGCGCGTCTGGAGGTAGGCGACCCTATACATAAGGCGGCAAGCTACGTCTACACGTCGACGGCCTTTCCGATGCTCACGGGGACGCTGGTCACCGTTGCCGGGCTTCATCCCTATCGGCCTCAACAGCAGCAACGCCGGCGAGTTCACCTTCACCCTGTTTGTGGTGATTGCGGTCTCGCTGATCGTGTCCTGGATCGTTGCCGTGCTGTTCACGCCGTTGCTCGGAATTACGATCCTGCCGGCCAAAATTGCAGGTCATCATGGCAAAAAGGAAGGGCTGCGCGGTTATTTTCCCACATCCTTGCGGTCTGCATGCGTCACCGGTGGATCACCATTGCGGTGACGGTCGCAGCCTTTGCGCTCTCTCTGTTCGGGATGAGTTTCGTGCAGCAGCAGTTCTTCCCGTCTTCCGATCGCGCCGAACTTGTGATCGACTTCAACCTGCCGCACAACGCTTCCATCGTGGAGACGAATGCGCAGATCGCTCGCTTCGAGCGTGAGCAGTTGCAAGGAAACCCCTCCGTCGAGCACTGGTCGAGCTATGTCGGTACGGGCTCTCCGCGCTTTGTGCTGTCGTTCGACGTGCAGACAAACAATGCGTGGTTTGGCCAGATGGTGGTGGTCACCAAGGGAGGTATCAGCGCCCGCGATCGTCTGAAAACCGAATTCGACAATTATCTGCGGAGGACGTTCCCCGGCACGGACACCTTTGTAAAACTGCTCGAGGTCGGGCCTCCAGTTGGACGGCCCGTGCAGTACCGGGTTACTGGACCCGAGATCGCCAAAGTCCGGGAGCTCGCGCAGAGACTTGCCGGCATCGTGCGCGGCAATGCCCATCTCGGCAACGTTGTGTTCGACTGGATGGAGCCTGGCCGCGTGGTCAAGGTCGACGTTCTGCAGGACAAAGCGCGCCAGCTCGGCATCACTTCGGAAGATATCGCCCAGACGCTGAACAGCGTGCTCGACGGAACGACCATCACGCAGCTCCGGGACAGCATCTACTTGGTGAACGTGGTGGGCCGAGCCACTGCGGCAGAGCGCGCCTCAATCGATACGCTGCGGGATCTGCAGCTGATAGGCTCGGGTGGCCAATCAGTGCCACTGGGTGCGCTGGCGAATGTGCGCTATGAAATGGAGCAACCGACCATCTGGCGTCGGTCACGGCTTCCGACGATCACGCTTAAAGCTAGCATAGCTGACAGCGTGCAGCCAAAAACGGTCGTCGACCAACTGGCGCCGAGCGTGGCGGAGTTCGCGAGGCAGCTGCCAGCCGGCTATGCGCTTGGCGGTCGGAGGATCTGTCGAGGAGAGCGCCAAGAGCCAGGGGCCAATCGCAGCGGTTGTTCCTCTGATGCTCTTCATCATGGCAACGATCCTGATGATTCAGCTGCAAAGCTTTCACCAGCTGTTCCTGGTGTTCACCGTCGCACCATTGGCATTGATCGGGGTCGTTTTGGCTCTGCTGCCGAGCGGAGCGCCCCTCGGATTCGTTGCCATCCTGGGTATTCTTGCGCTGATCGGCATCCTGGTCCGCAACTCGGTAATATTGATCGTTCAGATCGAAGAGTTGAAGCTGGCCGGACGGCCGGCGTGGGACGCGGTGGTGGAGGCCACCGAGCATCGCATGCGGCCCATCATGCTCACCGCCGCTGCTGCCAGTCTGGGGCTCGTTCCGATCGCGCGCGAGATTTTCTGGGGCCCCATGGCCTACGCGATGATCGGCGGCATCATCGTCGGTACTGTGCTGACTCTTGTGTTCCTGCCGGCACTCTACGTCGCGTGGTTTCGCATCGAGGAGCCCGTTGCTCCTGAGCAGCCAGCGAGTTCCGAGACGGCAACGGCCAGCCCTGACTTGATGCCGAGTGAGCTGGCCCTGAGTGAACTCAAATGACGACGCTTGTCTGATGAACGGACGGCGCGCTGCGCCGGCAGCCCGCCTGGGCAGGCCGATCCATTACCTCGTGGACCGGTCCTTCGATATACGTCTGCGCAACTCGTCGATGGATTGCGAAAGACGGGCTGCAACACGTTCTGCGCAGTTGGAGATGCAGTCGCGCGCGTGGCTTCGCCGCCACAAAGCCCGGCTCGGGCTCTTCTTTCGCGTTATGACTTCTGCGCTTGCTGTACATTTGAAGCGGCTCGTTGGTTGAATTTGCATATGCCGCTCTGGGCGGTGCTCACCGCGATCATGGTGACGCAGATTAGCGTCGGTCGGTCGTTGAAGACATCGCTCGATTATCTGAGCGGGACCATAGGCGGAGCAGTATTCGGAGCCGTCTGTGGGCATTCTGGTGGGCCGTGATAGCGAAGTCGCGCTGCTTGTGGGGCTTGCCATCGCGGTAGGTCCGCTCGCGTTGATCGCGACCGTGAGGCAAAGCCTGACGGCCGCGCCGATCACCGCCGCAACCGTGATGGTAGTCCCGGCGCTTACTCTAGCGACCCCAATGGCCGCAGCAGTGGATCGCGTGCTCGAAGTAGCGCTCGGTGCCGTTATCGGGCTCACGATTTCGTTCCTGCTCTTCCCCGCCAGCGCCTATGGCCATGGCCGGCGAAGCGGCGGCGCGTATGATTGATCGCCTGGCCAATGGCGTTGGGCGAGCTCATTACCGGCCTGAAAGTCGGTCTGCGAGCCCGGCGCGCTCCACCGCATTCAAGACGGCATCGGTGAGACGTTTCTCGAACTGAACGCGGTCGGTGCCGAGGCGGAGCGCGAGCGCGCGGCACGGCTTTCGTCGGCACCAGACATCGGCCCTCTGTTGCTTACGCTCCTCAGATTGCGTCACGACCTCGTGATCATCGGCCGCGCGGTAGCTTCGCCCTTGCCACAAACCTTGCAGGTCGAGCCGCTCACCGATCTTGCCACGGCCATCGGCGACTTCCTTCGCGCGCAGCGGGACTGCGCTACGTGCTCGCCGGCCGCCTCCCTGCATTGATGGCGTGGAATCGGCCCTCCACTCTTATGCGGCGGCAATAGAGACAATCCGCCAGGAAGGTACGACGCGCTGCCTGCCGAGCGACGTGACCGAGCGTTTCTTCGCACTCTGCTTCGCGCTGGAGCAGATGAGGCACAATTTGAGCGATCTGCACCGCTGCGTCGCGGAATGGGCGCAGCCACTGGGCCAAATGAGTGACGCAGCGCCACGCGCCGGCCAATGACAAATGTTCACTTCGACTCTCGCGTCGTTTTCGACGTTCGTTCATCCAGAACACCGGGTTTGCTGAAAGCCGCCTTTGATCTGCATCTACGGATTTACATCTGACAGCTTACGGCCAAATGCAGTTGAGGCGTTTTTCGTCGGCCGTTCACTCCGCTCAAGAAAGGAAGAGCCGCTATGACTAGCGAACCCGTCGGAAATCCGATCGAGCATCAGAATCTTACCGCAACGATATCGTCCGGCATTGAGCCGCCACACGGTGCTGCGGAAGACACTGATTACCTTGGCCGCGAGTGCAATGCTCGGTCTCGCAGCAATCGCGCCAAATGCCGCCCTGGCGTTTGGCCCTCCTCCCCCTCCTCCCGGCCTCGGTGGTCTTCCTCATCCTGGCCTCGGTGGTCTTCCTCATCCTGGCCTCGGTGGTCCTCCTCACCGTGGCGCTGGAGGTCCACTCCCTCGCGCTGGCGCCGGTGGTCCTCTTTCTCATCTCCGTGGCTCCCCTGGTTCACAGGGCGTTGGTCGCGGGTTTCAGCGTAATCTTCAGGGCCGCTCTGCGAGCAACGGCTACCGCCGGTCTGCAGGCTATAGCTACGGCCGTCACGGGTGGCGGGAACCGCTCCTATGGCGTCTATGTCGATGGCAATTACGGCTCTTCCGATTCCTATGCCGATGAAGGGTGCTACTACACCTACACCTCCAGGCGACACAGAGGTGTTGTTGTTTGCTCCAAAGACTGAAGCGGCGGCAGAGCTCACTGCACCCCGGTTCCGCGTGCACCGGGGTCGCCTTTTGCAGCGTCAACCACTCCACGCCTCAGGGCTCAATAGACACGGAGCATCGGCGCTTCTGCCGAAGGTATGGACATGGAACAAAGAACCAGAATTGCGGCAGCTCCACCGAGTCTCAGCAAGGTTGACCATGAGAGGCGAGCGGCGCGGTTGGTTGGCCTGAGCATGGGATTACTTTTCGGCCTCATATTGGTCTTGCAAGGACTTTCCTGGTGATACGCCCAGTTGCCGCCGGTACTGAATGCCCAGTTTGCTCTAGCTTCACGAGGCTAAATGTAGGGCGTCTCTGGTCGGTTTCGATCGTGAAGTAACGGCAGTTCTTGTGCACTTCGCCAGGCCGCTTAGGGCGGGTCAGCATAATGTGCATAATCACTTCCTGATGCGATCAGCCTGCCATGTACGGCGCCGCCGAGATTAAGGTCTGCGCATGGCAGACGATCGTCGCTGGGGACTCGGACAGCGCCGGCGCAACTAAGCCAAAGCACTAACGCGTTCCTCGTTGGATTATCCTAACTCACCCACGATCCAATAGATCGGGACCAACAAATCACCAATTTAGACGCAAGCGCTTTGAGATGCGCGGGAAGTCAATCGTCAACACTGCAAACGAGTGTTCTCCAATGACTGTCAAACCTGACACTTCAACAAGACAGTCCACAGCAACAACGGCCGCCGGTGCGTGGGACCTGCGTCACCCCGGCCTCATCATGACGGGCACCAACGGCGAGGTCGTGCACGAGTTCACGGGCATGTGGCCCCTCAAGCCCGATGCCGACCTCGTCGTGACTCACGGATGGGCTGAGCCGCGAGCCCCCTTATTGGGGAGGCCCTGGAAGACGTTCTCAGAGGCGACGACGACGCTTGGCCTGATCCGGACGGCGCGCTGGTTCGTCGGCACCAGCACCGAGTTCGGTCCCACCCTCTACTTCGTCTCGCAGTTCGACAGCAGCCTGGAGAAGTACTTCGACGACTTCGTGCTCAACGGGAAGACGAACCTCGAGAAGGTCTGGGGCCACGTGCATCGGCTGTCCGACCGGCCCGGACGCGACGGCGCGCGACATCGTGCAGTACGTCGCGCGCGGGCAGATCAAGACCCTGGCCTGTTACGACGCCCTTCCGAGCCTCAACTTAGGCCAGATCCAGAAGATGGCCGACTGGTACCAGAAGACGCAGAAGTTCCAGCGCGCGGTCTACGCCGGCGACGGCAACCTCGAGGACAAGGTCAACGCTTTCTTCAGCGAGCTGGCCAAGCCCTACGAATTCGTGCGGAGCGGCGCCGCCATCGACACCGACGTCGCCAACGAGTGGCAGTTTACCGACGTTCCCGAGCGGTTGGGCGTCAAGAAGAAGAAGGCAGCGTAGTTCTACCGCAACTCGCCTGCACCTGAGATTGGCCTCGAGCACCCCTTGGGGCCGACCCTCACCTCGATGTCGCGGCAAGTACTTTGATTTTGAGGATTATGACAATGCTCGCTCTCACGCCTATGCAGCCCCTGACTTCCGCTGACCTGAAGGACAATCTCCACGACATTCAGGACAACGTCGTAGCGCCGATCTTGATGCGGTACGGGCGTCATATCTTCATCAAGTTTACCGACGGCGCGAAAGCGCGCACCTGGCTGCGCAACATGTTCAAACGCGTCAACGCCCGGACGAAAGAGCATGGGACATGTTTCACCGTCAACATCGGCTTCACCTACCAAGGCCTGAAGGCGCTCGGGCTCTCCCAGCGATCGCTGGACAGCTTTCCCGAGGCGTTCCGGGTCGGTATGCGCGGCCGTGCTCCTGTAGTGGGCGATGTCGGGCCGAACGCGCCGGAACATTGGGAGGGCGGCCTCGGCGGCCCCGACATTCACGCGATGGGATTGGTTCGCACCGATTCCGAGCAAGGACGCGAAGAGGCGACGCGGATCATCCGTGACGAGATGGCTGCGACCGGCGGTGTCGAGAGTCCGCTTCGTGCAGGACACGATGGCGCTCGCGCATGAAAACGGCATCGGGTCGGAGGGCGAGCATTTCGGCTTCGCCGATCCGATCTCGCAGCCGCCGATCGACGGTGCTGACACGCCTTCCTATCCCGGCGATGGCGTGCTGCGAGCCGGACGGCACATGGCGTCCGCTAAAGCCGGGCGAGTTCCTGCTCGGCTATGAAGATGAGGCCGGCCCCGACGGGTCCGCAGGCGCCAGAGCCGTTCGAACTGCGGCGGAACGGAACCTACGTGGTGTTCCGCAAGGTCTATCAGGACGTGGCTGCGTTTCGCCGCTATCTTGCTGACCGCTGCGAAGGCGCTCTACGGTTCCGGACGACCAGTCTCACCAGGAACTGGTCGCAGCCAAGATGATGGGCCGGTGGCGGAGCGGCTGCCCCGTCGATCTGTCGCCCGATAAGGACGATCCCGCGATCGCGGCGGACCCTCAGCGTCGCAACGACTTCACGTATGCAGGCGACGAACGACGGTCTGCGGTGCCCGCTTGGCGCGCACCTGCGTCGGACCAATCCGCGCGCGACGCCATTGAAACGGGCGACCGCGGTGAGGCGGCACCGGTTGATCCGGCGCGGCGTCGAGTACGGCCCGCATCTGCCGGAGGGCGCGCTCGAAGACGACGGTGTCGATCGCGGCCTGGTCCAGCCTGTTCATCCAGGCGGACATCGAACGGCAGTTCGAGTTCGTGCAGACACGAATGGATGAAGGGCGGCGAGTTCATCGGACTCGATCCGAGCGAGCAGGACCCGATCATCGGGGCCGGCGGTGAAGGCTCGCAGATGGTCGTTCCCGGAGCCAAACGACCGTTCCTGTTCGACCTTCCGACCTTCGTCAGAGTGAAGGCTGGCGAATACCTGTTCGTGCCCGGCCTGAATGCGCTCAAGGGCATCATCGAAAAGAAGTTCTGAACCGCGGAAAGAGGCGAGCGCAATGTCAGACCATTTCAGCGGCCCGGCGGTGATGGGCGATCCGGCGGTGGACATCACCGACTTCTATGCGTTTCCGAGTCCCGAACGACCGGAAATCTCGTTCTGATCATGAACGTGTTTCCGATGGCGACACCGCAGTCCCTCTTCAGCAATGTTCTCACCCACCGGTTTCGCCTAAGGCCGTTGACGACATCGGGCGGTGGGGTCGCGTACGGAACGGCAGAACACACGATCGATGTGACGTTCAGTGATGTGTCGGAAGGAAGCACAGCTCAGAAAGCCCACATCGTCACGTCCGCTGGGCGCGAGGCGAGCTTCGTCAGCGGAAAACCGTTTGAAGACGACGGCATGCGCGTGTTCGCAGGACTGGTCAGCGATCCATTCTTCATGGATGTCGAGGCTGCGATCCGTACGGATTTGTCGGGCAAACTGTCCTTCGACACGGCCGTCAATACAGTTCATTTTCGCGACGTCTTATCGATTGTCGTCGAGCTACCGTTTGCTCCAATCGTTCAACAATTCGACGGCGCCACATTGGTCGCCGCCATCTCAGAAAACGTGGTGACGCGCCGCGGCAAGCCAATCCGGCTCGAACGCCTCGGGCGGCCGGAGATCAAGAACGTCTTGATGGCCAACCCCACTCGTGATCAGCGCGCCAAGGGCATCGAGCTTCGCGATCTTTACAATCGGGAAGATGTATTTGCGCTCTCCCCGTGTACCGCCCCCTTTACGAGTCTCGTCTCGATGCTAACCTCGCCTTCTTCGACGCGCTGGACGGCAACACGGCTTGGCCGTTCGGACCAGACGGGCGCCACCCGCTGCGCGATCTATTCATCGACGACTATCTGGTCCTTGATCTCGCACGCCCATTCGCGCCCGGAGGATTCCTCGAGATCGAGCGCGCGCTGATCGACAAACGCTCGCACAAGACGGCCGGCGGTCGCTGGCTCGATGACGACATCCTCGATGAGTTGCTCACGCTGATTGTCAATGGTGGGCGAGGCGCGCGTTTTGGCGACGGTGTCGACGCTCCAACCAAGCCCGCCAGCCTGTCGTTTCCTTACGTACGCGAGCCTAACAACCGAACCGACCTTCCCCTACCAGCATTCCTGAGGAGTTGAACATGCAACTGCACATAGGCAAGAGCGCCATCACCGCCGGCGCTACATCTGACGCGAACAGGTTCCTGCAATACCCGGTCATGTCGACGCTGAGGCCCGCTTACCCGCGCGGACCCTGGCACTACAAGAACATGCACCAGCTCCTCGTCACGTACGAGAGCACTGCGGAAGCGGTACGGGCCGTTCTCCCACCGCCTCTCGAACCCGCCGACGGGAACTGCGTCACCATCGAATGGCGCCACATGAGCGATGTCACCGGGTTCGGTCCGTACACCGAGGTTGGCCATTCAGTGGCTTGCACCTTCAAGGGCGAGCCGGCCATCTACGTCTGCCAAGCATTTCTCGACAGCGAATCGCCGACGCTCGCTGGCCGGGAGGTTCTCGGTTTCCCGAAGCGGCATGGCGAGCCCGCGCTCAAGACCGTGCGAGAGGTGCTGACCGGCACCCTCTCCTATGGCGGCGTGCAAGTCGCGCTTGCGACCATGCCGTACCGGGCAGTCGACCTGTCGGACCGCTTGGCCGAAATCGAGCAGGAGCCTGCAGACCACGCAACTCGTGCTCAAGCTTCTTCCCGACGTTGATAATCACACCCCAAAAGTCGCGCAGCTGGTCAGGGTCGGCCTCTACGATGTCCGCTTGCAGGGCGCCTGGGGAGGACCGGCAGAGCTGTTCATGGTCCCGCACGTTGGCTGCCCGGTGGCAGCGCTTCCAGTCGTGCGCGTGATCGAGGGACGCCAGCATCTCTGGGACATGACGCTCAGCGACGGTCAGGTCGTACACGACTACCTACAAACCGCGCGCTGCGTAGTTCGATCAAGAAATCTAACTGTGCGTGCCAGCTCACTCCACCACCATTACAGGAGAATTGAACATGAATATGTTGAAAGGCAAAGGCGCCGTCGTGACCGGCGCTGCATCTGGCATCGGCAAAGCGATCGCGACGGCATTTATCGAAGCGGGCGCGAGCGTGTTGCTCTGCGATCTGAATGCGAAGGCACTCGATGACGCAGCCCGCGAGCTCGGTGATCGCGCGATCGGCCGCGTCACCGACGTATCGGACGAGAGTCAGGTCGAAGGCGCGATGCGCGCGGCTCGCGAGGCATTCGGGTCGCTGGATATCGTGGTCAACTGCGCGGGCTTTGGTCGCCATTGCGCCGCTGACCGAGCTAACCGGGGACAAATGGCGATCCGTCCAGGCCGTGACTCTGAGCGGAGTCTTCTATGGCGTGAAGCACGCTGCCCGGCAGATGCTCGAGCAGGGACGTCCCGGCGTCATCATCAATATCTCCTCGGTGAACGCACGCCAGCCGGGCGAGGGACAGGTGGCCTACTGTGCGGCAAAGGCCGGCGTTGACATGATCACGCGCTGCGGCGCGCTGGAGCTCGGCGGTCGCGGTATCCGTGTCGTCGGCATCGCGCCAGGCCTGGTGGAGACGCCGTTGACGCAGCAAGGAGTTGGACAGATCCCGACGACGCGCGAGCTCTTCCTCGAGCATCATCCCGATGAGGCGCCCGGTTGCAGCGGAAGAAATTGCTGCGGCCGCCGTGTTTCTCGCGTCGGACCACGCCCGATCGATCAACGGTGACACGATCGCGATCGACGGCGGTTCGTTGACGCGCGGCTATCCGGCACTGCTGACCGGTTTGAAAAAAGCATCATGATCGTGTGTGAGAAGCTCACTCCAATGTCCATAACAGGAGAGTTGAACATGGATTTCTTGAAGGGCAAGGGTACCGTCGTGACCGGCGCTGCATCTGGCATCGGCAAAGCCATCGCGACGGCCTTTATCGAAGCGGGCGCGAGCGTGTTGCTCTGCGATCTGAATGCGAAGGCACTCGATGACGCAGCGCGCGAGCTCGGTGATCGCGCGATCGGCCGCGTCACCGACGTGTCGGACGAGAGGCACGTCGAAGGCGCGATGCGCGCGGCTCGCGAGGCATTCGGGTCGCTAGATATCGTGGTCAACTGCGCAGGCTTTGGTGCCATTTCGCCGCTGACCGAGCTAACCGGGGACAAATGGCGATCCGTCCAGGCCGTAAGTCTGAGCGGAGTCTTCTATGGCGTGAAACACGCTGCCCGGCAGATGCTCGAGCAGGGACGTCCCGGAGTGATAATCAATATCTCCTCGGTGAACGCACGCCAGCCGGGGAGGGACAGGTGGCCTACTGTGCGGCAAAGGCCGGCGTCGACATGATCACACGATGTGGCGCGCTAGAGCTTGGCGGTCGCGGCATCCGCGTCGTGGGCATCGCGCCAGGCCTCGTGGAGACGCCGTTGACGCGGAAGGAGTTGGAAAATCCCGACACGCGCGAGCTCTTCCTCGGCATCATCCCGATGAAACGCCCCGTTGCAGCGGAAGAGATTGCCGCGGCCGCCGTGTTTCTCGCGTCGGACCACGCCCGATCGATCAACGGCGAGACGATCGCGATCGACGGCGGTTCGTTGACGCGCGGATATCCGGCACTCCTGACGGGGTTGAAAAAAGCAGCATGATCGATCCCGGACGCTATACGAGCGGCGCAATCGCCATCGTCAACCTTACGGCTTCGATCGACAGCCTTGAGCTTCGTCGTGCCGAAGGCGCAACCTTCGAAAACCTGGTCGCGCTGTCGAAGTTGCTGTTCGTGCGCGGTGACGTGCTTGGCCGTATCTCGGACCACGACCGGGCGGAATTCATCGCCACCGAGGCGATCGCGTTCTCGCCCGGCACCGCACCCGCGCTCTACGTCAGAGCGCAGCTCGCGGCTCGTTTCCACCGGTTCGAAGAAGCGGACGCCCTTCTCGATCAAGCGCTCGCAGCCGGCCACGCACGGCACGAGATTGACTTCGAAAGGGCGTCGCTGCTGCAGGCGACGGGGCGCTACAAAGACGCGCTGGTTTTGCGTGAAAGACTGGCGAAGGACGATCCTCGGATTCAGACGCTTGGCGCGCTCGCGTCGCTCTTAGCTGAAATCGGTGAATGGGCAGCGGCCGAAAACCGCTATGCGGCCGCCCTCGATGCCGACAATGGCATATCGCCGCTGCCGTGCAGCCAACTCCTGTTCGAATGGGGCGTGAGCGCGATGCGCCGCGGCGATCTGGATCGTGCCGAAACGATCTTCGGTGAACTCGACGCGATCCTGCCCGCCCACGTTCCGGGCCGAGGACATCGCGCCGAAGTTTCGCTCGCACGCGGAGAGTTGGACATTGCTATGACGCTCATCATGCCGCTGCTGGACACTTCTGACGATCCAGAATATCGGGCGACTTATGCGGAAATCCTGGCAGCGCGTGGTGACAGCAAAGCTGTGAGTGAAGCTGAACGTGCCGCTGCAGCGTACGAGTTGTTGCTGGCGCGACGGCCTGAAGCCTATGCCGACCATGCGGCAGCCTTCTTCATGGGCGTCGGCAACCGACCGCAGCGTGCGATCGAGCTGGCCTTGGCCAATCGGAAACTACGCGATACTCCCCGCTCGCGCACCCTTTGGCCAAGGCCATGCGGAAGGCGGAGCAGGTTTCACTGCTGGAAACGAGTGCCGCATGAGCGCCAACAAGGTCATGCGCCCGCCGGCGTCAGCGTCAGACGTTCTTGTGATCGGCGCGGGGCCGGCGGGAGCGGTTGCCGCCCTTCGCGCGGCCGGATCTGGGCGCGCGCACGGTGCTGGTGACCAGCGCGGCGTTTGGCGGCATGGCAGCCAACGACGGACCGGTTCCAGTGCGGACTCTCGCCCATGCCGCCGGGCTGATCAGCGAGGCGCGCAAGCTGGGACAATACGGTATCGACGTGCGGCGGCCGACGCTGGACTATCCCCGGTTGCTGGGCCGCGTACGGGAGGTCGTCGGCGAAGCGGTCGCGCACTCTTCTTTGCGCGAGCAGATCGATTCCGCCGGAGTGACTGTCTACGAGAAGGCCGGCAACGCGCGCTTTGCCGACTCGCACACCATCGTCACCGAGGCCGGACTTCATCTTCAGGCCGACAAGATCATCATCTGCGTTGGCGGTGTCAGCCGGCGTCTTCCCATATCGGGCTTTGAGTTGACGAGTACCCACAGCAGCGCCTTTAGCCTTGACCGAGATTCCTCCTTCGATGCTGGTCATAGGCGGCGGCGCAACCGGGTGCAGGTCGCTTCGATTTTCAACGCTTTCGGCTCTCGGGTCGAGCTGTTCGAGATGGGGCAACGCATCCTCGCGGCTGAGGATAAAGATGTCGCAGCGGCGGTCGCGACGGGCTTTCCGCGAGGCAGGCATCATCGTGCATGAGAACTTCGGCGCTATCGACTCCTTCGAGAAGAGCTCGGCTGGAGTGCGGATGAACTTCTCCAAGGACGGCAAACGGTATATCGCCGAGGCTTCACTCGCTGCCGTGGCGGCCGGGTGGGTGGCGAATACCAGTGGGCTCAATCTCGCCGCGGCCGGCGTTCTAACCGACCATCGAGGGTTCGTGAAGGTGAATGAGCACCTGGGGACCTCGGCATCCCATATCTTCGCCGCAGGAGACGTGACGGGTCGCCTCATGCTTGTTCCTCCGGCCTTACAGGAGGGGCTTCGTAGCGGCTACTAATGCCGTTTTGGGCTCGACGCTACGGCTCGAGCAGGGCGTCAATACAAGCGCCGGATTTACGCAGCCGGAGTACGCGAGCGCGGGCCTGACGGAAGCAACCGCCCGTGAGAGGCACGATGTTGTGACCACGGTCGTCCATTTCGACTCGACCATCCGCACGATCATCGATGGGCGCAAAACCGGTTTTTGCAAGCTCATTGTGGATCGCAAGACCGCGAAGATATTAGGCTGCCACGTTGTTGGCGAAAGAGCAGTGGAGATCGCCCAAGTTGCGGCAATTGCTATTGCAGCAGGGATGCGGGTGGATGACTTGGCTCGGGTTCCGCTCGCGTTTCCGACCTACACAGGAAATCTTGCGTACGCAGCTGCCGCCGCGGCCCGCCAGCTCGACTTGCAGGTAGGTTGGCAAGCAACCAAGGTCGAAGGCGATCATGTCGCTATGCTGCGCGCGCGGCTGAAGCCGTTCTGTAGTGATAGAGTCGGCGAGTGAATGTCGCTATTGCCGTTAGACATCCAGACATTTCGCCGTCTCCCGAGCCGGTTAAGCGCCGTGTTGTTGGCGGCGCTGACCCTCAGACCGGACGCATGATTTTGAAATCTGCTAGTATCTCGCTGACCACGCTTACGCGTACGGACCTCAAGAAATTGGGGTCTCGTTGCGCGTACAGCTACGCACCGCAGTGACAGCGGCTTTCGGCTCGTGCAACGAAAGCGCCATGCTCGAGCCGGTGGTCGATTGTCGCAGCGCGCGCCAGCTGTGTCGGAGAGTGTCTTTGGGGGTGCCTGGCATGGAGATTACAGCACAAGCGAACACTCCGATTACAATCCCGCTGCTGCCCAGTTCCTGCTTGGGTATTGCCGGCGTGGCAGCGACTCACCTTCGTCTGTTTTATGATTGGTTTTGGCCTCGGGAGAACGGCCTTCGCCTATGTGATTTTGATCGCACTTGGTTTCGCTGCTGGGCAGCTTTAGCGTCTCGGTCGTTCTATCGATCATCGCGGTAGCCTGCCTGAACTACTTCTTCGTGCCGCCATTGTTCGAATTCCGCGTTGATGATCCGGACGATATTGTGCGGCTCGCGGCCTTCTTGACGACAGCGCTGGTCGTGACCGCGCTAATAGCCAAGCTGCGCGCAAGCGAGATGCGCTTCCGCGCTTTCGTGGACCACGCCACAGACGCCTTCTTTCTGCTTGAGTGATGAATTGATAGTTCTCGACGCCAATCAGCAGGCCTGCGTCAGTCTGGGCTACAGCCGGGAAGAACTGATTGGCATGCATCCGCGCGATTTCGACTCCGGTCTGGACGAGGCATCCATTCAGCGCCTGAGGCAGCGCATTGCCGCTGGAGAAACGGTCACTTTCGAGACTCGCCACCAGCGCAAGGACGGGACCTCCTTCCCGGTGGAGATCCGCGCCGGCCAATTTGAGCAGGGCGGACGCCGGTTCTTGTGCCTGGTGCGCGATATCACCGAGCGCAAGCGGGCAGAGGATGAGCTGCGCAAGACGGAGGCCCGCTTTCGCAGCTTCGTCGATCATGCCACGGATGGTTTTTTCCTGTTCGACGAGCACCAGGCCCTTCTCGACGTGAACCGACAGGCTTGTGAGAGCTTGGGTTACAGCCGCGAGGAGATGATCGGAATGCATCCCCGCGACTTCGATGCCGGCCTGGATCCGGCTTCCATCGCACGGATCGGAGAGCGGATCGAGTCCGGGGAAACCGTGACCTTCGAGACACTTCATCGGCGCAAGGATGGGACCGTGTTTCCGGTCGAGGTTCGCGCTCGCCAGTTCCCGCTGGGAGCGCGTCCATTCCGTCTGTCGCTGGCGCGCGACATCACCGAACGCAAGCGCGCGGAAGAAGTGTTACGCGAAAGCGAAGCCAAATTGCAGAAGGCGCAGGGCATCGCCCATTTCGGCTGGTGGGAACGGGACTTCACCACCAATCGCGTGGCGCTTTCGGACGAGGTTTGCCGGATCTTCGGACTGCAGCCCGTCGCTCTCCCAGAATGGCACGCGCGCTGGCTAGACCTGCTTCACCCCGATGACCGGCGCGAGGCAGCCGCGGCGGCTGCGGCTGCCCTGGTGCCCGGCAGTCCACGCTACGATGTCGAATACCGGGTGATCCGCCCCGATGGTACCGAGCGAATAGTCCACAGTCAGGGCGACGTGACGTGGGATGAATCCGGGGCGGCCTCTGCGCCAGTTTGGGGTTCTGCAGGACATTACGGAGCTAAGGCGGGCTGAGGAAGAGCTGCGCGAAAGCGAGGAACGCTTTCGCACCCTCGTTCAATGTTCTTCCGATGCATACTGGGAGACTGACGCGCAGCATCGCTTTATCCGCCAGGAGTCTGCTGAAGGGGTAGGTTACGCGCCGGGGGCCTCTGAAATTGCCCAGGCGCGGCATGCGCTGCTGCGAAAGACCCGCTGGGAAGTGCCTTACCTAGAACCTGACGCTGAGGCTTGGCGCAAGCACCGCGAGACTCTCGATGCCCACCTTCCATTCCGAGAGTTCGAGCTTGCGCGACCTACGCCCGACGGCAACAAGTTTTATGTGTCCGTCTCCGGCGCTGCCGATGTTCGATAAGTCCGGACGTTTTATCGGCTACCGCGGCGTAACGCGGAACATCACTGAGCGGAAGAGAGCAGAGGCAGCACTCCGACGCAGCGAAGCCTATCTCGCCGAAGCACAGCGGCTGAGCCACACCGGCACCTTGGCCTTCAATGCGGCGGGGCCCGTTTATTGGTCAGACGAGAGTTACCGGATATGGGGGCTTGATCCGCTGCAGGGGCTCCCGCTCCGGGAAGCCGTGTTGCAACGGGTACATCCAGATGATCGCAAGAGAGTGGATGTCGAGATCAGACGAGGCTGTGCGTCAAAAACGAGGTTTCGCACTTCGAGTTCAGAATCGTCCTTCCTGACGGAACAGTCAAACATATCGCAGCGAACCGGCAATCCTTTATTCTCCGCGGATGGAGAGCTTGCCGAGATGGTCGCCACACACGTCGATGTGACCGAACGCAAACGCGCGGAAGAGGAACACGAGCGACTGCGCCAGCTAGAGGCGGATCTCGCGCACGTCAATCGCGTGAGCATCATGGGAGAATTGGCGGCTTCGCTAGCTCACGAAATCCTCCACCCCATCGCCACGGCACGCAACAACGCTCGTGCGGGCATGCGTTTTTGGAAATGAGCCCGCCAAATCTGCCCGAGGTCAGAGAAGCGTTGGCCTGCATCGTCCGGGATGCCGATCGGGCCAAAGGGATTGTTGATCGTATGCGCGATCACATCAAGAAAGCGCCTGCGCGAAGCGAGCCTTTCGACCTCAATGCCGCGGTCGACGAAGTCATCGAGATGGTCCAGAGCGCAATCATCAAGAATAGAGTCTTGGTCCGCGCGACCCTGGACGGATTGCCCCCGTTCATGGGGATCGTGTTCAGTTGCAACAAGTCGTCTTGAACTTGATCCTGAACGCCATAGAAGCAATGAGCTCGGTCGAGCAGGGATCGCGAGAGCTCTCAATTAGCACCCAACAAGCGCCGAGCGGCGAGATCTTGGTTGGAGTGCAAGACTCAGGGCCGGGACTCGATCCGGAGCGTCTCGAGCAGGTTTTCGCGCCCTTCTACACCACCAAGAATGCTGGAATCGGAATGGGACTCTCGATTTGCCGGTCCATCATCACCGCCCACGGCGGCCGGCTGTGGGCAGAGGCCAATCGATCTCGGGGCGCTATATTTCAGTTCACGCTGCCGGCAGGCCGGAAAATTCATGAGTTCTCTTCGTGCGGCTTGCCCGAATCGAGAGCCGAACGAAGGCAGCGTTCGAGATGGTCGTCGTCCACAGGCTTGGCGAGATAACAGACCACCCCATCCATCAAGGCGCGGTTCCGAGTCATCTCGTCCGGGTAAGCGGTAACGAGAATCGTCGGGATCACGTGGCCCGCCTTGATGAGGTGCTTGTGAAGCTCAACACCACTCATGCCGGGCATCTGCACGTCGCTGACCAAACACGCGGTTGCAGCGAGGAGAGGGGATGCTAGGAAGTCCCTTGCCGATGGGAACACTTCGACTGTGTAGCCCAGCGCCGTCATCAGCTTTCGCATTGATTCGCGAAACGGCTCATCATCTTCGACGATGGAAATCAACTTGGGCTTCGCCATTGCATCTCAACCTACTGGCCACTACAGGCGCCCTTCCAATGCCGCGGGCGTGCGTGCAACTGTGAATGTCGGTGAAGGTTCTCGATAAAGCAATGCCAGGGGCCCTAAGCGATGGCTTAGGTGATCGGCCGTCCGCTTAGGTCGAAGGGGCTGTTCATCTCAAGTCATGCTCTCTACAATGAGAGCCATTCTAGCGGACGATTGGCGCGTCCCGTTGACGTAGGGATCCAGGGATGCGTGACGCCAACCCAAGCGTCGTTATCGTCGATGACGATCCCGAGTTTCGCGACTCGGTTGTGCGGCTGTTGCGGTCGGTCGGCCTGCATACGGAGCAATTTTCGTCGGTTTCGGATTTTCTGAATGCTGTTCCTGGGGACGGCCCGACTTGCCTGGTGCTCGACATCAGAATGCCGGGCGGAAGCGGTCTTGAGCTTCAGCGCGAGCTTGCCGCGGCGAACAGACAGGTGCCGATCATCTTCATCACAGCGCATGCCGACGTCCCGATGACCGTGCAGGCGATGAAGGGTGGCGCCATAGAGTTCCTCACAAAACCGTTCCGTGATCAGGAGCTCCTGGACGCCGTGGAGGCCGGCCTCGCTCGCGATCGTGCGCGTCGGGAGAGTGAAAGCGCCTTGGGTGCGCTCAGGGAACGTTTCGAAACGCTCAGCTCTCGCGAGCGCGAGATTATGCTCCAAGTTACGACTGGTCGCCTGAACAAGCAGATTGCCAACGATATCGGGATCGCCGAATCTACGGTGAAGGTGCATCGCACCAACCTGATGAGAAAGATGAAGGCCCGTTCGCTCCCGGAGCTCAGCCGAATGGCCGATACGCTAAAGCTTGGTCCGGAAAAGCCGTTACGATCCTAGCTGACCTATTAATCCTCTTGAGCTTGCGCGTGGAGGCTCCCTCGATCGGCAGTTTGCGCTACACAGATAATGGCTAAGCCGCGCAACCGCCGGCACGTCACCGCGCATTTCCCTGACGATGTGACGTTGCGATCGAGATGGTGGGTGTCCATGATCTCGGTGGCGTCCTGGCGGCCAGGCCTCATAGCGCTCGGTAGACCACATATTGCAGCGGTGCAGTATTTCGACGCGCCAGCCCCGAGTTTGCCTGTCCCACATTGTCTCTAAGCCTTCGCTTAAGGTCGTCGACCACAAGCGAGTCCCGCGCGACCCACGCACAATCGACTGCGGCGCCTAATTCGACAATCTTTGTATCACAACAACGATATCGTCCTTCGCGGCAAGACGAAGTAACCCGAAACGGAGCGCATTAATCATCACCGAGGAGGTTGTCATGAAGTCCGCCCTGCGCCTCGCCATGTTGTCACTGCTGACGTGCACCCCTGCCTATTCGCATGAGGTTGAGGCCGGTTCCGTGCTGATCTGCGACACGCAAGAGCAGGTCGAGCGGTTCGTCCAACTCTTCGACGGGGACCGGCAGCTTGCGATCAATGCCGTCAACGTCGAGGAGCACGATCTGAATGCTTGCGCCGTCGTCGACGTGACGTATGTGACCGGCGCTCCGATCGGCGTGGCCAGGAACAGCTCGTTTGCATTCGAAATCACTCCGGTCGTCGTGATCGGCACAGCCACAGCCCGCGGATACCGCCCGGTCAAGCCAACCCTCTACCTGTCACCGATGATCCTAAAGGAATTCGCGGTGTGACGGTCAGGTCCCGACTCTCACGCCCTAAACTGGACTTGGCCGGCTGGGCTACAAAATTTTAACAAGCGGAGGAACCAGTGAGCGACACCAACTGCCGATCAAGGATACAGCGCTCCCGGTCACGCCAGAGACAGCTGTGTGGAAGCCGGAAGTGGGCTTGCTGCCTGGCAGCAAGTCGTCCTCGCGGCCTACATTGAGAAGCACATCAGCGAATCCATAACGGTCCGCACCCTGGCTCGGTTTGTGTACCTGAGCTCATACCGCTTCTGCCGCGCATTCAAGCGGTCATTTGGAATACCGCTGCATCGCTATCTTGTGCAACGACGGATCGAGCGAGCCAAAGCACTACTGGCACGCTCGGCATGGTCGATATCGGAAATCGGTCTTGTCCTCGGCTTCGGCCAGACCAGTTCGTTTTCGGCAGCGTTCCGGAATGTGACGGGAATTACTCCAACTGAATATCGCCGGACCCAACGATGATTTCCTTGGCTTGCGGAAAGGGAGCTTACGGATGCAACACGCGATTGTGACTTCCAGAGCAGCAGCAACCTATTTCGAGGAAATCCGGCGCTTTCCGATGCTCAAAGCCGACGAGGAACATATGCTAGCTGAGCGCTGGCACCAGTGCGGCGACTCAAGTGCTGCCCACCAGCTCTTGAACAGCCATCTGCGCCTGGTCGCAAAGATCGCGATCGGCTACCGCAGGTATGGCCTGCCGATCTCAGATTTGATTTCGGAGGGCAACATCGGGCTTATGCAGGCGATCAAGCGCTTCGATCCGGACAAGGGTACTCGTTTCTCTACGTACGCCACCTGGTGGATCAAGGCAGCAATCCAAAATCATATTCTGCGCTCGTGGTCGCTTGTGAAGATGGGCACGACCGCCAATCAGAAGAAGTTGTTTTTCAATTTGCGAAAGGCGAAGCGCCGCCTATCGGCGACCGAGGAAGGCGATCTACGCCCTGATCAGGTAACCCGCATTGCCCATGAGCTTGATGTGGCCGAACAGGACGTCGTTGAAATGAACCGGCGGCTGAGTGGTGACCTCTCCCTCAACGTGCCTCTGAACGATGAGAGCGATTCTGTCGAGTGGCAAGACAAGCTGGTCGAGCAGGGTCCGACCAGGAAACGCTTCTCGCCGACGGTGAGGAGGCGGAAACCCGTCGAAGGGCGCTTGGCGTGGCGCTTGCGGTTCTCGATGACCGCGCTCGTTACATATTCGAAGCGCGCCGGCTCATGGAGCCGCCGCTCACCCTCGACGAGCTCGCAGCCAAGTTTCGCATCTCCCGGGAGCGGGTCCGGCAGATCGAGGTGAGCGCTTTTCAAAAAGTCCAACGGGCGGCTCACCTGGAGTACCCGGGAAGACTGGATCATTAACGACTGGCCGATCGAATGTCTGCGGTAGCGTGTGCGCGATTGAAACGTCATGGGAGGAATGCGGGAATCGACAACGCTGAACTGAACTGCTGCTGGCACACGGTGATCCAGGTTCAGACAAGACTGCAACCGGCGAGTTCTTCGACCCACTCGGTGAGCGCGGGTCGGCGTCCCCAGTCGCAGTCTAGCGCTCCGTGACCTGATCCTATACGGCGGCCAACCTGCGATAGGGAGACTTCTAAGATCATGGATCATAGTCTGATTTCGGCACTCGCCGCCCTAGCGGGCGCGGGAATTATCGCAGTAGTGTCCTTTCTAAGATCTTGGCTCGTTCACCAGGGCGAAGTGCGTGCGCAGTGGGTTACCCAGCAGGCTCTGCGCCGCCAAGACCTCTACAAGGAATTCATCGAAGAGGCTTCAAAGTGCTACATTGATGCACTCCAACATCACGAACCCAACATCTCTCTACTCGTCACTTTATATGCAAAAATGAGCCGTATGCGGGTCGTGGCATCGCCGAAAGTTCTTGCAACGGCAGAAGACGCATTAAAGCGAATTATAGAGACCTATTCGGAAACAGACGTAACATTCACTGACATTAGCCTCAGAACGATCGTTCAAAACGGATCGTTCGACTTACTGCACGACTTTAGCGAAGCCTGTCGGGCGGAAACTGATTTTCTTCGGGTAAAGCAGCTGGAGCGACGACACACAAAGAGCAGGATTGCCAGTCTTACGCACGGGCGCGAACGGCCGACAACTGCAGCTTGACCGGGAAAATCCGTAGCGCGGTGATGGGTTAGCCGGCGAAGCGCAGCGAGAGGCGGGCTACCTCTATTTTGCCCTCTCGTATGGATAGATCAGGTTGCCAGTCTTGTATTCGGACGGTGATAGGACGACCTGGGTCGAAAGGTCCTTGAATTGACCGAGATTGGTACCCCGAATGCGCTGGAACTGGACCTGGAGCACCCGCGATTCCGACCACTCGCCCTGGTCTCCGAACCTCACCTCACCGACGAGAGTCTTGAAGGTCGACCTGCGAATGAATTCGGCGAGTCTATCGTCATTGAGGCTGCTCGTGGCAAGGACTGCCTGCTGCAGAACCTGAAGCTGGGCATAGCCCCACGGCGCAAGGTAATATCCTAGCGGATCGACGCCTTCCTGCTCCGCCCGGACCTGATACCTCGTCATGAACTCTGCTACCCCGGGATAATTCATCTTTTCGATCGGCAGCCAGAACTCATAATTGACGAAGCCGTTGAGCAATGGGCCAAGCTGCAACTTGATTGCAGTTGTCTGCAACCCGACCATCCCGCCGCCGATCATTTTCGGTTTGTACCCGATTTCGTTGACGGCGCGGACCATGCCCACCGTATCTGGCGGATAGGAGAAGACGGCCACGAGGTCTGGATTGGCAGCTTGGATCGCCCTCACGATCGGCGTGAAGTCGGAAGTCGTGGGTGGATATCGATTGTCGTACACAATCTGGAGGCCGGCGGCTCTGCTATTCTCACGCGCGCCCTCGGAGCCATTTATCGAGAATTCCGCATCAGCCGCCACGATTGCCACCCTGCGCGGCTTTGGGTTCTGCGCCATTGCAATCTCGAAGAAGCCCTTGGTCATCGCCGATTTCGGAGCTGGTCCCAACGGAATCATGGAGAAATATCTTGGGTAGTGAAACTCGGCATTGACTGCCATCCCGAACAGACCGATTAACAATTTCCGCTTCTGAATTACCGCGGGCATTGCTGGCGCCAGCATGTTGGTGCCGTATTCGCCCGTTGAGGAGGTCAACCTTGTCTACGTCGAGCAGCTTCTGGTAGAGCGCAGGGACCATCGCCGGGTTGCTCTGATCATCGTAGTAGACGAGCTTGACGGGTCGGCCGAGCAGACCGCCGTGGGCATTGACATCCTCCTCCCAGATCTTCTGGGCCAGCAGGGCAGACTTTGCCTCCGGGAGCGAGGCCACCGGTTTGTGAGATGCTGTAACCGATTTTGATCGGTTCGCCGCGCGGCACCTGCGCGTGCGTCACTAGCGTTGTCAGCGCCAGCAGGGCACCAACGACACAAGCAGTCATCGCACGCTTTTTGCTGGTGAGACATTCTTTGTTTCTCAGGCGGTTAGAACGAATCCGATCGTTTCGATCACCGCGAGATTCGGCCTGATCCGTTTCTCTGCAGGGCGAACCCGCCTGTGCCGTCCCACATCCGAACGAGCAACATGGCTCTCGCAGTCGGCGCGGGGCTCTGAGTGAGAGGGAGCATACCACACGCCCAGCATGCGGTCTTCTGGTCCGTAGGAGGGAATGCTGCGGGGCCTACCCACTACAGCTAGGCCCAAGCAAGTTGATGCAAGCGTCTAGTGTGCTCGGTGCCGGTTCTGACTTCCGATCCTTCTCGTCAGCGTGGAGGTCCCGGCTTGGAGAGAACGATTCCTATTGGCATCGAGAAGGAGGTGGGACCTAGGCGCTTAGCTTAGCGGAGGAGACCAGAAGCGTATTCCGCAATACCCGCGCGCAATAGATCGCAGTACCCGAAATTGCCAAGATATATCAAGTCCGCAGTGCGAGGCTGCGTGAGAACGCAACAGCGGGGTGATCGAACAAGTACTCGGTTCGCTGTCAACTGTCGCCAATTTCGGCCTCTAATGTTAACGACTTAAACAGGAGCAATACCATGTCCAGCTACAGACTGCCTCCCACCACTGCCGTGATATTGGCGCTGGCTATGAGCTACAGCGCAATGAGCGGAACGGCCTTTGGCCGTAGCGCGTATGATGGCGATTGGAGCGTTCTCATTGCTACCAACAGGGGAGCTTGCGGCTCCTCCTATCGCTATGGCGTGCGAATTTCCGACGGAAGGGTCATCTATGATGGCAGCATGATCACCATGCATGGACAGGTTACGCCAAAGGGCGCAGTTAGGGTTATGCTGCAATCCGGGAACCAGTGGGCCAACGGCTCCGGCCGCCTGATTAATAATCGCGGTGGTGGCGTTTGGAAGGGCCAAGGCACGGACGGCACTTGCTCTGGAACCTGGACGGCGGAAAGGCGCTGATCGCGCCGCGCTTCGCTTGCCGCTCGGCAACCACGCCGCCCCAAGGAGGTCAGCTTGAAACTGATCGCGCCGCGGCGTGGTAGTGCGCTGGTTTAGCGCCTCCGACGAAAAGGGAATCCTGCGCTACCCACGCGCAATAGACTGCAGCACCCGCGATTCCGATGTGACGTCGGCTGACGATGTTCCTGCTCGATCCCTGTCGGCTGGAGCAGCATTGTACGCGCGGCATCGGCCCAAAATGGCAGGAGAAGCGGACGAGAGACGGTGGACTCGGACGCCAGCGATAAATTTGGTTTGGAAGACGAAGATGAAGCAAGACATGGAAGTAACACGGCATGCATCGCCCAGAGGGCCAAAAGACTATTGCTCAAGAAGCTCGTCCAGGCGCTTCGTAGGCACTCTGCCGTTTTTACTGGCGTCAGTGGGATTAGCTGCCCTCATCTGTGAGCGACAATTCAATCGCCCGCCGCCACGCCGCCATCTCGTGCAATCCCTCTCTCAACGCCCCAACCGCACATATAGGAGCTTGAAAAGACAGATGAATCCCCCTATATGACAACTTTCATGGAATCGATCGTCTACGTCGATAAAATTGATTTGGACTTGGACTCTGCTCGGGACTTCTTTTCAAAGCCGCTCCCCATGCCTCCTAAGGATTGGGAGGTATAGGGTCCCTCATGTCGATTGTGCCGTTCGCCGGAGATCCTGGCTAAACACCTTGCGAACGCGATACTGATGCTACCGAGCGGTAGATGCCCGGCGGCGTGTGGGCAAACCTGGGGGCAGGCCGAAAAGCGGTTGAGTTTTCTCGAACTGCGTCCCGTGACCTCAACATCTTAGCACGCCCTCCGTGCTGCGTGATTCATTGAAACGGGGCGACGCCCGGCAAGGTTTTCGATGGTGGGAGCTTGATGCGACATATTACATCTTGCGGGCCTTGGCTTCGCTCGGGGTGGTGTGGGATCTCAAGATGCCGCCCGCCAAGGTTCTGCGCAACGAGCAGCGCCTCGGCGGGGCGCGGGCGATCGCCCGGGCAGCCGAGCAACTGGCGGCCCATTTCAAACTCATGCCGCGGATTGCGTTGGCGATCACATCTGGCGGTGCATGGCCCCGAATCTGATCGCTCTGCGAGAAGATGCTTCTCCGCGCGCATCAGCGCACCGCCGGCGCCCCGAGAGACCTTCATCTCCTCTATCCCCAGTCGAGAACAGATCATCCGGCGGAGGCCAAGAAAAGGTTCGCCAGTTCCGTCTCGTTGGAGGAAATCTCCGCCGACCGAGCTTATGCCGCTTGTGCCTCTCTCGAATCGAACATGCAGTACGCCTTGCTGGCGGCTCTCTCTCCTTCTCAAATCGATGACCGTCAATCCGATGTGACGGCTTGACGACTCTCCACCGTGAACGGGGGAGGACCATATCGAACTATCGAAAAAATCAGAACGTCTTCGCAGGGAGACCCGGCGGACTGTCTTTGCTTTGCTTTCATGACAACGCTCCCATCCCTGTGGCGGTGGCGGTATTGGGCGTCGCCGGCTGCACCATACCACGTTATCTGTTGGCGCTGACGCGAGCAAGCACATCGGCACCACCGCGCCTGGCGCAAAGGGTACGACGATCTGAACGGTCTTTCCAGCAAGCCCTTTGAGCGGCTGCCCCTCGCTCAATGCAAACACGTGCCCCAACAAGAGCTACGGCCACGCAGAAATTGTCGACGGGAGGTTTCAGATTCGTCATAGCGAGCCCCCAAGGTCAGCCCCCACGGCGCGTGGAAATAATGATTGTCAAGGGAGATTTTGCTTCGCCGACGGCATGTTCGCTGCGCATTGTAATGATCGAATCACGGCACGTCCCGCCTGGCAGCTCGGGTAAAAATGCCAGGTATCAATTTCGCGAGCGGGCGGAAGGGGCCACGTCCAGGTTTGTTCGCCATGACCTGCCCCGGTCCGCGATGACAGGATCGCAAGCCGCGGCATCCCAGAGCTGATGGACCAAACCGCGCCGGGGACCTCTCCACTGGACCCGGCGTCACCTCACGTTGCTGGTCTCTGTCCCTGGACGAGACCTCGGCGACCAGCCTGGCCACGACGTCCATGATCCGAGAGCGTGATTGAGGCTTCAGGCTCCCTGAGTGCGGGTCACGAGGCCTGCAAGCCGCGCTATCCGGCCCAGGAACGCCAGGCAAAAGGGAAGTCGTTCCGGCCCACCAGGAAAGCCGCGCGAACTGCTTCTACCGTCCCCGGAGATCCCTCCCTGCGCGGCACCACCCAGGAGCTGGCAGGGGAGACCGGTTTTTCGGACATTAGTCGGACACAAATCGTGTTTGGGCGCCGTGGCGGGGCGCGTTCTTATAAATAATTGAATACGTGCTCGTTACAGCGCGCCCGGAAGGATCTGAACCTCCGACCCCCAGATCTGTAGTCTGATGCTCAAAGAAGCCGACTACGGACGGCGCCGAATCGATATCAGGAACCGCACGCTCTGCACGGTCACCCAAACCCGGGGACGAGAGTCGACGTAATCACATCGTGTCTGCGATCGAAGGTCGAAACGTGTCCAACTGTGTCCACTCTCGTGCGCACCCGCCCACCCTCGTGCACGCCCGTTTATTGGACATTCGTTGGACACCGAGCGCTGAATCTATACTAAGCCATTGAAATCATTGGCGCTCCCTAGGGGACTCGAACCCCTGTTTTCGCCGTGAGAGGGCGAGGGAACCTCAGGCGCGACAGATCAGTTCAAGATGGTTGCGAGCCCAATCGCAACCAATGTCAGCCTGTACTGCGTGGCCCGGTTTTTGAGACGCCTCGGCTGAGCTTGCGTTGCCAGCCGTCGACCTTGGTGACTGAGCCGCCATCGTTTGCCACCAAGAATTCGACGGCAAGGAGCGGCTGAAGTGCACGCAAGTGCCCATGCTCAGGCGGCCAACTTTAGATCGGCCGTTGTGTTCGGATCAAGCCTGCATTGATCGGCTCGCACCTGGGCTGGAGTACGATAGCCGTGCCGGGGCCGGGGCATCGTCCCGGCCCATGCGCTGTTTGCAGGCCCCCCGGACAGGCGAAACCCGCACTCGACATGAGGGAGAGGGGACCGGACCGGACCGCCCTACGGCAGGATAGAAGCCGCGAGGTGCGGCCCGGTCGGATGGCTGGAAGAAAGCGGAAATATCAGCGCCTTGTAACGGGGTGCACTCTTTGGCAGTGCAGCCTGCATTTCTTGAACGACGCAAGAAAGATCAAAGCTCGGCGCACCTCGCGGTCAGTGGCATGGAGCACCTCAGCGGTCAGGGGCGGGTCGCAGCGTAGCGCCGCGTGAATTTCGGCCATTCGGTTCAGCGCAAGCGCTGTGGCACACCGGCGACGATGGCTTCGCCCCCGCAAATCCCAGCACTACACCGGCCAACTGGAGGCGTTTGGCCGGGAGCGGTCTCATAGGCAGCCGTAAGCGTGAAAAAGCCTTTACCGGACATGCCAACGCGAAGTGAGATCCGCGAGGACATGCCGTTGCGCTTGGCCGTGGCGGCTGCCATTGCGTACCCGGACGGGTCGATGACGGCCGCGTGGATTGCGGCGCGAAGCTGCAAGAGGACGGCTTGTCATCGAACGCACCGCGGGCAAGGATTGCGTACGACGCTACGGGACATCGGGCGAATGAGGGAACTATGCCGCGTCGAAAGCTTGGGGCACGCCTCTGGTTGCAGCCCGCCTACCGCCGACGTGACTGCCACTTCGAGCCGGGCAGTGCGGTGCATCAAAGTATGGTCGACACAAACATAGCACAGCTACGGCCTTGCGGATTGCCAATCGGCTGATCACCCAGCACTCCAAGACGCACTTGCCACTTACCTCGGCGACCGGACGCAGCCGTCGCGGCAAAGCAACCGTAGTGCCAATCAAATCGCCATTGGCGACGTAATCGGCATCTATCTCGCCGACAAGGGGCCGGTGGAACCGCGCGACCGAAAGAGACAGCAGCGGTGCAAAACGCCTAGTCGAATGGTGGGGTAGGACAAGACGCTCGCACAAGTGAACGGCGCGACCTGCTCGAGCCTATGCCAAGGCGCGTGGCCTCGATTGCCTCCCGGCGGGAATTGATGACTCGCGCGCCGCGATCAATTATCATCGCAACGAGGGACTGTGCACCGAGGTTGTCGAGGTTGTGCTGCCGGAACGCCGCCGTCGCGTCTGCGCTTCCTGACCGTAGCGAGGTCGCGCGGCTCCTGTGGGCCGCTTACCGCTATCGGGAGGTCCAAAAGGCCACGCCACCGGGCGGCACTCCTGCGCCACTGGCGCGCTTCATTCTGGTGGCGTGCTTTATACCGGGAACGAGGTCGGCCGCGGCGGTGTGGCGCGGCCCTTGATCCCACTGGGAGGGCAGATGGGTGGATCAATCTCGATCCTGAGCATTTTACCGACGCGCTGACGGTCAGCGAGACTAAGAAGCGCTAGCCACCGATACGGCTACCGGATCGCTTGCTTGCCCATATTCGCCGTTGGAAACGCAAGGGCCTCTGTCACAAGCACGTCGTTGAATGGAATGGCGATCCCGTGGTCCGGATCGTCGTGCCTTCCGTCGCGCCGTCTCTGACGCGGGGATTCTGATCCTGACGTGACGCCCCACACGTTGGGTGGTCGCCAATGGCGGCTTCATGGGGTATGCAGAATGGCGCCGACCATGCGGGAGCTTGCCGACTATCTCGGCATGACGATTGAGACGTTGCGCCGAGTCTACGGCCATCAGGGATCCCAACTATCTGTCCGATGCCCGCGACGCTATCGTCCGCAAACCGAATTCTACCGAACGATTGAACGCAACCAAACGGGAACAAACGCCGTCCGGCGTTGCCAAACTACACAGAAATCATTAAAATTTCAGGCGGCAACACTCGTTCGGGACGAGGGGGTCTGCAGGTTCAAATCCTGCCAATTCTCGACCAATTAAATCAACGACTTGCTGCGCTCTCTGGATTTTCTACAAAATCAAGCACGGGGATCAGTTATGGGGCACAAAGACCCTCGTCTTTGTCCCTCCCGCCCCTATGCTTCTTCGGCTACGCACTGCCAGCGATGGAGAAATAGATGAGCGACGCTGATCAACGTTCGGCCGACCTTCCGCCTCGCCGCAACTTCTTCAGCCACCCCGTATCGTGGCCGTAGATCGACGCTCGGCTTGTTCGGCTTTGCAGCAAGCACTGGGGCGCGTCCAGCAGCCACGCAAGCGGACGGCCTGGGTTGGCAAGGACGCGCTCAAGGCCGCTGCATAACCCGGCTTTCGATGTTTACGACATCAACAGAGGCTCGCCGCTCCAGTTTTTCACGAACAACTTCCTCACACCGAACGAATCCGCCACGACTGTCCTGGTGTCCCGCCACAGCGGCACATCCCTACGCGCTCGGTAGCGTGATTTGGGAGAAATACAAGGTCGGCGAGGTCTTTCCAAATCATCGATCCGGAAACGAAGGCGCCGGCGGTGAAGAACCCTAGTTGCTCAGCCGAAGCCCGGTGTTCTGACCAATAGCGAGGCGGGGCTCGATCGTCTGCATGCGCGAGGTACGGTGATGGGCGTTTGCAGTGTTTCGGCTGCGAGGGCAGGCCCCGCCGGCTGGCTACCGACGTCGGCGTGAGTCCAAACGAGGCGGTGAGGAATGGACTGCCAATCTGATCCCGGGCGTTACCGTCATCCCTTCGGGGACATGGGGCGTCAATCGGGCGCAGGAAGCAGCTGCACCTGTTGTGCAGGAAGCTGAAGCTTCGTCGTGACGATGGACGGAGTTGCCCGTCGTCGCGTTCGTCCCATCGGGAGCGAGGACAAATTTCCGACCGTCGCGCCCGCGGCTGCGTACGACAATCGGGCCATCACTCCGCGCCGCGAGCGCCGCATCGAAGGCGGCTGCCTATCTCCTGGCATTTCGTCCGTGCTCCGCGGAACCCGTCGAAGCCACGCGCGCTGCCGATCCCCATGTCCTTGAAAGCGACCGGCTTAAGCTCTACAGCGCCGGATAAGCCGCCTTAACTAAATTGCCGACCGCAAAATGCAGGTCGTCCCTCATCAGAGAGGCGGCCGCCGTCACCGTGACAGATCACGGGCTACCGAAGAATCCGCGGCATCCGTCACGGAGATACGACAATGCTCAAATCGGATAATCCGACTTCGAGGATTATGACGACTACGTCGCCAACGTCCTCGGCATCGAAGGCAGTCATCTTCTCGATCGGCCGCGACGACTTCTACCTTATATTATGTGCATGTCGCCCGCCTCGGTCTTCAGCGTGAATTCTTCAAGATTCAAGCAAGCTTGATGAACCTAGGTATGGAACAGGACAACGGATCAAACTACTGCGACAGCCTCCAGCCTTTGTATATATGTGTTTACGGCAATTTGCTGTCGTCCGTTGGTGTGCATTTTCTGTTATCGGAACGCTTCACGCATTGGACAAGGCCGCTTTGGCGCGGACCCGTGCCAAGCTTAGGAACCGTCGGAGCGCGGGGTTGTCGTTGCCCGGCAACCAAACGGCGCTGTATTCAAGTCGATCGTGACCGCCGGCGATGGTCGGAACACGACGTTAGGAAACGTCGTCGTCGTTAGCGCTTCGCCGGCGAGACTTACACCTTTTCTGAATGGCCACGAAATGAATGAGCGTATCGCGCCCGACGTCGACTTCTTCCACTCTGGGCGCAAGGTCGCAAACCTGCTTGAGGGCGCGTTCACAGATCAGGCGCCCGTGAGGTGGCTCGACGCAAAAATAAAAGCGCTCCGCGCGCAGGTCAAACCAACTGACCTGCTCCCGCTCCCGAAAGCTTATGTCCCTCCGGCAGGACCTACGTAGAGGCGCTCCCGCCAAAGCGGCATGCAGTCACAGCCGGTGACCCGGGTAGCATCGGGTATTAAGGCCACGTCTACCTGGCGGCGCCGCACCAGCGGAAGCAGCTCGTGCAAGGCCGCTTCGCAAACGCTGATCGCGATCTCGCGATGCTGGTCCGAAGTAGGCTGTAACCAAGGTCGTGCAAGAAACCCTTGCCAATTGATGACACGAAGGCGATACCCAACGACCCGGTTGCTCCTTTACCTGCGGCAGCCGCGAGTTCAGCAGCCCATCTGAATTGCCGAAATGCTTCGCGCACGCGCCTGCAGATATTGCGCACCGGCGTTGGTGAGACGAACGCCGGTGCGACGACGCTCGAACAACCGAAACCCCAAGCTGGTCTTCGAGCATGCGAATTCGGCGGACTGACCGCAGATTGTCCGACGCCCAACGCCGCGGCAGCATCCCGGAAACTCAAATGCTCCGCGACCGCAAGCGTGCGCGCTCGATGGCATCCGGACTGACGCGAGGCGATCTTGCCCACTTGGAGGGCAAAACCGGTTTGCCGCATGATACAGCCCATAGAGGTAAGGATACTTTAAAGCTTCCAAGCCGATGTCGCGCTCCCAAGTTTCAACGAGCCCGGAGTCGGTTGGTCGCTATCGTCGGTGGAACGGTCGGTCCATGCATCTATCAGCCTGCTTGTTACCGTTGTTGCGCGTCACCGTTGTGCACTCGGCAAACGGCGCTTTCGCTTTTCGACAACCTGCTCGGTCAATTTCACCGAGAGCGTAGCGCATGTCGGCACTCGGTATTTTCGGAGAAGGCCTTGCAGCATGGGGACGGCATAGAGGCAGGCCAGCAGATCGGTCCCCACTGGACCCGCGACATTGGCGGCGGCAAGCGTTTCGCTGTCCTCAAAGAATCGGGCAACCGGCACGCCGAGCGTAGTCGGCAATACGCGCCAGCCGTGCGGAACCGATCCGGTTGGCGCCGTTCTCATATTATTTGCACCTGGCGGAACGTGACTCCGATCGCTTGCGCCGAGCTCAGCCTGGGTGAGCCCTTGGGCGATGCGGAAACTCCGCACCTTCTGCCCAACCAGATCGTCCGCCGGCGTGATGGATCGCGTCGTGGTCAAGGCACCGCCTCAAGCTCAGGCCTCGCCTGGCCAGGTTGAGCTGCCAGAGCGATTGCAGGTTGCAGCGCCTTCGGCGCTGACGCGCCATTCGGGCTTGATGTCGGCCGTCCGGATCACCTTGGCCCATTTCTCGGTTTCCTCGAAGATGAGCTTGCCGAAATCGGCCGGCGGAGCCCGCAGCGCCGCGCCGCCGAGCCTGAGAGGCGCGCCTTCACCTTGCTGATCGGCGAGTCCGGCGTTAAGTCTCCTTGTTGAGCTTAGCAATGATCTCGGCCGGCGTGTTCTGTGGCGCACCGAAGCCGCACCAGTTGCTGTCCTCATAGCCGGGCAGGAACTCGGCTACCGCCGGTAAATGCGGAAGTATTTCCGCGCGCATTCGCCGTGGTAACCGCGAGCGCGCGCAGCGTTCCGGCAGTTGATGTACTCGATGGACGAGGTCAAGGCGCTGAACATCACCTGCGCCTGTCCGCTGGATGATATCGGTCAGCGCCGGTGCAGCGCCGCGATATGGCACGTGACTCATCCGCACCCCGGCCATGAGCTTGAAACAGCTCACCCGGATATATGATTCGACGATCCAACGCCGCCCGACGCCATATTGATTCTGTCCGGATTGGCCTTGGCATAGCGCGATAAACTCAGAGGACCGTCTTGGCTGGAAAGAGCGGATTGACTCACCATCACGTTTGGCAACGCGGGTGACGCCGGCGACCGGCGCAATGTCGCGGATAAAATTGAAATTGAGCTTGTCGTAGAGCGTCGGCGTTGACGGCATTCGCCGGAGTTGACCATTAGAAGCGTGTGACCGTCCGGAGGCGCATTCACGACCGCCTCGGTCGCGATATTGCTGCCGGCACTCGGGCCGGTTCTCAATGACGAAGGGCTGACCAAGGCGCTCTGACAGCCATTGACCCATCAGGCGCGCGACGATGTCGAAGTCCCCGCCGGGGGCGAAGCCAACGACAATGCGCACCGGCCGTGTCGGGTAGGCTTGCGCCCCCGCCATGCGCGACACTGCCGGCAGCACTGGCTGCGCTCGCTGGCCAGATGCAGAAATTGTCTTCGGTGGAGAGGTTTCATGATGGTCGTGGCCCCAGCATTTCCAACCGCGAGTGGCATCTTCATTCCTGCCAAATGAAGTTTGCAAGTCGTAAGCTCATCCCTGGGCTGCTGGCCTATTTAGCCACGCTTGCACCAATGCGATCTCATCGTCAAATAAATAGTTTTTCTAGCTTTCTATTTAATTATGGAATAGATCGAGATTCATGGATCTCAAACGTCTGCGCACATTCGTCGCTGTTGTTGAGCAGGGTTCTATGTCGAAGGCGGCATTGCACCTGCATCTTTCCAGCCTGCATTGTCCCGGCAAATCAGCGACCTCCAGGAAGAACTTTGGCTTCAGGCTCTTTGAGTCATGTTGGTCGCCGCCTCATCCTTTCGTCGGAGGGAGAACAGTTGCTCGGAAATTGCCGCGATCTACGGCCTACGCCAGTTCCACTCAGTGAGCGCGCAAAGCTGCTCCGGCGCGGAGACACCGCCCTCCCATAGGGTAGCTGCCTCCGCGCTGCAAATCGAAGCATTCCTGTCGACGTTCCCGCATCGATATGCACAACACTATCCCAATGTGCAGGTGAAATTGATTGAGGCGGCCGTCTCCGACATCCTGCCCATGTTGGAGCGCAGCGAGATCCAGCTAGGCATCTTGCTCCAAGTCGTTCTGGCAGACTATCGCCAGTTCGGAAAGCTATTCGGTGCCGCCAATTGAGCTTCTGGCCGTGTGCCATCCGACGTTCCCACTCTTGGAGTGTGGCGACAGAATCGACATCAACCATCTCGGGTCCCATCCTTTGCTTCTGCTCAACCACAGTTCTCTCTCTTCGCCCGACCTTCGATGCGGTCTGCCAGACTCGCCAGGTTCAAACCCAACATCCTGATTGAGAGTAGCATGCCATCTAACTTGCTCACGCTTGCGGAAGCTGGCCACGGAATTGCGGTCGTTCAGTTCATTGTTCCAACACATCGCTACACGTTGCGCGTTGCCAGCCTAACACATGAGCGCAAGCCGATTGGAGAGCCGCTCGCGGTGGTGGTGGGACAAGCGTCGAGAGTGCTCCTGCGCTATACTCAGGATTTCTGCAGAGTTGCTTGCCGCACATACGCGCGAACTTTTCCACTTGGGCAGGCGTCCGCGCCCATGAGCGGCGTGGCACAAATCCCGCAATCGAACTCGACACAAAGTTGCCGCTCACATCAAACTGACATTCTCTTCACACGGCTCGGCAGCTCGCATGTCGCAAACTCGGCAAAAGCCCGCGAGAACGTGGACTCGCTCGGCACCTGTCCGGGGCGTTCCCAACCGCACAGCCGACGCAAACGCTTGTCCACCGCAAGCCGCTCGATCAGCATCGACGTCGTCGGCAGCCCCATCACGGCTTTAGCGACGAATGCGCGTGCCAACGCCGCGCGGTCGCGAAGCGGCCGACCCGGCAGACCAGGCCAATCGCGCATCAGCGTCTCGATGCGAACCAGCTCCAGCGTCGCGAGCTCGATCTGGGTCGCGCAGAACGTGGAGCGTAAGGCGCGCAATTTCCTCGGCCACAAGTTCTGGGCCAGAGGATATTTCGTCTCAACGGTCGGGCGCGACGAGCAGATGATCCGAGCTTATATCAAGAACCAGGAGATGGCGGATCAGCAACTCGACCAGCTGCAACTGAAGCTCGGCTCCTCATAACACAACGTCCAATCTCTTGTCCCAGCGTCCTTCATAACCGCCTCCGGCGGTTCCTCATCAAACCCCCAGCTCTGCTGGGGGTTATTAGCTCCATCAAGGCCGCATAAAGCCATTGCGACAACGGCCCCGCCTCCAGCCCTGTTCCAGGTGCAATCCCACGCCGACTACACCGCGGTCCAAGTCGCTCGGTCACAGTCGATACAGGACCTGGTCGGTCCAGAAACGCTCCAGCCGGTGCAGCGATTTGTTGAGCGTGGTGAACTCGTCGGGATTGACGCCGCCGACCTGCTCCACGGTGCGCACGTGCTTCTGATAAAGCACCTCGACGATATCGCGAACTTCGCGGCCTTTGTCGGTGAGGCGGATGCGCACCGGAGCGGCGGTCGATGCGCGAGCGCTGGTGGTCGAGGAAGCCCATCTCGACGAGCTTCTTGAGATTGTAGGAGACGTTGGAGCCGAGATAATAGCCGCGCGTGCGCAGTTCGCCGGCGGTCAGCTCCTTCTCGCCGATGTTGTAGAGCAGGAGCGCCTGCACGGCATTGATGTCGGCCGCGGCTTCTGCGGTCGAACTCGTCCTTGATCACGTCGAACAAGCGGCGATGCAGCCGCTCGACCAGCGTCAAGGCTTCGAGATAGAGCGGACCGGATAGTATCGAACCGCGCCTCGCGCTCGGCCGGCTCGACCGTTCTTGCAACGGCTTTCATGTTGGCGCCTCATGTTTTGTTGTCGTTATCGCGACGAGGCCCTGTTCCCCCGTCTTTGCGCTGCACACTACACGCGGTGCTCTTAAATTCGACTTAAACAAAACGATAAAAATAAAGTTATTTGCCACGGTGAATGAGCAATTGAAGAGACAAATGCACTGTCCCGCAATGACTTCAGTGGATGACGGCACTCCCCTGCTTGTGCGTTTGCTGCACGCATTGTGGGAGCGCGCCGAGACCGTGTGCGTATCATCCTCGACGGCACCGCCGCCTCGCGTCCGGGCTCGACCGCAAGGCCACGTCGATCTCGTGGCTCGTGGTTATTGGCGTGCGCGCATCATCGACGCACAAGCTCGCCAGTATGCGTACCTCGTTGGGTCTGCAGCAAAGTGGCGGCCCGCAACATATCGCGATTGCATCGCAACAGGACGTAATTCTCGGCGAGGACAGCCACGCCATGTACACTGTGCACCTGGGTCAAAGCCCGTGCGTGCGCGCTCTACGACCGCGCGGCGGGCCCCTGCCGGTGTCCTTATTGAGGCGGGCAACGGTGGTGGCGACCAGTTGGTGGTACTCGGGCCTTGAGTGTTCCGACATAAACTCCTCCGGCAGCTGCCAGCCGGCCATTCACCGCGTGGTTGAGCGCCTCGGTGCCATCACATCACGACCCGTTCTCGGCGGCCTTCACCACCAATATTGCCGGTACACACAGGAGGTTGTGGTCAGCGACCCGGCGAAGAAGACGAAGACATCAGGTCGGGTACGGCAAATCAATCCGCACTTCGGACTCCGTTACACCACGGGCTCCGTTGTGCCATTGGCTCACACTTTGCAAGATTGTCCTCCCAAACGCTGAAGCCGTGTCGCTCAGGTGGGCATATTGCGTGAGCTCGCGCTGGATGCGTTCGCTTTCGGATTGCAGATAGCTGCGCGCGGCCTGCAGTTCGGTAATCGATTTTTCAAGTTCCGCGATCGAGACCGCTCCAACTTTTTCAACAAGCGGCCCGATTGTGTCGTTGTTCAGTTCCGCCGCGGGTTCGGAACGAGCCTTGGTTGTTGCGTAAACTTCTCCGCGGACGATAACCTCTCGCGAGGCCATCATATGTTTTAAGGCCATTGGATTGCTCCTATTGAAACCGCGACGCACATGCCGCGAAGTAACGGCGGCTGCGTCCGTTCCTCTCATCGTCAGGGATCGGGCGGCGATGACCGGCGCAGCCGCGATCTGCGTCAAATTGGGCCACCGGGTAGCCGGGGGGCCAACGCTCGATCGTCCGTAACCCTCACGTCCCGTGTCCCTATCCGGCGCCGAGCTGAAAAGTTGGTGGGTGGTGTGCCCGTCCGTCTGCGCTGGGATGGCCCGCCGTGAGTCTAGGGAAGCTCATAGAGTCGTTTTGGGGCGGGAGACGTCCATTCGTGAATCTGGCGGCGCTCGATGTCTGGGCGGCCGCTGCGCCGAGCGGCAGGTGCGGCGGGTTGTGTCAGCGCCAAGGCGCGCAGAATGCGCATTACCATCCCGGGCCGTTTGGGTGGCTTGAGTTGGATGCGGTCGAGTTTTGCGAGCCTATATTTGACCTCGACATTGCAGATCGCGTCTTCCAGTGCGAGCCGCTCGCGGATGATATCGGAATTGTCTAGCGGCGGGTCCACGCCGCGCAGCTGTGCGACCAACGCCGTGCGCGCACGATCGTAGAGAGCGCGGCGGGCGTCGCCGGTGTTCTCTTCGAGGCGCGCGACGGCGGGGGCGAGCAGCTCATAGTAGAACTGCATGCGGCATCCAATGGTGAGGATGTGGGCAGGGTAGCACTCCATGGTTAACGCGCGGTTTACGTCCTGCTCGATCTTGCGCTTCGCGAGCGGCCCGGCGTTGGTCGTGCTTCAAAAATTTGCGCGCTGCGCCGGCGCCGCTGAGTGCAGCGAGCGTCCTACCTTCTTTAAGCTTCGGCAAAGCTGGGCCAAAGAGCGGGCGGCGCTCTTGGAGTTCTCGGACACAAGAACAGCTTGAACTGTATGGGGACGCTGCGTCCTATGTCGACCGCATCCTCAGCAGCACTGCGCGAAAGCCTGCTGATCTCCCGGCGCGGGCACCAGCCAGGCACCGGCACTACGTCAACCTCAAGACCGCCGGGGCGCTCGCTGGCCTCACGATGTCCACTGCGCTTCAACTCCTCGCCGACGAGATGATCGATTAGCAGCACCCCATGCAACGTGAGGGTTCGGGATCGGGATGAAATCGGGCGCGCTCCGCTGTAGGTGAGGGTTTCCGTTCCTGCTCTTTCGATTGCAGGACGGGTTCACAGTCCCACCATGGCTTACGATTCCCGAAGCCCCCTATAATCCCGGACGGCCAGATTTCCCGGGTCCGGTTTGAAACCTTGGCTTTCTTCCGAAGGCCTTCCCAAGTTTGGAGAGGTTTAAACGCTGGTCCGTATACACCCCGCCATTCTGGATTGGGATAGAAATCGGGCGCGCCCCGCTGTAGGTGAGGGGTTTCCGTTCCTGCTCTTTCGATTGCAGACGGGTTCACAGTCCCACCGTGGCTTACGTTTCCCGAAGCCCCCTATAATGCCGGACGGCCAGATTTCCCGGGTCCGGTTTGAAACCTTGGCTTTCTTCCGAAGACCTTCCCAAGTTTGGAGAGGTTTAAACGCTGGTCCGTATACACCCCCGCCATTCTGGTTTGCCTCCAGTCTCGCCTCCTGTCCGGTAGTGGCGTTGCGCCGGTTTTATCAAGCCGGCCGCCATACGGCCAAGAAGCCGCCAAGTGTCCAGAGCCCCTTTGCCCAACTTCGGTGTTACCTCCGTTGGGGAGATGTGAGTGCCATCTCCTCCGAGGGCGTTACCCCTCCGTCATCGCTCCTACGGGCTCATGTGCCACTCCCGTTGGGCTCTCTCCTGCTTCGGCATTTAGCCTCGTTCGAAGAGTCTTTGCAGGTTGTACGCAGTCCCTGCTGCCCACGGGAGCTTCCCGACGTTATCTCTGAGAATCTTTCCTTGGATGCTGGATCCCCTACCCCGGCGGTACACCGTGTGCTCTCACCTGTTTCTTCCACGGTGTCATCGGCCTTCCCCACGGCAAAAGTGGGTCGGCTTTCCGCGTCTGTCCTGCGAATTACGACTTCTCGCAGGAGGCTTCACGAGGCTGCAGATATTCCTTGATGTTCCGGCCTCCAAGTTTGCTCGCCCCCAGATCGTTCCTACCGCTGCGTATACTGCCGCAGGGCAGCCGGGGCTTTTACGTCCGGGCCTATCGTGCTCCTCCACACGCACCGGATATGCTAACCGTCCGAGATCCAGGTAATTGACGGTACAGGGACTTTCACCCTGTCGGACTCTCAGCCTTGTCGGCTGCTCCTTGCCCGCCCTACGGCTCGACGCGTGTGCAAGCAATTTGCACGTCGAGCGGCGTTTCAATGATTTGGCGAGAGCGGGACAAAAGACCTATCGCGCCAACCGCTGCGCGGCTGAGCGCTGACACCGCTCGATCAGCCGGCGGGCAAGCGGCGGCTCGGCGCCGCGGTGCAGAGCGCGATGCGGATCGCGATCTCGGCGTCGGCCTGTCGTACGCTGATTATGCCGGACATATTCCACCCAGGTCGGTTTCGTAGCGTTCGATCCAGAGTCGGCGTGACCCAGTCAGCAAGGTCCATTGGCGCGCGCCGTCACGCCGGATCCGCCTGCGCTCGGACATCGCCGAGGAACGCGAAGCACGTCCTCGTCGCGGATCAGGTATTCGACGGTCACGATGATCGGACCGCTGCGCGGCTCGATGTCGACCGCGATCTGCGGCTCGCGCCAGCGGCGTGTAGGCGGGTCGAGTCGAGCGCGGCGAGCGGGGGCAGCGGAGAGCGCAGGCCGAGCGCGGCGCCGACCGAGCAGCGTTGCGGCCGCGGCGAGCAGCGCCTGATCGGTGCCGAGGTAGCAGCCTGACCAGCCCCACACCCAGCTGCCGCCCGCCATGCCGCCAGGTCGCCATCTCAGGTGAGCGCCAATCGCGCGCCCGACCACCCAGCGCGGCGCGGACAGCTGCGACGATCGGCGTTGAAGGTCGACGAGGGTCAGCACCCAGCGTGCGCCGGCGGCGCACAGCGCCAGCGCGGTCGACCACATGCCACGGGCTCAGGGCGGCGGCACCGCGGCGGCAGCAGCGAAAACCACGAAGGTCGCGCGCACCAGCGCGTCTCGGTCGCCAGCTCGTGCGCAGCCGCGCTCAACGGCGGCGGCCGATCGCGCCCGACGCCGAATGCGCGCCGAGCAGGATCGAGGTAGCCGAGGCGAGCCCGCCTTGGATGATCAGCGCGCGATCAGCGGCAGCAGCGCGAGAATGACGATGCCGCCGAAGCCGAAGGCGAGGCCGCGCAGGATGACGCTGAGGATGTTCGGCGACATCGCGACATAGCGCAGCCGCCGCTCATCGCGATGCCCATGGTCTCGCGCGGCAGCAGGCGCTGCGGACGGACCGGGCGCCAGCGCGCCAGCACCGCGATCGCAGCGGCAGGTAGCTCAGCGCGATTGATCACGAAGGCGCTTGCTGGCGCCGCGGTCGCCACGATCACCGCCCGCCGAGCCGCCAGGCCCGACGCTGCGCGCCAGGTTGAAGCTGGCGCTGTTGAGAGGATGCGCGCGCCGGCCAGAATGTCCGCCGCGCGGCACCATGTCGCCGACCGATGATTGCCACGCCGGATTGTTCAGCGCGGTGCCGCATCCGATCAGGAACGGTAACGCGCGAGCGAGCAGGGCCGCGGCCCGATCAGGCCGAGCCATGCGGAGCCACGGCGAGGGCGGTCGACGCGGCGAACATGAAGACCTGCGCGATCAGCATGATCAGACGGCGATCGTAGTTGTCGGAGATCGCCCCGGCCGGCAGCGAGGACAGCATGACCGGCAGCGTGGTCAGAGGCCTGCACCAGGGCGACCATGACGGGAGACGGCCGCGATCGTGGTCATCAGCCACGGAGGCGGCGACGGCCTGGATCAGCCCGCCGAAATTCGACACCAGGCTGGCGAGCCAGACGGCGCGGAAGATCGGCTGGTGCAGCGGAACGAACGGCGAGGCGTCGAGACGTCGGCGCGATATCTCCGGCGAGGGGAGCTCGGCTTCGACCGGTTTGATCCGGTGAGGTTTGCCTGGCATGTCAGGCGAGCCAGTTCTCGACCTTCAGGCCGCGAACGGGCGAACTCATCGATATTCCCGTCACGATCGTCACTTTTGGGTCGCGGGTGCGTGCGCGGCGATCAGCATGTCGTTGCCGCCGATCGGCCGGCCGCCCGTCTCAAGCTCGGAGCGGATCGCGCCATATTCGGCATCGGCCGGCCGCCCATGTCGGCGATGATTTGCGCGGCAATATCGCGGTAGCGCCTAGCAACAGCGGAGCGGCCGTCCACGTCGGGAAGGATGTCGGCTCCGTTGGATACCCGGCTGCGGGCTGAGGCCTTGCGCGGAACAAGGCGGCGGCTTCCGTCGGGGATTCCCATCCGCGCTTATGGCCATTCGTCTCGCTCCATTCCGCGGTTTCTGGTCCGCTATTGGCGTAACGTTGGACAGCATACCCGTTCGTGTCTTGAAAGTCGTTATCCACAGACGTTTTCTGGCCAGTCTCAGGTGCTCGGCGCGCGGTGGTCGAGATGAATTTGCGCGAAAAGACCTGGATAGTTCCGGCGGAACGCATGAAGGCCAGGGGTGGAACACCGCGTTCCTTTAGCCCTCCCGCACTCAGCATCTAGCGAAGCCACGGGAGGCTACCGCGCCGGTCGACCTGATGTGTGCGGCCCGGTTTTGAGACACTCGGCTGAGCTTATTCAGGCGGCCAACTTTAGATCGGCCGTTGCGTTCTGATCAAGCCGGCATTGATCGGCTCGCACCTGGGCTGGGGTACGATATCCGTGCCGGGCGACGAGCCAGGTTTCGTTGTAGCGATTGGCGAACTCGACGAGTGCGGTTCGCAGCTCTTCGATGGTGTCGAAGGTTCTCACCCACAGCAGGTTCTCCTTCAGGATTTCGGATGAAGCGCTCTGCGACGCCGTTGCCCTCTGGCTCTCGCACGAAGGAGGGCGAAGCTTCGATCCCCAGGCATTCGATTTCGTCCTGGAAATCGCCGGACATGTAGTTGGAGCCATGATCGTGACGCGGCTTCAATCCACACGCCACCCCGGGCGCGATGGCTCGCCGCTGGTTTGACGCACCTGGCTCCCAGGGCCTCGCGAAGCTGGTGAGGGCGCGCAAGTGGTGGCGGCGCTGCATGCCGCTTTGGCTGCCATCGGCACCGAACCGCCCGGCCTGCGTCCCACTTAACCGAGCTGAACCTTCGCGTTTTGCGGGACATATTGGCCTGCGCCGCTCATGCCACCATATGATGGCTGGGGAAGTAATCGGAGACTGCTATGGCCCATGCAAAAAGCGCGCGCCATCGGTTTCAACCATGTCGCTCTTGAGGTCGGTGATATCGATGAGGCGCTGGCGTTTTATGGTCGCCTGTTCGAATTCGAGCTTCGCAGCAGGAGCAAAACCTCGGCCTTCATCGACCTGGGTGATCAGTTCCTAGCTCTCCAGAAGGGCCGCACCCAGCCCGCCGACGACGGCCGTCATTTTGGACTCGTTGTCGATGACAAAGAGGCCGTCCGCCGGGCGCTGGCGACTGGCTTGTATGAAAGCG
>ERZ1370068.480-contig-10436_pt1 | contig 74776 bp, 89 predicted proteins | sample MGYA00561227_ERZ1370068 | MGnify/ENA primary metagenome ERZ1370068 (study PRJEB38410, sample SAMEA6850437) | metagenome | study: Metagenomic assessment of the ecological functions of the soil: analysis of the soil microbiota associated with the... | reverse complement strand
AGCATTACGTATTGCTGTAATCGTCCGCCAGGATCGGGGATTACGGCGTGGTGGCTCGGTCCCGCCTTGAAGCTGATCACCCTGCGCGCGCGTCTTCCTGACGTGGCGCGTGGCGCATTCCCGGCGGCCCTGCGATCGCGAGCGTGCGTATCCGAACCGGGGCGGACGCGGTCGAGCGCCGAACTGCCGGAGCGTGGGCCGCAGAGGCTGGCGACCGCGGCGACCTCTTCATCCGACCCGTCGGCCGCGGTGACGGTCGCGCAGTGGATCGCTCGGCGTGCCCAAAGCCGCCCGCCGCGCCGGTCAAAGCCGGTGGAGCTCCGGCGGCCGGCTGCGACCGCAGGAGCCGGCTGGAGCCGACGCGGACGCGCGGACTCCGCATCCGGAAGCCGGGGCCCCGCATGAGATCCCGGCCCCGAGAACCCGCCGAACGTGGCGATCGACGTCGCCAGATTACGGCACTGGCCGTGGCGCTCGTGCCGAGGCGCGTTGGCGCCGCACGCGGCCATGCCTCGCCGTCGGGCTCGAGCTCTTCTGGGCGCGCGCGGACCCGAGGCCGTCCGTGCGATGGCCGAGCGGGTGCGCCGCGGTCTTCGTCGACTGCAAAGCTCGCACGACATCCCGAGCTCACGGTCGAGCGCGTGCGAGTTACGCGAACGCCTGCGAAGCCGGGGTGCGGATGTTCAACGTCCATGCGCTCGGCGGCGAGGCGATGATGCGGGAGCCCTGAGGGTGCCCGGCGAGGAGCCGATGCCGCGGATACCCCGCGCCGCTCGTGCTCGCAACCGTCCTGTCGTCACGCGACGGTGAGGGACTCGCGTCGCCGGCGTCGCTCGCGTGGGAAGCGAAGCAAGCCGGGCTCGACGGCGTCGTCGTGTCCGGGGGAGGATGTCCGCGATGTGCGAGACGCGCTGCGGCGAGGATTCGTGCTCGCCGTTCCGGGCATCCGTCCCGAAGGATCGAACGGCCATGATCAGGTGCGCGTGCGCTGACACCGGAGGCCGCGATCGAGCGCGCGGCGCCGGACTATCACATCGCCGGATGCCGCGTCGATCACCTCGACGCCGCCGATCCCGTCGGTGTCGCACTGCGGGATCCTTGCGCTCCGCGCGCTGAATCCGCAGGCCAGCATTACCGGTTCTGTTTCCCGCTTGTCCCGCCTCGACGTGGCCAGTGCGTATACTTCCCCGTTCCTGACCTTCCACCGAACGAAGGGAGTATGTCCATGAGCCTTCCGCCGAAGCTCATCTCCCCCGGAACAGCGGCGCGCAGGCGCTCGCCAGGTGTACAGCGGAGGCTTTCCGCAAAGAGCGCGCAGAGTGTCAAAAGGGGGAGCTGGAAGTCGGGGGAAGCGGAACGCTCGCCAGATGTGTTGGAAGACGGCGGGTGACGACGGCAAACCTTTGTGTGCGATGAGCATGCGGGTTTCGACGGTCCTCGAGTCGCTGCCGGGCATGTCGGCGCGTGCGGGCGCAGAAGATCATGGAAGAGCTGCGACATCTCCGCGAGCCAGCATCGCGCAGCGGGCTCGGTCTCGAAGCAGCAGCGGGAGCCGCTGCCCGACAAAGTTCGGCAAGAAGTAGCGGCGGCTTCGCCCCCAGGCGTCGAGGCACGCTGGCCGTCATCGCCGGCTCCTCCGGGTCGGGAAGGCGCGCGACGCGGATCCAACGTAGTTGCTCTCCCGGCCCCCGGACGGGCCGGCGCTTTCTTCCGTCTCCCGTCACCACCCGGCGCCCCGCGGCCGGGCGAGCTCGAAGGCCTCCAACTACCACTTCGTCACGGACGCCGCGTCCAGATGGCAACCGTTCAGATGGTCGCGCGACGGGATCCTCCTGAATGGGCGCAGATCGCCGGCCACCGGTCCGGAACGCCGCGCTTCGACCGGTGGAACAGCTGCTCAGCGCGGGGCGCGACGCCATCTCTGAGATCGACGACAGGCGCCCAGGAACAGGCGTGGCTGCGAGGCGGCAGCGTGCCCCAAGCCCTCCTCACCCTCCTGGGAAACCGCTCGCCGCTCGCGGGTCCTGGAGCAGCGGCGCCGCGGCCGCGGGACTGAGGCCGAGAGGTGATGATCGAGGACCGTCTGCGGCTGGCCGCTCGCGAACCCGAGGAGGCAGCGCGGTTCCGACGCCGCCGTGGCAGAATCGATGACGCGGACTGCGCGCCGCGGACGAGGTCGCTGCTATCATCGGAAGCGGCCCGCACCGCCTGACCCGCTGAAAGAACGCGACAGGAGTGCCGAACCCCGATGATCGAACCCAAGGCACCCGACGACTGCTCGGCGACCGTGGACTCGCAAGTACACCTTTGCGTGATCCGTGAGCCGGGGCGAAGAAAACGCGCACGTGAGATCAACTCGTACTACAACCAGCTCGGCGAGGGGGCGAGGCGAGTTCGTGCCGCCGCTCGTGGAGTCCGGTCTCCGCAACAAGCCGCTCTCGATCGCCCTCGAGGGAGATCTGCCGAGGGCAAGATCGTCACTGCGAGCGTCCCGAGGAGCTCATCGAGGTCGACTGACGCGCCCGAGTCGCTGGCCGTCGCCGGGTGCTTGCTCGGTGTCACCGGTGGTACATCGCCGCGTACAAGGGGCCGCCCCCGTGGCGCGGCTGCTGTCCTTGCGCTGGAGCGACGCGGATTTCGGCCGTTCTCACTTTGATCTGGCGACGCGGTTCGTCGGGCCCGGACACCTTCTCGGCGTTGACGGGTCGACCCGCCTACGTGTCCCCTGGGACCGGCCGGGCGAGATTCTCCGCGTGCGTCTCGCGCAGGAGAACGATGTTGCGGTCGTCGCGCCGCACGGCGAACACGAGTCGCCAAGCTCGCGCATGGGCTGGCCGACGATCTCTCACGTCGACCTGCCTCGAGTACGACGGGCCGCTTCTGCTGGCGCCGGCGATGCACTCGGGGATGTGGGGCGCGGTCGTCACGCAGACGAACGTCGCCACGCTCGCCGCTGGCGTGCGGATCGTCGGACCGGTCGACGGGCCGCTCGCCCATGGGGACTCGGGACCCGGGCGGATGAGTGAGCCTGGCAGAGATCGCCGACGCTGTCTCGCGGCCCTTCGGCCGCGTGATCTCGAGCGCGCGCGTGCTCGCTCACGGCGGGCCCCACCCACGAACCCATCGACCCGGTCCGCTTCATCGGCAATCGCCGTCGAGCGGGAAGATGGGCATCGCGACTCGCACGCGGGCAGACGCGCCCGGGGCGCGACGGTCACCTGGGTGCTCGGCCCCGCCACGATCGCGCCGCCACCGCGATGGAGGTGGTCCGCGTGCAGACAGCGGACGATGCGTCTGGCCCTCGTCGATCGGTTCGCGTTGCGGCCGACGCGGTCGTGATGGCGGCCGCGGTCGCGGACTTCCTGTCCGAAGGCGCCGAACAAGTCCAAGATGGCGAAGGAGGCCGGTGGTCCCTCGACCTGATGCCTCGAGCCGACACCCGACATCTTGGCCGGGCTTTCGGCGAGCGCGAGGCGCCCCGGTCAGGCGCCTCGCAGGGCTTCGCGCGGCGGCGACCTGATAGACGTTGAGACGCCGGTTTCCGGAGAAGCCGCAGGAGCAAACACTACCTGGATGCGCTCGTGGCCAGCGCCGTGGGCGCGACGGCACCGGCCGCAGGGAAGCGAGACGAACGAGGCGACGATCCTGGTCGCCGACGGCCGAGACGTGCCGATGCGCGCATGGTCGGCATGGCGGCGCCTTCGGCCTTCGGCCGTCTGCGACCTCATCGGCTGGTTCCGACGGGGAGCGACCCGCCGGCAGCCACTGGTTTATCGGCGAGCGAAGGCCATCTGTTCTCGTCCGAATCCGTGACCGAGGGGCACCTCGACAAGCTTCGCCGATCCGCATCAGCGACGCCGTCTTGACGCGATGTCGGCTGGCGACCTGAAGATCGCGTGCAGGAAACCTGGTGATGACTGTGGTCGTCTTCGTCTCCGGTGAGATCACTACCGAGGGATACGTCGACATCCCGTCGGTCGTTCTTCGGAACACTGGTGGTATGGAGGTCGGCTACACCGATGCTCGGTTCCGGGCTGCGACGGCTACACCTGTGGCGTGATCCACCCGCGATCCGAAGCACAGTCTCCCGCATCGCGATCGGGGTGGAGCAGGCACGCCCTCGAGGAACGTGAGGAGCATTCCCAGGACGCGCTCGACATGCTGGGCGCCGGCGACCAGGGGATGATTGTCTTCGGCTACGCCTGCCGGCGAGACCAGACAGAGCTGATGCCGTTGCCCACGTCGCCCTCGCGCACCGTCTCTGCGCGGTGGTGGCGCTTGTCCGACACGTCCGGCAGGTGGCGGGGATCGTGCATTCCCTACCTCCGTCCGGACGGCAAGAGTCAGGTCCGTCGGTCGAGGTACGTGGACGGCAAGCTTCGACGCGGGTCGACACCGTGTTGATCAGCGCGCAGCACCGGGAAGGGTCGACGTCGAAACCCTCCGGCGGCCGGACGCCGGGACCGGCGAGGTGACAACGATCCAGCGCCCGAGAGTTCCCGGAGCTCACCACCGATGGCGTGCGGGTCCTCGTGAAGTCCGACCGGACGGAGCCGAGGTCGAGCGGTCCGGAAGAGCCGACACGGGCCTCACGGGCCGCAAGATCATCGTCGATTCCTGCGCGGCGGCATGGCGCCACACGGCGTGCGACGCCGCCAGTGGGAAGGAAGTCCGACCAAGGCGTCGACCGGCTCCGGTGCGGCACGCGACGGTACGTCGCCGAAGAAACGGGTCGTGGCAGGCGGGACTTGCGGACAGAGTGCCTCCTGCAGGTGGCCTACGCGATCGGCATCCCGCCCACCCCGTGTCGCTGATGGTCGACATCGTCGGGCACGCCGGAGCAGGCTCGATCCTGCCGGGTCGAGCTCACAGGAGGCCAGACGGGACATCTTCGACTTCTCAGTCCGGCCGCAGACTCACCCGGCGACCTGGACTCTGGCTCGTCCGATTCTAGCCGGGGGGGCAAGCCGCTCTACGGACATTTCGGGCGGCGAGGGACCCCCTGGGAGGCCACGGATCGCGTCGACGCGCTACCCGGAGCGCCCCCGGCGCCTGAGGGACTCTCAGGCCCCCGGTCGCGGTTCTTCCGCAGATCGACCGGCCGGTTCTTCGCTCGGACTCATGGCCGCCCGCCGCACGTCTCCCCGGCCGAGCTCTGCAGCGCGGCGTCGGCTCGTACGTACGTGTCCGATTCACACGGCAAGCTGATCGCGGGCCTGGATCGGTCGGCCCCGCCGACGAGCTCCCGGCCCGGGCGCTCCCGGTGATGCGGCGCGTCTCGCCGGTCCGAGTTCTTCGACGAGGCGATGCTCCTACTCGCGAAGTGGATGAGCTGGAGCGATACGTCGCGCCGCTCGCGACGGTGCGCGGGTGCTGTCACCGCCCAGGGTCGCGAGCGAAGAGATCGACCCGGCGCGCAGACGGGAACCGTCGAAGGGTCACCGCTGCGGAGCCGCCGGTACCGGCCACGCTCGCGGACCATCGGGTGGTGGGGCCGAGCTGCCCAGCTGATCCGCGAGGGTCAGCGGGCGTTCATCCTGGCGACCGGCGCTGGAAGACGAGCAGGCCGCCGCCGTTCACGCCGTCGGTGCGTGTCCGCCCTGCGGGCGGCGCGCGATCGTAGTGGTCCCGAGGCGCGCACCCGTCCTCGCGACGCGCCGACAGCGCTCGAACGGCCTTCGGCGACCGGGTCGCCTCGTATCTCGGCGGCGACAAGCGGCGGCGCTGGCCAGACTGGCTCGCCGTGTGCGTGACGGCCTCGCCATGACGTCGTCGTCGGGACGCGTCCCGCGTGTCGCGCGCCGCCCGGGACGTCCGGCCTCGTCTACGTGTCGCGCGGAGTCCCACGCCGCGCATCAGAGGACCGCGCTCCCTATCACCACGTCCGGGACGTCGCGCTCCATCGGACCCGGCTCGTCTGCGGGCACCTGCGTGCTGGCGGCCCTCTGCCCGACGGGCAGGTCCGCGGCGCTCGGCATCCCGGTCGTGACACCTCGGACAGGCGGTGGCCTGTGGTGGAGGTGGTCCGTCCTGACCCGAAGGGCGTGCCCCCTCGCCTCGTCCAGGCTCTTGCGCTCCGTCCGGCGTGCCCTTCATCTACGCGCCTGTACCCGGCTACGGCGTCGCGAGATCTGGTCGCACTTGCCGCCAGCCGGCCTGCCGCGGTCATGCGCGGGTTGCTCCGCGCCGAGTCGGGGCAGGTGCGGTGCATCGTCTGTGCCTCCATCGGCGTTTGCGCGCGTCTGCGACGGTACCACTTCCTCGGGATCCGGCGCAGAGCCAGAGCACGTCGAGGATGGGCGGCCCGAGGCGCCTCGGTGCCCGGTCGCGAGGCCGTCCCCGCCCGAGGCCCCGAGGTCCGCCGGCGAGATCGCCGTCGGGGGCGCCGAGCTCGTCCGCGATCTCGGCCCGGGCGCGCTGGATCTCGTCGCCGTGCTTGACGCGGATGCGGCGGCCCGCCGGCCGGGCCTGGCCGCGCGTGAGCGCGCGCTGGCCATCTGATGGAGGGCGGTCACTGTCTGGGCCGGCCGGCGGGCCGTGCCATCGTGCAGAGCTCGCGCCCGTCGGATCCCGCCGTCCAGGCGCTCGTCCGCGGGAACCCCGATCGGTTCCTCGCTCGCGAGCGGGAGCAACGCGCCGCCGCCGGATTCCCGGTCGGCGCCCCCGTGTTCCGCGTGACCGGTGGCGACGGTGTGGAGGCGGCGCTCGCCCGGCACGAGCCGCTCATGTCGCTGGTCACGACGCTCGTCGGAGACCGAGATCGATGCGTGCTTGCTCGCGCTCGAGGCTGGACGCGTCCCCGCGTCCAGCCGAGCGATGCGCGATCTGGCGATCGAGGGGTCGTCGAACGCGTCGAGGCGGAGCCGCATCTGCAGGAGTCGGATCACGATCGTGCCCATCCGGACGCTCGGCGACCCCCGGTCCTGCGCGAAGCATGCGAAGCCCGTGACCGAGTTCGATCCGAAGCCCGACGGCTCGCCGACGACATGATCGAGACGATGTACGCGGCTCCGGGGTGTGGGACTCGCCGGCCCCCAGGTCGGGATCTCGCTCCGCCTGTTCGTGTTCGACGATGGACAGACCGGGCCGACCTTCGTCGCGAACCCCGAACTGCTCGATCCATCGGACACGGTCGAGGAAGAGGAAGGCTGCCTGTCGATCCCGGGTCCGTATCACCTCACGCCGCGGTCCCGCGCGGACCGGTGCCGCGGGCAGGATGCGAAGGGAGAGGACGTCGAGATGGAAGGGGAGGGTCTGCTCGCGCGGATCTTCCAGCACGAGACCGATCATCTCGACGGGCTCCTGTACATCGATCGGCTGGATGAGGCGGGGCGTCGCGAGGTGCTCGCCGATCTCCGCCGGTTCGAGCTCGGGCTGCAGGAGCCGCGGCGCTGCGGCGGCGTCCGGAATGAACCGTCGCCTATCCTGGCCGAGGCGTGACGATCCGCGTCGCGTTCCTCGGCAACGATCGATGGTCCGTGCCCCGCTCGAGGCGATCATCGGCGAACCGGACCTGGAGCCGGTGCTCGTCGTGACGAACCCGGCGAAACCGGCGGGGCGTGGCTCCATCCGACCCCGACCGCGGTCGCGGAGGTCGCCGCCCACGCACAGCTGCCCCTGCTCGAAGCCGAGGGTCTCCGCGCGCCCTCGTCGTTGGAGGCCCTCCTCGCGGCGGCGCCCGATGTCGTGGTGGTCGTCGCGTACGGCGAGGATCCTCCAGCGCGAGACGCTCCAGGCCGGTCCGTTCGGCGCTCTCAACCTTCATTTCTCCTTGCTGCCTGAGGTGGCGAGGTGCGCTCCGGTCCAGCACGCCCTCCTCGCGGGCGACGAGGTGACCGGCGTGACGGTGATGCGGATGGACGAAGGTCTCGACACGGGCCCCATCCTGAATCAGCTGGAGGAGCAGATCCGGCCCGAGGACGACGCGGCTCCCTAGGGGCGCGTCTCGCGCACAACGGTGGGATGTTGCTCGTCGGCGTGCTCCGGCATGCTTCCGGCCGGGACCGTCCCCGCGAGGCCGCAGGACGACCGACTGGCCACCTGGGCACCCCGGCTGCTCGCCGCCGACCGGGTGCTCGAGTGGTCGCTCCCGCGAACGCGATCGTGCGGCGCATCCGCGCGCTCGCGCCGGATCCCGGCGCGACGACGACGTTCCGTGGTGAGCCACTCAAGGTGCTCGTTGCCGGGGTGGATCACGACCCGTCGCTGCGCGGGACGCCCGGGCACGGTGGTCGGGACCGACCATCGAGGCGTGCTCGTCGCGAGCGGAGAGGGCGGGTCAGGCTGGTGGAGGTCGCACCTTCCGGCCGGAAGCGCATGGCGGCTCTCGGCATGGGCAAGCGGGGCGCACGGTTCGCCGGTGACGAGCGTCTCGGATGAGTTCCAGGCCCATGCCGACGGCGCGCTCGGTCGCGCTCGAGGCGATCCGCAGAGTGTGATCGACGAGCGTGCGTATTCGAACCTCGTGGTGCCGGGGCTCCTCGGGCGCTCCGGGCTGGACGAGCGGGATCGAGCCTTCGCCGCGGAGCTCGCATACGGGACGTTGCGCCGCCGCATCCCGATCGATCACGCGATCGAAGCGCGCGCCAGCAGACCGATCAGCCGGATGACCTCGGGGTCAGGAACGCCCTGCGGCTGGGCGCGTACCAGATCGCGTTCACGTCCGTCCCGGCCCACGCGGCCGTCGGCGAGACGGTGGGGCCTCGTCGGTCCCCGAGACGGGGCTTCGTGAACGCCGTCCTCCGTCACATCGCGGCCTCTCCACCGGAGCCGGCCGGGGAGATCGACGATGAGAGCCGTCAGCCTGCGGACGGGGCTCGCGGCCTGGGCCGTGCGTGAGCTCGGGCCGAGCTCGGTGCCGAGACCGAGGCGGCGGCCGCCGCGTTCGCCGAGCACGCGGGACTCTGCATCCGAGCCAACAGCCCTCGGGTCGGCGTCGACACGCTGATCGAGGCGTTGCGCGGTGATGGCCGCGATCCGCAGCCATCACCTGATCGATCCCGACTGCGTGCTGCTCGAGGGTGGGGACCCCACCACCCTTCCCGGCTTCCGGGAAGGGTGGTTCGCCATCCAGGACCACGCCTCCGCGTTCGTCGTGCGCGTCCTCGACCCGCGTCCGGGCGAGGCGCATCGCGGACGTCTGTGCCGCCCCGGGCGGGAAGGCGCTTCATGCGGCCGCGATCGCGGGGCTCCTCCGGCCGCGTGGTCGCGGCAGATCGCAGCGAACGGCGCGTCGGGCTGATCCGGCGCGAAGCCGGACGCCTGGGGCTCGTCCCGTGGCTGGTGGTGCAAAGACGCGATCCAGCCGGCCTTCGCGGGGGTTCGATCGGGTGCTCGTCGACGCCCCGTGCAGCGGGACTCGGGTCGGCGCGTCGCCGAGCCGGAGCTCCTGTGGAGGGTCGAGGCGGAACGGCTCACGAGCTTCGCTGGGCGGCAGCCTCCGGCTCCTCGAGGCGGCGGCCGATCTGGTCCGGCCCGGGGGTCGATTGGTCTATTCCGTGTGCACCTTCCCGAGGGCCGAGACCGAGGCGGTCTGGCGAAGCGCTCCTCCGCCTGCGCAACGACCTGCAGACCCTCGCCACCCCGGGTCCGGGACGGGACCTCGGAGCGCCATCGTCTGTGGCCGCACCGGCATGGCTCGGACGGCATGTTCGTGGCGGCGTTCGACCGATCGTCCGCCCTCGTCGCCGCTGGTTGAGGGCCCTGATGCGACGGGTACGATACCCGCGTCATGGGGAAAACTCTCGGCATCGATACTCGCGGCGGACCTGGCCCGTCTCGGCGAAGAAGTGAAGCTGGTCGAGCCGCATGCCGAGGTCATCCACGTGGACATCATGGATGGGCATTTCGTGCCCCGATCGCGCTCGGTGCGGTCGTGGTCCGGAGCCTCCGCCCCGTGACGGAGCGTCTCCTCCACGGCCACCTCATGGTCGACGCGCCGGAGGCATACTTCGACGAGCTCCGCGACGCCGGCCTGACCGGTGCAGCTTCCACCTGGAGGCGGTGCCGGATCCCGGCCCGGCGATCCGGAAGGCGCGTGAGGCGGGGCTGGGCGTCGGTCTGACCCTGAACCTCGAGACGTCGCGTCGAGGCCGCTGCGCCCGTACCTCGAGGACATCGACGACCTGATGCTGATGAGCATCCGCCCCGGATGGTCCTTCCAGCACGCTCAACCCCGAGGTCTATCGCGCGCCTGGAAGCGGCACGGAGTGAGATCGATCGGCCGGAACTCCCGCCGTCGATCTGGAGATCGACGGCGGGGCGTGAAGGTCGAGAACGCCGCTCGCGCCATCGACGCGGGTGCGACCGTCCTCGATGGCTGCATCGGCGTCTTCGCACAGCCGGATCCGCGCGACGGCCGCACGCGCCCTCGCCGAGATCGCGGCAGGAACCGGCCCAACCGACCGGAAAGGTTCGCTGAGGTGCCGAGACGATCCTGGTCGTCGACGACGATCCGGACATCGCGCGGTTCGTCGAGGTGAACCTTCGCTCGGCCGGCTACGACGTCGCGGTGGCCGGCGACGGCGAGGAGGCGCTGGAGCAGCGCCGGCCGAGCTGCGGCCCGACCTGGTGCTCCTCGACGTGATGATGCCGCGGATCGATGGTTTCGAGGTCGCACAGCGTCTCCGTCGGAGAACCCGCAGACCGCGAACACGAGCATCATCATGCTCACCGCGAAGGCGCTCGTCCGCCGACAAGGTGACGGGGCTGCAATCCGGTGCGGACGACTACATCATCAAGCCCTTCGATCCGATCGAGCTCCTGGCGCGCGTGAAGGGCACGCTCCGTCGCGCGAAGGAGATGCGGAACCTCTCGCCGCTCACCGGTCTGCCGGGGAACATCCGGATCCAGGAGGAGATCGAGCGACAGGTCCGGGAAGGGCGTCCGTTCGCCGTCCTCGTACTGCGACCTCGACAACTTCAAGGCATACAACGACCAGAAGGGGTTCGTCCGCGGCGACCGGCTGATCCAGGCCGTCGCCAGGATCATCCAGGACGCCGTCGTCGAGCTACGTCGGGACCGACGGATTCGTCGGCCACGTCGGCGGCGACGACTTCGTGGCGGTCGTCGACCCCGAGATCGCCGGAGGACGTCGCCAAGCGGATCTGCGAGCACTTCGACGAGGCCCGCTCCGAGTTCTACGAGCCGGAGGACTCGAGCGCGGATTCGTCCGGATGGAGGATCGTAAGGGCGTCATGCAGGACATCCCGCTCGTGGCCATCTCGATCGGGATCGCGAGCACCGATCGCCGCGGCAGTTCGCTCACTACGGCGAGGCCGTGGCGCGTCGCGACCGAGATGAAGTCCGTTCGCGAAGCGCGAGCCGCGGCTCGCAGCTACGCCGTCGACCGCCGCGCCGAGTAGCCCGCGCCGGCGAGTCGCTGAACCTCTTCCGAGCGACTCCTATACTCGACGCGAAAGCCTCGTTTCCGGGGCGGGGTGGAACTCCCCACCGGCGGTGACAGTCCGCGACCCCGCCGCAGCCAGTGGTGGGTGGACCCGGTGCGATTCCGGGACCGACCGTGAGAGTCGGGATGGGAGGAACGGGCGCGATCGTTAGCGTCGCCGCATCCACGCGGCGCCCGTCGTGTCGTTCACGCCCCGGTGAGGGGAGCGATGGAACGACACGAAGCGGATATGCGGCGGGCGCTCGAGCCTCGCCGAGCGAGGCTGGGGTCGCGTCTCTCCGAACCCGTTGGTCGGTGCCGTCGTCGCGCTCGACGAGCGGCGACGTGGTCGGCGAGGGCTGGCACGAAGGACCCGGGACCCCGCACGCCGAAGCGATGGCGCTCCGCCCAGGCCGGAGCCGACGCCCGCGGGGCGACCGCTGGTGCTCGCACCCTCGAGCCGTGCAACCGGTTCGGTCGCACGCCCCCTGCTCGCGGCGCTCGATCGACGGCGCGGCGTTGCGCGCGTCGTGGTGGGAGCGACCGGACCCCGACCTCCGCGTGACGGAGCCCCGGGATCGCCGATCTCCGGGGTGCCGGCATCGAGGTCGTGACCGACGTCCTCGGGGCTGAGTGCCGGGACCTCAACGAGCGTTCGAACGGCACGTGCTCACGGGCAGACCGTTCGTCGTCCTCGAAGTCCGCGGCGTCGATCGACGGGAAGACCGCCGCGGCGGACGGTTCGCTCGAGGTGGATCACCTCCGACGAGGCGCGTGCCGACGTGCAGCGTCTGCGCGCCTGGGTCGGACGCGATCGTGGTCGGTGCCGGAACCGTGATCGCGGACGACCCTTCGCTCACGATCCGCGACGTGCGATACGCGGCGGCGCGTGGCGCCGTCCGGGTCGTCGTCGACTCCACCGGACGGACGTCCGCCGACGGCTCAGCGTGTTCCGACGGCTCGGCGCCCGACGCTGGTCGCAACCGACCGATCGGGCCCCGCATGATCGTGTCCGCGTGGGAGGCGGCGCGGGCGCCGACGTCGTGATCGTGGACCGCGACGAAGCGGGTCGCGCCTCGATCCCCGGCGCTGCTCGATGCGTTGGGGAAGCGCGACGTGCAGGGCGCTGCTCGTCGAAGGCGGCGCGCGACCTCGCGTGGAGCGTTCGTCGGCGCGGGTCTCGTGGATCAGCTGGTGGTCGTATCTCGCGCCCAGCTGATCGGCGGCGAGGCACGCAGCCGGGGTGGTCGCCGGTCGGGGTTCGTGCCGGTGGACGCCGCGCTCGGCCTCGCGTTCGAATCGGTCGAGCGGATCGGCCCCGACCTGAAGGTGGTGGCGCGTGTTCACCGGCATCGTTGAGGAACGTGGCCGCGTCGAGACGACGGGGCGGCCGGCTGGTCGTCGATGCCCTACGGTCGTTCGCCGACAGCGACGTTGGAGCATCCGTCGTCGGTCGAACGGCGTCTGCCTGACGGTGGTGGACCGCACCGATACGTCGCTGCTGGTTCGATCTGTCGGACGCAGACGCTCGAGCGGACGCGTCTCGGCGACCTCCGACCGGGGGATCGCGGTGAACCTCGAGCGCCCGTCACGCCTCGCCGCGCGACTCGGAGGGCATCTCGTGCAGGGACACGTGGACGGCGTGGGCCAGGTGACCCGCGTCGAGGTCGACGGCTCCGGCGGCGCGCGTGTGTCGATCCGACTCCCCGGCGAGCTCTCGCGGTACGTCGTCGAGCAGGGCTCGATCGCGATCGACGGCGTGAGCCTGACGATCGCGGCCGTCGACGGCGACGAGATCACGGTCGCGCTGATCCCGCACACGCTGGCCGTGACCACGCTGGGGCTCGCGGCGCCCGGCGCGCCGGCTGAACGTCGAGGTCGGACGTGATCGCGCGAAGTACGTGGAACGACTCGATGGAAGGTCCGGACGATGAGCGAACAGCTTGAGCGACGCCGGCGCGACGCCGACGATCTTCGCACACGATCGAAGATGCGATCGAGGACCTCCGCGACGGCAAGGATCGTCCTCGTGGTCGACGACGCCGACCGCGAGAACGAGGGCGACTTCATCATCGCGGCGGAGACGCACGCCCGGAGGCCGTGAACTTCATGGTGACCCACGGCCGCGGGATCGTGTGCCTGCCCGTCGCCGGCTGGCGGCTCGACGAGCTCCAGATCCCGCAGATGGTGAGCTCGCAACGGCGGCGACGAGACCGCGTTCACGGTCTCGATCGACTTCCGCACCCTCGACCACGACGGGGACGAGCGCGCTCGACCGGTCGCGCCACGCACGTGGCGATCGCCGACCTCGGCGTCGAAACCGCGCGACTTCCTGAAGCCGGGCCACGTCTTCCCGCTCCGCGCGAAGGAAGGCGGGGTGCTGCGCGCGGGCCGGGCACACACGGAGGCCGCCGTCGACCTCGACGACCCTGGCCGGCACTGTTCCCGGCCGGGCGTGATCTGCGAGGTGATGAACCAGGACGGCTCGATGGCGCGGCTGCCCGAGCTGATCCGGGTCGCGCGTGATCACGGCCTGAAGCTCATCTCGATCGCGGACCTGATCGAGTATCCGGCGCAAGCGCGAGGTGCTCGTGGCGCAGGGTGGCCGAGGCCACGATCCCGACGGCCTGGGGTGAGTTCCGCGCCTACGCCTACGAGAGCCTGATCGACGGTCCGGACCCATGTCGCGCTGGTGATCGGTGAGATCGGCGACGGGACAGAACGTCGCTCGACCGCGGTGCACTCCGGAATGCCTCGACCGGCGACGTGTTCGGCTCGCTCCGATGCGACTGCGGCGAGCCAGCTCGAGCGCGCGCTCGAGCTGATCGGAGCGGAGGGACGAGGCGTCGTCCTGTACATCCGCGGACACGAGGGCCGGGCGATCGGCCTGGCGCACAAGCTCGCGTGCGTATGAGCTCCAGGACCACGGGCGAGACACGGTCGAGGCGAACCTCGAGCTCGGGTTCGCGGCGGACCAGCGCGAGCTACGGGATCGGCGCGCAGATCCTCGCCGACCTGGGCGTGCGGACGATGCGGCTGCTGACGAACAACCCGGACAAGCGCGCGGGGCTCGAGGGATACGGCCTCTCGATCGCCGAGCGGATCCCGCTCGAGATCGAGCCGACCTCCGCAGAACGCCGGCTACCTGCGGACGAAGGCTGAGAAGCTCGGGCACCTGCTGGACGTTCCAGGAGTGCTGGGTTGAACGTGCTCCGTGGCGAAACGCTCGGTGCCGGCCGCCGGGTCGCGATCGTCGCCGCGCGGTTCAACGAGCTCGTGACCGCGAAGCTCGTCGAGGGAGCGCGCGTCGCGGGCCTAGCGCATCATGGCGGTGCGTTCGAGGACGTGACGGTCGCCTGGGTGCCGGGCGCGTTCGAGATCCCGCTCGTCGCGCGACCGCCTCGCGGCGTCGCGGGCGGTTCGACGCGCTGATCTGCCTCGGGGCAGTGATCCGGGGAGACCTCCCATTTCGATCTCGTCGCGGACGGAGGCGGCTCGCGGCATCGCCGGAGGTCGGGCGGGCGACCGGCGTTCCGTGCATCTTCGAGGTGCCTCGCGACCGATGATCCTCGCGCAGGCGTCAGCGCGGCCGGCGGCGCGCACGGAACAAGGGATGGGAGGCTGCCGGTGTCGGCGCTCGAGATGGTCGTCGCTGATGCCGAGCGCTTCCGGCGGAGGAACGCTGGGTGATCGTCGACCGACCGTGGGGGCGGCTCGCCACCTACGCGCTGAATCAGCCGGCGACGGTCCGGATGCGTCACGGTCGAGCCGGGAGCGAGCACCGGAGCGCACTACCACCGCCTGCGCGACGAGATGTGGATCGTGCTCGATCCCGGGCTCACGGTCGAGATCGGGAACCGGGTCGTCGAGGCGGTCGCCGGCGAGGAGTTCACGGTTCCGGCGGAGGAGGCGCACCGGGTCCGCTGCAGCGGCCCTGAGCCGGGCCGGATCCTCCAGGTCGCCTTCGGCTACTCGAGCGAGGACGACCGGCTGCTGGTCGACGATGCCGGGAGCGACGATGAGTGGTGAGCTCGCGTCGCCGCCGGTCGACGGGCGTCCGGCATCGACCCCTATACTTCACGAGCGCGAAGAGCGTTGCCACGTTCACTCATGCACCGGCGCCAGCCGGTGCTCGTTCATCATAGGAGGTGATGCGGGGTCTCAACAGATCCGCGTATCAACGACAGGATCAGGTCTCCACAGGTTCGCCTCGTCGGGGCCGACGGTCAGCAGATCGGGGTAGTGGACACGCGCGAAGCGCTCCGTCAAGCGCGTGAGCTCGATCTGGACCTCGTCGAGGTCGCGCCGCAGGCCGATCCGCCGGTGTGTCGGATCATGGACTACGGCAAGTTCAAGTACGAGCGAGACGTCCGCCAGAAGGAAGCGCGGAAGAAGCAAGTCGCGCACCGGGGCTGAAAGAGATCAGTTCCGCCCGAAGATCGATCCGCACGACTACGCCACGAAGAAGGGCCACGTCACGCGGTTCCTCGAGGCGGGGAACAAGGTCAAGATCACGATCATGTTCCGCGGGCGCGAGATGGCGCACACGGATCTCGGTCGCAAGATCCTCGATCGTCTCGTCGCCGACCTCGGCGAGCTGGTCGTCGTTGGAGTCGATGCCGAAGCAGGAGGGCGCAACATGATCATGGTGATCTGCCCCAACAAGCGGCATCCTCGAGGAGGTGCGCGAAGGAACGGGCGCGCGAGGCCAGCGGAGCAGGTGGTTTCCGCCGCCCGGCGCACCGGATCCCGCTGATCGGAATCGGAGCCGCAGCTGGAGGTCGAGCTGCACGCGAACCGGCCGCCGCATCAGACGAAGGGTAGGATCGGACATGCCCGAAGACGAAGACCACAGCGCGACCGCCGAAGCGCTTCCGCGTCACGCGGAAGGGCAAGGTCCTCCACCGCAAGGCCACGGGCAACCACATGCTCACGAAGAAGAAGCAGCGGCAGCCGACGCCGTCGCGTCGAGGGCGATGGCCGAGGTCAGCGCAACCACAGGCAGAAGAAGTTGAAGCGCCTGCTGGCGAGGTGACGACATGGCAGCGAGTCGAAGCGATCCGGTCCACGCGAAGAAGAAGCGCCGCGAGGTCCTCAAGGCCGCCAAGGGCTACACGGGCAGCCGGCGGATCCGCTACCGGATCGCCAAGGAGCAGGTCCGCCACTCGGGCCTCTACGCCTACCGCGACCGCCGCGACCGCAGAGGCCAGTTCCGCCGACTGTGGATCGCTCGGATCAGCGCCGCCGTCCGGCCGCACGGCCTGTCGTACTCGCGGTTCATCAACGGGCTGAAGACGGCCGGCATCGAGGTCGACCGCAAGATCCTCGCGGATCTTGCCGTCAGCGATCCCGGGGCGTTCGCGTCGCTCGTGCAGACGGTCAAGGAAGCAGCCGAAGCGCCCGCCGCCTGAACCCGGCGCCCCCTCGGTCGCATCGCCCATCCTCGAACGTAGACTCCGGTCGTCCGGAGCGCCTGCTGCGCGCAGAGGATCGTCGCTTGCTCACCAGTCTCAGGAACCCGAAGGTCGCCGCCGTCGTGCTCGCCTGAGGAAGCGACGCCGCCCGTGAGCGGGAGCATTCGGTTCCTCGGTCGAGGGGCCCAGGCGATCTCGAGGCATTGGAGCGGAGCCGCCGGGCGTGCTCGCCCTCCTGCTGGTCGTGCGACGCCACTCGATCCGCTGGCGGTGCGGGCATCGCAGCGCGGGCGTCGAGCGTCGACCACGTCGAGCCGAGCGACGTCCTTCGAGGCTGACGTCGACGGTCACGCCGCAGGGGATCGTCGGCGTCGCCCCGTACCTCGACGTCGACCCTCTCCGCCATGCCGCACAGCGACCCCTCGTGCGTGACGGTCCTGCACGAGGTCCGCGACCCGGGGAACGCGGGCACGGTCATCCGATCGGCCGACGCCGCCGGGCGCCGTCGAGGCGTCGTGTTCACCGCTTCGTCCGTGGACGTGTACAACCCCAAAGACCGTGCGAGCGTCGGCGGGGTCGATCTTCCATCTGCCCGTCGTGCGCGAGGTCCGGACCGCTGACGCGATCGACGCCCTGCGGCGGGCGCGGCTTCCGCATCTTCGCGATGGATGTCACGGTTCGGAGAACCTGTACGGCGCCGGATCTCGGGCGGCCCGGTGGCGTTCGTGTTCGGGAACGAGGCGCACGGGTTGCCGCAAGGAGGTCGTGGCGGCTCGCCGACGCCACCGTCCGCGTGCCGCACGCCGGCGCGCGCCGAATCGCTGAACCTGCGCTGCGGCGGCGACCGTGTGCCTGTTCGAGATGGGCCGCCGCCGGGTCGGCAAGGGCGCGGCCCTCGAGGCTCTGATCGCCGCCGCGGCCCACGACATCCGCTCGCCGCTCACGGCGATGAAGGGCTTCGGCTACGTCCTGGAGAAGCGCTGGCGGCAGCTCGACGACGATCAGCGCGACCTGATGCTGCGCGGCATCGTCCACGACGCCGACCGGATGGATCAGCATCGTCCGGCTGCTGGTGGACGCGGCGCGGGTTGCCGCCGGCTCGTTCGAGCTCTTTCCCGATCAGACGGACGTGGCCGATCGTCGCGATCGCGATCGCGAGAGCTCCTGGGCGTGACCCCGAGCATCCTCCGGTCGTGTGGTCGGGTGATCCAGGGCCGTACTTCCGTGGATGCTGCGCGTCTGAAGACCACGCTGCTGTCCTTCGAGGAGGCGCTTGCGTGGTGGGCCGGTGAGGGCAGCGACACGATCGCCGCGAACGCGACGGGACGGGAACCTGCACGTTTGGGCTTCGCGAGCCGGTGCCACGATCCGATGCTGCCGGCGCCGAGGCGCTCTTCGTCCCCGCAAGCCCCGGCACCGGCGCCGGCAGCAAGATCGGCTCTACGTCGCCCGCGCGGTCGCCGAGAGCGCAGGGGCGGGCGGGCATGGGCGGAGGTCGATGGAGCGACGTTGTCGCTTCCATCTGGAGCTTCCGCGCCCGCGATGGATCGCTCGGCTGAGCCGCGTGAACCGCCCGGTAGACTCGGCGGACCGATGGACCCGTCCGAGATGCTCCGCACCCTGGAGACGGAACGTGCGCGTGGTCGCGAACTGTTCGCGTCGGCGGGATCCCCTCGAGGACACTGGACGCCGCGAGCGTGGCAGTGCTCGGACGGAAGTCGCCGCTCGGCGAGGTGCAGCGGGCACTCGGAACGCTCGAGGAAGCACGCCGTCGCGAGTTGGGGCAGGGCCGTCAACGCGGTCCGCGCCGAGCTGACCGACGCTGCGAGAGGACGCCGGGAGGAGCTCGCCATCGATGCGGAGTCCGCGTTGCTCGGCCGCGGACGCGCGATCGACCCCTCAGCCTTCCCGGCGCCGACGGCCCGACGCCGGATCCCTCCACCCGCTGACGCTCGTCGAGGACGAGATCGTGGGTCTGTTCCTCGCGCCTGGGGTTATCGCGGTCGCGGAGGGCCCGGAGATCGAGGATGACTGGCACAACTTCCAGGCGCTCAACATCCCCGAGGACCACCCGCGCGGACGATGAAGGACTCCGCTCTACGTGTCGATCCCCGGGCATCCGGAGCTCTTGCTCCGCACCGAGACGTCCGGCGGTGCAGATCCGGATCGATGCAGTCGCCAGCCTCCTCCCGTGTACATCGTCGCTCCCGGCCGCGTCTACCGACGCGAGACACGCCGACCCGACCCACCTAGCCGTGTTCCACCAGGTGGAGGCGCTCGCGGTCGACGAGGGGATCACGTTCGCGGACCTCAAGCGAACGCTCGAGGCGATGGCCGAGCGGCCTGTTCGGCGAGGAGCTCGCAAGCATCCGGTTCACGCCGTCGTATTTCCCGTTCGTCGAACCGGGCGCCCAGATCGGCGTCACCTGTTTCCGCTGTGACGGCGCCGGCTGCCCGACGTGCGGCAACGGGTGGATCGAGCTGCTCGGAGCCGGGATGGTGCACCCGAAGGTGCTCGAGAACTGCGCGTACGACAGCGAGCGGTACTACGGGTTCGCGTTCGGCCTCGGGATCGAGCGGGTCGCGATCCTGAAGTACGCGATCCCCGGACATGCGGCTGCTGACTCGAAGGCGACGTTCGGTTCCTCGAGCGGTTCGGGGCCGCGTGATGCGCGTCCCGCTCGGCGTGGCTCCGCTGAGTTCGCGCCGACGGATCTCGAGCGCCGAGCGACTCGCGGAGACGCTGATCCCGCCGAGGCGTGCTGATCGAGGCGCTCGAGCGTCCCTGGGAAGGTCTCGACGGCGTGGTCGTCGTCGCGGGTCGTGGAGGTGCGCGACCACCCGAACTCCGGACAAGCTCTGCCGTAGCGCGGATCCAGCACGGGTCCGGCGAGGCCGAGTTGGTGGTCGGGCGTTCGCAACATGGTGGCGGTGATCTGGTCCCGTGGGCGCCGCCGGGTGCGCGCGTGCCCGTCCTCCGCGGAACGCGCTCGCCGTACGCGGGCGGTCCGAGCATCGACTCCAACGGCATGCTGCTAGCTCGCCGCGCGAGCTCGCGATCAGTCAGGACCACGGCGGCATCCCGATCCTCAACGACGCTGGCCTCGACGCCGCGCGGCGAGATCTCAAACGTGGGCTGGGCCTCGGATTACGAGGTCGCCCTCCGGACGGCCGAGGTGGAACCCAACCGCCCCGACTTCCCGAGCGCCTTCCGCTGGCGCTGCAGTGCGCGGGAGGCGGTGGCGGCCGCCGCCACCGGCGCGTGGAGGCTCGCGCCGCGCTGAGACCGCGTGGACGTGCGTGCCTGTGGATGCCGTCGCCGATGCCTGCGTTTGACCGTGCGGATCGACGACGTCTCGATGGTCATCCCGCGCTACGTGGCCCGCGCGCGGTCCGCGCTGGTCGCCTCATCGGCCCTCCCCGCTCGCCGTTCAGGGCACGGCTGACGGCCGTGGACCTGATCGCCGCTGGTGGTCGACGCAATCAACCATGTTGATGTTAGAAAGACCGCCGGCCGCTGCATGCTCGATATGACGCGGTTTACGCGGACCGGATCACGGCCCACTGCAGAGTGCGCTTTACGGCGAGCGCTGACCACGCTGGACGACGTGGAGCTTTGACCTCAGGATTGACTCAGCTCATCGCGAGATCTGGAGAAGCCCGCGGTGCTGGCGTGGAGTGATGGGTGGCGAAACGTCCAGCGTCCGAGGAGACCGACGGACGTTGCTCGCACGATGCGCCTACTGCACGCGGGCGGCGTTCCCGCTCACCGCGCGCCGGCTCTGATGCGCCACACGGAGGCGTCACACCGGTTCGAACGCGGGACCGATCCCGAAGCCTGCCCCGGGGCGGCCGCACCGTGCGCTAAGGCGCTCATGGCGCGCGGGGCCGACGGGCGGGTGCATGCGGGTGATCGCCAGTGGACTGGACGCGCGCCGGAGCGGGCGATGGATGCTCCAGCCGGCTCTGGCGCGAGCCACCGCGCTCCTCGGCTATCGCCAGTGCCGGCCGAGTGCGGCTACGTCGGTGTTCCACACCCTCGGGATGACGACACCGCCTCGAGGGCGTCACGACTGGCTCGCGCTCGAGATCCCCGGCTACCGCGCCGAGCCATCGAGCGCGAGGCGGATCATGATCGCGAGGAGGTGTCGTCCGCATCCAGGGCTACGACAACGGTCGCGGCCGACGACGCTGACCGCGAGGTGCCCCGCATCGGGCGGCGTTCCCGGACCAGCTACGCGTTCGCCCGTGCCGGGTCAGGCAGCAGCGCCGCGCTCGCGCGGGCCTCCGTGGAGGTCCGCCCGGTCCCTGTTCGATGCCGCGTCCGATGTCGCCCCGCCCCGCCTTGACACGGACGCGATCCCGGTCACGAACCCCTTTGCGCGCGGAGGCAGGGTTCCTGGCGGATCGAGGCCAGACGCCGGGGTTGCTGCACGCCGCCGCGCTGAATGATCCCGAGTCGCGGGTGGGCACCGTCCGGATCCTCGAGGTGGGCACGACGTTCCGCCTCGCTCGAGCGCCGATCTCGTCTGAGATCCGCAAGGCCGGCAAACGCGCTGTGTGCATGTGGCGGATTTCGGCGCAGGGCTGGTGGAGCGAGCGACGCGCGCTTGACGTACTCGACGCCAAGGAGAGGTCTTGGAGTCGCTGTTGGACGCGACCTCGCGAGCGGCCCGGGAGCTGGTCCCTCGCCGAGGCGCCCGACGGCCCGTTCCACCCGGGCAAGCGCTCCGCGCCTTCGGGATCGGCGGTCGACGGGTCGCACGCAGGCGTCCTCGGCGAGATCCATCCACGCGTCGCGGAAGCGTTCGACATCACCGGCCGCGCGTCGCGGTGGGGGTCATCGGTGCCGCGCCTTCGAGGCGGGCGCCCGCGGTCCGTCTGCCCCGGCCGACGTCCCTCCGCGCTTCCCGCCGGTCCACCGGGATCTCGCCTTCATCGTGGAGGACGCGACGCCGCGCGCCGTGCACGAGGCGCTGCGTCGTGCCGGCGGCGCCCTCCTCGCCTCAAGCTCTCTCTCGACGTCTACGTGGGGATCCGCTCCTTCCGGCGAACGAAGAGCCTCGCGTTCTCGCTCGATCTCGGAGCCCCCGACAGGACGCTGCGGGAGCGAGGAGGCCCAGGAAGCCGTCGACTCGGATCGTCGAGGAGCTCTCGGGCGGGCGTTCGGCGCGAAGCTGCGGGCGGTAGCCTGCCCGCCAGAGTCTCCGCCGCGGACTGGGACTCGGGCACCCATGCCGCGCGAGTACCTCCGGGATTACCTCTCCGTCGATGACCTGGGTCCGGCCGAGCTCCTGCACCTCCTCGACGTCGCGGATGCGCTCGAAGGCGGATCGGACGCTTCAGCAGGACGCCCTCGCCGGCATGACCGTTGCGTTGCTCTTCGAGAAGGCCTCGACCGGACCGGTCCTGGCGAGGTGGGATCGGGCAGCTTGGCGGGCGTCCGCTCACGCCTGTCGGCACGCTGATCCGCAGCTCGGACGTGGCGAGACGATCGAGACGACACGGGTCAATCCTATCGCGTTACGTGGACGCGATCGTCCTGCGACGTTCGAGCAGGAGCGCCTGGAGGTCCTGGCCGAAGCCGCGACCGTGCCGCGTGATCAACTCCCTCTCCGACTTTGAACATCCCTGTCAGGCGCTCGCGGGATCTCATGACGATCCGCGAGCATCTGGGCGCCTGTCCGGGAAGATGCCGCCTACGTGGAGGATCGGGAACAACGTCGCGCATTCCTGCTCCTCGCCGGCGCGAAGACCGGGATGACGGTTCGATCAAAGCCCCTGCCGGCTTCGAACCGATCCCGCAGGTCGTGCAGCGGCCTCGAGCGCCGCGGAAGAGACCGGGGGCGCGGTCGAAACGCTGGCGGACCCGCAGACAGCGGTGAAAGGGGCGCACGTGCTCTACACCGACTGTGGCGAGCATGGGTCAGGAGGGAGACGCCGACGCGCGAGCGCTGGTGTTCGGTCCGTATCAGGTGGAACCAGGCGCTGCTCGACCTGGTCTGATCCATCGGCGATCGTCCTGCACTGTCTACCGGCGCACCGCGGCTGCAGGAGATCACCGACGAGGTCCTCGACGGACCGCGATCGGCGGTCTGGGATCAGGCCGAGGACCGCCTGCATTCCCAGAGACGGCCTCTCTGCTGCTGTTCGACTCGCCGTGGAGGACAGGCCGGTATGCCCCGCTCGAACGACGACGTGGCGCGCGTACTGACCGGAGTTCGCCGGACCTCTTGGCGTATCGCGTGCGCGGACGACTCCGTTCAAGCCTCAGGCTTAGCGAGAAGGCGCGCGCGAGCGATCGGTGGGTTCCCGGACGAGCTGCGCGGACCTCGACGACGCGGGGATCCGCGCGATCCCGAACGTGGGGAAGTCGATGCGCCGAGAAGGTTCGAAGCGTGCTCGAGACGGGACGTTCGCCCGAATTCAAGGAGCTGCGCAGCGCAGGTGCCGTCGGGCGTCCGCGCCATGACCGCGATCCCCGGGTTCGGCCCGAAGAAGGCGATGGTCGTGTACCGAGAAGCTCGGATGCGACGGCCTCGAGGTAACTAGTGGCGGCCGCTCGAGACGGCCACTCCGCGGACTCAAGGGCTTCTCGGCGAAGACCGAGGAGAACGTGCTCCAGGCCGTCCAGCGCGCCCAGCGCGACACCGGGCAGGGTCGATCGATCGTGGCGATGGGGTGGCGGGGCCCTTCCTCGAGCGCTCTCCGCACGATCCCCGGCGTCCGGCGGGCCGATCTACGCCGGCTCCTTGCGGACGGATGGCCGACACGATCGGCGGACGTCGATCTCCTGGTCGCCAGCGGTCGTCGGCGCCCAATCATGGATGCCTTCACGGGGCACGAGGACGTGGACGCAGATCCTCGCGCGGGGCGAGACGAAGTCCTCCGTCGTGACCCGCTCCGGCCTGCAGGTGGATCTTCCGGGTGATCCCGCAACGAGGCGTGGGGCGCTGCGATGATCTACATTCACCGGGTCGAAAGCCCACAACGTGCGGATCCGGGAGATGGCCGTCCGCAAGGGTCTCGCGCTGAACGAGTACGGGCTCTTCGACGTGGAGACCGACGAGCGATCGCCGCGGAGACCGAGCGCTGACGTCTACGAACGACTTGGGCTGCCGTATCATCGAACCGACGCACGGGCGAAGATCGATGGCGAGATCGAGGCGGCGCGCTCGCCGGCGAGCTGCCTGCAGGTCGTGCACGCTGGAGCAGATGCGCGGCGACCTGCACACGCACACCGACCTCACCGACGGCGTCGCGACCCTGGAACAGATGCTGGAGGCGGCGGCCGAGCAGGCGCTACGCCTACTACGCCGTGACGGACCACGCGCCGAACCTGGCGATGCAGCGGATGACGGACGAGAAGATGCTGGCGCAGCGAGCGAAGCTTCGGAGCGCTCCAGGACCGATTCGCACAGATGACCTTGCTGCATGGAACCGGAGTTGAACATCGATCCCGACGGCGCGGTCGACTGGCCGGCAGCCTTCCTCGAGTGGATTCGACATCACGGTGGCCTCGATCCACTCCCACTTAACCAGTCGCGCGAAGCGATGACCCGCCGGACGATCCGAGCGATGGAGAACCCGCACGTCAACGTGATCGGCCATCCCACCACGCGGCAGATCGGACGTCGGGACCCGGTGGATCTCGACCTGGACGCGGTGTCCCGAGGCGGCGGCGCCGGACCGGAACCGCGCTCGAGATCGACGCCTACCCCGACCGGCTCGACCTCCCGCGACGAGCGACGTCCGGAGGGCGCGGCGCTCCGGCGTTCGGTTCTCGATCGATCACCGACGCCCACGCGGTCGGCTCACCTGGACGCGATGCGCTACGGCATCGGGCGTCGCGCAGCGCGGATGGCTGACTGAAGGACGACGTGATCGACGCGTGGCCGCTCGCGAAGCTCCGCCGGTTCCTTCGGAAGGGCGCGTGATGCCGCGATCGCCGCGCCGAGCCTTCGCGCGACCCGCGACGGAGGTCGCGCCGAGCTGCTCGGTCAGGTCCTCGCACGGCGGCTTCTCGGACGGCCGTGTCCTCGCGCGCCACGGATCGTCGAGACGGAGGCGTACGACGCAAGACGACCCGGCGAGTCACGCGTACCGGGGTCGAACGCCGCGGGTCCGCGTCATGTTCGGACCTCCGGGGCATCTGTACGTGTACTTCACCTACGGCATGCACCACTTGCATGAATGTGGTCACCGGTCCGAAGGGGACGGGGAGCGCGCGTCTTGCTCAGGGCGGCGCAGCCGCTCGAGGGCATGGATCGCATGTCCGTCCGCCAGGCGAACGGACCGGATCGCGGATCTCTGTCGGGGGCCGGGCCGCTTCGCCCAAGCGTTCGAGGTCGACCGGAGCCTCGATGGGGCGGACCTGGTGCAGGGGCGAGATATGGATCGAACGGGACCCCGGCGGCGTCGGCCGGCGATCGCTCCGCTCCGGCCCTCGCGTCGGGATCCGCGTCGGGAACGGACCGCCCCTGGCGCTTCTGGATCGACGGACCGTGGGTGTCGCTCAGCCGCGGCCGGCAGCGCCTTCGCCACCGGTGATCGTGACGGTGTTCGTCTGGAAGTCGGGCACACCGCCCGACGGCGTCTGATAGATGATCGTCCCGACTGGCTGGGTGCTCGTTTCGGTCCGGCACCTGGACGTAGAAGCCGCTCTGCTCGAGGTGTCGCGAGCGCGTCGGCCTGCGCGAATCCCACCACCGATGGCATCGATGACCTTCTGGTGCGCGGTCGGAGTGGTGCAGATCTGGATCCGGTTCGGTCCCGGCGATGAAATGCAGGACCTCCACATCCATCGGGAGCGTGTATGCGTTGGGCAAGCAATACGGGTGCTGCGTGACGTCGACCGCGACCGACGAGGTAGCGCACCTCGGGGGTCGGGAAGGATTCCGCAGGCATCGCCTGCCGTGGCCCGGAGCATCAGGACGCGCCAGATCTGGGCCGGGAAGGTCCCGCCGAACACGGTGATCCGCGTGCGCGGCGGCTCCATCGGGATCTGCCCCTGATGGAAGCCCGACCCAGATCGCCGCGGTCAGCTGTGGCACGGAGCCGATGAACCACGCGTTGTCGTGGTTTGTCATCGGTTCCGGTCTTCCCGATCTGGGGACGCCCGATGTTGGCTGCCGTTCCGGTGCCGTAGAGGACCGCGTCCTGCAAGATCCCGTCTGCGGCCGCCGCGACGTCGGGACTGACGACCTGCTGCGGGCGCGGGTCCGCCTGCCAGCAGGAGGTCGCCGTTCGCGTCGGACACCGTCACGACCGGCAGCGGGTCGACGTGACGTCCACCCGTCGCGAGCGGTCCCGTACGCGCTCGCCATCTCGAGCGTGTTCGCCTCGTTCGAGCCGAGGACCGCGGACAGGTAGGGCTGTAACGGCGTGCTCGGGGTGGCGACCTTGGGGCAGCACCGCATCCCCATCCGCTGCGCCGTCTCGACGACGGCCTCCGGGGGTCAGACGCTCGATCAGCTGCGCGTACACCGTGTTGACCGAGTAGACCGTCGCCGATCGGAGGCTCATGGTGCCGTATCCGTTGCCTTCGGCGTTCGTGACGTGCCAGTACCCGCCGCCCGGGAGCGGGATGTCGATCGATGCGGGCGCCACGAACGTCGTATCGGGAGAGATCCCGTGCTCGAGGGCGGTCACCAATGCGAACGCCTTGAAGGCGGATCCCGGTCTGCCTGCCGGACCCGCCGGCTCCCGGTCGCGAGGTTCACGCGTCCGGCGGCGTCGTTCGCCCAGTACGCGGCGTCCTTGCCACCGACCATCGCTCGGACGTACCCGGTTCGAGGATCGAGGACGGTCACGGCTGCATCAGGGTCGGTCGGATAGCGTGAGGACGCTCGACACGGCGTCCTGCGCGGCGGCCTGGACGCTGGGGTCGAGCGTCGTCGTGATCCGCAAGCCGCCCGTGAACAACAACCGATAGCGATCGTCGTACGTCTTCCCGAACACAGGGTTCGTCAGGAACCAGCGCTTGAAGTAGTCGACGAAGTACGGGTACGGGTAGCGGAGCTTCGGCCCGGTCGCGCCGCAGCACGATCTTCTCCCGAAGCGCCTCGCGGTACTGCGCTGTTCGTGATGTATCCCTGGTCCCGCATCAGCCGAAGGACGACGTTCCGCCTGCCGATCGCCGGAGGAGCGTCGGATGAAGTGGGTCGAAATGATTGGGCGCGGTGATCAGCCCGGCCAGCATCGCGCACTCGGCGAGCGTCAGATCGCTCGCATCGACGCCGATGTACGTCTTGGCTGCGGCTTGGATGCCGTAGGCGCCCTCACCGAAGTACACGGTGTTCAGGTACCGCGTCAGGATCTCTGCTTCGACAAGCCGGTTCTCGAGCTGCCACGCCAGAGAGCGCTTCGTCGATCTTCCGGCCGAAGCTCGCTCGATCGCCGCGTGTAGAGGTTCTTCACGAGCTGTTGCGCGATCGTCGAACCGCCCTCGACGACGTGACCGCTCCGAAGATCGTTCACGGCGGCGCGCAGGATCGCCTCCGGATCCACGCCGTGGTGGCTGTAGAAGCGTCGGTCCTCGATCGCGACGACCGCGTCCCGGATGTTCTGCGTCATCTGCGCGCTCGTGAGCGCGACCCGATCCTCGGTCGCGTGCAGCGGGGTGATCAGCGATCCGTCCGCCGCGTACAGGAACGAGGTCTGTGCGAGCGGTCGTGCGTGGTAGTCCTGCAGCCGCGGGAGGCTGCACGCCGACAGCCCGCCGAGGAAGCAGGCGAACACGACAAAGCGCGGCGAGGGGTCCCTGGACCTTCCGCATACGCGCGAAGCGTACCCCCGAACCTGCAACGTTCCCGCGGAGGCGCTTGGTAGCATCGCGCGCGCCATGGCCGACGATGCCCTCGCGAGGCTCCAGAGCGGGGCCGCGGGAGATCGCTCCCGAGGGCGGGCTGGCGGAGAAGCTCGCGCTCGGGAGGCCCGCTGCGCGTCAAGCTCGGTCTGGACCCCACCGCTCCGACGGTGCACGCTGGGCTGGGCGGTCGTCCTGCGGAAGCTGCGGCAGTTCCAAGATGCCGGACATCAAGCCGTCTTGATCGTCGGCGACTTCACCGCTCGCGTCGGGATCCGTCGGGCAGGTCCTCCACCCGCCCGACGCTTTCGAAAGAGGAGGTCGATGCCTTCGCCGAACGCGTGCTGTCCCAATTCTGGAAGGCGATCGACCGTGACCGGGTCGAGCTCCGTCGCAACTCCGAGTGGTTGAGGCACTCGGCGTCGAGGACGTCGCTTCGACTGACGGCGTCGACGACGGTGGCGCGGATGCTGGAGCGAGACGACTTCGCGAACCGGTACGCGGCCGGGAAGCCCATCTCGCTCATGGAGTTCCTGTATCCGCTTGCTTCAGGGAGCCGATTCGGTGGCCGTCGAGGCCGACGTTGAGCTCGGGGCACCGACCAGTTGTTCAACCTGCTCGTCGGCCGCGAGCTCCAGAAGGACGCAGGCAGAGGACCCGCAGATCGCACTGACGATGCCCTTGCTCGAGGGTTGGATGGCGTTCAGAAGATGAGCCAGTCCCTCGGGAACTACGTCGGGGTCGACGAACCTCCCGAAGACATGTTCGGCAAGTTGATGTCGATCCCCGACCAGCTCGATCGCGAAGTACGAGCTCTTGTGCACGGACCTCGGCCGGACGGACAACGCCTCGCGTTGTCGGCGGGGCTCGCTGAAGGCTCGCTCCACCCGAACGAAGAGAAGCGACGGATGGCGAGGACGATCGTCGACCTGTACCACGGCAGCCTGGGCGCGGGGAGGCGGCGGAGCGGCGGTTCGACCGCGATCCACAAGGAGCATGGGATCCCGGAGGACCCGCCGGACGTCCGGGTGCCCATGAGCGTCTTCCGGAAAGAGCAGGACGGGATGTGGAGCGTCCATGTTCCCGCGCTCCTGGAGGCGATGGGGCTCGTGAGCAGCCGCTCGGAAGCGAGGCGGCTGCAGGCTCAGGGCGGCGTCCGCATGGATGGGCAGGCGCAACCGAGCGAGGACCTGCCGATCGAGGGCGAAGCCGCCGGGAGCGATATCCGGCTCGGTGTGGCAGGTCGGGCGTCGGCGGTTCGCGCGGCTGGCGGGGATGACGGACTGACCGGCCCCCGGGAACAGGCGTTCGAGCGCGGAGCTCCGGTTGACGCCTCCGGAGGGGCTGCTAGTCTCTCCTCCGGCGCGGCCCCTGCGCGAGGTCAACACCTCTTTGCGTGGGTCTCTCGTGTCCACTCGCACCTTGAGAACTGAACAGCGTGTGAAGCCAGTGACCTCGTCAGCCCGAGGCCGGTTCGCCGTGTCCTCGGCCTTGACGACCGTACACAACAAGAACCGTTCCGCGATCATGCGGGCGGGTCAGGAGGTCGGCCGAAGGTGCCTCTTCGGTCGGCCGACTCCAGAAGACAGCGAAGCCGAAGCCCTCGGGCCGGGTGAGCGATCTCTACGGAGAGTTTGATCCTGGCTCAGGACGAACGCTGGCGGCGCGCCTAACACATGCAAGTCGAACGGTGAACGGGGCTTCGGCTCGGGGATCAGTGGCGAACGGGTGCGTAACACGTGGGCAACCTGCCCCAGACTCTGGGATAACCCCGGGAAACCGGGGCTAATACCGGATACTCCGGCTCGAATCGCATGGCTCGGTCGGGAAAGGTCCTCCGGTCTGGGATGGGCCCGCGGCCTATCAGCTTGTTGGTGAGGTAACGGCTCACCAAGGCGACGACGGGTAGCTGGTCTGAGAGGACGACCAGCCACACTGGGACTGAGATACGGCCCAGACTCCTACGGGAGGCAGCAGTGGGGAATCTTGCACAATGGGCGAAAGCCTGATGCAGCGACGCCGCGTGAGGGATGAAGGCCTTCGGGTTGTAAACCTCTTTCGGCAGGGACGAAGCGATCTCGTGACGGTACCTGCAGAAGAAGCCTCGGCTAACTACGTGCCAGCAGCCGCGGTAAGACGTAGGAGGCGAGCGTTGTCCGGATTCATTGGGCGTAAAGAGCGCGTAGGCGGCTTGGCAAGTCGGATGTGAAATCCCGGGGCTCAACCTCGGGTCTGCATCCGATACTGCCCGGCTAGAGGTAGGTAGGGGAGATCGGAATTCCTGGTGTAGCGGTGAAATGCGCAGATATCAGGAGGAACACCGGTGGCGAAGGCGGATCTCTGGGCCTGTACCTGACGCTCAGGCGCGAAAGCTGGGGAGCGAACAGGATTAGATACCCTGGTAGTCCTAGCCGTAAACGTTGGGTGCTAGGTGTGGGCGGACATCGACCCCGTCCGTGCCGAAGCTAACGCATTAAGCACCCCGCCTGGGGAGTACGGCCGCAAGGCTAAAACTCAAAGGAATTGACGGGGCCCCGCACAAGCGGCGGAGCATGTTGCTTAATTCGATGCAACGCGAAGAACCTTACCTGGGCTTGACATGCAGGGTGAAACCCGTGAAAGCGAGGCGCTCTTCGGAGCCTGCACAGGTGGTGCATGGCTGTCGTCAGCTCGTGCCGTGAGGTGTTGCCTTAAGTGGCGCAACGAGCGCAACCCCCTGTCCTTAGTTGCCAGCGGATCATGCCGGGAACTCTAGGGAGACTGCCGGTGCCAAACCGGAGGAAGGTGGGGATGACGTCAAGTCATCATGCCCCTTACGTCCAGGGCTGCAAACATGCTACAATGCTCGGTACAAAGGGCTGCGATCCCGCAAGGGGAGCGAATCCCAGAAAGCCGGGCTCAGTTCGGATCGGGGTCTGCAACTCGACCCCGTGAAGTTGGAGTCGCTAGTAATCGCAGATCAGCACTGCTGCGGTGAATACGTTCCCGGGGCTTGTACACACCGCCCGTCACACCACGAAAGTGGGCAACACCCGAAGCCGGTGGCCTAACCCTTGTGGAGGGAGCCGTCGAAGGTGGGGCTCGCGATTGGGGTGAAGTCGTAACAAGGTAGCCGTACCGGAAGGTGCGGCTGGATCACCTCCTTTCTAAGGAGCCTTTTGGCACTCCGATCGCTCATCGCGATCGTCTCGGAGATCATGCGGGAGACTCCAGGTCGATCACTGGTTGTCCGTTCGCGCTTCGGCGGCGAGCGGCACACGCTGTTCAGCTTTGAGGGTGCGAGCCCTCGGGCACCTTGAGAACTCGATAGCGAGCGCGAGCATCTACAACAGTCAAGTTATGAAGGGCTTACGGTGGATGCCTTGGCGCCAGGAGCCGATGAAGGACGCGTCAGGCTGCGAAAAGCTTCGGGGAGCTGCCGAGAGAGCTTTGATCCGGAGATGTCCGAATGGGAAACCCGGCCGGGGTCATGCCCGGTCACCCGTCGCTGAACACATAGGCGATGAGGAGGGAACCGCCCGAAGTGAAACATCTCAGTAGGGCGAGGAAGAGAAAGCAACCGCGACTCCCCTAGTAGCGGCGAGCGAACGGGGATCAGCCTAAACCGGTGCGGTGGAAAGCCCGACGGCGTTGCCGTACCGGTGTTGTGGGACCCACAAGCATCCTCGTCGGAAGATCCAAGGAGTCACAAAACCGACATCTAGACGAAGGCCATGGAAAGGGCCGCCACAGAAGGTAACAGCCCTGTAGTCGAGAGGTGATCGGTCTCCTCGTGGGGATCCCAAGTAGCACGGGACCCTGAAATCCCAGTGTGAATCTGGGGGCCCACCCTCTAAGGCTAAGCACTCCCTGGCGACCGATAGTGAACTAGTACCGTGAGGGAAAGGTGAAAAGCACCCCGGGAGGGAGTGAAATAGCACCTGAAACCGTGAGCCTACAAGCAGTCGGAGCTCGTTCCTGGGTAACCAGGGGCGGGTGACGGCGTGCCTTTGAAGAATGAGCCGGCGAGTTAGCGGTACGTGGCGAGGTTAACCGTTCTCGGGTAGCCGAAGCGAAAGCGAGTCTGAAACGGGCGAACAGTCGCGTGCCCTAGACCCGAAGCCGAGTGATCTACCCATGGGCAGGTTGAAGCGAGGGTAAGACCTCGTGGAGGACCGAACCCACCAGGGTTGAAAACCTGGGGGATGACCTGTGGGTAGGGGTGAAAGGCCAATCAAACTCGGTGATAGCTGGTTCTCCCCGAAATGCCTTTAGGGGCAGCCTCGGGCGTTCTCCAACGGAGGTAGAGCACTGATTGGGCTAGGGGGCCTACAAGCTTACCGACCTCAGTCAAACTCCGAATGCCGTCGGACCACAGCCCGGGAGTGAGGGCGCGGGGGCTAAGCTCCGTGTCCGAGAGGGAAACAACCCAGATCGCCAGCTAAGGTCCCTAAGTTCGTGCTAAGTGGGTAAGGATGTGAGATCGCATAGACAACCAGGAGGTTGGCTTAGAAGCAGCCACCCTTGAAAGAGTGCGTAATAGCTCACTGGTCAAGTGGTCTTGCGCCGACGATGTAACGGGGCTCAAGCACGACACCGAAGCTGCGGGATCCGCCGTATCACCCGGCCCTCGAGGGCAGCCTCGTGGGTCCAGGTCGGGTGATCGGTAGGGGAGCGTTCCCACGCGGGTGAAGCGGCGGGGTAACCCAGCCGTGGATGCGTGGGAAGTGAGAATGCCGGCATGAGTAGCGAAAGACGGGGGAGGAGCCCGTCCGCCGAATGCCCAAGGGTTCCTGGGGAAGGTTCATCCGCCCAGGGTTAGTCGGGACCTAAGCCGAGGCCGAGAGGCGTAGGCGATGGACGACAGGTTGATATTCCTGTACCACCTTGACCGCGCCCAGGCCGAATCCGAGGGCACTAAGGGAACCCTTCGGGGGCTACCGACCAACTCGGTAGTAGGCCAGCGATGGGGGACGCAGGAAGGTAGCTCGACCCAGGCGTTGGTTGACCTGGGGCAAGTGCGTAGGGAGGCCTCCCAGGCAAATCCGGGAGGTCATCATCCTGAGACACGATGCCGAGCCGTTCAGGCGAAGCGAGCGATCCTCATGCTGCCAAGAAAAACCTCTAGCGAGCTGATCAAGGTGCCCGTACCCCCAAACCGACACAGGTGGGCACGTAGAGAATACGAAGGCGATCGAGAGAACCCTGGTCAAGGAACTCGGCAAATTGCGTCCGTAACTTCGGGAGAAGGACGACCGCGGTAGGGTGAAGGACTTCGCGTCCCGAGCTCGAAGCGGTGACACAAACCAGGCCCAAGCGACTGTTTACTAAAAACACAGGTCCGTGCGAAGTCGTAAGACGATGTATACGGACTGACGCCTGCCCGGTGCCGGAACGTTAAGGGGAGAGGTCAGTGGCTTCGGCCGCGAAGCTTTGAACCTAAGCGCCGGTAAACGGCGGCCGTAACTATAACGGTCCTAAGGTAGCGAAATTCCTTGTCAGGTAAGTTCTGACCTGCACGAATGGCGTAACGACTTGGGCACTGTCTCGACCAGGGACTCGGCGAAATTGCAATACGAGTAAAGATGCTCGTTACCCGCGGAAGGACGGAAAGACCCCGGGACCTTTACTGCAGCTTGATGTTGGGTTCTGGCATGTGTTGCGTAGGATAGGTGGGAGGCGTTGAAGCGGAGCTTCCGGGCTTCGTGGAGCCAACCTTGAAATACCACCCTTCACTTGTTGGGACTCTAACCCAGGCCCGTGATCCGGGTCGGGGACAGCGTCTGGTGGGCAGTTTAACTGGGGCGGTTGCCTCCCAAAATGTAACGGAGGCGCCCAAAGGTTCCCTCAGCCTGGTTGGCAATCAGGCGTCGAGTGCAAGGGCACAAGGGAGCTTGACTGCGAGATCGACGGATCGAGCAGGAGCGAAAGCTGGGCCTAGTGATCCGACGGCTCCATGTGGAAGGGCCGTCGCTCAACGGATAAAAGGTACCCCGGGGATAACAGGCTGATCCTGCCCAAGAGTCCATATCGACGGTAGGGTTTGGCACCTCGATGTCGGCTCGTCTCATCCTGGGGCTGGAGCAGGTCCCAAGGGTCGGGCTGTTCGCCCGTTAAAGAGGCACGCGAGCTGGGTTTAGAACGTCGTGAGACAGTTCGGTCCCTATCCTCCGTGGGCGCAGGAGGCTTGACGGGAGCTGCCCCTAGTACGAGAGGACCGGGGCGGACGAACCTCTGGTGTGCCAGTTGTCGCGCCAGCGGCACGGCTGGTTGGCTACGTTCGGAAGGGATAAGCGCTGAAAGCATCTAAGTGCGAAGCCCACCCGGAGATGAGGCCTCCCACTGGGAGACCAGGTAAGGGCCCTGGAAGACCACCAGGTTGATAGGCGGGACGTGGAAGCACGGCAACGTGTGGAGCTGACCCGTACTAATAGCCCGAGGACTTGACTCTATTTGCTCGCGCTCGCTATCGCGGTTCCCGAGTTCTGCTCGAGGGCCGCATCCTCACCATCGTCCGACCGATCGGGACACCCCGTTTCGGTGGTCATGGCGGAGGGAAACACCCGGTCCCATCCCGAACCCGGCAGTTAAGCCCTCCAGCGCCGATGGTACTGCCCGGGCGACTGGGTGGGAGAGTAGGTCGCCGCCGAGACATCGTTCGAAGGGGCCGCCCGCGCGAGCGCGGCGGCCCTTCGCTTCGTTACCCTCGGACACATGCCCGAAGTCCTTGCAGCCGCGCGCCGGAGGCCGTCCGCACGGCACGCCGCCGAAGTACGTCGACCTGCCTTCGGACGTGCTCGACGAGGTGCGCCGCTCGACCCGACCCACCGCCCAGCGCGATGCCATCGCGCGGCTCTCTCGCGCGATCGAGCTCCTCGATCGCGGAGACGCTCGGGCGCCGCGGTCAGCGAGGCCGCGAAGGCGAAGGCGCTGTCCTCGCGCTCCTCGTCCGTCCGAGAGGTGCTCGGACCTCGCGCTCTACGGACAGGGCCGGTTCCAAGACGCCCTGAAGGAGCTGAAGGCGTACCGGCGCATGTCCGGGCGCAACGACCAGAACCACGTGATCGCGGATCTCCCTCCGAGGCGTCGGGAAGCCGCGAGAGGCGGTCCCGCTCGCCGACGAGGCGCTGCGGGACAAGAAGGTCCCGAACGAGGTCAAGGCCGAGGCCGCGATCGTGGCGGCCTCCGCGTTGGCCGACGAGGGCCGGTATGCCGAGGCCCTCGGCTTTCATCGGTCGCGCGAAGACCCGCGACGACATCGCCGAGCCCTACACGCTTCGGCTCTGGTACGTGAAGGGCGACATCCTCGAACGCGCGGGCCGTCCGCGAGAGGCCGCCGTGGAGTTCCGGAAGGTCGTGCGTCACGACGGATCGCGTTCGATGCGGCGGAGCGATTGGCCAGCCTGAGCTGATCGAGCGAGGCGAGCCTCGCGGGTCGGATCGCGCGGACGGCGCCTCACGCTCCCAGCGCTTGCGCCAATAGCGGGCGAGCCCCTCAGCGTTCATCCGGATCGAGCCGATCGCGTCGTAGCGGCCGATGTCGAAGGGGAGACCTGAGTCGTGTTCGTACTCGGCTCGCGCCTGAACCACGAGTTCGCGCTCGAGGGCATCGATGGTCGTTCCCGGTTCGCGCACGAGGCGCGTGCGCACCGTTTCGGCCCAGGCGTGCATCCGCTCCTCCCCGCGTGCGAAGCCTTCCTCGGGATCGGCCACGACCCCGTAATGCGACGTCAGCAGCCTGGTCGGAGCGCGTTCCCGCATCCGCGCGATGCTCCCGATCGCGGCCTCCAGGTCCGCTTCCGGAGGGGAGCGCCGGCCGGTAGCAATCGGCCCAGGGAAGGTGGGACCCGATCGCCTCCCGGTGAACATCGCGCCCGGTCGAAGACTCCTGGAGCGCAACATGATGCGTCGCGTGTCCAGGCGTGTAGATGACCTCGAGACCGCGACCGCCGATCGCGATCGTGTCGCCGTCCGCGACCGACCGAACCCGGTCGGGGGGCAGGGAGGCGTCTCACCGTAGAAGGCACGCATGCGCGCCTCGCCATACGTGCGCGCCGTGCTCGCGATCGACCTGGTCGGGTCGACGATGTGCGGATGCCCGCGCTCGTGCACCCACAGCGTCGCGTTCGGGAACCGTCGGAGCAGGGCTCCGGCGCCGCCGGCATGGTCCATGTGGATGTGCGTCACGACGATGTGGGCGAGCTCGGGCGCACCGATCCCGAGCGCATCCAGGGCGGCGAGCACCACCGGACCGTCGGCGCCGGGACCGGTCTCCACGAGACACGGTTCGTCGGATCCGATGAGGTAGACGGCGTTGAGCTCGCGTTGCGCCGCCATCCCGGTGTCGATCGTGCGGATCGCGTCGGCGGCGAGTGGATGGTCGGTTGCCGCGGAGCCCACGTCGACGAAGTGTCGCACAGGCATGTCGGTGACGGTCGCTATGGTGCGGATCGAAGGGGGAGCCATGGTCACGGTGAACGTCGTGGTACTGGCGGGCAGCGTCGCCGCGGATCCGGTGCAGCGCCGGATGCCGTCCGGCGACGAGGTCACCGAGCTTCGGCTCTCCGTTCCGGAGGCGGGTAAGCGCCTCCTCCCTCCCGATCGCCGCCTGGCATGCGACGGTCGGCGTGCAGGCACTCGATGGCATCGCCAAGGGCGACCGGGTGCTGGTGCACGGGCAGCTCGTCCGCCGGTTCTATCGGAGCGGGGCCGGTGCGCGCAGCCTGACGGAGGTGGTGGCGTCGGGGATCAAGAAGCTGGAGGAACCCGTCCCGACGGGCTGACCGTCATCGATCGACGAGCCGGTCAACGGGCACCGTCGATCGACCCGTCGACGGGCATGAGGATCATCCCCGTCCTGGGCTTGGGCCAGAAGAAGGTCGACTTCGGGGAAGTCGATCACCTCGTTCGATCACCGCGCGCACGCGGTCGGGTGTGGTGCCCGGCAGCAGGTAGGCGGCGATCGCCGACCCATCCCGCACGGCGGCGTCGGCGTCGGCGGCGACGGGCGTGAATCGCAGCGCGTCGCCCGGTGCGACCCGATCCAAGAGCTGCTCATGGAGCGCGAGGACGGTCGGCGGGTGCCCTCGCAGGCGATGGACGCGGTACGCGACCGTACCCGCGACCTTCGTCACCGTTCCGTACCGCAGCTGGAGATCGTCCGTGTCGGCGAGCACGTCCGCCAGATCCGTCGCGGGTTGTCCTCCGGTAGGCGGTTCCCCCCGATCTGGACGCGGTGGTACGGGAGGACCGGAACCTCCTGGCTCCCCGCGTCGACCACCAGGCTCAGGATCCGATCCCACGGCCCGGGGCCGTCGGCCGCACGACGCTCGTCGCGGTACGCCAAGGCGGTCGCGTACCGATGGTGGCCATCCGCGATCAGGAGCGGCTCGTCGGCGAGCCACGACGTCACATCCTCTTGACCGTCGATCGCCCACATCCGGTGTTCGACCCCTTCGTGGTCGCGGACGTTCGCGCATCGGATCGCCATCCACCGTCCCGTCGAGGAGTTCGTTCAGACGCCCGCACGGTCCGGCGACCGTGCCGTAGATCGGCGACAGGTGCGTCCTCGTCGCACGGAGCAATCGCAACCGGTCCCCGATCGGACCGGGCATCGTGTGTTCGTGCGGCAGGACGTGTTCCGCCCCACGGCTCCAGCTCCAAGGCGCCGACGATCCCGCGGAGCCGGTGGCGGATCCCATCCAACCTGTAGCGCAGCTCGTAGCCGTAGTAGCTCGGATCGACCGACGGCCTGAGCACGCCCGATGCGCGCCAGTCGGCGAGGAGGGAGCCGGCGATGGCATAACCGGAGCCTCCGTCGTTCCCGACAAGCTCCGTCCGGTCGACGTGCACGATGTTGTACGGCTGCGCGCCCGAAGTCCCTGTCGATCGGACTCGCTGATAACGTCGTAGGGCGGGGCCGTCAGTCGGTCCAAGGGCCCCGCCACGGAAGGGTCGTACTGCAGGCCGCGGAAGGGGAACAGACGTGGCACCCGCCCTGTATAGCAGGCACGAACAGCCGGCACCTGCTTACGAGCTCTTCGCGCGCGGCAGCGCGATGCTCCATGACGGCCACCCCACGCCGCGGCCCTGATCCTCGGACGCGCGAAGCCCTCGAGCCCGACAAGGCGTCGATCCGCGAGGCCCTCGGCCGAGCCCTGTTCATGTCCGGTCGAGCGACACGCGCCAGGCGGGAGTTCACGAAGGCGGTAGCCCTGAACCCTTCCGACGACTATGCGCATTTCGCGCTCGCCCTGGCGTGCGAGCGGACCGGCCAACGCCAACGTGCCCTCGGTCATGCGAAGCTCGCCAACGCGCTGGCTCCCGGCGTCTCGCACTACGAACAGGTTCTCGCCCGACTGTCCGGCGCCGGCCGATCATGACCGACGCTGGATGACATCGCGGACCGCTACGACGCCTTCCTGTTCGACCTCGACGGCGTGCTCTATCGCGGGGCGGAGCCGATCGACGGGGCTGCCGAGACGCTGGCCACCCTCCGGAGCCTCGGGAAGGGGCTGGCCTTCCTGACGAACAACTCTTCCCGGACCCCCGAAGCGATCGCCGCGCACCTCACCGGGATGGGGATCCGAGCGGCGCCGGAGGAGGTCGAGACGTCGGCGCTCGCGACCGCGACGTTGCTCCGCCGTCGCGCGGTCGCGAGCGCTTACGTCCTGGGCGAAGAGGGGCTCCGAACGGCGCTCGTCGCGGCCGGCCTCACCGTCGTTGACGAGAGCGCCGCCGATGCCGAGACGGTCGTGGTCGGCTGGGACCGCGGGTTCGATTACGCGGAGCTCGCCGCCGCGAGCGTCCTGATCCAGCGCGGAGCATCGCTCGTCGCATCGAACGCCGACGCCTCATACCCCGTCGAGGATGGGCTCGTGCTCCCCGGCGCCGGCGCCATCCTCGCGGCGCATCCAGACGGCCACCGGGGTGAGCGCCGAGGTGGTCGGCAAGCCGAACGCGCCGATCTTCCGAGCGGCTCTGGATCGGGCCGGCGGCGGGAGGCCGTTGGCGATCGGCGATCGGCTCGACACCGACATCGAAGGCGCGAGGCGACTCGGATGGGACTCGCTCCTCGTCCTCACGGGCATCACCGGCAGGGCCGACCTCTGGCGCCGCGACCGTCACGGCCGACCTACGTCGCGGAACGTCTGGGCGAGGTCGTCGAGGACCGCTGATCAGGACGGGCCGGCGGCCACCATCGGTATGCTGGTCGCGAACCCCTACCAACGGAGGTCCCACGATGACCAGGGTCGATGATATGCGCAAGGCGCTCGAGGCGACGATCGGCAACCTGACACCGTCCCGCGCCCAGGAGCTCGCGAAGGGGTTCCTCGAGCCCGGAGCCGCGAAGGAGCAGGTCGCCAAGACCGCCGCCGACCTGATGGAGGTGGTCCCAGCGCAACCGCCAGCGGCTCCGCTCCGCGATCCAGGATGAGATCAAGGTTCAGGTGCGCCAGATGGGTGTTGCGACCCAGGAGGAACTCGATGCCCTCCGCAAGCGGGTCCGCGAGCTCGAGCGCTCCGCAGGCATGACGGCCTCGGGCCGTCGCCGCGCGGCCGCGAAGAAGACGCAAGCGAAGCGCGCTACGTCCACGAAGTCCACCGCGAAGAAGACCACCGCGAGCGGGAACGCGTAGCGAGCCTCGACGATGGGTCGCCGGCGCCTCGACGCGGAGCTGGTGCGCCGCGGGCTCGCGGCCAGTCGATCCCAGGCGCAGGAGGCTGTGAACGCCGGTCGCGTCAGCGTCGCGTGGATCACCGCGACCAAGTCGGGGTCCCTCGTCGCCCTGGACGCTCCCGTCGAGCTGTCAGGCCCAGGACGGTCCTTCGTGTCACGGGCGGGTGGCAAGCTGGCGGCGGCGCTCGATCGCTTCGCGGTCGATCCCGGCGGCCGTGATTGCCTCGATGCCGGCGCCTCGACGGGCGGGTTCACGGATTGTCTCCTGCAGACGCGGCGCGGCGCGCGTGATCGCGGTCGACGTCGGGTACGGCCAACTCGCCTGGAGCCTCCGGATGGATCCGCGGGTGACGGTGATGGAGCGGACGAACGTGCGCGACCTCGCGCCGACGATGCTCCCGTACATCCCGGCCATCGTGGTGGCGGATCTCTCCTTCATCTCGCTGCGTCTCGCGCTGCCCGCACTGGCTCGGAGTGGCGGCCACGGAGCGACCTTCGTCGTCCTGGTGAAGCCGCAGTTCGAAGCGGGACGAGCGCAGGTGGGACGTGGCGGCGTCGTCCGCGATCCGGACGTGTGGCGAAGCGCTCTCGCCGAGGTGATGACGACCGCGCGCTCGCTGGCGCTCGAACCGCTGAACGTGATGGCCTCGCCGCTGCCGGGGCCCGCGGGCAACGTGGAGTTCCCCGTGCACCTCGTTCTCGGATCGCCACCTGCCACGCATCGACGTGGAGGCGGCGGTCGGCGAGGGGAAGGCGCTCCTGCGATGACCTCGGTGGGCTTCGTGATCCATGAAGGGCGACCGGCGGCGGTGGACGCCGCCGGGGCCTCCGCGCCTCGCTGGAGGAAGACGGGATCACGTGCACCGATCTCCACGGACGCCGCCGACGTCGACCTCGTGGTCGCCGTCGGCGGTGACGGGACGTTCCTCCGGGGTGCGTACGTGGCGGCGCAGACCGGGTCGCCGGTCCTCGGCGTCAAGGTGGGTCGGCTCGGTTCCTCACCGAGGTGGAGCCGTCCGACGCGGCGCCGCCTGATCCGCGAGGCGCTCGAGGGTCGGGCGGCGATCGAGGAGCGGCTGGCGGTGGTGGCCGAGCCCGGCGGCGGCGACCATTTCCCGCCGCAGTGGGCGATGAACGAGATCATGGTGGAGAAGCGCGCCCGGCACCGCCTGATCCGACTGCAGGTAGCCGTGGACGGCGAGTACGTCACGACGTTCTCAGCCGACGGCGTGATCGTCGCCACACCGACGGGATCGACCGCCTATTCGTTCTCGGCGCGAGGCCCGATCGTCTCGCCCGACGTTCCCTGCCTGATCGTTGACGCCGATCGCTGCGCACATGGTGTTCGATCGCTCATTCGTCCTCGGCGCCAAGAGGGTCGTGAGCCTCGAGGTCGTCGGCGATGAGCCGGGATCGGTCTCGGCCGACGGACGCCAGACGCAGGAGATCCCTGTCGGCGCCGAGGTCAGGATCCGCGCATCGAACCGACCGGCTCGCCTTCGTCCGACGCGACGACGCGCCGGGCTTCCTGTCGCGGGTGCGCGACAAGTTCGACCTCCCTGGAGATCCGCAGCGAGACCCCTCGAGGGATCTCGATGCCTGCCGGCGATGTCGGCGGCCCCGCTAGGATGCGCGCGTGCTCCGCGAGCTCCATATCAGCGGTCTCGGTGTCATCCGCGACCTCGATCTCGAGCTGACCGAGGGGCTCACGGTCCTCACCGGCGAGACCGGGACGGGCAAGACCATGCTCACGGTCGGGCTCGCGCTCGCAGGAGGGGCCCGGGGTGGCGCGCATCTCGTCGGACCCGGCGCCAAGGCAGCCCGGGTCCAGGCGCGGTTCGAGGTCCCGGACGGATGGGTGTCGAACCCGGTCGGGCCAGACGACGTGTCGGTGGATTGGGTCGAAGACGGCGAGGTGATCCTGGCACGCAGCGTGGCGCCGACGGCAAGAGCAGCGCTCGCATCGGCGGGCAGCTGACCACCGCTTCGGCCCTGAGTGACGCTCAGCGCCCGGCTGATCGAGATCCACGGGCAGCACGGCTCCCTTCGGCTCCTCGACCCCTCCACGCAGACGGCCTTCCTGGATCGATACGCGGGTGCCGAGCACCTGGCGGCCGTCGCTGCCTACGCTGAGTCGTACCAACGCGCCACGGCGGCACGACGGGCGCTCCGCCGGCTGGAGGATGATGCGCGCGATCGTGAACGCGAGCTCGATCTCCTCCGCTACCAGGTCGAGGAGATCCGGTCGGTCGCCGCCGGAGCCTGGCGAGACGGATGCGCTCCGCTCGAGGAGAACAGGCTCGCGCACGGGGAACGGCTGCTCGAGCTCGCCGCGGCCGCCGAGGAGATCCTCTCCGCCGAAGGTGGCGTCGCCGAAGGGTCCGCCTCGGTGGTTCGAGGCCTCGATCGGATCGTCGAGCTCGACGCCGCCGCGCGCGGGTCTGGCGGCTCGGGCGCGAGGCCCTGGCGGCGGAGGCAGCTGAGCTCGGTCGCGATGTCCGCGCGTACCGCGAGGGACTCGCGTCGGATCCGGCCCGGCTCGCAGTCGATCCGAGAGCGGATCGGGGAGCTCAAGGGCCTGCAGCGGAAGTACGACCGGGGGATGCCGAGGTGTGTCGCGTTCCTCGATGAGGCCGCGGCGAGGATCCTGAGCCTCGCGGGGCCGACGAGCGTCTCGAGGAGCTGCGGGCCGAAGTGGAGGCGTCGGCCCGGCGGTGACCACGCTCGCGGAACAGGTCACCGCCGGCCGGATCGGAGGCGCGAACGGCGCTCGGCGGATGCGCTCGCGGAGCGAGCATCCAGGACCTCGGGATGCCGGGTGCTGCGATCCAGGTCGCGCTCGGATCGACTCCCCGAGCCTGGCCCGTCGGGCGCCGAGCGGGTCGAGCTTCGGTTCCGGGCGGGCCCGGGCAGCCGTGGCTGACCGTTCGCCAAAGCCGCGAGTGGGGGAGAGCTGTCGCGCGTCATGCTCGCGTGCCGCAGCGTGCTGGCGGATCTCGACGACGTCCCGACGCTCGTGTTCGACGAGGTCGATGCCGGGATCGGCGGCGCAGGCCGGGCTCGCGGTCGGGCGCCGCCTCGCCCGTCTGCGCGATGACGCGCCAGGTGGTGGTCGTGACCCACCTGCCTCAGATCGCCTGCTTCGCCGACCAGCACGTCCGCGTCCGGAAGGACGAAGGCGTGGCGCAGCTCGACGTGCTCGACGATCGGCGAGCGCATCCCTGAGCTGTCACGCATGCTCGCCGGTCTCGAGGGTTCCGAGCACGGCGCCTTCGCACGCGGAGGAGCTGCTGGCTGAGGCGGCCCGTTCCCGCCAGGCGGTCACATGAACGCAGGCGGGACGACGAGCCACGCGATCGACGAGAGTTGTCGATCCACCGCACGCGACGGCACGCCGAACCTCTGCTACAGTCGGGTCCCGTGGTGAGGGGAGCGAACGAAGTACATCTTCGTCACGGGTGGAGTCGCCTCCGGACTCGGGAAGGGCATCACCACCGCCTCCCTCGGCAGACTCTTCGCCTCTCGCGGGCTCAAGGTCGTCCTCCAGAAGCTCGATCCGTACGTCAACGTCGACCCGGGCACGATGAATCCGTTCGAGCACGGCGAGGTGTTCGTCCTGGACGATGGAGCCGAGACCGACCTCGACCTCGGGCACTACGAGCGCTTCCTCGATGCCGATCTGCATCGCGGCTCGAACTTCACCACCGGCGCGGTGTACTCATCGGTGCTCGCGAAGGAGCGGCGCGGCGACTACCTCGGGAAGACCGTTCAGGTGATCCCGCATGTCACCGACGAGATCAAAGCGAGGGTCCGCGCGCTCGCTGAAGCGGAACAGGCCGACCTCCAGGTCGTCGAGATCGGCGGCACCGTAGGAGACATCGAATCGCTGCCCTTCCTCGAAGCCATCCGGCAGCTGCGCAACGAGGTCGGGCGCGAACACTGTGCCTTCGTGCACGTTTCCGTTGATGCCCTTCATCGGACCGTCGGGTGAGCTGAAGACGAAGCCGACGCAGCACTCGGTCAAGGAGCTGCGAGCGCTCGGTCTGCAGCCGGACGCCATCGTCTGCCGTTCCGATCGTCCGATCGGCCGAAACCTGAAGGAGAAGGTCTCCTTGCTCTGCGACGTACCGATCGGTGGCGTGATCAGTGCCCCCGACGCCCCATCCATCTACGAGGTCCCGCTCGTGCTGCATCACGGAGGGACTCGACGGCCTCTTGGCGGACCACCTGGAGATCGTCGCCGACCCCGATCTTTCGGAGTGGACGGCGCTCGTCGACCGTGTGCATGCGGCAACGGAGCCGGTGGATGTCGCGGTCGTCGGCAAGTACGTGTATCTCCGTGACGCCTACCTCTCGGTGATGGAGGCGCTCCGGCACGGGGGATCCATCACGGACACGATGTCCAGATCCATTGGATCGCGTCGGACGATCTCGGCGGCGACGCGACCGAAGAGGCGCTGCGGGCCGATGGACGGCATCCTGATCCCGGGCGGCTTCGGTGTCCGAGGTGTCGAAGGCAAGGTGGACGCTGCGCGCGTACGCCCGCGAGCAGCAGGTGCCGTTCCTCGGGATCTGCCTCGGGCTGCAGTGCGCCGCGATCGAGATCGCCCGCAGCATCTGCGGTCTCGCCGGAGCCAACTCCAGCGAGTTCGATCCGGCGACCCCGCACCCGTGATCGACCTGCTCCCCGAACAGAAGGACGTCACGGACCTGGGCGCGACGATGCGCCTGGGCGCCCAGCCCTGCTACCTCGAGCCCGGAACACGTGCCGCCGCCGCGTACGAGGCCGACGTCGTCGAGGAGCGCCATCGCCACCGGTACGAGGTCAACCCGGCGTACCACGAGGCCCTCACGAGCGGCGGTCTGGTCGATCAGCGGGTCATCGCAGAAGGGCCGGCTCGCGGAGATCGTGGAGCTCCGCCGATCACCCGTTCTTCGTCGCGGGTCAATTCCACCCAGAGCTGCGATCGCCGGCCAACCCGACCGCATCCGTTGTTCCGCGACTTCGTCGGTGCCGCGGCGGCATACCGGGGCGACCGCATCCGGGCCGGTGACCGGATCGTCGTGACCGGCTGAGCCGCGGACCCGGATGCCCGAGCCGACGAACGCTCGTGTGTTGTTCGCGGGCCGTTACCTCACGGTCGTCTCCGAGACGTGGCCCGGGGTCGGGGAGTGGGAGATCCTTCGCAAGCATGCCGCCGCGGCGATCGTCCCGCTCACGCCGAACGGCGACGTCATCCTGGTCCGGCAGTTCCGTGTCCCGGTCCGGCAGGAGCTGCTCGAGGTTCCCGCCGGATTGCTGGACATCCCCGGACGAGGACGCGCTCACCTGTGCCGAGCGCGAGCTCTACGAAGAGACGGGATATCGGTCGCGCGACACGAAGTTCCTCGGCGGGCTGTACCTGTCGCCGGGGACCACGGATGACTACGTCCACCTGTTCGTCGGATGGACCGACGACGCGCCCATGGGACCATCGGAATCCGGCATCCAGGTCGAGCGGAGGCCGTTCACCGAGATGGTCGCGTCGCGCGCACGCCGGGAAGGTCCGCGACGCCATGACCACCCTCGCGCTGCTGCTCGCCGCCGCGCAACCATCCTCCGCGTGAGCGACTCCGAGCTGGACCGGGACGCCGAACGGTTCCTCGATCCACCTGACGGTCGAGCGTGGGCTGGCAACCAATACCTTGGCCGCCTACCGGCGGGACCTCCGGCGGCTACGCGTCCGCTTCCTGAGGGCGCGCGGGATCACGCAGGCCGGCCAGGTGGACGCCGTCGCCGTCCGATCCTTCGTCGCATCGGTGTCCGCATCCACGCACGGGCCCGACGCGGCGTCCTACAAGGCGACGTCGGTGTCACGCGTCCTCTCGGCCGTTCGTTCGTTCCATCGCTACCTCGGTCAGCGAGGGGATCGCGCCGCACGACCCCACGAGCGAGGTCGTCCGGCTGCGCATACCTCGCCCGCTCCCGCATCCGTTGAGCGTCGAGGAGGTCCGGCGCCTCATCGAGGCGCCGGACCGTTCCACGCCGACCGGACTGCGTGACCGCGCGATCCTCGAGCTCCTCTACGGATCGGGCGTGCGGGTCTCCGAACTCACCGGGCTCGACGTGGACGACCTCGATCTGGAAGGCGGGTTCGTCCGCGTCGTGGGGAAGGGCGGGAAGGAGCGAGAGGTGCCGATCGGCCGCCACGCGCAGCATGCGCTGAGCTCCTACCTGACCCGCGCCCGCCCGGGGCTGGCGGGTCAGCGAACCCGTGGTGCCTTGTTCCTGAACACGCGAGGTGGCCGGCTGTCACGACAGGCGTGCGCGAAGCTCCTGGCCGCGTACGCGTCCCAGGCGGGGATCGGTCGTCGCGTATCACCCCACGACCTGCGACACTCGTTCGCGACGCATCTCCTCGAAGGGGAGCCGACGTGCGCGTGGTCCAGGAGCTGCTGGGTCATGCGAGCGTCGCCACGACGCAGATCTATACGCTCGTGACGAGGGAGCACCTCCGCGAGGTGTACTACGCGGCGCACCCGCGGGCGCGTGGCGGCACGGGGAAGGGACGATGAGGGTGCTCGACCGGGCCATGCTTGAGCGGTTAGGGGCGGCACTGACGCAGCAGCAGGCGGACCTGCGACGCGAGATCGAAACGTATGGGGCCGATCCCGGGTCGGATGACGTCACGTTCGAGGCCGACACCGGTTTCTCGGACCGCTCGCACAGCACCGAGGAGCGAGCACGAGCTGATCGCCGTGGTCAGAGCCTTGCGCTCGAACCTGCACGACGTGGACCGCGCCCTCGCGAAGATGGACGCCGGCACGTACGGGACGTGCGAGCGATGCGGGAGCCAGATCACCGAGGAGCGACTCGAGGCGATCCCCCTGGGCGCTGCTCTGCATCGACTGCAAGAAGCTGGCCGGATGACGTCGCCGGGTCGGCGGGTTCCCCGCGTCTGTCTGCTGGTCTGCGATTCCTGGGGGGTCGGTGACGCGCCGGACGCGGCAACCTACGGGGATGAAGGTTCGAACACCTTGGGGAACACCTCGCGGGAGGTTGGTGGCCTCGATGTCCCCACCCTGGAGTCCCTCGGTCTCGGCTCGCCTCACCGACGTCCAGGGGTGGCGGCACGCGCGGAGCCCGGCACGGCGCACGGTCGGGCGACCGAGATCTCAGCCGGCAAGGACACGACCACCGGGCACTGGGAGATGATGGGCATCCGGCTCGACCGTCCGTTCCCTCTGTACCCCGAAGGGTTCCCGCCGGAGATCATCCAGGGGTTCGAGCGAGCGATCGGGCGGCGGGTGCTCGGGAACGTCCCCGCGTCGGGGACGGAGATCATCCAGGAGCTCGGCGAAGAGCACCTCCGGACCGGGCTTCCCGATCGTCTACACGAGCGGTGATTCGGTCTTCCAGGTCGCGACCCATATCGATGTCGTCCCGCTCGAGCAGCTGTACGCGTGGTGCCGGCTCGCGCGTGGACTCCTGACAGGCGCGCACAACGTCGGGCGGGTGATCGCGCGTCCGTTCGACGGCCCGCCCGGCGCCTTCGAGCGGCGTCCCGAGCGGCGAGACTTCAGCGTTCCGCCGCCGGGCCCGACCGTGCCTCGACCGCGTGAACGAGGCAGGTATCCCCGTCGTGGCGGTCGGGAAGCATCCAGGACATCTTCGACCGGCAGGGGATCACGGACGCCGTCTATTCCGACTCGAACGAGCATGGCCTGGATCTGACCGTGGAACTCCTGAGGAAGCCCGGACCGGCGTTCGTGTTCTCGAACCTCGTCGACTTCGATTCGAAATACGGCCACCGCAACGACCTGCGAAGGGCTACGCGGCTGGCGATCCACGCCCTCGACCGGCGTCTGCCGGAGGCGATCGACGCGCTCGACGGCGGCGTGCTCCTGATGACGGGGACCACGGCTGCGACCCGACCACCCCCTCCACGGACCACTCCCGCGAGCGAACACCGCTGCTGCGGCGCGGGCCTGCCGCTTGGGCCGCACGACATCGGGACGCGCGCCACCTTCGGCGATCTGGGGCACACGGTCGCCCAGCTGCTGGGTGTCGAGGTCGAGGGGCTGGTCGGAGAGGGGTTCGCGGATCCGATCGGCTTCCCAGGGTGAGGGTCGGCTCTGTCGAGATGGAGGGTTCGAGGCGCCAGTCCTCGAGGGCGAATCCATGAGCCTGTGGCTCGAGCCTCAGCTCATCGACGAGCCATCGAACGAGGAGACCCTTCTGGTGACGGACTGGGACCCTCGGAGACGATCGCCGCGAAACGCGAGCGCCGGCCCCTCCCTCCCGCCGACGTTGAGGCGATTCGTCCTCGCGCTTACGCCGCGGAGGAGATCGGCGATGGACCGGCGGCCGCCTTCTTGATGGCGGCCTTGCTGAACGGTCTGGACGACGGCGAGACGCTCGCGATGACCAGGGCTATGATCGCCTCGGGCGAAACGGTGACGTTCGGCGACCTGGGGCGACCGACGGTGGACAAACACTCGACCGGCGGTGTGGCCGACGGCGTCACCCTCGTCTTCGCACCGCTCGCTGCGGCTCTGGGCTGGCGGTGGCGAAGCTGTCCGGACGCGGGCTCGGTCACACGGGTGGGACGCTCGACAAGCTCGAGTCGATCCCGGGGCTGCGGACCGACCTGGAGCCCGATCGCATCGCGAGCCAGGTACGGGAGGTGGGTTGCGCGGTCGCCGGCCCAGTCATCGCGCCTCGTGCCGGCCGACGGAGCCCTCTACGCGCTCCGCGACGCGACGGCAACGGTTCCGTCCGTGCCGCTGATCGCCGCAAGCGTGATGTCGAAGAAACTCGCCGTCGCACTCGGACCTGGATCCTGCTCGACGTGAAGGCCGGGTCGGGTGCTTTCATGAAGGAAGATGCGCGTGCCGTCGAGATCTCGCCGAGACGTGTCGTGCACTGGCCCGTGGACGAGCGGGCGCCCTGCGGCGTGGCTGGTATCACCGACATGTCCCAGCCGCTCGGGAGGCGATCGGGAACGCGCTGGACGTCATCGAGGCCGTGGAGGTGCTGAGCGGGCGCCCGGCAGGGCGGCCCGCGGATCTCGTCGATCTGGCTGCGGCGCGGGCGCTGGAGGGGGCGTGAGGGGACCGCCCTCGACGAGGCCAGCGTCCGCGCCGCGGCGGCGTTGAGGACGGCGAGGCCGCATCGGAGCGGTTCGCTCGGATGATCGGAAGCGCAGGGCGGCGATCCGCGCGTGACCGAGGACCCGCGCGTCGATCCTGCCGCGTGCGCCGTTGGTGCTGCCGCTCTCGCCGATCGGACCGGCATCTTGGCGACGATCGACGCGGAGGCCATCGGCGTCGCGCGAGCAGCGACGCTCGGCGCGGGCCGGGTCCGCAAAGGCGAGCACGGTCGACCCGGCCGTGGGTATCGTCTTCCGGACCGGAAGATCGGGGCGATCGCATCGACGCGGGGAACCGATCGGGTGAGATCCACGCTCGGAGCCCGGACGCCGCAGAGCAGGCGGCAACGCGCGGACACTGGCCGCGATGACGGTCACCGAGGCGCTGGTCGAGCCGCCGCCGCTGATCCACGGCTGGTTCCCGCCAGACGGGAGGAGGGTGAGCCGATGCTTGCGCTCGGCAACTCACCGCGCTCGGTTTCCGCCTCGCCGTCTACATGCTGGGCGTCGCTCCTCGTCGGTATGTGCCTCCGCGCGTAGCGTGCGCATCACGGGCGGCGACGTCGCTCGGGGACCCCACACCGCGCTTGTGGGGACGCCTCACGCTGGAAGCCCGCATCGTGGTTCGACCCGTTCGGCAGCGGAGTGCTCCCGGCGCTCATCGCCGTCCTGTGGATGGTCCAGACGCTCCCGATCCCCGCCGCCTACGGGAAGCCTGCCCCGATCGATCCATCGCGGTTCCGGCGTCACGTCCGCGACGTCATCATCGTCTCGACGGCCGGACCGCATCGCGACGCTCGCGCTCGGCATCGCTGCCGGGCTCGTCGCGGGTCACTGGACCCTCCGGCCGAGACGTACGGATCATGCTGACGCTCTGTTACACGAGCATGTCCCTCACGGTCTTCCACCTGCTTGCCGATCCCGGGCTCGACGGAGCGCGGATGCTCGCGCTGGCGCTGCCAGCCGACGCCGCCGCAGGTCTATCGCAACTCTCGACCGGTACCTCGCCGCTCGTCGTGCTCGCGATCCTGTTCCTGTCTTCAGCTCGCTCGCCATCGGACTGCTGACGACCCTGACCGGCGCCCTCTGTGATTCGGCGACCGGGCTGAACTGTCAGCTGGCGTTGCACTTTCTGACGCGCGCGCATCCCAGCGCTCGGCCCTGGGACCGCTCTGACCGGCGCTATCATCGCCTCCATCGTGAGCGCAGTCGCCGAACGAACGCGCGTCTCTGACCGGGTTCCGCCCGACCGGACCGCTGCACGTCGGACACTGGGCGGGCAACGTCGGCAACGCCGTCCGCCTGCAGGACGAGGGGTACGAATGCTTCTACTTCGTGGCCGACTGGCACATGCTGACGACGCACTACGACCGGGTCGACGAGCTTCCCGCCGTTCGTCGAAGGCCTCGTGCTCGGATCTGCTCGCCGCCGGGATCGATCCCGAGCGGTCCGTCGTGTACCGGCAGTCCCGACTTGCCGGAGGTGGCGGAGCTCGCGCTGCTGCTCGGCATGATCACGCCGCTCGGATGGCTGGAGCGGGTGCCGACGTACAAGGAGCGTCTGCGCGACATGGCCGAGCGCGACGTGGCGAACTTCGGCCTGCTCGGGTATCCGCTCCTGCAGACGGTCGACATCGCGATCGTCCACGGACAGGTCGTTCCGGTCGGGGAGGACCAGGTCTCGCATCTCGAGATCTCGCGCGAGATCGTCCGGCCGCTTCAACCGGCTGTACGGCGACGTGCTCGTGGAGCCGCAGCCGCTGCTGTCCGAGACGCCGCTGATCCCCGGGTCCGACGGACGCAAGATGTCGAAGTCCCTCGACAACACGATCGAGCTGAGCGACGATCCCGACACGATCCGGGCGCAGGTCCGCTCGTTCGTGACCGACCCGAAGAAGATCCGGCGGGGCGACCCGGGCCGTCCGGAGATCTGTCCGATCTCGCGCTTGCACGGCACCGTTCTCGCCCGACGATCGTCGCACGGGTCGAGGCGACGCCGCGACGGGCGAGCTCGGATGCGTGGACTGCAAGTCCCTGCTCGCATCACCCGATCGAGCGGTTCCAAGGTTCCGCGAGCGGCGGGCGGACTCGACGCGCACGCCGGGTCTCGCGCAGGATGTCCTCGCAGCGGGCGTCGAGCGGGTGCGGCCGGTCGCGGCCGAGACGATGCGAGGCGGTCCGGAACAGCGATGCGGTTCGAAGGATGCATCCCGTGAGCGAGCTCCGAGACGCGCGCCCCGACGACGGCGGCTTCGCGGTCGAGGTGCCGGGCTTCACCGGGCCGTTCCGCCTGCTCGCCGACCTCGATGCTCGAGCAGAAGGTCGACGTCTGCGACGTGCCGATCGCGACGGTGACTGGATCGATTCCTCGGCGTACGCCAAGGAGGCCGAGCGATGGAACCCTGGAGGAAGCCACCTGGTTCCTCGCGCATCTGCGCGATCCTCCTGGAGCTCAAGCTCGCACGGCTGACCCCGAGGCACGTGGAGCCGGACGAGGAGGACATCGCTCGGCGGCATCCCCGACCTCGCTGTACGCGCGGTCCTCGAGCTTGCGCGCGTTCCGGAAGGTCGCGGTCGAACTCGCCCGGCGGCTGGAGGACGAGGCGGGGTTACTCGCGCCCGCGACGTGGGACCGGGGCCGGAGTTCTCGCGGCTCTACCCCGACCCACTGGCGGCGGTCTCGGCGGCGAGACCTCGCCTCGCTCGCCGCCCAGGCTCCTCCGGCCACCGCCGCGGTCGACCTGTCGCACGTGACGCCGATCCGCTACACCGGTCTCGGAAGCGATGACGGCCGTCCAGGAGCGCTTCGCATCCTTCGAGCGGTCGGCAGGCGTCGTTCCGCGACTTGGTCGCCGACTGCGAAGACCGCATCCATGTGGTGGTGCGCTTCCTGGCGATCCTCGAGCTGTACCGTGAAGGCAAGGTCGAGCTTCAGCAAGCGCCGACCTTCGGTGAGATCGAGGTCGAGTGGACGGGGTGACGCTACGGTGACGGATGACGTGAAGACGCAGGACACGCGGGCGCTCGGAAGCCTTGCTCTTCGTCTCCGACGAGCCGCTCACGTCTTCCGTGATCGCGCAGGCGCTCGACCTGGACCGGCCGACGGCGGACCGGCCTGTGCGATCGTCTGGCGAGCGACCTCGAACAACGCGGGTCGGGTCTGGTGCTGCGGAACGTCGCGGGCGGCTGGCGGCTGTTCACCCACCCCGACAGCCAGGCGTCCGTCGAGCGGTTCATCCTGTCCTCGCGCCAGGCACGCCTCACCAAGGCATCCTTGAGACCCTCGCGATCGTGGCGTACAAGCAACCCGTCACCCGTCACCAGGTCAGCTCGATCCGGGGCGTCAACTCCGACGGCGTCCTGCGGGCGTTGACCGACCGCGGCTTGATCGAAGAGGCCGGGCGAGATGAAGGCCCGGGCTCGGCCGCTGCTGTACGGAACCACGCCGCAGTTCCTCGAACGGCTGGGGCTCCCGTCCCTCGCCGCCCTGCCGTCGCTGGCCCCGCTGCTGAGCGCGCGGCGCCGGATGACCTCGACGACGCGGCCGAGCCTCGCTCTGCGCGACGAAGAGGACGAGCGACGAGGACGGGAACGTGGAGCGCTCCGGCCCGAGCCCGGCGACGACTGATGGCCGAGGAGCGTCTCCAGCGTGCGCTCGCGCGCGCCGGATACGGTTCGCGCCGAACGAGCGAGGAGCTGATCGCCCAGGGCAAGGTCCGGGTGAACGGGCGGATCGCGACGCTCGGAGACAAGATCGACGTGACCCGCGACGAGGTCACCCTCGGCGGCGACCCGGGTCAACCTGGACCCGGAAGCGCGATACCTCGTCCTCAACAAGCCTCCCGGCGTCCTCACCACGATGCGCGACCAGCGCGGCCGTGCCGATATCCGATCGTTCCTTCCGGCGGAGGGGCCTCGCGTCTTCCCCGTGGGACGCCTCGACCGGGATTCCGAGGGCTTGCTGTTGCTCACCAACGACGGAGAGCTGGCGAGCGCCTCTCGCACCCGCGCTACGGGGTCGAGAAGGAGTACCCTGGCCGAGGTCGCCGCGACGCCCACCCCGAAGCACCTCGGCCAGCGTCCGGGCGCGGCGTGATGCTCGAAGACGGACCGGCCCGCGCGAAGTCCGTCCGGCTCGTCGACGCGCGTCCGGGCCGCGGCCAGGTCGCCGTCGGTGATGACCGAGGGCCGGAAGCGGAGGTGCGGCGGCTGTTGGCTGCGGTCGGCCTCCCGGTCACCCGGCTGGTCCGGGTCCGCATCGGCCCGATCCACCTCGGTCGACTGAAGCCGGGCGAGCGCCGCGAGCTCACAGCCGACGAGCTGCTCGCGCTCCAGCGAGCCGCCGCCGGAGCGGAACGCCGCGCGAGGCGCACCAGCGGTGACGGTGGTCGGTCGCCGAGCTCCGGCATGTAGCCTGATGCCCTCGGGCGCAGGATGCCCGGGTCGTCCACCTCCGAGGAAGCCGATCGCGCGTGCGGGTGCGTGCAGCCCGAGGGGCCATCGTCGTCGGGACCGATCAGCGAAGAGGTCGTCCTGGGATCGACGCAGCGCTCTGCTCGAGGAGACGATCGAACGGAACGAGGTTGCCACCGACGACCTCGTGAGCATCCTGTTCACGGCGACCGAGGACATCCGCTCGGCGTTCCCTGCCGAAGCGGCGCGACGGATCGGACTGGGCGTCGTGCCCCTGCTCTGCGCACGCGAGATCTCCGTCGAGGGCGCGATGCCGTCGGTGGTTCGGGTCCTGATGCACTTCCACACCGAGCGCGGACTGCGGCGAGGTCGTCCACGTGTACCTCGACGGAGCGGAAGCGCTGCGCGATGACCTCGAAGCCTGACCCGCCGTCTCGCCGGCCGGTCGATCGGGCGGTCGATCATCGGCACCGGCCTGATCGGGACGTCGCATCGCGATGGCTGCGGCTCGCGCCGGGTGCACCGTTCGCGGGTGGGACGTCGATGCCGGCGTCGTCGCTCGGGCCGCCGCGCGGAGCACGCTCACGGCATGCGCCACGGCGGAGGAAGCCGTCGCCGATGCCGATCTCGTGATCGTCTGCACCCCGATCGGCGCCGTCGCGAGGTCGGTGCGCGAACGCGCTGCACGACGCGCCCGGCGCGATCGTCGCCGACGCCGGCCAGCATCAAGGAGCACGTCGTGAGACGAGGCCCGTGCGGTCGCAGACCCTCTGACCTGCCTCGCTACGTCCCGAGCCACCCGTTGGGCGGCAGTGAGCGTTCGGGGCCGGAGCACGCGTCGGCGTCGGTCGTGGACGGCATCGTGTGGGCGCTGACTCCCACCGACGCCGTCGAACCCGACGCTGTGCGATCGCGCTCGAGCGATGGATCGAGCGGATCGGCGCGCGGCCGGTGCGACTTTCGCCTGAGCGGCACGACCGGCTGGTCGCGTTCGCGAGCCATCTCCCGCAGGTCGCTTCGACGTCGCTGATGGGGCTGGCCGCGACGGAGGAGGCGGGCGAGCCGGAGATCCTCGCTGCTCGCCGCCGGAGGCTTCCGGGACCTGCACCCGGCTCGCGGCCTCGAACCCTGCCCTCTGGAGCGAGATCCTGCTCGCCAACCGGGGCCAGGTCGCCGTCGGCGATCGACCTCTACGTTGCGCGTCTGGTGGTCGATCCGCGGCGAGGTGCTCGAGGGCAGGGGCGCCGACGTCGAGCGGACCTTCGACGAGGCCAAACAGGCGCGGCTCGCGCCTCGCGACCAAGCCGACCGTCCGCGCCGGTGTCGCGGTCCTGCAGGTGGAGATCCCCGACGAGCCCGGGGCGCTCGCGCGCATCACGGCTGTCCTCGGCGACGGCCGGGTCAACATCGAGGACCTGCAGATCGTCCACTCGCCGGAGGGCGGTCGCGGGACCGTGCACCTCACCGTCGCGGCGCGGCGCCGCCGACGAGCCGCCGACGTGCTCGGTCGCCGGCGGCTACGACCCGATCCGGCTGGCCTAGGTTGGGATCGATGCGGATCCGCGCGATGCCCGGAGGTCGGCTGCAGGGGAGCGTCCGCGTCGCCCGGCGACAAGTCCATCGCCCACCGGTGGCTGATCCTCGCCGTCGACCGCCTCGCAGCCGCAGCCGGCTGACCGGTCTCCCGAGCGCGCCTCGACGTGCGATCGACCGCTTCCATGCCTCGCGGAATCTGACCGTCAAGGCTCGACCTGCCCTCGACCTGTGGGCTCGGAACGCTTCGTCCTGGGTGGAGGGTGGCGGTTCCACGTGGAACGACGCGCCGTCCGAGGGGCTCGTACGGAACGCTTGAGGTTGAGGGTGAAGGGCCGCGACGGGCTCGTTGAACGCCCGCGGCAGACTCGACTGCGGCAACTCGGGGACCTCGATGCGGTTGCTCGCCGGTCTGCTCGCGGCAGCCCCGTTCACGACGGAGCTCACCGGCGACCCCAGCCTCAGGAGCCGCCCGATGGAGCGGGTCGCCTCGCCGCTCCGATCGATGGGCGCGACCGTGCGGACGACCGACGGCCATGCGCCGATCTCCGTGACGGGCGGACGGCCTCGTCGGGATCGAACATCGCACGGAGGTTCCGTCCGCCCAGGTGAAGAGCGCGCTGCTGCTCGCCGGCGTATGGGCGTCGGGCGAGACGGTCGTCCTCGAACCGGCACCGACCCGCGACCACACGGAGCGAGCGCTTCGACGCGCTCGGCGCGCCTGTCTCGGCGCGACGGTCTCGCGGGTCGGGATGCTCCCGGTTCCAGCACGAAGGATTCGGCGCGGCCGTCCCGGGCGATCCATCCTCCGCGGCCTTCCTGATCGCCGCCGCGGCCCTGACGGGCTCCGAGGTGACGGTCGAGGGGTTGCGGCTTGAACCCGACCCGGCTGCACTTCCTGCGAGGTCCTCTCGAGGATGGGCGTGACGACCGAAACGTCGGTGCGTGGGCGAGGAGCTCGGCGAACCGGTCGGCTCGATCCACGTGCGTCCCGCGCGACGCTCTGCGCGCGACCACGGTCGAAGCTGACGAGCTTCCCTCGTGATCGACGAGGTGCCCGTGCTCGCGATGCTCGGGACGCATGCGCCCGCCGAGACGCGGTTCCTGGGAGCCTCCGAGCTCAGGGTCAAGAGAGTGACCGGCTGATGGCCCTCGTCGAAGGGATCCGCACGCTCGGAGGCCAGGCCGCCGCGGAAGCCGACGACCTCGTGATCGCCGGGCGGCGGCCTCCGCGGCGGCGTGGCCTCGTCCGGCGGGGATCACCGGCTCGCCATGGCGTTCGCGGTCGGTGCTGCTCGCGGCGCGATCGTCCGTCCGAGGTCGACGGGCATGGAGGCGGCCGCCGTGAGCTTCCCGGACTTCGTCGGGACCCTCCGCTCGCTCGGAGCGGCGATCGAGGTCGTCGGATGACGGCAGAGCGGGTCGTGGCGATCGACGGGCCGCGGGCAGCGGGAAGTCCGACGCTGGCCCGCAACCTCGCTCGCGCGGTGCGGCTTCCCTACGTGAACACCGGCTTGATGTATCGGGCGCTGACGGCCTCGGCGATCCGCAACGGCGTGTCCGAAGACGACGTGGAAGCGCTCGATCGACCTCACCCGCGCCTTGAGGTTCACGCTCGGCGGCTCTGATCCGCGCGTCCTGAAGGTCGAGGGACTTCGATGATCGAGCGCTGACGACGCCGGCGCGTCGAGCGAGCGGTGTCACGCGCGTGGCACGCCACCCGCGTGTCCGTGCGTGGATGCACGAGGTGCAGCGCAGCGCTCGAGCGGATGGTGCCGTGATGGAGGGTCGGGACATCGGCTCGGTCGTGTTCCCGGATGCGGCGGTCAAGCTCTACCTCGAGGCTGCTCCCGGTGAGCGCGGATCGAACGGCGGCGTCCGCGGAGCGCCCTCGCGCGAGTTCGGAGGAGATCGCGGCGGTGCTGGAGAACCGCGACGAGCTGGACGCGCGCACCAACCCGCTCACGCCACCGCCGGGGGCGACCGTCATCGACACGGGCGCCCTCGACGCCGACGCCACCCTTCGAACCGCGATCGCCGTCGATCCGCGAGCAGGCACCGGAGCTCCTGCCGTGAGCCTCCCGAAGATCGCGGTCGTCGGGCGGTCAGAACGTCGGCAAGTCGACGCTGGTGAACCGTCTGTTCGGTCACCGAGCAGCGATCGCGCGCACGGCATGCCCGGGGTGACGCGCGACCGATCCAGCTCGAACACGACCTGGCGCGGCCGTTCGTTCGGGCTGGTCGATACCGCCGGCTACCTGCACGGCGCGCGGGGATCGAGGCGCTCGCCGGCGAACAGGCCCAGCGCGCGATCGACGAGGCCGACGCTGATCCTGCTCGTCGTCGACGCGCGGACGGGGATCACCGAGGAAGACGCCCAGCTCGCGCGTCGCTCTGCGGAAGGCCTCCGTGCCCCTGCTCGCTGATCGCCAACAAGGCCGACGAAGCTCGCCGACCTGGCGGAGATCGCACGATCTCGACCGCTTGGGGCTCGGTGAGCCGATGGGCGTTTCCGCGCTCCACGGGAACGGCACGGGCGACCTGCTCGACCGGGTCGTCGAGCTCCTGCCCGAAGGCGCCGAGCCCGCAGAGGACCTCGAGGAGCCACGGTTCGCGATCGTCGGCCGCCCGAACGTCGGGAAGTCGAGCCTCTTCAACCGTCTCGCTGGGCGAGGAGCGAAGCGTCGTGTCCGAGACCGCCGGAACCACGCGTGACAGCGTCGACTCGATGGTGACGTGGCCGGACCTCGGTCAGGTCCGGTTCGTGCGACACCGCCGGCATGCGCGCGGACAGAGCGTGCGCGGCGTCGAGTACTACAGCTTCCTCCGCGCATCCGAGGCGATCGATCGCGCCCACGTCGCCGTCCTGGCGATCGATGCGAGCGCCGGAGTTCACGGCCGAGGACAAGAGGATCGCCCGCCGCGTGATGGAGGCCGGTCGTGCGTTCCTGGTCGCCGCCAACAAGTGGGATCTCGTCGAGGAGAAGGACCGGACGTTCAAGCACCTCGGGCCGAGATCGTGCTGTTCGCGAACGCATCGGCGATCCGAACCTCGGCCACCCGTGGCCAGGGGATCCACCGTCTGCCCGCCGCTGCTCATCGACCTCCATCGGAGGTGGAGCGCCTCGGACGCCGACCGGCACGGTCAATCAGATCATCCAGCAAGCGCAGCGAGAGCGCCCGACGCCCCGTGCGTCGGGGAACCTCCATTACGCGGCGCAGGTCGCGACCGGGTCCGCCCACCTTCGTGATCTTCGGGGGCGCACGAGCCCGAGCGCCACGTACCAGCGGTACCTGGAGAACCGGCTCCGCCGGGAGCTCGCCCTCGTCGGCGGTCCCGATCCGCCTCCGATTCAGGGCGCGGAAGGCCGGCGGCGACCGCGGGCGGTAGGATGCGTTCCACGGGCCGTGGCGCAGCTTGGTTAGCGCGTCTGACTGGGGGTCAGAAGGTCGCCGGTTCGAATCCGGCCGGCCCGACCGATGAATCCGACCGCGAGCAGGTCGCCGTCGTCGTCGCGTGTCCTCACGGTCCCGAACGGCATCTCTGCCGCCCGGATCGCTCTGATCCCGGTCTTCGTCGCCCTCATCATCGATCACGACACGACGACCGCCGGCCTGGTCCTGTTCGCGATCGTCGTCGCCACGGACTGGGTCGACGGCACGATCGCCCGCCGGACCGGCCAGGTGTCCGACGTCGGCAAGATCCTCGACCCGGTGGCCGACCGGCTCGCGATCGCCGCCGGGTCTGATCGCTCTGGTGCTGCGTGGATCTTCCCGCTGTGGGCGGCGGCAGCGATCCTCGCCCGCGACCTGACCGTCCTCCGTGGTCGGCGCCGATCGCCCTCGTCCGACGCGATGTGCGGGTCGAGGTCCGTTGGATCGGCAAGCTGGCCACCTTCTCGCTGATGGCCGCGATCCCGATGGTGTCGTGGGGAACCTCGGGCTGCCGCTCGCCGCCGCGGCGACCGTCTGCGGCTGGGCGGCCTACGCGGTCGGGATCGTCGAGTACTACGTCGCCGCCTCGGGCCTACCTCGGCGACATCCGACACGCGAGCTATCGTGGTTCCGGGCCGGCAGGACGTCGATCCGGCGTGATGAGAGGGGAGACGCGGTGGAGTTCCCGGATGATCTTCGCTACACGAAGCGAGCATGAGTGGGCCCGCCTCGAGGGCGGGCGCGTCCGCGTCGGGATCACCGACTTCGCGCAGGACGCCCTCGGTGACGTCGTCTACGCGGATCTCCCCGAGGTCGGGGCTGCGGTCGAGGCGGCGACACCCGTTCGGCGAAGTCGAGTCGACGAAGTCCGTGTCGGACGTCTACAGCCCGGTCACGCGGCACGCATCGCGGAGCGCAACCCGCCGATCGAGGACCGGCCCGAGCTGGTCAACGAACAGCCGTACAGACGATGGCTGGCTCGATCGTGGTCACGCTGGCAGACGGAGCGTCCCTGGACGGCCTGATGGACGCCGAGGCGTACCGTTCGTTCGTCGAGCAGACCGGAAGCTGAACCCTCGACCCATTCGAGCCGCGGTGGAGGGTGAGGCGTACGCAAGGTCGAGCGTCGCGCAACACGTCCGTTGACCCTCCGCACCGCGTACGATAGCTTCCAGTCCGCGTAGAGGTCGAGGGTTGCCCACAACGACCACCGTCAGCTCGAACGATGACCGAGGGAAAGGTTCACGGTGTTCTGTACCAACTGTGGACATCCGAACCGCGACGATGCCGCGATTCTGCGCCGAGTGCGGACATCCGCTGCAGGACGAGGTGACCGTCACCCTTCCGGCTGATCGAGGCGCGACGATGAAGCTCACGCGACGATTTCCCGTTCCCTCACGACGAGCTCGAGCCGGGTCAGGCGCTCGTCCTCGTGAAGAGAGGGCCGAACGCCGGTTCCACCTTCTTCTGCTCGCCGACGAGACGACGACGGTCGGTCGCGGTCCTGACAGCGGTGTCTTCCTCGACGACGTCACGGTCTCGCGCAAGCACGCGGTGTTCGAGCGACGACGGGGCCGGCGTGGTTCGTTCGCGATGTCGGAAGCCTCAACGGGACCTACGTCAACGGCGAGCAGGTCGACGAGACCAAGCTCGCGCACGGGTGACGAGGTTCAGATCGGACGGTTCAAGTTGATCGTTCTTCTCGGCGGGGAGTGAGTGAAGATGGCTGGCACCCGCAACTACCAATCGATCGGCGAGGTTCTCGTGGTCGCGGTCAAGACCGAGTTCCCCGACATCACGATCTCGAAGATCCGGTTCCTCGAATCCGAAGGATTGATCACGCCCGAGCGCACACCGTCGGGATACCGGAAGTTCTACGTGGACGATGTCGACCGGCTGAAGTCGATCCTGCGGATGCAGCGCGACGAGTACCTGCCCCTCAAGGTGATCAGGAACGGCTCGTCGCAGTCCGACGCCGTCGACGAGGGAGCCGGCGTCGAACTCGGAGGGTGCTTCGGCGGACGGGAGAAGGGCGCTTCGGTCTCCGAAGAGCTCGCCGAGGCTCCGACGGGCCTGCAGATGTCGCTCGAAGAGATGTCCGCGGCGACGGGCGTCGACCGCGAGCGGATCAAGGAGCTCGAGTCGTTCGGCATCGTCTGCACGCACGGGCCCGGAGGGCGGCGCGGTATTACGACGGTGACGACTACATCGTCTCTGTCCATCGTGAAGGACTTCCTGCGCCACGGGATCGAGCCACGTCACCTGACGATGTACAAGCACTTCGCCGACCGGGAGTCGTCGTTCTTCGAGGCGCTCGTCGCTCCGACGCTCCGCCAGACGCAACCCGGACGCCCGGCGGGCGGCGACCACAGACGCTCACCGATCTCAGCGTGACGTCCCGGAAGTTCAAGCAGGCTCTGCTGCGCAACGCACTGCGTGAGCACCTCACGTCCGCGTGAGTCCGCACCCTCCGACGCATGGGCCGTGACGGCGATGCTCGTCGTCGCGGTCGTCTCGGCCGAAGCGGGACTCACGTCGCTTCGCTTCGCCGCACGGCGATGCGCCGCCACCGACCCCGGTCCCTCCGCACGGCAGCCTGTCGCCGTTCCCGACATCGCTGACGACACCGACGGACGCCACCGTCGCCCCCACGCTCACCGCGCGGTCCGCCCTCCTGGCCGACCTGACGTCCGGCGACGTCGCTGGACGAGAAGGCCGCCGACCAGCCGGTCCCGATCGCCAGCCTCACGAAGATCGTGACGGCGCTGATCGCCTTGAGCGCACCCGGCTCACGGACAAGGTCACCGTCGACCCGGACGCCGTCTTCGGGCGACGCGACTACGGGGCGAGCTCGACCCTCGGACTGCGGGCGGGCGAGCGCATCACCGTGGAGGACCTCCTGTACGCGATGATGCTCGGCTCCGCGAACGACGCCGCGTTGGCACTCGCGATCCATATCGCCGGGAGCGAGCGAGGCGTTCGTCCGGGTCATGAACGCGCGGGCGCATCGGCTCGGCATGCGTCGCACCGTGTTCTTCTCGTCCGACCGGGCTGGATGATCGTGGCCGCCCACCGCCCGCGATCTCCTCCGCCTCGTCCGGGCGGTGGAAGCGATCGATGGTTTCGATCGCATCACCGCCACCCGGTTCCGGACGATCCCGGCCCCGCAGGCCCGGATCGCCGCATCCAGAACCGCAACGCGCTCCTCTGGCTGTATCCGGGGACGTTCGGCGACCAAGACGGGTTCGACGCTCCTCGCGGGGTCCTGTCTCATCGCATCCGCTGCCCGCGGCGACCGGCGACTGGTGGCGATCGTCCTGGGCGCGCTGCACGATCCGTTCTCGGACGCGCCGCGTTGCTCGCGTACGGGTTCGATGGGTTCACGAAGCGGACCCGTCACTCGGAAGGGGGCCGATGAGCGGCACGTTGGCGATCCGGGAGGAACGGTGCCGGTCGTTGCGGGAGCCGAGCTGTCCGCGCTCATCCCGACAACGTCGATCGATCACCTCCGTGAGCAGATCAGCGCCGACCCACATGCGGCTTTCCCGCCGACCCCGGGCTCTCGCGTGGGAGCGCTCATCGTCGTCGATCCCCGGGCACACGATCGGCTCGGTTCCGCTCGATCGTCAGCACGGTGCCCCCGCCGCCTGCGTCGTCGGGTCCGTGGTGGGCGCGCGCCGGGCATCTCCTCGGACGATCGATCGTCGGCGCGGTCCGCGCGCTCTCCGGCTGACCCGCCGAGCTCCACCGGCCTCGACAGGTGCCCTGGTAGCCTGCTCGGCGACATGACGGAGGTCGCGAGCGTCCTGTACGGACGCGAGGACGTCCGGCGCCGGGTAGAGGAACTCGGCCGCACGATCACCGGGGACTACGTGGGGCGAGAGCCCGTGCTCGTAACGGTCCTCACGGGCGGCGCCGTGTTCCTCGCGGACCTGATCCGTGCCGTCGACCTTCCCGTCGAGACACACTTCATGGCGATCAGCCGCTACGGAGATGCGGAGGAGTCGTTCGGGCGCGTCCAGATCCTCCTCGACGTCGAGGTCGATCTCTGCCGGCCGCGACGTGATCCTCGTCGAGGACATCGTCGACACCGGGCTCACCTCGCGCTACATGCTCTCGGTGCTCGGCGCCCGGGGCCCGGCGAGCTTGAGATCTGCACGCTCCTCGATCGCTCGGTCCGACGGATCGTGCCACTCCTCCCGCGGTACGTCGGGCTTCGACTGCCCGGACACGTTCGTCGTGGGCTACGGCCTCGATTACCGAGAGCGCTATCGCAACCTGCCGGACATCTTGCGGGTGGACGATCTCGCGGCCCTGCGCGCCGATCCGGACGTCCTCGCGCCCCTGCTGACGGACGCCGCGGCCTGAGGCCCGCCGCGGACGCCGGTGAGTTGCCCGTTCTGAGGGCCGTCGCTACGCTGGCTGCAGCCACCATGATCGGGCCGCCATGATCGAGATGGAGCTGACCGGCGTGCGCGTCGAGCTGCCCACCAACCAGCCCATCGTCCTGCTGAGGGAACGCGGGGGAGAGCGGTACCTGCCCATCTGGATCGGAGCTGCGGAAGCGGCGGCGCATCGCGCTCTCCCTCCAAGGGTGGTCACCCCGAGGCCGATGACCCACGATCTCCTCAAGAACATCCTCGAGGACCTCACCGTCGAGGTGCAGCGGATCGTGGTGACGGAGCTTCGCGACAGCACGTTCTACGCGACCATCGCGCTGCAGCGTGGGACCGATGGGTTCGAGGTGTCCTCGCGACCGTCCGATGCGATCGCGTTGGCGGTTCGGATGGCGGTCCCGATCTTCGCGGAGGAAGGCGTCCTCGACGAAGCATCCATCCTGATCCCGGGAGACGAAGACGAGGAGGTCGAGAAGTTCCGCGAGTTCCTGGACAACGTCAGCCCCGAGGACTTCGCTTCGTGAGCTCCGAACGGCGGAGCCGACACGGTCGGTTCTGATGGATCAGCCGTAGAAGAAGACGGTCACCCACAGAGCGCCGTCGACCCGCACCGCGCCGATCGCGACGTGATGGAACGTGCTGTGCAGGATGTTCGCGCGGTGGGGGCAGAGGCCATGAACGCGGCCTCCATGTCCCGAACGGTTCCTCCGGTCACGCCGACGTTCTCGCCCCAGTAGTGCCACTTCGTGCCGTTGAGGTAGTGGCGGGCGGGATCGGACGTGTGGAACAGGGTGTTCGAGCTGGCCATCGCCAACGAGTGCTTCTTCGCGAGCTGCGACATGTCCCGGTTGATCCATACACGGTGCAACGCGTGGTTGTACCGGCTCGTGTTGGTGGCCGTCAGCATCGCGTTGGCGGGGTGGAGGGTTGCCGTGGTGGCCCCGTGGGCACCGGACGGTAGTGCGCCGAGGAGCAGACCCCCGAGGGCCGCCACCAGCGCCATCCGAACGATCCTGGTCCTCATCTCACCGCCTCCCTCCACACCGGGTCAGGCCTCCTAGTCAGACCTGACCACTAGGTTCATCGGCCGGCCTCTCCGCGGACTTGAGAGCCGTTCTGGGTGGGACGCGGGATCGGATCTTCCATGCTTGCGCAGCAGCGCCGGCGCCCAAGACGCTGCCGTATCTCCCGGCCCCTGACAGTTCGTGCCGCCGGCGAGCATCCCGGCGTACGCGGAGAACGCGTTCGTCGTGGTGTTGCCGAAGAAGTCGTGCAGATGTGAGGCTCCGGGTTGCTTCGGGTACGATGGGATCGTCCGGTGGCTCGATGGCTGGGCAGGCGATCCGTGAAGAAGTTCTGTCCCGCAGCGCGCGCGGACGGCAGGACTTCGACGATGAGCAGCGCTCCCAGGATGATGACCAGCCAGGATCTGCGCTTGGTCTCCCTCTCGGTTCGCGACCCGGCCAGACCGGCGGGCCTCCCTATCCCCCCTTGTTGTCGGCGCATCCTGCGGTACTCCTTGAATCTGAACGGCGCGATCACAGTCAGGTCTTCACGGGAACTGAGAGCCGTCGGAATCGCGACGGCGTCGGCACGTCGCGAACCGCGATCCGATCTGGGGGAAGCCCGAACACCGCGCGGACGCTATAGGACCCGTCGTTGGATCGGAAACAGGTCGAGCCCTGTCGACGTCTCGAACCCTTCACATGCCTTGCACGGGATGCCCCCATCGGCGCAACCCGGCGCCGGTCGTCGACCGCGCATATCTGCAGGCCGGCAACGATCCTCGCCGCACGCTCCGATAACGGGGGCCGCAGGACGTCGAAATCGCGTGAAGATCGCGGCAGCGATGATGGTCGGGCATCACGCGAACAAGGACGCGCTCCACCTCCGACTCCGGCGGATCGATGGGCAGGTCCGGGGATCCAGCGGATGGTGCCAGGATGAGGGCGTGATGCATCGAGGGCCACACATAGATCACCGCGATCACCGGTGCTTTGAACAAGGTCGCCGTTTCACCGGTCACGGAGGGTCGCCCGGCCGTGGCCCTGGACGACGGCGCCAGCAGCGACCATGACCAACCCGGACATGGCTTGACGGAGCAGGAGAAGGCCCGTACGCTGCCGAATCACAACGTCGTGATTCTCGTCTGTGGTTCGGAGCGCGCCAGATGAGCGAGCAAGGGTATCGGGTTCCCGAGGTCTGCCGGATCGTCGGCATCACGTACCGGCAACTGGATTATTGGGCGCGAACCGAGCTCGTGACGCCCTCGATCCGCGACGCCTCGGGCAGTGGTTCGCAGCGGCTCTACTCCTTCCAGGATCTCGTCACCCTGCGGGTGATCAAGAACCTCCTGGACACCGGGGTCTCGCTCCAGCGGGTCCGGACGGCCGTCGAGCATCTCAGCGAGATGGAACGGCCGGTCACGGCCGTGACCCTGATCTCGGACGGCAGGGGCGTCTACGAGGCGGATTCACCCGAGGCGGTCGTTGACCTCCTCCGGCAGGGTCAGGGGTATTCGCGATCGCGTTGGATCGGGTATGGGAGGACGTCGAGAACGCCCTGACGAAGGCGAAGCGTGGCTCCGGGAAGCGACGGGCCGCAGCAGGAGGGCCGTGAGCGCCGAGCCGCTCGCACCATCCCTGCTGAAGAGCGACACCGTCCGCTTCGCGCACGCATCCGAGCGGCAGTTCGCGCGTCTGCTCGACTTCTATCAGATCGGATGGGAGTACGAGCCCACGTCATTCGACATCGGCTGGGACCGTGACGGCAACGTCGTGCAACGGTTCACGCCGGATTTCTACCTCGTGGAGTTCGACCTCTACATCGAGATCACCACGCTGAACCAGAAGCTCGTGACGAAGAAGAACCGGAAGGTGCGTCGCCTCCGTGAGCGCTACCCGGAGGTCCGATGCAAGGTCTTCTACCAGCGCGACTACCTGTCGTTGGTGACCAAGTACGGACTCGAGGATGCCTCGGGCTGAGGGACGGTGACCGGCGTCCTCACCCGTACACTCGTTCCCGTGAGGTTCGCACCCCACACCGACGACGACGTTCGCGAGATGCTCGCGGCGGTCGGCGTTCCTTCGATCGACGACCTCTTCTCGCAGATCCCCGAAGGTCTCCGCCTGGAACGGCCGCTGGATCTTCCCCGCGGGGTATCGGAGCAGGAGATCCTGGCCGACCTGGCTGCCCTCGCCCGTCGTGATCGGGCCGGGGATGACCTGGTGTGTTTCGCCGGCGGCGGCGCCTACGACCACTTCGTCCCGAGCGTGGTGTGGGCGCTCGCAGGACGCTCTGAGCTCTACACCTCCTACACGCCGTACCAGCCGGAGCTCTCCCAAGGCGTCCTGCAGGCCCTCTTCGAGTTCCAGTCGATGGTGTGCGAACTCACGGCGCTCGACGTCTCGAACGCGTCGCTGTACGACGGCGCGACGGCTCTCGTCGAGGCCGTCAATATGGCCCGCGCCGGCGGCGCGATCGCGTGTCCTGGTCTCCGGCGGCGTCGACCCTCGCTACGTCGAGACGCTCCGCACGTACGGCCGAGGGTCGGGGTACGTGCCGGAGATGCTCGAGGCTCCCGGTGGCCGGAGCGCACCGGCGAGCGACATCGACCCCGATGTCGCGGCGGTCGCGATCCAGCACCCGAACGTCTTCGGGCTCTTGGAAGACGTGTCGGCCTTCGGCGCACCGGCCCGCGCCGCCGGAGCCATGCTCATCCAGGTCTTCGACCCGACCTCCCTGGGGATCCTCGCGCCGCCGGGCGATCTCGGAGCCGATATCGCTGTCGCGGAGGGACAACCGTTCGGGAACCGCCTCAACTACGGGGGCCCGTACCTCGGGATGCTCGCCGCCAAGATGGAGCACGTTCGCAAGATGCCGGGGCGCATCGTGGGGGAGACGGTCGACGTCGACGGCCGAACCGGATACGTGCTCACGTTGCAAGCGCGCGAGCAGCACATCCGCCGGGAGAAGGCGACCTCGAACATCTGCACGAACCAAACCCTGATGGCGCTCGCAGCGACCGTCCACATGGCGTGGCTCGGGCCCAGCGAGGCCTGGCGGAGCTCGGCCGTCAGTGCGCCGCCAAGGCCTCGTACGCGTTCCAGGCGCTGACCGGCCTGGTGGGGGTCGAAGCGGCCTTCCCCGGCGAACCCTTCTTCAAGGAGTTCGCCGTCCGTATGCCGAAGCCGGCCACCGAGGTCCGCGACGCCCTGATCGATCGCGGGTTCCTCGCCGGCGTCCCAGCCCCTGGGTGGACGAGGGGACGCTGATCGTGGCCGTCACCGAGCGCCGGACGAAGGAAGAGATCGACGCGCTCGCCGCAGCGATGGGGGAGGTCCTCGCTTCGTGAGCCTTGGTGCGCCCGTCCGACGCCAGGGGCCGCCCGGGGAGGGGACCGTTCGGCGATCTGGCGCGGCCGGGGCGAGCGGCGTGGAGCTTCCCCGACCTGGACGTCGAGCCGTCCGAGATCCCGGAGAAGCATCGCCGCCGGCGGCCTCCCGGCCTTCCGGAGGTCGCGGAACGTGATCTGGTCCGGCACTACACGCGCCTGTCGCAGATGAACTACGGCGTCGACACCGGGATCTATCCCCTCGGCTCCTGTTCGATGAAGTACAACCCCAAGCTTGCCGAGGTGGCTGCCGCGGCGCCCGGCTTCTGCGGGCTGCACCCGCTGCAGCCGGATCGGACGGCGCAGGGAGCGCTGGAGATGCTCTGGCGGCTGGAGGGCGCCCTGTGTGAGATCACGGGGATGGCGCGCGCGACCCTGCAACCTCCCGCGGGCGCCTCCGGTGAGCTCACGGGGCTGCTCATCATGCGTGCTCATCACACGGAGCTCGGCGACCCGCGCGGCACGGTCCTGATCCCCGACTCGGCGCATGGCACCAACCCGGCGAGCACCCGGCTCGGCGGCTACCGGGCGGTCCCCGTCCCGTCCACCTCCCGGGGCCTCGTCGACGTCGACAAGCTCGCCGGGCTGGTGAACGAAGACGTCGCGGGACTGATGCTCACGAACCCGAACACGCTCGGTCTGTTCGAGGAGGACATCGCGCGGATCACGGCGATCGTGCACGACGTCGGCGGCCTCGTCTATTACGACGGCGCCAACCTGAACGCGATCATGGGCCGGAGCCGGCCGGGGACATGGGTTTCGACATCGTCCACATCAACACCCACAAGACGTTCGCGACGCCCCACGGCGGGGAGGACCGGGGCCGGACCGGTGGGCGTCGTCGAGCCGCTCGTGCCGTATCTGCCGGTGCCGCGCATCGAGCGCGACCCGGACGGCACGTTCCGGATGTCGGAAGACGCACCCCGCTCGATCGGGCGGGTGCACGGCTTCCACGGCAACTTCGGGGTGCTCGTCCGCGCCTACGCGTACGTGTTCTTCCACGGCTCGGACGGGCTGCAAGAGGTGAGCGAGCTGGCGGTGCTGAACGCGAACTACCTCGCGTCGGCGCATCGTGGAAGACTTCCCGCTCGCGTACCCCGATTCCCGCCCGATGCACGAGTTCGTCGCCACCGCGGCGCGCCTCGAACGCGACGCCGGCGTGCGCGCGATGGATGTTGCGAAGCGGGCTGATCGATCTCGGCTACCACCCTTCGACGGTGTACTTCCCGCTCGTCGTCGAGGAAGCGATGATGGTGGAGCCGACCGAGACGGAGTCGAAGGAGACGCTCGACGGCTTCGCGGCGGCGATGCGGCAGGCGGCCGCCGAAGCGCGGTCCGAGCCGGATCTGCTCCACGAGGCGCCCGTGACGACGCCCGTCCGGCGGCTGGACGAGGCGCGGGCGGCGCGTCACCTCCGGCTCACCTGGCGGGACGACCGGTCCGGGAACGACGTGAGGCCGGGCGGCTCCGCCGCCCGGCCCCTCAGCGTCACCCATCCTCCGAGGCTTACGCCTCCCGACGCTTCCGTCCGAGCACGATCCCCAGCAGGCCGAGCGCGAGGAGCACGCCCGCGATCAGACCGAGCCGCGCCGCATCTGAGCCCGTGAAGGCCGTGGGCGGCGGTGCCGGTGGCGGGTTCTCGGCCTTGACGATCGTCACGAACGCGTCGTCGTTGTCGGAGACCTTCGTGCCGAGGACGTCCGTCCCGTGGCGGTCCCGACGTTCGTGACCTCCGGATCACCGGCGGGCAGGACGAAGTCCTTCGTGAGGGTCACCGTCTCGCCCGGCTCCAGCTTGGCGATGTCGCCGATGTGACCGATCGCGTCGTCGTTGACGCTCACGTTGAACAGCGTGGTGTCGCCCGTGTTCGTGACGACGTACGTGTAGGTCACGGTGTCGCCAGGATTCCCGCTCACCGGGTTGACCGTCTTGACGATCGAGATCCCCGGGCAGATCACCGTCAGCGACGCGCTCGCCTGGTCGTTGGCCGTGAACTCGGGCGTGTTCGGCTCGTTGAGCGCGTCCACCGTCACCGTGTTGTTCACGGCGCCGCAACTGGTCGTCGAGTCGGTGGGCGACGTGATGTGGACGGTGTGCGACGAGCCGCTCTCGAGGCTGCCGAAGTCGCAGGTCAAGACGCCGTCGGTGATCGAGCACTGTGACTCCGACCCGGGCGCCAGCCCGTCGATCAGGTCGATCGACCAGTCGAGGCCGCCGTTCGTCGGCAACGTGTCGGTGAGGGTGACGCCGTTGGCCGTCCCCGGCCCGTTGTTGCCCACCGCGATCAGGAACCCGATCGTGTCGCCACCCTCCACGAGGGGTGCGTCGGCGGTCTTCGTGACGAAGATGTCCGTGCAGTTCACGGTGACCGTGGCGCTGTCGGAGTCCTCCCCGTCGTTCGAGCTGGTCCCGCTCGCCGTGTTGACGACGTCACCGCAGCTCTGGGCCGTCGTCGGCGAGACGATGTGCACAGACTTGCTCTCGTCCGGGCCAAGGTCACCGAAATCGCAGGTCAGGACGCCGCTCGTGATCGAACAGCCCGCATCGCTGCTGGCTGCGTCGATCGACCAGTCGAGCCCACCGTTCGTCGGCAGGGTGTCCGTGATCGTCACGCCGTGCGCCGTTCCGGTGCCGTTGTTCGTCACCTCGACCGTGAACCCGATGTTCTCGCCGGCGTTCACCGTGCCCCGATCCGCATCCTTCGTGACCAGCAGGTCGGGGCAGTTCACCGTGATCGTCGCCGTTGACGAGTTGTCGCCGACGTTCTCGACGGACTCGTTCGAGGCCGCCACGACGGCGGGTGTTCGTGAGGATGCCGCAGTCGGCTGCATCAGTCGCGCCCGTGACGTGCACCGTGCGGGTGGCACCGTCGGCGAGGTCCCCGAAGTTGCAGCTCAGGACGCCGGCCGTGATCGAGCACGCCGCGGAGTCTCTCGGCTCCAGACGACCCCGCTCGGCAGCGTGTCGGTGAGGGTCACGCCCTTGGCGGTGCCGGGACCCTCGTTGGTCACGACGATCGTGAACGCGGCCGTGTCGCCGGCGTCGATCGTGCCCTGGTCGGCCGTCTTGAGGACGGTGACGTTCGGGCGAGTTGACCGTGATGCGTGGCGGTCGAAGCGTCGTCTTGGGTATCGGCCTGCGACTCGTTCGGAGGCCGCCACCACGGCGGTGTTCGTGAGGATGCCGCGATGTCGGCTGCATCGGTCGCGCCCGTGACGTGCACCGTGCGGGTGGCACCGTCGGCGAGGTCGCCGAAGTTGCAGCTCGGGACGCCGGCGTGATCGAGCACGCCGCGGAGTCTTCGCTCCAGACGACCCCGCTCGGCAGCGTGTCGGTGAGGGTCACGCCCTTGGCGGTGCCGGGACCACTCGTTGGTCACGACGATGCGTGAACGCGGCCGTGTCGCCGGCGTCGATCGTGCCCTGGTCGGCCGTCTTGAGGACGGTGACGTTCGGGGCAGTTGACCGTGATGCTGGCGTTGTCGGAGTCAGCACCGTCGTTCGACGTGGTCACGCTTCGCGGTGTTGTCGACCGAGCCACAGGTGGCCGCCGTCGTCGGCGACGTGATGTGCACGTGCTTGCTCCCGCCGGCGGCGATGGTCCCGAAGTTGCAGGTCAGGACGCCCGACGCGATGGAGCACCCGGAGTCGCTCCCGGCGGCGTCGATCGTCCAGCTGAGACCGGCGTCGGTCGGGAGGGTATCGGTCACCGTGACACCGGAAGCCGAGCCCGCCCCGCTGTTGCTCGCGGTGATCGTGAATCCGATGCGGTACTGCAGCGGAAACGGTCCCCTGGTCAGGGGTCTTGGTGACCTGGATCGAGGCGCACTTCACGCGTGATGCGTCGCCGTGTCGGAGTTATCCGTCTGATCCGATCCCTCGTTGTCCGCAGCCACGGTCGCGGTGTTCGGAGGCGTGCCGCAGTCCTGGGCGTCGGTGACGCCGGAGACGTGGATCGTCTTCGATGCGCCCTCGTCCAGGGTGGCGAAGCGTACAGCTCAGGGTGCCGGACGTGATCGAGCACCCCGTGACGGCCGGGTCGATCGCCCATGCGACGCCCGCCGGCAGCGGGTCGTTCACCGTGACGTTGTTGGCCGTGCCCGGACCGTTGTTCGTCACGACGATCGTGAACGCGGCCGTGTCGCCGGCGTTGATCGTGCCCCTGGTCGGCCGTCTTCGTGACCGAGATGTTGGGCTGCACGACCGCGATGGCGCTCGGCTGGATGCTGCGGTCCTGGTTCTTGTTCGCCGCTGCCGTCGAGCTGCTGGGTCCGCATGTGCCACGGCGCGCCGCTGATCGTGGAGGCGCCGTTAGCGGCTCCGCCGTTGGATTCGTTCCAGTAGGCCGACTGCGCGATGTGCGCTCCCAGAGGAAGAACGCCCAGTCGCTCGTCGTCGTGAACGTCACGATCATGTCGCCCTTGCCGGAAGCGTGCGCGGGGACGGTGATGCTGTTGACCGTGCCGCCGTACATCGTCAGGTTCCGGCTGACGCCGGAGAACGCCATCGCGCCGTTCACCGTGAGTCCGGGGCAGACGAGCGGGGAGAAGGGGTCGCCCGGGAACGCGTGCGTGTCGGCGGAGCCGAGGCTGTTCGGACAATGCGACGACGCGCCGCCCGAGTTCGGGTCGGCGCACTTGTTCGGGTTCTCGGTGACGTTCCAGGTGGCGAGGAAGTCGTACGCCTCGCTGCCACCCGTCAAGAAGTCGTAGTTGAGGTGGATCGTGTGCTGCCCGGCCGCGAGGCCCCTCGATCGCCAGGCGGAACGGGACCACGTCGCCCTCGCCGTAGGCGGAGTTGTTCCCGTTGAGGTCACCGTTCTGCCATCCCTGACCCGGCAGGTTGGCGAACTGGTCGAGGTTGACGCCGAGCGACCGTCAACGCTGTCGCGGTCGTGGCACCGGCGTCGACCCCGACGTCGAGCCCTTCGGCGACCGAACCGCTCCCGGCCTTGGACTGTCCCATGGACAGCGACAGGCCCCCGCCCATGCGGTCAGCCCTGCCTGACCGAACGCGACGGAGAACAGGAGGAGCAAACAGAACAACGACGTGAAGGCGCCCCGGCGGGCTCTTCGCGTTCGATCGATCCTTGACCGTGTACCCATCTCCGAACCCCCAGCTTTCGTGGCCGCTTCTGTGGCCGATCTGCCCGATGTACCTATGGGGCCGGTGGCGGACGCCCATCGGTCCTACCGCAGATCCCCGCACAGAAGCTACGCTCCCTTTCCGGGGATGCCATTGGACGAAAGCCTTGACCCCCGCCCCCAGGAGACGTAGTCCGTTCGGCTAGACGGACCCAGGAGTGTGGAGGACGCCGTTCGGTCTGCCAAATCCGCTGGTCATGAGCCATTACCGGCGCTCTCGCGTGGACGGATCGAACCCGCTCGCTCGAGCGGGCTCTCGATCAGGTCCGCGCGCAGGCGGGTCGGCTCAATGCCCGACGAGGGGATGCCGCCCGCGGCAACCCACCCAAAGCGCAACGCCACCGAGGATCGAGCAGGACGAGCGCGGCGGCTCCGGCCCGCGCGGCGTCGGACCCGGTGAACGCCGTGCCGCCACCGTGGCGCGAGGCGCCTCGGCGGGAGCACGGTCAAGCTCGTCGTCGTCCGCACCGCGACGGGGGACCCGGAGAGGTCCGACCCCGTGGCGGTCGTCGAATCGAAGAGCGTCGTGGGAGTCCCGGGAACCGCTGCGCTCGAGGTGAGTCGAGCGATGCCGCCCGGGGCGAGGGGCGCCGATCAGCCCAACCACGCCGACGCGATCCTGAACGACGCGTATCCCGCGCACGACACTGTCACCCGTGTTCGTCACCACGAAGGTGTAGGTCACCGTGTCGCCGGGTCGACCGGACGTCGCCGATGCGCTCGACCGACAACGAGAGGCCAGGGTGGATCGCCTGGATCGGCGCCGCCGTCGCGTCGCGGATCGTCGCTTCTGTCCGGCGTCCGCGCCGTGACGTGCGCCGCCAGCGCCAGCCGGCCGAAGCCGTGTCCGCGGATGCGTTCTCGTGCAGGTCACGGACCAGCTGTGTCCAGGCTCGAGGCGCCCCGGGCGAGAGCGGTCGGGGACGTCGCAGCCGGCCCCTCGGAAGGCGAGATCGTGCAGAGGGACCTCGCCGTCATTCGTGATCGCGAAGATCGCGCGAACATGGTCGCCGACCCGAGCGGCCCGAGGACCGTGACCGCTCACGGCGATCGACGGCTCACACCGGACGGTATCCACATGCGACGCGGAGTCGTTCGCCTGGGCTGGTGCCGGTCTCGTCCTTCGCCGAAACGGTGACGCGGTTGCGCATCGGTCCGCACGGGCGGTCGGTGTCGATCGGATGTCGATCGTCGCCGTCGCGCTGGCGCCGGCATCGAGCGTCGCTCGGACGCAAACGATCGTGAACGCCGCTCGCCCTTCGGTCGAGCCGACCGCAGAGCAGCTCCCGCCGTCCATCTTCGGAAGGAGGTTGATGGGCTCCACGCCGGGGGCAGGCGGTCCGTGACGATCGCGTGATGCGCGACAGCCGTGCCGGCGTTCGCGATCGTCAGCGAATACCGGAGCGCGTGACCCTTCTCGATGGGTCCGGCTGCATCGGAGGTGGCGTCGACGACGAGGTCGGGCGTGAGGACGGGGTCGGATGTGGTGGTGGGACATCCGACCGAAGGCGGAGGCCACGGCGGTAGTCGTCGTTGCCGGCGATCGCCGGTTCGTCAGATGCGCTGATCGTGGCGAAGCTCCGCAGCTCGCCGCACGTGCCGGCCCGGAGGTGCACGACGAGCTCGATCCGCACCCGCCTGTCCGGCCCGAGATCGCCGACCGAGCACCGGACCGCGGATCCCACCTGACAGGCCGGGGAGGGGAGACCGATGCCACCCCGGCAGGACACGGTGGTCGAAACGATGACGTCGTGCGCGGTCGCGGCGCCATCGTTCCGAGCGATGACCGTCCAGCTGAACGAGGCAGCCGAAACGCGGACGAGCCTGCCGCCCGCGATCGAGACGGCGACGTCTGGGCCACCGACGACGGCTCCGGCGACCGAGGTGGTCAGCGCGAGCCCGGGAGCATGGCGACGAGCGCCGCAGCGGCTCTCCCGATCTGACCCAGCCTCCCGTCCCGTGCCACGACCTCACCCTTCGACAGCTGCCCGTCCGTCTCGTACCGGCCGCGCGCGCTCGGGCCGAAGGAGGAGCGGCCACGCGCACGCGCCGCAGCCCTCCATGGTGCGAACCCTTGCGCGGCCTCGTATCTACGCGGCCTCGAACCATCGCAGGCGAGCCACCCCGAATCAACGACCCTCGCACCGCATCACGGGGCGATCTGGTGTCGGGAGAGCGAGCGTCCGACCTACGTGTTCGCGCTAGGTTACATAATGTCCATTATCGGCGTTGCCCATGAGCGACCTTTCACGCGGCTGGGCCGCGCCCGAACCGCGCCGAAAGCCCCCAACGGGTCACCATCCAGAGCGCCTCCGCCACGATGCGACCTCGAGATCTTCGATTCGCCGTGCTCGCGTTCCCGGAACGTGATGGGCACCTCGGCAACGTCGAAACCCGCGCGGTCGGCGCGCATCACGCAGCTCGATCTGGAACACGTAGCCGGAGCTCGCGAGGGGGTGTCCGGAGCAGCTCCTCCAGGAGCCCCGGCGGTAGACCCGGTAGCCGCTGGTCGCATCGTGGATCGGGAGCCCCAGCATGGACCTCGCGTAGGCGTTCGCTCCTCTCGACAGGGCCACGCGGGCCCGGCTCCAGTTGGTCACGGACCCACCCGCGACGTACCGGCTCCCGACGGTGAGATCGTGCTGCCGCGCCCTTAGAGCAGACGCGACAGCTCGGCGGGGTCGTGGGACAGATCCAGAATCCATCTCGACCGTCAGGTCGTACCCCTCACGGAGCGCCGTCGTGAAGCCCTCGAGGTACGCGCTCGCCAGCCCCGATCTCGGGGGCGTTCCAGCAACCGGACGCGGTCGTCCCGAGCCGCGATCGGTCGGACGAGCTCGCCGGTCCCGTCGGGTGAGGAATCGTCGATCGCGATCACATCGGGGTGCTCCGGCCGCTCGAGCACATCCGCGATCACCCGCTCGATCGTGGCCCGCTCGTTGAAGGTCGGCAACACGACCAGGGTCCGCGGTGATGCCGGGAGCGGCTGCGGGATGCGCGTGGGGATGCGAGCGGCGGCGCGGGACGAGGAACCAGATCGCGACCACGAGCAGCGCGACGATGGGA
>ERZ1370068.6070-contig-507_pt1 | contig 74788 bp, 101 predicted proteins | sample MGYA00561227_ERZ1370068 | MGnify/ENA primary metagenome ERZ1370068 (study PRJEB38410, sample SAMEA6850437) | metagenome | study: Metagenomic assessment of the ecological functions of the soil: analysis of the soil microbiota associated with the... | reverse complement strand
GTGTACTTCGTTCAGTTACGTATTGCTCGTTCGCCGCCGCGGCGCTCGAGCTCGGTCTACGTTGGCCCCGGCTGCGCGTGAGCAGGCAGGATCATGAACGTGACGAGGAGCACGACCGCCAGCCGTCCACTCGCTGCGCTCGTAGTGATCTCCGTGCGCCGGGTTAAACCGGCGGTGAGTGAATGAAAGAGCGCGACCACGTGGCCGAGGCTGCTTTGGGGGGGGACGTCGACGAGGCCCAGGCGCCTTGAGTCTGCGCCAGACGCTGCTGTCCCTGCGCCGGAACGCGCTCTTTTAACCAGCTCCCAGGAAACCGGCCGCCGATCCTGCGCGTAGTCGACATCAACGCCCTCCGCGCCCTCGCGCCCCTTCCCCGCGTCCCCGTTCCGAGCCATCACGCCCCCGTCCCGCGCGCCGTCCCCGCTGGGCCGGGCACAGCGCGTAGTCGACATCAACGCCCTCCGCGCCCTCGCGCCCCTTCCCCGCGCCCCCGTTCCCAGGCCATCACGCCCCCAGCCCCGCACGCCGCCCCCGCTGGAGCCGCAGGCACGGCCGCGTCTCGTCACCGCGCGAGCTGGCGGCGGTACTCCGACGGCGTCGCGCCCGTCCAGCGCTTGAAGGCGCGGTTGAATGCGCTGACCTCTGAATAGCCAAGGAGATAGGCGACCTCACAGAACGTGTGCTCCGGGTTGCGGAGGTAGTCGAGCGACAGGCGGCGGCGCGTGTCATTCACGAGCCGGTTGAAGTCGAGCCCATGGTCTCGCAGCCGCCGCTGCAGCGTGTGGGGCGTCAGCGAGACCGCTTGCGCCACCGGCGCGAGCTTCGGTTCGCCCTCGCGCAACGACTCGCCGACCACCCGCCGCACCTTGGCGAGGAGGCCGTCCTCCCGAGGCATCTCCTGCAAGGCCCGGTCGAGATACCGCCGCAGGATCTGATAGAGGCGATCGTCGGCGGCAGGCACTTGCCGGTCGAGGAACTCGGCTTCGACCACCAGGGCATTCGCCTGGCAGCCGAACACCATCGGGGCGCAGAACACCCTCGTATACTCCGAGACATCGCGCGGGGCCGTGTGTGCGAACTGCACCTCCGCGGGGGCCCACTGACTGCCCGCCATCAGCCGGATGGTATTGAGGACGACCGCTAGGCCGTACTCGTGCTGCTGGCGGAATGCTTCGCTTCCGAGACCAACCAGATCGTGTCGGATGTACGCGCGCGTCCGTCGATGGTGAGCGACACTTGCGCCGCGCCGTTGAGGACGTGCAGGTAGCGCCCGATGTTGGCAATGGCCGCCTCGAAGGTGGGGAGTTCAAGACGACATAGGCGAGCGGTCCCACGTTCTTCGGCTGATAGTGCTCGCCGAGGTGCAGTCCGAAACAATCGTCGGTGGTCGCCCGGGCCCCCGCCTCCAGCAGTCGGGCGAAGGCGGCGCTGGCGATGAATCCGTGGGGATCGGAGACGCCGGACCGATCGAGGCCCATCGAGCTCAGCAGCGCGTCGGGGTCGGTGCCACCCTTCTTGATCGCGTCGATCAGTCCGATCGCCGCGGTGGCGGAGATCCTCGGTCTCGTCAGCACGGCCGCTGTCCCCTTCCCGATGGAAAAAGCGCCCCGAGTGTCAAACGATTGTTCTCGAATGTCAAGACACGCGGTTGGCTACGGGCTTACCGTGCAGGTGACCGAAACGTAGCCACTCTTCTCCGTGGAGGCGGCGTGAGTGCGCTAGTGCGTGGTGCAATCCACGCCGTGACTCGCCAGAGGACGAAACCCTTACAACAGCATTGCCGAAAGGATGTGCCGTATGAATCGGATTTGGCTGTTCACGCTGTTCCTGCTCACCGCCGCCCGGTCCGCCCAGGCGCGGCGTCTGCATCGTTGCCTCAGCATCCTCCCTCGCGCGCCTCACGTTCGGTGCGTTCATCCACGCATGGCGATGCCCGGGAGAGGCCCCTTCAGCTAAGGGCGGGTGTGTGCAAACTACGGAGGAGGGTTCACCATCTGTTTCATGGCGGCTAAGGCGAAGTCAACCGTATTTCGTATCGTGATCATCGGCAGCGGCTTGGGCTATGTGTGGGAGTGGGCTCTCAGTCGCCCACGCCCAGGTTCAGTTACTTTGTGACCGACCCCGTTTGAGGCTGACGCTGCGCTGCGCAGAGTGTGGCGCGCCACGTATGCGCGAGGGGAGCTTGAAAACCTCATCATGGGCTTCTGTCCGGGAACGTCGCAATCGTCGAACGCGCTCGGATGGATCAGATGACCAAGGAGCTCTCGTTCGGCTTTAATTTCTCCGGCATGACGGACGCAAGTCAGGCGGCGACCTTCGGCAAGATGGTGGCTGGGGCTGAGCATCCTAGTTACGGGTTCCCTGTTGAAAGCCGACACTGGAGACGAAGGGGGTCTACCGGATCTTCGGAATCTCCCACCGGCTCAGGCACAAAACCACTGCGACGATTCGAGTTCGCGCCTACGATATCGAGAAGGCACGGTCGTCTATTCCTCGACTGCGACGGGTTCTACTTCGAGCGTCAGGACGAACTTTGGTGGCGCTGGCAAGACGGACCAGGCTTCCGCAGCGATAGAAGACGCGATGAGGAATCTCGCCAAGGATGAAAACTTCAAAGTAGTCTTCGCAAGGCTCGATGCTGGCAGACCACAAGCAGCGCAAGTGAAGATCGAAATCGCCCAACGCCGACCAACAGCGACGTCGAGATCAATGGCGTCTACAAAGGATCAACACCGGTAACGTTGGAGTTCACGCCAGGGGCGACCGTGACGATAAAGTTGACCAAAGCCGGCTACCTGTCGTGGGAAAAGAAGGTGGCTCCCGCGCCAGGAATGCGTATCATGCCGGAACTCGAAAGAGGCCGTAACTGCATCAGCATTGCCGAAATGATGTGCCGTATGTGCGGCACCCACGTGGCGAGACCGCACCCGCGTCAGGGAGCGGCGGTATACGACACGGAGGGGACACAATGACATACGCGGATAGCCCCTGGGTGCAGGGCAGTCACTAAGCACAGCTCTACGGCCTGGGTCAATTGACCACGGCGACCGATCGGCCCGTGCCTAGGGCTTCGGATTGCCTCGCGCGTCGGCGCAGAAAGGGACTGCTCGGTAAAACCCGCTCGCGACGATCCTGGCTCTTCGAGGTCCCCGTATGGCCCAGAACCGGCCGTGCGCGAGAGCCTCGCGCGACGCCATGACACCATCATCACTACGCCAGTGAGGACTCTCCGGAGTCAGCACTGTAAACCCTGAGGAGACATACCTTGTCGCCATACGCAACACGAGCACCCATTGCGATATTAGTGGCCCTGACAGCCGTTTCTCTAACCATCGCCATGCCGCTACCGGCTGCCGCTCAGGTCACGACGCTCGAGGTCAAGAGCGCGGCAGCTCTGTCGACGCAAGCAGACTGGACGCCCGCGAACCTAGCCAACGCGAAGCCAATGCCCCTGCCAAGAGTCAGCGTCGACGTATCCAAGCACGGTCAGCTGAGCGCACCGCCGTCCTCGACGCTACACGGGGCCGGGCGAGCCCCATCTGTGAGCATCCTGCCTGACTACAACAACGTCCTGTTTCCTCCCCGCGTCTCGGGGACCCTAGGTCAACACGCACCGAGTATCATGCCGAATATGTTCGGCGCCAATCCGGGATATCGCTTCACCAGTTCACGGCTGACGCAGGATGCCGTGGCGGCGCTCGGCGCGAGGCGAAGTACCCGAACGCCATCAACGGGCAGCTGTTCTTCAAGGTACCGGCCGGAAGAACGGTGCCGCCAGGGCCGCTATGTCTGCTCGGCCACGGTGCAGCGACCGCGGATCATCACGACGGCGCGGACACTGTGTCAGCGACGGAAACGGTCACTTTCTTCAAGAACTGGGCCTTCGTGCCGGCATTGCGGAATGGCGTCGGGCCGTTCGGGACATGGAATGCGGCGTACGTGGTCGTGAGCAACGCCTGGCATCTCGGCGGTGGCGTGCGGTGCCCAACGGTCAGGACGTCGCATCCATCGAGCTTCTTGACGACGCCACGCGGCAACAAGATTGGGGATTTCACCGGATACGCCGGGTACCAGGATCCCAGCTCTGTACGGGGACAGCACCTCACGTCGAATGGGTACCCGTGCAATATCGATGGCTGCAACAAGATGCACCGAGTCGATGCCGAAGCGCGCCTTGGCGGCGAACAACACCGCGATCATTGGCTCCGACATGCGCGGCGGGACGAGCGGCGGCGGGTGGCTGATGAACTGGGAGAATACGGCGCCGGCGAGCCCCCTGCCAGCGGCAATGAGGCGGAGTCGGGCTGCGACTCATCGCGGTCACTTCGTATGGGCCGGTCGCGGTTGAATCTGCTGTTTCAGGGCGCCTCCATTCTTGACGAGCCGCTACGTGAATAGCAGCAATACTGGGGTGCTGAATGTCGTGTGCGCGCACAGGGCGGGGAACTGCTGAGAACCAATTGAGGCGGACGCGGCCGCTGACCGGGGTCAGGATGCCTCTCTGGCCCTGGTCGCCGCTTCGGAAGGCGTCCCTCCAATGATATTCGGCAGTCTCGGGGCGACGGGTCGAGTGCTTGCGCTCGCCGGCACCGTTGTGTCGGCAGCTGTCGCGCTGGTGACCCTTCCGCCGCTCCGGCACAGCCTTCCACCGACGATCGAGTGGGACCGGTCGACTTCTCACCGTGACGGCAGAGCAGGTCCCTCTCCATGACGTTCTCAGGCGGTTGCCCGCCGAACGGGCGTCGCATTCGGCGGCACAGAGCCACTTCAGGAGGACGTGTCGTTTCATTTTTCGGGGTCTGCCCTTCGGCGAGGCTCTGAAGCGGCTGCACCGCCGGGTTCAACCACGTGGTCGTGGAAGAAGAACGCCTGGTGGCGAGATCCGGCCAGTTCGTGTTCTGTTTCTCTTCCGGGGATCGACTCTACGTACGAGCGACAAGATGAGCTGGCGGCGATGGCCGAGTCGAAGACCGGACCTCCGCAGACCGAGGCGGAGCGTGCCGAAGTGACGTTGGCCAGTCGCCGACTAGCCGCTCGGGTCTTGCTCGATCAGGCGGATGCCGAAGCCCTGCCGCCGGGGCTGTCGAGGAACCATCTCCTGCTCCAACTGGAGCGTGGGCTCGCTCGCCAGGTCGAGCTGGACCATCAATTGGAGATCGCGGCGAGAGTCGCGCCGCCGGTGGCAAGAATGCCGAGGAGTAACCGAACGCCCGACGCTACCAGCGAGCAAGCACCGGATGCCGCAGCATCCCGATCGGCACTACGCCCCAGCACACCAGCGCGAGGCGCCCGCCGATCGTGAGGCCCGAAGCGCGAGATCACGCGGCACGCGTACGGCCTGGCGAACCGCCACCTCGGCGCCGGTCCGAGGGTGCCTATAGCGGAACGCGAGCATCCACGGCTTCGCCCCAGTCGCCCCAGCGGATTCGCGCGTCCGAGCCGCCGGTCACGACGACCTAGAACGTGAGCCTTCGGCTTGAGCTTCAGCCAGGCCGGCGAGCGGAGGCCCGGCGGTAGACCGAGGTCTTCTCCTTGAGCACGATCCCCTCGCCGCCCATGCTGGCCCAGGTGTCCCAGAGCGTCGGGGCGTCGTCGGTCATCGGCACGAGGCAGACGCCGGGCGGCGGCAGCCGGAGCAGATCTCGAGGATGGCCGACGCGATCGGCCACCGGATGTCGCGGAGCCAGGTGAGGCCGGGCAGGTCGATCAGCTCGCGGCCAGGGCGGCTGAACGCGTGGACGGTGCGATTGGTCGCGCACGTGGAGCTGCGCCCGCTGGCCGTCGAGCTTCGGCTCGGCGCTGTAGCGCGGGTCCGCGAGCCGGCGCGGGTCCTCCAGGCGGGTGGCGAGCATCGGCGGGATGAAGGGCATGGCGACGCTTCTATCGTAGCAACGGCGCCAAGCCCGGCCTCGTATCTGAGCGGGCACACTTGCCACAGCCCGCGGCCTCGCCGATGATGGGGCCCCATGCTCGCGGCCCGGCTCCTCGTGCTCCTAGCCCTCCTCGCCGCGCCGCTCGCCGCCGAGGCCCAGTCCGGCGTTGGGATTCCGCGTGTCGGCTTGCTCCGCCTGGGCGCGCCCACTGACCCCGCCGACCACTCCTCCGTGGGCGCGTTCTTGACCGGGCTGCAAGAAGCCGGCTACGCGCAGGGAAAGGATGTCCACGTCGAGAGCCGGTATGCGCATGGGGACCTCAGCCGATTGCCAGCCCTCGCTCGCGAGCTGGCGGCGCTCCAGGTGGCCGCGATCGTCACGTCGAACCCGTACACGACTCGCGCGGCTCGCGAGGCGAGCAGCACGGTCCCGATCATCGTCGCGCTCGACTATGAAACCGACCCGGTCGCCAGCGGGCGGATCGCAGAGTCTCGTGCGGCCAAGTGGAACCTCACGGGCTTTTTCTCGAGCAGCCGAGACGAGTGGGAAGCTGCTCGAGCTCTTGACTCCAGGGTCAGCGACCACATCCCAACATCACACTCCCCATCATTTCCCGATGCTCGCGGGTCCGCCCGGTCTGGCACATCGGCAATACGGTCGTCGACGTCCGCCTCGCGAGCATGTCTGGCGGGCGCTGTTCCGGAGCAAGAAAGATCCTCGTGGGGGCGCTGGGCTGCGGCAGATCGCCAGGCCAGCCGCTGTTGATCTTCGTGCAATCCGTTTCGATGCAGACAACCGGGGTGTACTTCTCAGCTCGAGCGGGGTGACGTGCCGAGCCGGTGCGCGCCGACGAGGCGCTCAATGCGATCCTGCGCAGCCGGGTGAACTCCTTTCGGATTGGGACCGCGGCCCGGTGCCTGGCCTACGTGATGCACTGGAGAAGGCAAGGTGCGGCGCCACCTGATGCGCGCGAGGAATCGGGCGGGCTTCTGGCTGGACGAGGTGGAGTACGGTAAAAGGGGGCTCTACGAGGCGCTGGGGTTGTTCCATAGACTACCGCGTCCGCTACGGCGTGCCTCGCGCCGCCTGACAGCGCTCCCTGGCCGATAGGTCTCATAACCCTTGGCGTGAAGCGGACAGGAAAGCGGCGTACGGGAAATCCGTTCGCGCCGTTTGAGGTGGCGGGGGCTGGAGACGGGCTCACGGCGAACCTACACGGGCACGAAGCTGGAAACGGCGGATACAGCCAAGGGGAGCCTTACGGGGCACCGCGCCAGTCCTCGACCCTACTGCGCTCCGGCAAGAGCCCTACGTCACGGGGAGGCGGTTGAGCCAGGAGACGTCGTTGAACCAGCGGTCGCGCGTCTCCTGAGCGCGCCCGTCGCCTCTTGCTCGCGCAGCCAGTTCTGCGCCCAGTTCACCAGCAAGGGATCGTTGCCGGGCAGCGCGATACCGATCGGCTCGTAGTTCAGCGGGGTGGTGAGCGCGTACAGCCCGCGATCGGGATAGCGCTGGACGGTATAGACGCAGGCCGGCAGGTCGGCGATCATCGCGTCGACCTTGCCCTGCACCACGAGCGCGATGGCCTCGTCGTAGTCCTTCGTGAGCACCAGCGTCGCCCTGGGAATGTTCTGCTGAACGAACGTCTGGCTCGTCGAGGCCTGCAGCGCGGCGAGCCGAATGCTCAGGTGGTTGAGATCGGTCGAACCCTTCGCGGAGAAGGTCTCCACCTTGGTGAGGAACGACTTGCCGGAGACGAAGTACGGGCCGACAAAGGCCACCCGCATGTTCCGGGCCGGTGTGATGGAGAGCCCGGACAGGATCATGTCCACCTGTCCGGCCTCGAGCGCGGGCAGGAGCCCGGCGAACGGGATGGAGACGAGGCGGAGCCTGACGTTCATGGCCTCGGCGATGCCCCGCGCCAGGTCGATCTCGAATCCGATGATCTCCCCTTCCGGGTGGTCATGTTCAGCGGCGGCATGCTGGCCGCCGTCCCGACCACCACCTCGCCGCGCGCCTGGATCCGGCTCAGCCCTGGCGAGGAGGGGGGCGGCTGAAGCGACGAGGCGCACGCGGCGACGAGCGACAGGAAGGCGGCAAGCGCGGTCAGCGCGACCGGAAATCGCATGCAAGTGCTCCTTCTCGCGGGCCTGTTGCGGCAGGCCGGCGCGGCCGCTCGGCCCAGGCCCGCAACGCCATGTTGGAGGTGCACGTCTTCCCGGAGGAAGACCTGCGCATTGTAGCCCGCGCGGCCGACCATCGCAGCCTTCGCGGCGCGAACGCTCTGCTATGATCTGTTGGCGTCTCGATTCTCGAGTGGATCCGATATCCGGAGGACCGCGTCTGCTGACCCTGGAGGCCGCGCAGAAGGAATTCGAGCCCGCGGGGGTCTACGTCAACACTGGCGAGCATCGGGCTGCCGCCGCGACGCGCCATCGAGGTCCTCGATGCGACCATCGAGACCTGGCGGACCGGCCGTGCGGAGGCGGCTGGCTACGACGAGGTGGTGCACCGCGCGCGGCGGCTATTCGCGGATCTGGTCGGCGTCACCCCCGATCGAGTGACCATCGGCAATCAGGTCTCGACGTTCACCGGCCTCCGTCGCGGCGGCACTCCCCGACGGCGCGTAGCGTCCTCGCCGCGCAGGAGGACTTCACCTCCGTCCTGTTCCCCTTCCTGACCCACGCCGATCGCGGCGTGCGCGTGCAAACCGTTCCGCCTCGACGGCCTCGTCGAAGCGATCAGGCCCGGCGTGAATCTCGTCGCGGTAAGCGCCGGTGCAATCCGCGGATGGCCGCCTCCTTCCCGGCGGCCTCGATGAGCTCTCTGCCGCGGCAGCGGCGCATGGCTGCCTGACCTACGTCGATGCCACCCAGGCCGTGGGCTGGCTGCCATTTCGGGCCGACCGCTTCGACTTCGTGTCGTGCGCCGCGTACAAGTGGCTCCTGTCGCCTCGCGGGACGGCCTTCGGGGTGGTGCGGCCCGAGCGGCTCCCGATGCTGCGGCCTCTCAACGCGGGCTGGTACGCCGGCACTGATCCGTGGACCTCCATCTACGGACCGCCGCTCAGGTTGGCCGAGGATGCGCGCCGGCTCGACATCTCGCCCGCGTGGCTGGCCTGGGCGGGCACGGTGCCGGCCCTCGAGCTCCTCGGTGAGGTCGGCATCGCCGTGATCCATCGATACGATCTCGGTCTCGCCAATGCGCTGCGCGACCGGCTCGGCCTCCCGCGGGCGACTCGGCCATCGTCACCGTGGCCGTCGAGGGAGGTTTGAGAGGCTGCGCGCTGCCGGTATCACGGGCTCCGTTCGAGGCGCGGAGCCGTGCGGCTGTCGTTCCATCTGCACAACACCGAATCCTGACGTGGACGCCGTGGCTCGAGGGCTCGGCTGCTGAGCGCGTCCCCTGGCGCGAGACCGCGGGGTCGACGGCTAGCCGGCGGGCTTGAACAGCTGCACCGGGCCGGTCTTGCCGCGCACGACCACCTCTCCGACCGGCGCGAGCGGGAACGCGCCGTCGAGCGCGGCGGCCGTCGTGCCCGACACCAGCACCAGCGTGCCGAACTCCTTGTTGAGCCGCTCGATCCGCGCGGCGAGATTGACCGCATCACCGTGCACGGTGTAGGTCACGCGGTCGCCCGACCCGACGTTGCCGGCGATGACCTCGCCGGTGTGGATGCCGATGCGATAATGCAGGAGCCGTGAAGCCTCGCGCGGTCTCGCGCCGCGTTCTGCCGTATCATCGGGCCCAGGAGGACGAACCCACCATGGCATCCAAGCTCCTGGGAGCTCAGGTCAAGCGCAAGGAAGACCCTCGCCTGATCACGGGCACATCGCAGTACGTCGCCGACATCGCGCTGCCCGGCCTCTCGCACGTCGCCTTCGTGCGCAGCCCCCACGCCCACGCCAATATTCGCGGCATCGACGCCGCCGCGGCGCGCGCGCTGCCCGGCGTGGTCGCCGTCGTGACCGGGCGCGACCTCATGCCCCACGTGCGCGCCGCTCCCCATCGCGGTCGTCTCCGCCGAGGGCGGCGGCGAGGCGAAGAGCGAGGTCGGGCGGCAGCACTATCCGCTCTCGGTGGACCGCGTGCGCCATACCGGCGAGGCGGTCGCCGCCGTCATCGGAGCCTCGCCTGAGGCCGCGGCCGACGGCGCCGCCGTGGTGGCCGTCGACTGGGAGCCGCTGCCCGCGGTGGTGGACGCGGCCTCCGCCATGGCCGACGGCGCGCCCCAGCTCTTCGAGGACGCCCCGAAGAACGTCGAGCATACGCAGGCCATCAAGGCGGGCGACCCCGACGCCGCCTTTGCCAAGGCGCATCGCGTGGTGAAGCAGCGGATGGTGAGCCAGCGCCTCTCGGGTGTGCCGATCGAGGGACGGGCCGTCCTCGCCTCACCCGACTTCGCGAGCGGCGGCATCACCGTGTGGGCGACGCACCAGGCGCCGCACGCGCTCCGCACGGGGCTCGCCGCCGCACTGCGCACTTCCCGAGAATCAGATCCGCGTCATCGCGCCCGAGGTGGGCGGCGGCTTCGGCGTGAAGTTCGGCACCTATCCCGAGGACGTGGTGGTGGCCGCCCTCGCGCGCCAGCGGCGCGTGCCGCTCCGGTGGATCGAGACGCGCGTCGAGCACATGATGACGACCACGCACGGGCGCGGCCAGGTCACCGACATGGAGGCGGCGGTGGACGCGGACGGCCGCATCACCGGGCTCCGCATGCACGTCCTCGCCGACATCGGCGCCTATCCGATCTTCACCTTCATCCCGGACCTCACGCTGATGATGGGCGTCGGCGTCTACGGCGTGCAAGGACGTGGACCTCAAGAACACCTGCGTCTTCACCAATACGACCTCGATCGCCGCCTACCGCGGCGCCGGCCGGCCGGAGGCCGCCTATTATCTCGAGCGGCTCGTGGACGTGATCGCCGCTGAGCTCGGCCGGCCGCCCGAGGAGATCCGCCGGAAGAACTTCATCCCGCCCGCGCGCGTTCCCCTATCAGGCGCCGACGGGACAGCACTACGACAGCGGCGAGTACGACCGGGCGCTGACGCGCGCGCTCGAGGTGTCGCGCTACGCGCAGCTCCGCGCCGAGCAGCAGCCGGCGGATCGAGGCCAAGGATCGGCGCCTCCTCGGCATCGGCATGGCCTGCTATGTCGAGATGTGCGGCTTCGGTCCCTACGAGAGCGCCATGGTGCGCGTCGAGCCGAGCGGCACCGTCACCGCGTTCACGGGCACGTCGCCCCACGGCCAGGGGCATGAGACCACGTTCGCCCAGATCATCGCCGATCAGCTCGGCGTGGAGTTCGACCAGGTGATCGTGCGCCACGGCGACACGTCGACCACGCCCATGGGGTTCGGCACCGGGGCAGCCGGAGCCTCGCCGTGGGCGGCTCGGCCATGCTGAACGCCTCGGGCAAGGTCCAGGAGAAGGCCCGCCGCATCGCCGCGAGCATGCTCGAGGCGGCCTTCGAGGACGTGGAGCTCTCGGACGGCCGCTATCAGGTGAAGGGTGTCCCGGCGAAGAGCCTGGCCCTGGCCGCGATCGCCGAGCGCGCCTACGGCGAGGCGCTGGCGCCTGGCCTCGAGCCGGGCCTCGAGGCCACGGACTACTTCCGCCCGCCCAACCTCGTCTATCCCTTTGGCGCCCACGTCGCGGTGGTCGAGGTGGATCGGGACACCGGGCGCGTGGAGGTCCGGGAATTTTCTCGGTGGACGACTGCGGGGTCCGCATCAGCCCTCTGCTGGTCGAAGGGCAGGTGCACGGCGGCATCGCCCAGGGCGTGGCGCAGGCGCTTCTCGAGGAGGTGGTCTACGACGCGGACGGCCAGCTCCGTGACGGGCTCGCTGATGGACTACGCGCTGCCGCGCGCCGAGGACCTGCCGTCGTTCACGACGGACCAGACGGTGACGGTGACGCCGAGGAATCCCCTCGGCGCCAAAGGGCATCGGCGAGGCCGCCACCATCGGCTCGACCCCCGCCGTGGTCAATGCCGTGGTGGACGCCTTGCGCCCGTTCGGCGTGCGCCACCTCGACATGCCGCTCCGCGCCGAGCGCGTGTGGCGGGCCATCGGCGAGGGCGTCCAGACTCGCTGAGGATCTGGAGCACCGTTGCCGCCATCGCTCACGCCGCCGACCGCTCTCGTAAGCGGCGCTTGCATGACTGCGCTGCTCGCGGCGCCCATGCCTCTGAGGGTCACCTTCACAACCCCCTCATCGGGGTCGTTCGAAGGAATCCGGAGCTTCCCGACCTTGGGGCCGGCCGTCGTGGGCTTGAGCTTTACCACCACCGTGCAGGACTGGCCGACGGCGAGGATGCGGCCGCCGCAGAGGTTGGCGGCGACGACCACCTTGAACTGATCCGGGTTGAGGCCGACGAGCGTGACCGCCCCGAGCACCAGCGCGGTCGCGCCGTCATTCCGCACGGTCACGGTCTGGCCTGCGCTCTTGGTCCCTATCACGCCGCTGCCGAAGTCGATGAAGAGTGGGCTCACGGTGATGTCGGGCGCGGCCGAGAAGATCGCGGAGGTCGCCCGGTTGGCGGTCATGGTCACGCTGCAGGTGCCGGTGCCCGCGCAGGCGCCGCCCCAGCCCGTCAGGCTTCCGCCGCTCGGGGTGAGCGTGACGTCTGGTGCCGCTCGGGAAGCTTGCGGAGCAGGTGCCGGCCGAGCACGCGATGCCCGCCGGATTGCTCGTCACCGTTCCCGACCCTGTCACGGTCATGGACAGCGTAAACGACACCGGCCCGCTGCTGCCATTGTTCACCGTCACGACGAACCCCTGCGACGTCGCGCTGAGGACGGAGACGCTGATCCCGTTCGCCGAATCGACGAAGGACTCCCCGGGCAGCCACATGCCGCCCGCATCGTCGGGGTTGCCGTTGGCGTCGGGATCGACGACTTGCGCATCCCGATCGCCGCGCGTGGTGTCGACCAGGTGGATGATCACGGCGTGCCCGGGGAGCGGCGCATCGTAGCCTGCGAGCCGCCGCGTCTCGACGGTGTAGAAGCGGGTGGCGGATCCGGGAGCGGGATCTGCGCGATCATGTAGCCGCTGGACGCGAGCTGGTCGAGGGGCTCGAGCGTGATCGTCTGGCTCGTCCCCAGCGCCGCGACGTAGCGCCGGTTGCTCGGAATCCACCCCAGGAGGTCCTTGTGGTAGGAAATCGTTTGGGTGCCGACACAGCCGTAGGTCGGATCATCAGGGGACAGTTGTCCCACACGTCGCTCATCACGTCCCAGCGCGAGTCGTAGGTCGCGTTGTAGGGCCCCGACGAGTGCGGAGCCCGAAGCCGTGTCCCATCTCGTGCGCGACCGGGCCCTGGCTCTCGTAAGCCCCAGGGCGGCAGCCAGGTCATGCGGTACGAGCGCGACTGGCCGTCGAGGCTGAGGTACGTGCTCCCGCCCCAGGCGCAGCAGTCGAGGTCGCCGTTGAACATCAGGTTGATGCCCATGAAGCTCGGGAAGATACACGTCGGCACCGGCGACGCCCGTGCAATCGTTGGCGGCGCGCTGGGTATCGGTGGAGCTGGTCGCCGTAGACGTAGTAGGACCGCGGCTGCGGCAGCGTGTACCAGCCGAGCACGACGCTGCCCGTGAGGTCGATGGTGCCGAACGACGACTCGCGCCAGTAGTGGTCGAGGCCGGGGGCGCGCCGCCGAGCATGAGCGTCTCGAACCACGTCTTCGGAAACGGGGTGACGCTCGCGGAATCGGCGAAGCGGCAGAGGATCGACACCCACTTCTGCGATCCGCTGACGAGAGCCTGGGGGCCCAGCGGGCTTGCCTCGCGGCTGGCTCGTGGAGCTACCGCCGAACGCGATCGCATCCACCTCGAACCAGCGGCGCGGCCCCCGGGCCCGCGGTCAGGGCGGAGAGGGTCTGACCCCGCACGGTGACGCGGCGGTGGTTGATCGCGGTGCGGCCGCCCGCCGCGGCGATGACGTCGTCGGGCACCGCGAGCTTCGTCGCCCGCCCCTTGTCGTCGACGAGCACGTGCATGTGCATGTGGCCGCCGCCGCGGGGCGCGTCGCCGTACATGGTGTGGAGTGATCCCGTCAAGCGTCGTCGGTGCTCCCGGGATGGCGAGATTGCCCGGGCGCCTCCAGCTCGGCAGCGAACAGCACGCCGGCGAGGGCGAGGATGAGGACGGCGGTCGTCGAGGCGAGCAGCGCGGCGTTCGAATGTCGCTCGGAGAAGCTGATGTGAGTTTTCATGGCGAGCATTCGGAATGGCAGAGGCCATGCCACCTCCAGAACTGTCGGTGTTCGTCAAGCGTCTGCCGCGAAGTGGCAGGCGCGAGAGGCTCGCGTGTTCCGGCAAGCGCACGCTGGGAAAGGATTCGACGACTGTCACGGCACCAGAGATGGCATGGGCGCGCCGGTGCCAGAGTATCCCGCGCTGACAATGGGCGCTAGTCCGGTGACCTCATGGGCAATGCTTCGAATGAAGAAGATCGACATCGATGGGCTGAAGCGGGCGTACGCGGGATAGCGTTTGGCGCGTCAGAATGCCGCGCTACGGCTTGGGCCGGGTGGAGGGGCGCGCGGCGGCGCGTGTCACGAAGACGGCGATGATCGCGACAACACCGAGCGCGCCCGCCGCGGCGAGGATCGGGGCGACGGCGGGTGGCATCGGCGCCGCGAGGGCGCTGGCCACGGCCACGAGCAGGCCTGCCGCCCCGAGCGTCGCCGCGCCGAAGCCGGTCCAGCGGCCGAGATGTGAGCGGATGACCGCGGTGTCGACGGTGGCCCGGTGCACGCGGCCCGCAAGGTCCAGGGACTCGAGCAGGTAGAGGAGCGCCAGGCCGAAGCCCGCGGCGCCGGCGATGCTCACGCGCGCGTCGGCAAGCCAGAGCGCCGCGGTGTAGTCGACCAGGAAGACGGCCGCTGCCGCGGTGGCTGGCCAGCGCCAGCGCGCCGTGATCGCCACCGTCGCGAGAAGCAGTCCGGCGAGCGCGGTCACGGCGATGGGCGGCTCGGGCATGATCACCACCGGCGCCGCCGCCAGTCGCCGCCGCGATGGCCGCGGGGAGAAGGCGGATCATCCCGCGGCGATCAGGCGCGGCCGCCGGCGCGCGCGGGCCAGTGCCAGCTCGAGGGCTCCGGAGGCTGCCACTCGAGGACGGGAATCCCATGCCGATGCAGCTCGGCGAGCCGCGCGCCGCGCTCGAGCGTCCAGAGCCGACAGGCGAGGTCGGTGGCCGGCGATGGGAGCAGCGCCGCGCGCGTCACGGCGACGGGCGAGACGTCGAGCACGACCAGGTCGAAGCCGCGGGCGGCCAGGTCGAGCGCGGCCCGGGCGAAGCGCGCGTCGAGCAGCGGCGTGATCCCGATGACGACGGCCCGCGGCGGCAGCACGCGCGCGGCAGCACCACCGCGAGATCCTTGGCCACGTAGGTGAAGACGACCGCGGCCCGCGCCAGCGCATCGACGAGCCGCTCGTACTGCGCGCGGCCGCCGGCGAGCTTCACCCAGTGGATCAATCCGCCGTAGTTGATGAGGCCGACGCGATCCTTCCGGGCGAGGTAGGCGGTCGCGAGCGACGCCGCGGCCCGCACGCTCCAGTCGAGGGTCGTCTCCGGCGCGCGTCCCGCCTCGGCGAGGGTGTCGAGCATGAGCACGACGTCGGCGTTTCGCTCCCGGTGATGCTGGGTGACGTAGAGCTCGCCCAGCCGCAGTGACGCGCGCCAGTTCACTTGCCGGACCCGGTCGCCGGGCGCGAACCGGCGGATGTCTGCGGGCTCGATGCCTTCACCGAAGGCGGGCGAGACGTAGTCGCCGATCGAGGCCCGCGGATAGGCGGGACGCGGAAGGCTTCGCAGCGGCGCGATGAGTCGGGTAGACGCGCAGGGGCTTCGAGTCGACGTGGCGATGCTCCCAGGTGCGCACGCCGGAGCGGTCCCGCCTGCGCACGGCGACGGCGCCGAGGTCGTGCACGCCGCGGCCGGGAAAGACGAGCTCGTAGCTCCACCGCGCGGTCCCTCCCGCGCCGACGGTCATCACCGCGCGATGGCGCCCGGACACGACAGCGCTGCCGGCGGGAGTGGCCCCAGGAGCTCGATCAGAGGGATAGGAGCGCGCGCGGCGACGGTGACCGCGACCGTCACGCGCTCGCCCTCGAAGACGCGCTCGCGCGAGACCTCGTGGCTGATTCGATGATCGAGCGGGGGAGCCCGGAGCGCGAGCGGCACGAGGGCGAGGAGCAGCGGGAGTGCGGCCACGAAGAGCTCCGGGCGCCCGGACAGGACGGCGAGCGACAGCGCGCAGCCCGCCACCGCCACGATGGACAGGCCGAGCGGCGTCACGCGCGCGGTCACCGGCAAGCGCTCATTGGGTTACCTGCTGTGAGTGACTCTGGATGGGCGGCCGGGCCTCTTCGCGCAAGCGCTCATCGCGCGTCGTCGGGGCCGGGCGCGGGCACCTGCGCGAGCAGCCCTTCGATGACCTGCCCGGCCGAGAGCGCGGGCGGCCCACAGCTCGGGCTTCAGCACGAGCCGGTGGGCGAGCGCGGGGACCGCCATCGCCTTGACGTCGTCGGGCAGGACGAAGTCGCGTCGCCGGAGCGCGGCGAGCGCCCGGGCGAGCTTGAGCAGCGCGAGTGTCCCCGCGGGGAGGCGCCGAGGGCAACGCGGTGGTCGGCGCGCGTGGCCTGCACGAGATCCACGATGTAGCGCTCGATCACGCCCGCCACGTGAACGTCCTCGACGCTGACCTGCATCGCGGCCAGCTCCGCCCGCGAGATCACCCCCGCGACGTTGACCGCGTCCTCGCGCCGGCGGCGCCGGCGGGCGAGAATCTCCACTTCTTCCTCGGGATCCGGATAGCCCACGCCGAGGCGCATCAGGAAGCGGTCGAGCTGCGCCTCGGGCAGCGCGTACGTGCCCTCGAGCTCGATCGGGTTCTGCGTGGCGATCACGAGGAATGGGGGTCGAGCGGGAACCGCTCGCCCTCGATGGTGACCTGCGCCTCCTGCATCGCCTCGAGCAGCGCGCTCTGCGTCTTGGGCGTGGCCCGGTTGATCTCGTCGGCGAGAAGCAGGTTGGTGAAGATGGGGCCGCGGCGGAACTCGAACCGTCCCTCGCGCTGGTTGAAGAGGAAGCTGCCGGTGATGTCGCTGGGCAGGAGATCCGGTGTGAACTGGATGCGCTTGAAGCCCAGATCGAGCGTCTGGGCGACGAGCCGGGCGATGAGCGTCTTGGCCAGGCCCGGGTAGTCCTCGATGAGGATGTGGCCATTGGCGAGGATGCCCGCGAGGATGTGCTGGAGCACGTCCGCCTTGCCGACGACGACGCGGCCGAGCGCGGTGAGGATGTCCTGGCAGCGGTCGGCGACGGCGTCGAGCTTCACGGGCGCTTCTCGATCTCGGCGACGAGCTCTTCGATCGCGCGCAGCGAGGGCCCGCGCCGGCGCAGGCCGCGCCGGTCCGCGGGGCGCGGCGGCATCTCCGACCGCGCCAGCTCAACCAGGCGTGGCCAGAGGATCACCTCGAAGTATCGCCGGCTCCGGGTGCCGTAGATCACGTCGTCGCGGAGCGCCAGGAAGCGCGCGTCCAGCTCCGGGCCGGCCGCGGGCGGGGCCGGCGCATCCAGGGCGGAGACGACCGACGGCGCGGCGATCCCGCGCGCCCAGCGCAGCGCGCGGACGCACCCCGCGATCACCGCCGCCGTGCACGCCAGGCGCACCGCCACCGGCCGCCACGACGGGGAGAGTGCCAGATATGCGGGCATGGCCGCGAGGGCCACGAGAGCCACGACGACGGCCGCGCCCACGAGCCGGCGGCGAGACCACTTAGGGTGCTGCGGCATCGCTCTCGGTCGTCCGCATCGCCGTCCGGATCTCGTCGAGTGCCGCGAGGGCACGGTCGCGCTCGCTCGGCCCGAGCGGATGATGGCTGAACCGGAGCCAGCTCGAACAGTCCCGTCAGCGTCGGCACCGCCGTGCGCGGCAGGGGCAGGCGCCGCAGCGCCTCGCGCATGAACTCCATCGGCGTGGACCACGGCTTGCGCTCGACGCCGGATGCCGCGGCCGCGCGCTCGAACCTGGCATAGCAGCGGACGATGGCGCGGCGCGGGTCGGGCTCGGCCCGCAAGTCCTCCACGCTGTCGTCGACGGCGGCCTCGAGCGGAGACGTGGCCGGGCCCTCGTCATCGTCGTCCGGGTGGGCGAGGCGGGGGCCGAGCGAGACCCACAGAGCCAGGCCGAGCGCCCCGAGACCAGCGAAGACCGCCAGGACGGCGAAGCTCCAGATCACGAGCGCAGGGGCGCTCTCGGCGGCGGCGCCGGTGAGCGCGGCGCCCCCAGCCGACCCGGCGCCCCCCCAGGGCCAGGATGGCGTCGAGCGACACGCCCCCGCGCGACAGCGCGTAGGCGAGGGCCACGAAATACAGGAACCCGCGATCTGCCTGACCGCGCGCACCCACGTCGGCACGCGGCGCGTCTCGCCGGTGCCCTCGGTGGATCCTCACCCGACTGCCGCCTGGACCATCCGCGGCGAACGAGATGCGTCAGGAAGACGACGGCGGCCAGCGCGAAGAGAGTGATGATGGTGGCCGTCACCTCCCTCGGCAGCCGGATGACGCCGCTCGGGGAGCCGAGGCCGGCGGCCGGGCCCGCCATCCGGATGACGGCGGCGAGGCCGAGCAGAAAGCTCACGGCGAGACCGGCCCAGGCGAATAGAGGCGCCACGAACGACACCATGCCGTCTCCCGAGCACGAGCGCAAGCTGCGCCAGTGCCAGGCGCAGACCGGCCGGCCTGTGGTAAGACTGATCCGCCGCCGCGCCGGCGGCGGCGACCCCACTCCTGCACCCACTGGAGGACGTCCCGCATGAGGCTCGCATCTCCGAGGATCACGCCGCTCGAGGAGAAGGACTGGTCGCCCGACGCGCGGGCCGAGCTCGGCCGCCTGGCCGAGTCGGGCCGCGTCTACAATACGTGGGGCCAGTACAACCTGGTCTCGATGGCGCTCAATACCCTCGGCGTGCAGCTCGACGCCGGGCTCGAGGGCTTCGCGCCGGTGGCGGCGATGAGGCTGAAGGACAAGGTCGCGGTCGTCGTGGGCGGGGGCCAGACGCCCGGCGACACGATCGGCAATGGCCGCGCCACCGCCATCCTGTTCGCGCGGGAGGGCGCCCGCGTGGTGGTCGTGGACCGCGACCTCGCCCGCGCGCGCGACACCGAGGCCGCGATTCGCGCCGAGGGCGGCGCGGCGACCGCGCTCGAGGCCGACGTCACCCGCGAGGCGGACTGCATGAGGCTGGCCCGGACCGTGGTGGAGACCCACGGGCGCATCGACGTGCTCCACAACAATGTCGGCATCGGTGGCGGCGACGCGGGGGCGACGGTGCTGGAAGGAAGACGTGTGGGACCGCATCATGACGGTGAACGTCAAGGGGCTGTTCCTCGCCTGCAAGCACGTGGTGCCCGTGATGCGCGCGCAGATGAGCGGCTCCATCGTGAACATCTCCTCGATCGCCGCCGTCTGCTCCGTCGGCATCATCGCCTACAAGAGCTCGAAGGCCGCGGTCGAACGCTTTCTCCCACTCGCTGGCGCTGGGCAACGCGCGCTACGGCATCCGCGTCAACGTGATCATGCCCGGCCTGATCGACACACCCATGGCCATCGAGGGTATTTCGCAGGCGCGCGGCATGCCGAAGGATGACCTGCGCCGGGAGCGCGACGCCCAGGTGCCGCTGCACGGTAAGATGGGCACGGCCTGGGACGTGGCCCACGCCGCGCTCTTCCTCGCCTCGGACGACGCGCGCTTCATCACCGGCGTCGCGCTCCCGGTGGACGGCGGCCAGAGCGCGCGAATCGGCTGATGGATACGCGGGCCGGCGGGCGGTCGTGACGTATAGCTGCGCGTTCTGCGGCGAGGACAACGAGGTCTTCGCGGACCCGAGCGGCGGCCGGCGGCAGACCTTCACCGAGGACTGCACGGTGTGCTGCCGGCCCAACCTGATTGCCCTCGTCTTCGACGACGACGGCGACGTGGAGCTCGACGTCACCCAGGAGTACGAGGCGTGACGGCTACCCTCGTCGCATTCATGAATGATGGGAGCTAGGAACGTGTCGGAGTAACCGTAGTTCGAGCGCCGGCTTCGCCAGGCGGCAATCCGAGTTCGGGGAGGCATCGGAAGGGCGGGCGGAGCTCCCTCGGCGAGCTTTCTCACCAGCGGTGGGCGTCGGGGCCGAGCAATGCTTCGCGAAAGCGGCTGCGGAGGTAGGCGCCGTCGCGCGGGGAGCGAGGTCGGGCTCGGCGATGTGGAGACCTTGACGGCGGCGAAGAGCGGCCCGGCAGACGGTGAAGAGCTGCGCGGCGAGCGACTGGACCTCCGCCTCGGTGCGGACTGTCACGGCGAGCTTGAACCCGGTCGCCGCCGCGATGCCGGCCAGGTCGACGCCGCGCCCGGTATGCGCGGGTTGCATCCCCGTCTCGCCGTAGTGCTCGTTGTCGAGCACCACGATGCCGAGGTTCGACGGCTGCTCCGCGCCGATGGTCGCAAGCGATCCGAGCCCCATCAGCATCTCGCCGTCGCCCGTCACCACCAGCACGCGGCGGTGCGGCTGGGCGAGGGCCAAGCCGAGGCCGGCCATGGCCGCCCCGCCCATCGCCGCCCAGAGGTAGAAATTGAGCGCGGTGTCGCCGGCCGCCGCCACGTCATAGGTGGGATTGCCGAGGCCGGTGACGACGAGCGCATCGCCGCGGTCGCGGAGCATCCGGGCGGTGGCGGCGCGGCGGTCGAGGGACGCGGTCATTTCTCGAAGCTCTTCGTGCCGATGACGCGCTGGCCGATGAGCACCGCCACCGCGCGGGAGGAGTGAAACGCGAGCGCCGCCGCGGCGCGAACGGTGGGCGCGACGTCGTCGGCGGCATCGGCGCGGTACGCGAGCACGCCGGCCGTCTCGAGGGCGGCGCCGGTCGAGCGGCCCATCGGCACCTGCCACGGATTGAACTCGCCCCATTCGCCGCGCATGGTGACCAGCGCCAGGAGCGGGATGCGACACTCCTGGTTGAGCGCCAGCATATTGATGCAGTTGCCCACTCCGCTCGACTGGAGCAAGAGCGCGCCGCGCTGGCCGCCGAGCCACGCGCCCGCCAGCATGGCCACGCCCTCTTCCTCCGTGGTGAGCGAGACCGCGCGCATGGCGGTGTCCGCGTGGCAGAGATCGATCAGCTCGCCGTGTCCGGCGTCGGGGACATAGGCGACCTGCACGACGCGGGCGGTCTGGAGCTCGTGGAAGACGTGCGCGGGCCAGGAGGCGGACATGACCGGCGCCGATTCTATCATCGGGGCGGAGGCGTCGCGCGATGGAGTGATAGAATCGGCGCCGGACATGGCTGAGGCGTCGTACTACGACGGGAGGTGTGACCGATGACCCAGTATCTCTTCCGCAACGCGGAGCTGCTCGACCCCGCGCAGGACCGCCTGCTGGGCGGCCGCGAGGTGCTCGTCGAGGGCGAGCTGATCCGCGAGGTCTCCGACCGCCCGATCACGGCGGCGGGCGCCACGGTGATCGACGTCGGCGGGCGCACGCTCATGCCCGGGCTGATCGACTGCCACGTGCACGTGTACCTGAGCGAGGTGAACATCCGGAACCTCGAGAACATCCCGCTCACGCTCATGACCGCGCGGGCCGCGCCGCTGATGCGCGGCATGATCGACCGCGGCTTCACCACCGTGCGCGACACGGGCGGGGCCGACTGGGGCATCAAGGCGGCGGTCGAGGGCGGGCTCCTGCCCGGCCCGCGCCTGTTCATTTCCGGGCGCGCCATCGGCCCCACGGGCGGCCATAGCGACTCGCGCAGGCGCACCGACGGCGCGCCGCCGCCGTGCCGCTGCTGCAATGCCATGGCCTTCACCATGTCGCTGGCCGACGGAGCCGACGAGGTGCGCCGCGCCGTGCGCGAGCAGATGCGCCAGGGCGCCGACCAGATCAAGATCATGATGTCGGGCGGTGTCGCGTCGCCCTACGACCCGCTCGACAGCCTGCAGTACAGCCCGGGCGAGGTGAGCGCCGCCGTCGAGGAGGCGCAGGCCTTCGGCCGCTACGTCTGCGCCCATGCCTACACGCCCGAGGCCATCACGCGCGCGATGCGGGGCGGCGTGCGCACGATCGAGCACGGCAACCTGATCGACGAGCCCGCGGCGCGGCTCATGGCGGAGCAGGGCGCCTTCCTCGTCGCCAACCTCGTGACCTATGCCGTCATGAAGGAGCGGGCGGCCGCGTTCGGGATGACGCCGGAGATGCTCGCCAAGAACGACCGTGGTGCTCGAGCACGGATACCGCTCCCTCGAGCTCTGCAAGCGCGCGGGCGTGCCCGTGGCCTACGGCAGCGATCTGCTGGGCCAGCTCCAGGAGGAGCAGAGCCGCGAGTTCCTGATCCGGGGCGAGGTGATGACGCCGCTCGAGGTCATCCAGTCGGCGACGACGATCGCCGCGCGCGTCCTGCGCCACGAGGGCAAGCTGGGCGTGATCGCGCCGGGGGCCTTCGCCGACCTGCTCGTGGTCGACGGCAACCCGCTCGAGAGCCTCAAGCTCTTCCAGGACCAGGGCGCGCACCTCTCCGCCATCATGAAAGGCGGGCGCTTCCACAAGAACCGGCTCGCGTGAGCCGGCAGATCCCGGCCGGCTTCCGAGGCGAAGCCCGCGCCCACGGCCGTCGCGGGGATCGCGACAGCCCTCGCTCAGCGGCCCTTGAACTTCGGCTCGCGCTTGTCGAGGAAGGCGCGGATGGCCTCCGCCGTGTCCTCGGTGCCGGAGTTGACGGACTGGGCCAGCCCTTCCGCCTCGAGCGCCTCGTCCATCGTCATCGAAAATGAATTCGAGAGCAGGCGCTTGGTCATGCCGAGGGCGATCGGCGGGCCCGCGGCGAGGCGCTTGGCCCAGTCGGCGACGAAGGCGTCGAGCTCACCCGCGGGCACGACGCGATTGACGAGCCCCATCTCGGCCGCTTCCTTGGCGGAGATGATGTCGGCGAAGAGCGCCAGCTCCTTGGCGCGGTGCATGCCGACGAGGCGGGGCAGGAGCCACGAGCCGCCGAAGTCGATGGTGAGCCCGCGCCGGGCGAAGATCTCCGAGAAGCGGGCCTGCTCGGAGGCGACGATGAGGTCGCAGCCGAGGGCCAGGTTCATTCCCGCGCCCACGGCGACGCCGTTCACCTTGGCGATGACGGGCTTGGGAATGCGATGAAGAGCGAGCGCGATGTCGGCCACCCAGTGCAGCCGCTGCATCGCGTGGCGCGTGTCGCTCCCGCGGTCGGAGAGGTCAGCGCCGGAGCAGAATGCGTCGCCCGCCCCGGTGATCACGAGCACGCGGTCCGTCGTGGACGCGTCGACCTCGCGGAACACGCCGAGCAGCTCGTTGAACATCGCCGCGTTCATCGCGTTCTTCCGCTCCGGGCGGTTGAGCGTGAGCGTCACCACGCCGTTGTCGGCGCGCTCGAGCACGAGCGTCTCCATGGTCGGCATCGGTCGGTCCTCCGTCGCGCATCGTTTCGCTTGACTTCGTATCGGGCGGGGCAATTATAGCGGTACTGAGCGATCGCGATGGGGATCTATGCTGAGCTCCGGGGCTTCGTGCTGGCACACCGCGCGTGCGGCGTGCTCCGCGGCAACCGGGACGACGAGACGCCAAGTGGGTGCCGCCTCTGGATCCTGTGTCCATGCGGCGCGCGCTTCGAGCGCCGTCTCGGCCCGGACGACGCCGAGGCTGAGGTGCTGCGCTCGGCCCTGTCGGTCTTCGAAGAATGACCGGCTACGCCTGACCCGGCCCCGCGATATCACGGACGTGGCCGAGGACGTGCTGCACCGCGACCTGATGAAAGACCATCGCGAGCGGGCCGACGATCCCGCCGGCGGAGCGGATGGGGCGGGCGAAGAGCGGCTCGTCCGCGGCCTCCACGGCCGCGATCGTCGCGGCGCGATTGGCCTCGAACTCCGCGAGCAGCTCGGCGGGCGACAGGTGCGCGCGCTTGGCCACTTGCCGGTCATTGTACGAATCGTTGCCGCCCCGCATCTCGCTGGTGGGCAGATCGCCGGTCGTCCTGGGCCGCCGGCTGGTCCGGTCCGGCCGACCGGGCGATGTCGATCAGGCGCGGATAGCTCCACTCGATCGAGGCGACGTGGGCGAGGATCTGGCGGCCGTTCCAGCCGTTCTCGTAGCGGCCCTCTTCCAGCCGCGCGGGTGGCAGCGCGCGCACGGTGGCCAGCACCTCGTCGCGGCTCGCCCGGAGCGCGTCCAGCAATTCCTGCTTCGATGGGACCGGGGTCGCGGCCATGCGCGTCCTCCTTCTCGATTCGCTGCGCGGTCGATTCGCTGCGCCTGAAGGTAGCACGGCCATCGCGCCGACGCGCGCTCCCGGGGGTGTAGTAGAATCCGGCCCTCGGTGGCGAAGCTGTCCGAGGCCCGATCCCTGAGGGAGAACGAGACCGCGAATGTTTCCGTACCACGACGACAACCGCACGCTTCGGCCCGCCCTCATCGACGTTGCTGTTCATCGCGCTCAACGTCCTGGTGTGGTTCCTCGTCGAGGGCGCGGGCTCGCCGCTCGGCGGTTGCGCGGTCGGTGTGCGATCTCGGCCTCATCCCGGGCGCCCTCACCGGCGTGCTGCGCCCGGGCGCGCGGTTCCCGCTCGGAGAGGGCCTTGTCTGCATCATCGATCCCGGCTCGCAGATCTCCCACGTCATCACGTCGATGTTCCTGCACGGCTCGTGGGCCCACCTGCTCGGCAACATGTGGTTCCTCTGGCTCTTCGGCAATAACGTGGAGGACGCCATGGGCCGCGGCCGCTTCGTGGCCTTCTACCTGCTCTGCGGCATCGCCGCGGCACTCGCCCAGGTCGCCGCCAATCCAACGTCGGGCATTCCGATGGTCGGCGCGTCCGGCGCCATCAGCGGGGTGATGGGCGGCTATCTGGTCCTGTATCCGCACGTGCGCGTGTTCTGCTTCGTGCCCCCGTTCCTCTTCTTCGCCCTGCCCGCCTGGACCATGCTGCTCTACTGGCTGGGCCTGCAGTTTCTCGGAGGCCTCGCCGGGCTGGCCTCCGAGGAGGGCGGCGGTGTCGCGTTCTGGGCGCATGCCGGGGGATTCGTGGCGGGCCTCGTCCTCGGTCAAGTTCTTCGCGCGTCCGGAGTACGTCGAGGCCCACCGCGCGGGGAACTGGAGCCCGCGCCGCCTTCGCGCGGGCTGAAGGAGAATCCACCCTTGGTCAAGCGATTCGATCACGTCACCATCGCCGTGAGGGATCTCGACCGGGCCAAGGCGTTCTTCGGCCTTCTCGGCTTCGTGGAGGACAAGGCCGTCGTCATCTCGGGCCCGATCTTCTCGGCGTACATGGGGGTGGACGGCATCGAGGCCGACCACGTCACGCTGGCGCTGGCCGGGGCCGAGCCGCGCCTCGAGGTCCAGATCCTGCGCTACCGCCGCCCCGATCCGCTGCCGGATCCGCACATCGAGCGGCTCGACAAGCTGGGGTTCAACCACATCTGCTTCGCCGTCGACGACATCGAGGCGGGAGGTGGCAAAGCTCCGCGCGCACGGCATCGAGATGCGCAATGCGCTGCTCGACTTCCACTCGCGCAAGCTGATCTTCGTGCAAGGGCCCCGAGGGAATCACGGTCGAGCTGTCCGAGTGGCACTGAAGTCCACGCCTGGTGCTTGACCCGGCGCGGTCGGAAGGGCAGTATGCGCAGCACGCCGAAGGCGGACATTCCATTCGCGGGGAGCACGGGGACATGGCGGAGCACGAGAAGAGCTATACGAGCGGGACGAGCGAGCTGCCGCTCCTCGGCCTGACGATCGGCGATCTGTTCGACCAGACCGCCGCTCGGTATCCCGACAACGAGGCGCTCGTCTGCTGCCAGCAGGGACTCCGGTACAGCTATCGCGAGCTCCAAGGCGAGGTTGACCGCTGTGCCCGGGCCCTCATGGCCCTCGGGATCGAGAAGGGCCAGCGGGTCGGCATCTGGGCGCCGAATCGCGCCGAGTGGACGATCACGCAGTTCGCCACGCGGCAAGATCGGCGCGATCCTCGTCAATATCAACCCGAGCTATCGGCTGAGCGAGGTGCAGTACGCGCTCCGCCAGTCCGGCTGCCGGCTGGCTCGTCATCGCGCCGGAGTTCAAGACCTCCGACTATACCGGCATGATTCACGAGCTGGCGCCGGAGCTCGGCGCGAGCCGCCCGGGCCAGCTCGAGGCCGAGGCCCTGCCCGATCTGCGCGGCGTGATCCGGCTCGGCGAGGCGCGCTCGCCCGGCATGCTCTCCTGGGCCGAGCTGTTGGCGAAGGCGGCGGCGGTCAGCGCCGAGGACCTGGCGCGCCGCCAGCGCGAGCAGGAGTTCGACGACGCGATCAACATCCAGTACACGAGCGGCACCACCGGCTACCCGAAGGGCGCCACCCTCAGCCATCACAATATCCTGAACGACGGCTACTTCACGACGGAGCTTCTCGGCTTCACGGACCGCGACCGGCTCCTCATCCCGGTGCCGCTCTACCACTGCTTCGGCATGGTCATGGGCAATCTCGGCTGCGTGAGCCACGGGGCCACCATGATCTACCCGGAGCGAGGGCTTCGACGCGACCGCCGTCCTCGAGGCGGCCCAGGCGGAGCGGGCGACCGCGCTGTACGGCGTGCCCACGCATGTTCATCGCCGAGCTGAACCATCCCGACTTCGCGCGCTACGACCTGTCGAGCCTGCGCACGGGGATCATGGCGGGGTCGCCGTGCCCGGTGGAGGTGATGAAGCAGGTCAAGAGCGCGATGCACATGAGCGACGTGGCCATCGCGTACGGGATGACGGAGACGAGCCCGGTGAGCACCCAGACGCGGCTGGGCACGCCGCTCGCGAAGCAGGTGGGCACGGTGGGGCAGGTGCACCCGCACGTCGAGATCAAGATCGTCGATCCGTCAGACCGGCCAGGTCGTGCCCGTCGGCGTCCAGGGCGAGCTGTGCACGCGCGGCTACAGCGTGATGCTCGGCTACTGGGAGAACGACGACGCGACGCGGGCCGCCATCGACAGCGCGCGGTGGATGCACACGGGCGACCTCGCGACGATGGACGAGGAGGGCTACATCAACATCGTCGGCCGCATCAAGGACATGATCATCCGCGGCGGCGAGAACGTGTACCCGCGCGAGATCGAGGAGTTCCTGTACGGCCATCCCAAGGTGCAGGACGTGCAGGTCATCGGCGTCCCCGACGCGCGCTACGGCGAGGAGGTCATGGCCTGGGTCCGCCTGCGCGAGGGCCAGGAGGCGACGGCCGAGGAGATCCGCGACTATTGCCGCGGGAAGATCGCCCACTACAAGATTCCGCGCTACGTGAAGTTCGTGGACGCCTTCCCGATGACGGTGACCGGCAAGGTGCAGAAGTTCCTGATGCGCCAGGAGAGCGTCGCGGAGCTGGGCCTCGAGCAGGCAGCCGCCGTCAAGATGGCCTGACGCGCGGCCTGCCAGCCGGAGCGCGAGGAGACAGTCATGAGGACGATCGACATTCACGCGCATCTCGTGCCGCAGTCGCTGTGGCGGGCGGCCGAGGCCGGCGTTCCGTGGCACGGCCATCGCCACGAGCCCGGCGACGGTCTCGGCACCGTGATCGGCGGTGGCAGGCGCATCCAGTTCAACTCGCCCAAGGTGCGCTTGACGCCGGAGGAGCGCCTCGCCGACATGGACGCGCAGGGCGTCGACGTCCAGGTGATCTCGATTCACACGCCGCTCTTCGGCTATCACCTCGACGCGGCTGAGGGGCGGCGCTCGCGCGCGAGGTGAACGACGAGATCGCGGGGATGACCCGCCAGTGGCCCCGACCGCTTCGCGGGGCTCGCGACGCTGCCCGTGCAGGACGTCAAGACGGCGATCGACGAGCTCGAGCGCGCGGTGACCGTCCTCGGCCTCAAGGGCGCCGAGCTCGACACGGTCGTGAACGGTGAGAACTGGGACGAGCCGAAGTACCTGCCGCTGTTCAAGGCGGCGGAGGCGATGGGCGCCGTGCTGTTCTTCCATCCGCAGCCGCAGCACAACTTCATGGCGGAGCGCATGCCGCGCCACGGCGTGCCCAACAGCCTGGGCGTCATCGTCGAGGACGCGATCGTCGTCGCGGCGCTGATCCTGGGCGGCGTCCTCGACGCGTGTCCGGCCCTCAAGGCGTGTATCGCCCACGGTGGCGGCCCCGCGTGCTTCGCGATGGGCCGCATCGACCGCGCCTGGCGGGCCCTTCCCGAGGCGCGCCGGAGCATCCCCGAGCCGCCGAGCGCGTATCAGCGGCGCCTGTACTACGACTCGGTGGTGGGCAGCGAGGAGGCCCTGCGCTTCCTCCTCGACCGGGTCGGCGCGGATCGAGTCGTGCTCGGCAGCGACTGGCCGTTCGTGCCGTGGTACCCGTCGCCCGTCACCTGGGTCGAGGGCCTGGCGTCGCTCAGTCGCGACGAGAAGGACCAGATCCTCTGGCGGAATCTCGAGGCGCTGCTGAAGCTGTAGCGTCCGGTATTCGTGAGCGGCCCCTGCCGGCCCTCGCGGCTATACTGTCGCCCATGGGCGTCGACGAGCGATCCGGCTTAAGGCAACGATATACTTGTCTCAGTACCGCATCGAGCCTGCCTACTGGGTGATCGGCTGTCTTTCAAGAGGAAGCGAAACATCGTCAACCGCAGCTACCAGACGCAGGCCGATAACATCGTCGGCGTCATGACGATGGCGACGTTGGACAAGGAAATGCTCGAGAGCGAGAAGGCGGCCCGGTCCGTACGGACCATCAGTTGCCGGGTGAGCAGCGGTGCCGCCTCGGGTGGACGGACGTGAGGCGCGCTGGCGCAGACCGCGAGACGTTTGGTACCCCCATCCAGCTCACCCGGACACAAACAATCATGCAGGGCGCCAGATGCAGATCACCCAGGGCTCGACCAGTGCGCTGGTCCAGGCGACATCCGTCGAGGACCCTAGGTGACGTAAAGCTTGACCCCAAACCCCTTGACAGTGCCTGATCGGCGGTGCATTGTTCGCCAGCGTCCCTCGAAGGGCCTACAGCTGAACAGGAAGTACCAGTACCTACAACACTGACCAACTCCCTGGAGTCCAACGACGTGCTGGCCGCCCACGCCGGTCATGCAGAGCACCGCAAGGAGCTCATCGCGGCAGGCGTGGAGCTCTATGAGCTGCGCTCCGACCAGGCGCCCAAGAAGAGGACCTTTTTCCTCTCGGGCTCCGGCCGATCGACACTGCATGCGAAGGTCATGGTGTTCGACCGCAAGGACGTGTTCATCGGCAGCCTCAATCTCGATCCGCGCTCGGGCGACATCAACACCGAAGCCGGACTCTACATCGAGAGTCCGGAGCTGGCCGCTCAGGTGATTGCCTACATGGACGAGGGGGTGTTGCCGCAAGACACGCTACCGGGTCCTGCTGGACGCGGACGGCGATTTGTACTGGGTCACCGAAACCGACGGGAAGACAGAGCGATACGACCATGATCCGAACAGCACGGCTTGGCAGCGCGCCAAGGTGCGCTTCATACGGATGCTGCCCGTCATGAACCAGCTTTGATCCGGGTTTCGCGAGCTTGCTGGAGACCGTAGGTGACCCTGGTCAGGGTGTCGTGGCGCTCGCGGCCGCATTCCGGCACTTCCATGCCAGCTAAACGTGCTGATTCAGCGCTTCAGCGCGTCTCTTGCCAGCGCAGAACAGCAATTCCCATGAGTCCGGGATTTACAGCCCAACCGGTCGGTGTCATGCTTGGTCCGGACGGCGCTTTGACGCCGTGAACCGGTTCGGGACTCTGGCGACTGGGAGGCTGTCATGCGCCACTTGAAAACGGGAGGCTTCTCGATCCTCACGCTTGCTCTCGTAGTCGCCACGTCGCTGGTGGCCGCGCCCACGAAGGGAGAAGCCGCGCCGCCCACGAAGGAAGAGATAGAGCACCGCGCGCTGCCACTGGACGCAAGCGACGGACGGAGATGAACATGGCTTCTCCCACCAAGCTGGCGCTTACGGTTCTCGCGCTGAGCATGCTCGTGCTGTCCGGTTGTGCTGACCTGGCCATACACGATACGGCCAGCCTGCTCGCGCCCAGATTTCAACGGTCGGAGATCTTTGGCTTCGTGGCGGGCGCGGGAACGACCTTTGCCGCGTTACCTGACCTGATCGGTATGCTCAGGCGCCGGTCGAGCAAGGGCATGAACCCAAGGATGGCGGGCATCATGGGCGTCTTTCAGATCGGCTGGATCTATTACGGCCTGTTGATCGCGTCCCGGCCGGTTATCGTGTGGAATATGATCGCCGTCGTGATCAACTTTCTGAGTGTCGCTGCCTACTTTCGCTTCGCCCGGCTCGAACTGAAGTGACGACGAGGGAACTGTCCGGGCTGAACAGCCACGAAATGACTGTCCAGGATCTGGTATACCGGTGACGTGACGAGCTATCTCGAGGTGCTGGACAGTGAACGCCAGCGGTTCGACGCCAGCTGGGTTGGTCCGCACCTATCGCGGCGGCGGGCAGGGAGTGAGCCCTCGGCGCCTGCGTGCCGAGTGGCAGGCATCAGCCAGAACAGTTCCCTCATTGAAAGGAGAAGAGCGATGAAAGCGATCGTGGTTGCACTGATGATGGGCGTGATTGTTCCGGGCGCCGCGCTTGGCGCCGATCCAGCCCGGTCCCCGATGATCGCGCAGGCCAAGACCGACCAGGAGGCGGTCCCGAAGTTCAAGGAGGCGAGGCTGCGGACGGTGCGGGGAACGGTGGAAGCAATCGACAAGGAGAAGCAGACGGTCACCTTGAAGGGCCCGAAGCAGAGCCTGACCGTCCACGTCCGCGATCCCAAGAAGCTCGAGGCGATCCAGGTCGGCGACCCCGTTCTCGCCAAGTATTACGAGTCCTTGATGATCGAGCTGAAGAAGCCGGGCGAGGGACGCCGGGTGTGACCGTGGGGCAGGGTAGGGCGACGTCCAAGCCAGGCGAGACGCCTGCGGGTGTCATCGCGCAACAGGTCACCGTGACCGCCACCATCGTGGGCATCGACAAGAAGGCGCAGACGGCGACGATCAAAGGGCCGGAAGGGAACGCCGTGACGGTCAAGGCGCGAGACCCGAAGAACCTGGACAAGGTGAAGGTGGGCGACAACGTCGAGATCACCTACACGGAGGCGCTCGCCATCAGCCTCGACAAGCACGCCAAGAAGTGATCGGAAAGGCGTTAGCCGTGGGCACCGGCGGAAGGCGCTGGTCGATGCGCTGCCGGCCTCGTCGGTTACTTGGCCGCCGACTCTTTGTGCTCCTGCAGGCACTGGAGCGCGAGGCCGCCGTGGCTCCACGCCGCGCCGGCGGCCATGGCCATCGCGACGAACGTCGTCTCCGCGATCTCCGCGTCGGAGGCGCCCGCCATCGCCGCCTTCTTCGTGTGGGCCTGGATGCACCACGGGCACTGGGTGATCTGGGCGATGGCGAGCGCCATCAGCTCCTTCATCTTGCCGGGGATCGCGCCGTCCTTGAACGCCTTCTGGTCGAACTCGAGGAAGGCCCGGAATGCTTCGGGGGCCAGCTCCCGCATCTTCTTGAACTGGGTGTTGGTGTCGACGCCGTGAAATTCCATGGAGGTCTCCTTGCCCGAGTGGACTGCGGGCCGCCCGTCAGTCGACCAGCGCCGCGTAGGTGAGCACGCGCAGCTCGCGGCGCAGCGGGTACGAGGACGACGGCATGAGCTGCGTCATGAAGATGACGATCAGGTCTTCCGCCGGGTCGATCCAGAACGCCGTGCTCGCCGCGCCGCCCCAGGCGTGCTCGCCGGGCGTGCCGAGCACCTGCGCCCGTGCCGGCGACTGATTGACCGGAAGCCGAGGCCGAAGCCCACGCCGGCATAGGCGGTCTCCGTGAACATGCCCCCCGCGGCGAGATCCGGTCAGGTCGGCGCCGCCGGGCAGATGGTTCATCGTCATCAGCTCGACGGTCTTCCGCCCGAGCAGGCGCACGCCGTCGAGCTCGCCGCGATTGAGCAGCATGGCGGTGAAGCGGTAGTAGTCGTGCACCGTCGAGACGAGCCCGCCGCCGCCGGAGAGAAAGCTCGCCTGGCGGTACAGGCTCTGCGCGGGGTCGTCGATCATCTTGAGGCGGCCGTCGGCCTGGCGCTCGTAGTTGGCGGCGAAGCGCGGCACCTGCGAGTCCGCGATGACGAAGCCGGTGTCGCGCATGCCGAGCGGCTCGAGCACGTGCTGCTTGAGGTAGGCGTCGAGCTTCTGGCCCGAGATGACCTCGATGAGATGGCCGACCACGTCGGTGGACACGGAGTAGTTCCAGCGCGTGCCCGGCGAGAACTCCAGCGGGCAGCGTGGCGAGCGTGTCGATCATGTCGGCGAGCGTGGTAGCCGGGCTTGGCGCGGTCGCCCACGGCGAGCTTCCGGTACGCCGCGTCGACGTTGGTGCGCTCCATGAAGCCGTAGGTGAGGCCGGAGGTGTGGCTCAGCAGGTCGCGCGACGCGTCATGGGCCGCGCGGGGGGCACGGTCACGAAGACGGGGTGGTTGCCGCCGGCGAAGACGCGCAGGTCCTTCCACGACGGGATGAACTTGTGCACCGGATCGTCGAGCTGAAAGCGCCCTTCTTCGTAGAGCATCATGAGCCCGACGCTCGTGATGGGCTTCGTCATCGAGTAGATGCGCCAGATCGAGTCGGCGGTGACGGGCCGGCGGCGCTCGATCTCGAGGTGGCCGAGCGGCTCACAGTAGACGACCTGGCCGCGCCGGGCCATCAGGGTCAAGGTGCCGGCGAGCTTGCCGGCGTCGATGTAGCGCTGCCAGTGCTCGCCGATGCGGGCGAGGCGCTGGGACGAGACTCCGACCTCTTCGGGCTTCGTGGGCATGGGGGATCTCCTGGCAGTGGATTCGGCTCGAGCCGGTAACGTATCGCCTCAGCGGAACCGCGCGATCATGTCTTTGCCGTAGCGGAGGACGTCGTCGGGTGTCTTGAGCTGGGCCGGCAGCCCTGCCGCGGCGCTGATGGGGACGGCCACGCGCGTGACGCCTTGCTTGGCCAGGGCCTCGATCTCCTGCCGGCTCGGCCGGCGCGGCCAGGGTGATCTCGATGGATGCGGGATCGCGGCCGGCGGCCTCCGCGGCACGGCGCATCTCCTGGAACGTCTCGGGGGCGGGTTCCGGGCGGGGAAATAGCCGTCGCCGAGGCGCCCGGCGCGCCGGGCCGCGGCCACGGTATCGCCGCCGACGATGATGGGGATGCGGCGCTCTTGCGGCAAGGGCCGGCAGAACACCTTGTCGAACGAGACGAACCGGCCCTTGTAGCTCGCGCAGTCCTGGCTCCAGAGCGCGCGCATCGCCGCCACGTATTCGTCGGTGCGCGGGCCGCGGTCCTCGAAGGGCAGCCCGAGCGCGGCGAACTCCTCGGCGAGCCAGCCCACGCCGATGCCCAGGAGCACGCGTCCGCCTCCCGCCAGGTGATCGAGCGTGGCCACCGCCTTGGCGGTCACCACGGGATTGCGCTGGGGCAGGATGAGGATGGCCGTGCCGAGCTTGATCGTGCGCGTCGCCGAGGCGATATAGGCGAGCCAGATCAGCGGGTCGGGTATCGGGTAGTCCTCGAGGCCCGAGCCCATGCGCCCGCTCGGCGAGTACGGGTAGCGCGACTGATAGCCGTGGGGCACCACCACGTGCTCCACCGTCCAGATCGAGTCGAAGCCGGCGGCCTCGGCGGCCTGGGCCACCTCCACCGCGGCGGGACCATTGCTGTAGCGACCGAGGCTCGCGTACCGCAGTCCGAACTTCATCGTCGGCCTCCTGTGGTGAGTCGGCGGGGGTAAACAGCGTGGTCGGCCCGGTCACGCGGTGTCGAACCGACGGCGCGACCGACTTTATCGCGCCGAGCCCGAGGGTCAAGGCGAGGCACTGGGGCAATTTGCGTCGCCATGCTTCGTTGCGAGCGGCCCGGCAGCCCTCAACGTACTCACCCACGTACGCCTCGCTCGCCTCGCCAGGCGCCGCTCGCGCCTCGCCTAGCTCGCAACTTGCCCCAGTGCCCAGTTGCATTTGCACGCGGGTGGCGCTCGCCTATCATCGACGTCACGGCCGGGCACACTCATCGAGGAGGCGACCATGGCGCTCGACATGCGACCGCTGCACTCATCGTTCGGCGTGGAGATCGCCGGCATCGACGTTCGACGGATCGACGACGCCGTGTTTCGCGAGGTCGCCCGCGCGCTCGACGATCACTCGGTGCTGCTCTTCCGGGGTCAGTCGCTCACCGATGCCGAGCAGATTGCGTTCAGCGAGCGCTTCGGTCCGCTCGAGACCACCATCCGCACCATCGCCAGTCAGGCGCGGGACCTCCCGGAGATCTCGAACCTGTCGAACGTCGATACCGAGGACCGGCTGATCCCGCGAGGCGACAAGCGGAACCTCTTCAATGCCGGCAACCAGATGTGGCACAGCGACAGCTCGTTCAAGCGGGTGCCGGCCATGGCGTCGCTCTTGTCGGCTCGCGAGGTGCCGCCCGAAGGTGGAGAAACGCAATTCGCGAGCATGCGCGTGGGCTACGAAGGGCTCTCCGAAGCCATGAAGCAGCAGATCGAGGGCAGGGTCGCCATCCACAGCTTCGTCTACTCGCGCGGGCTCGTGGGGGACGAGCTATTGCCTCCCGACCACGCGGCGCAGGTGCCGCCCGTCCCTCAGGCCCTCGTGCGGGCCAACCCATCGAACGGCCGCAAAGCCTACTACGTCGGCTCCCACGCCTGCGAGATCGTCGGCATGCCGACCGGCGAGGCGCGCGCGCTGCTTCGCGAGCTCGTCGTCGCGGCGACCCGGCCGGAGCTCATCTACACGCATCGCTGGGCGCCGGGTGACCTCGTGATGTGGGACAACCGCGCCGTCACTCCACCGCGGCCGACCGTGGGACGAGAGCCGGTACCGCCGCGTGATGCACCGGACGACGGTGGCCGGCACCGCGCCCACCGCGGCGGACGTCCCGGACGTCACGGTCTCGGAAGCCCGCGAGCCCGATGTCGCCTGGGGCCGCGCTCAGCTCGAAGCCGTCTGAGCGCAGCGACAGAGCGGATCCGACTCACGACTCCGGAGACGTCCCGGGCAGGATCCTTCGGCAAACCGACCCTTCATTTCGGTCACGAACCGCTGCGCACCTTCCGGACCCAGAGGGGTCGCGGCGGTCGCTCACTTCCGGAGCTTCAGGTCCTCGTAGGGTGCGGAGTAGGGGTGATAGGCGATGAGGCCCAGTCCCGACTCCTCCACTCGCGGGCCGATGGCGTTGAGGAAGCCCAGCTCCCACAGCGGCGCGGCGATCACGCGCTCGTGGGCCAGCCGTTGGATCTGGTGGAGCAGCATTTCGCGGCGCTTCGGATCCTGCTCGCGCGCTTGCTGGACCACGAGATCGTCGATGTCGGGGTAGCTGCCCCACGCGTAGAGGCCTTCCTTCGACATGTAGTTCTGCACGCGCGTGGCGGCATTGCCCTGGCCGCCCGCGCCGGCCTGGAGGATCCCGCGGATCTTTTGTCCTTCCACTGGCTCAGGAAGGCCGCCCGCTCCATCGGCCGGACTTTGGTACGGATGCCGACCGCGCCGAGGTAGTTGGCGATGGCCTCGGCCACGCTCGAGTACGACCCGTCGCACGCGTAGTCCCCGGCGTCGAAGCCGTTCGGATATCCGGCTTCGGCCAGTAGCTTCTTCGCTTGGGCCGGATCGTACGGGTAGGGTGGGATGGCCAGCGCGTACTCGAACGCCGACGGAATGATGCTGCCGGTGGGCTTGGAGTGGCCGAGCGTCTCGGCCTGGTTGATGGCGTTCTTGTCGAAGGCGAGCGCGGCGGCAAGCCGCACGCGCCGGTCGTGCCATGGCGACTTCGGATCCCACTGCAGCGGGCCGAAGTCGAGCCACTGCGTCGCGGAGATGACGGTCGGCACGAGCTTGAGCCCCGCCGTGCGTTTCACCTCCTCGCCGAGCGGGCCGCGCAGGGAATAGGCGACGTCGGCCTCGCCGCGCTTGAGCATGGCGAGCCGGGTCACGTCCTCGGTCACCACCTTCCACACCAGGCGCTTGACGGCAGGCGCCTTGCGCCAGTAGCGGTCGTGGGCCTCGAAGACCATCTCGATGCCGGGGTTGAACGACGCGAGCTTGTACGGACCGGCCCCGATCGGCGCCTTCTTGAAGCCCTCGTCGCCGACCTTCTCGACGTACTTCTTCGGCACGATCCAGCCGGCTCCGGTGGCGGGTGTGGCGTAGAACGTCAGGAAATCCGGCCACGGCTCCTTCAGCCGGAAGCGCACCCGATGAGGGTCGACGATCTCCACCGCCGACACCTGGTCCTTCAGAAGCTTGGCGGCGGCGCCGCGGTAGCGCTCGAAGCTGAACTTCACGTCCTCCGCGGTCAAGGGATCGCCGTTGTGGAAGACGACACCCCTTGCGCAGCACGAACTCGTAGCTCAGGCCGTCCTTGGCCATGGACCAGGACTCTGCCAGCGACGGCGCCATGGCATTGCCCGGCATCGGCTTCACCATGGCGTCGTGCAACGCGTAGAGCACCTTCATGATGGTGATGATGCCGGTGTGCTCGGCGGGATCGAACCACGTCGGGGCGACCGAGACGTGCACCGCCCACGTCATCGTCATCTGGTTCGGACTTTGGGCAGCCGTGGGCGCCGGGGCGAGAACGCCCGGCGAGCAGGACGAGGGCGACAAGCAGGATCAGCGACGGGCACCGCGTCTTCATGGTGTCCTCCCTTCGGTGTACCTCGAACGGCGTTCACGAGCGATGATCGTGAGAATCCGACAGGGGCGAAGGACGCCTACGAGGTATCGCGAATCGGCCGGCGCTGTCAAGCGGCGACTCATCGGGCGGAGGGAGCGGCCACAAGGGGCTGGAGGAAGGTGGGACACTCCGGTTACTATCGCTCTCGGCCCCAGTCAGGCCGGTTGCGGCGCCGCTAGCGTCGTTCCAGCCGAAGCATTTCGCGATCAACCAAAGGAGAGTCGGCATGCGACACGTGAAGTGGGTGGTGGTGCTGCTGGGCTTCGTCGCGGTGGCGCTCGGCGTCGGCGCCGTCCAGGGGCAGCAGCTCAGCGGAGAGTACAAGATCGGGGTGCTGGAGCCGCTGACCGGCAACCTCGCCGCCGAGGGCAAGCGCCATCTCGAGGGGTTCGAGATCATGCGCGACCTCATCAACGAGCGCTTCGGCGGCGTGATGGGCAAGAAGCTGGTCTTCGTGACCGGGGACGCCGTCGATCCCACCGCCGCCGCCTCCGAGGCCACGCGGCTCGTGACCCGTGAAGGCGTGAAGATCGTCACCGGCACGTTCTCCTCCACCCTCTGCGGGGCGGCCAGCGAAGCGGCGGCGCGGCAGAACGCCATCTACTGGGAGACCTCCTGCGTCGATCCGAGGCTCACCCGGCGCGGGCTCAAGAACGTGTTCCGGACCGAGATCGACGGCAGCGGGTTCGGCTGGTACAACGTCGAGTTCATCGCCAAGCATCTGGCGCATCGCCTGGGCAAGAAGCCGAACGAGCTGCGCATTGCGTACCTCTCCGAGGATTCCTCGTACGGCCAGAGCGTGACCGAGACCGCGCGCCAGCGCGCCAAGCAGGAATTCGGCATGCAGGAGGTGGCGGCCGAGTACTACACGTTCACCACCAACGACCTGACGCCGGTCATCCTCAAGCTCAAGAACGCCAACCCCGACATCCTGCATCACGTCGCGCGCAACCAGGACGCCATCCTCTTCTGGCGGCAGGCGCGCGAGCAGAATCTCCAGTTCAAGGCCCTCGTGCATGCCGGTGCGACCGGCTACGGCTCGCCCGACTTCGGCAAGGCCTTCGGCAACGACGCCAACGGACCCTTCGCGCTGCTCGAGCCCGGGCCGGGCTTCGTCATCGAGGGGATGAGGCCCGACGGGCAGCGGATCGAGCGCGCGTACCGTGACGCCGTGAAGGCCAAGACCGGCGCGGACATTGCGGGCGGGCATCAGCTCGCCGGCGGCGGCCTCTGGCTCCTGAAGCTCGTGCTCGATGCGGCGAAGACCGACGACCCCGACAAGTTCCGTGCCGCCGTGCTGGCCATGGACCTGCCCGTCGGCTCCGCCCTCAACGGCTGGGGCGTGAAGTTCGACGAGACCGGCCAGAACAGCAATGCGCGCGTGCAGCACTACATGCTGCAGTGGCAGGGTGGCCAGCTCGTCACCGTGTGGCCGGAGGAGTTCACCACCAATCGCGCCAAGTGGATCCCGCTCGGCGCGTGGGACCAGCGGAAGTAACAGCCCGTTCCGCCTCGCCGAGCCTGTCGACGCCCCGGGGTCTCCCGGGGCGTCGCGCGTCGGATGAGCGGAACGCCGCCCAACCATGCACGTAGTCCCCCAGCTCCTCGTCTCCACCATCCTCCTCGGCGGGATCTACGCGCTCATCGCGGTGGGCCTCACCCTCATCTTCGGCGTGATGCGCGTCGTCAACTTCGCGCATGGCGAGTTCCTCATGCTGGGCATGTATCTCGCGTTCTGGGCGTTCGCGCCTGCTCCGGCTCGACCCCTACGTGACACTCGTGCTGTCGCTCCCGCTCATCTTCGGCTTTGGGTGGCTGCAGCTACCGCATGGTGATGCGGCCGGTGATCCACGCGTCCCACAACGTGCAGGTCTTCACGACCGTCGGGCTGTCGATCGCGCTCCAGAACGTGGCCCTGGTCCTCTGGAGCGCCGACTCGCAGTTCGTGCGCACCAGCTACTACACGGTCGTCGTGCGCCTCGGGAGCGCGGTGCTCAACCTCGCCCAGCTCATCGCGTTCGCCGTCGCCGTGCTCTGCACGGCCGCGCTCTTCGCGTTCCTGCGCTGGTCGTACACGGGCAAGGTCATGCGGGCGACCGCCCAGGACAGGGCCGCCGCGTCGCTCATGGGGATCGACACGGGCCGTGTCTTCGCGCTCACCTGGGCGGTCGGCGTCACGTGCGTGGGCGTGGCCGGCGTGCTCCTCGCGCCGATCTACCCCGTCTATCCGACGGTCGGGCTCCAGTTCGTGCTGATCGCCTACGTCGCCGTCGTCCTGGGCGGGCTCGGCGACATGGCCGGCGCGCTCATCGCCAGCCTGATCGTCGCCGCGGTCGAGGTCATCGGCTCGTACGTGATCGGTACGGCATGGAAGGAAGTGCTGTACCTGCTCCTGTTCATCGGGATTCTCGTGGTCCGACCCGCGGGACTCTTCGGCCAGCGCGGGGCCGAGGCGATCGGCACGTGAAGGGCACGTGGCCGGCCGTCGTCTTCTTCGCGCTCGCCGCGCTCGGCGCGGCTCTGGTGCGCGACCCCTTCCTCCTCGACGGCCTGGTCCTCATCCTCCTGTGGGGCGCGACGGCCGCGGCCTGGAACGTGGCCGGCGGCTACGCCGGCCAGGTATCGCTCGGACACGCGGCGTTCTTCGGGCTGGGCGCGTACTCCGCGGCGCTGCTCGGAACGCGGTGGGAGTGTCCCCGTGGATCGGGCTGCTCGTCGGCGCCGGCTTGGCGACGGCCTTCGGGATCCTCCTCGGCTTCCTCAGCAACCGGCTGCGCGGCCCCTACTTCGTGCTCGCCACGATCGCGTTCTCGCAGGTGCTGCTCATCGTCGCCAGCCGCTGGCGCGGCTTCACCGCCGGCTCCGAGGGCATCCCCGTCCCCTTTCGGCCGGGATTCTGGACGCTCGGCATCACGGACAAGCGCGTCTGGGTCGCCATCGTCCTCGTGCTCGCGGTCTTCCTGTACCTGGTCGAGCTCTACCTCGAGCGCTCGCGCCGCGGCTACCAGCTCGCCGCCGTGCGTGAGGACGAGGATGCGGCCCTGTCCCTCGGGGTCCCGGCGCTTCGGCTGAAGGTCGCGGCCATCGCGGCCAGCGCGGCGCTCACCGCGGTGGCCGGCGCGCTCTGGGCCCAATACGTGGGCTTCGTGGACCCGTTCTACGTCTTTTCGATCGACCTCTCCCTGCGCTTCGCCCTGGCCGCGATTCTCGGCGGCATCGGCACGCCGCTCGGGCCCTTCCTCGGCGCCGCGCTCATTCTTGCGCTGGAGACGTACCTGCGGGCGCGCTTCGGGGGCATCGGAGCCGGCCTCGTCGGGATCTATCTGATCATCTACGGCACCGCGCTCGTGGTGATGATGCGGTTCGCGCCCCAGGGGCTGGTGCCCGCTGATCGGCGAGCGGCTGCGCCGGCGCCCGGTCGCGGGACCGGCCTCGTGAGCCTCCTCTCTGTCGCCGGCATCACCAAGCGGTTCGGCGGCATCACCGCGAACCGCGACATTTCCTTCGACGTGACGGCCGGCGAGCTGATCGGCATCATCGGCCCGAACGGGTCCGGCAAGTCGACGCTCTTCGAGGTCATCAGCGGCTTCTATCACCCCGATGCGGGCGCGGTGAGCCTGGATGGAGCGCGCCTCACGGGCCTCTCTCCTGACCACGTGTGCCGCCTGGGCGTCGCGCGCACATTCCAGAAGCTGCGGCCGTTCTCGGGGCTCACCGTCGTCGACAACGTGATGGTCGGCGCGCTCACCCGCACGCGCGACGTGCGGCACGCGCGGGCGCGCGCCCGCGAGCTGCTCGACCGGGTCGGGCTCGCCGAGAAGGGGGACGAGTACGCGCGCACGCTGTCCACCGGCCAGCGCAAGCGCCTCGAGCTGGCGCGCGCCCTCGCGACCGAGCCACGGGTGCTCCTCCTCGACGAGGTGACGGGAGGCGTCGACCAGCGCAGCATCCCCGGGCTGGTGCAGCTCGTCCGTGACCTGCACCGGGGCGGCCTCACGCTCCTCGTGATCGAGCACAACATGCGGGTCATCACCGCCGTGGCTCAGCGCATCGTGGCCCTCTACCTCGGCGAGAAGATCGCCGATGGCGCCCCGGCGCGGTGACGCAGGACCCGCGGGTCGTCGAGGCCTACCTCGGCCAGGCGTACGTCCAGTGACGGCGCCCGAAGCTTCACGACAGTCGGCTTCAGGGCGGACGCCACTGCTGATGGTGGAAGACCTCGACGTGGCCTACGGCGACTTCCAGGTGCTATGGCAGGCGGCCATGCACGTGGGCGACGGCGAGATCGTGGCCGTGCTCGGGCCGAACGGCGCGGGCAAGTCCACGCTGATGAACACCATCTCCGGGCTGATCACGCCACGCGCTGGCCGCATCACCTTCGGCGGCACCCGCATCGACGGCCTGCCCGCCCACCGCACCGCGGGCGAGGGCTTGGCGCACGTGCTGGAGCGCCGTCGCCTGTTTCCCTTTCTCACCGTGCTCGACAACGTGGTGCTGGGCGCCCACAACCCAGCCGCCCGCCCGCATCGCGACGAGACACTGACTCTGGTCCAGCGCCTGTTTCCCGTCATCGCCGAGCGGCGGGGACAGCTCGCGCACACGCTGTCGGGAGGCGAGCAGCAGATGGTCGCCATCGCGCGCGGGCTCATGGCCCGACCCCGCCTGCTGATGATCGACGAGCCCTTCCTGGGTCTGGCGCCCATGGTGGTGCAAACGATCGGCGGGCTCATCCGGCGCGTCCGGGACGAGCAGGGCATCAGCATCGTGTTCATCGAGCAGAACGTGGAGCTGGCGCTGCGGCTCGCCGACCGCGGCTACATCATGGAATCCGGCCGGACCATCCTGTCCGGACCGTCGGCGGAGCTGCTCCAGTCCGCGGAGGTCAAGCGCATCTTCCTGGGCGACGTCGCGCTCTGATCTGCAGCAAGCGTCGGAAGGGCGCGGCTCAGCGGGCGGCGACTCATCGGGACGCACGGAGCAAGCCTTGAGCCGTCAGGAAGGCGATCACTTGCCGGCGCGCGCCGGCATCGGCTTCCGGATCGTAGCCGAGCCTCATGCCCAGGACCGAACGGTCGGGGAGGCGCATGTCGAACGTGTGCGGGCCCGCGGGGAAAGATGACGAGCTCGAGCGGGGCGCGGACTCGGGTTGGGCGCGCTTCATCTGCCTCGCAGAAGTGCGCCGGGGTCACGATGTCGGCGCTGCCGATGAGTACGAGCAATGGCGCATAGAACGTGCTGCCGACATCGGTCTGGCAGCCGGGATAGAGCGCGACGCCGGCCATGAACGGGTGCGGGTGCTTCAGCGTCGCGCGCAACGCCGCCAGCACGGTGCGCCCTCCGTTCGACATGCCCATGACGCGCGATGCGCGTGGCATCGACGTACGGCTGCTCCGCCAGCCAGCGCGCGGACGCTGTACGCGTCGTCCGCCCGACGCACGGCCCAGGCGGCGACGTTCCGGGTGCACACCTGGTCGACGCCACGCGGCGTGAAGCTGTCGACCACCGCCGTGCCGATCCCATGGGCTCGGAACAGCTCGGCCCACGGCGCGACCCACGTCTTCCACATGGCCTCGTGATACAGGCCCCCGCACCCGTGGAGCAGCACGACGAAGGGAAACGGGCCTGCCGCCCTCCCGGCCGGTAAATCGTCACCGGAAGGAAGCCCTGCGCCGCTCTCGCGCCCCGCTCTTCGGCGGCCCCCGCCTGAAGGTATCGGCGTTGCCAGGTTGCCAAGGGACGAGGACGGCGCTCCCTCCCGGACGACGCGCCCGTCGATGGGCGAGTCGTCGTGGTCGTCGCCGCGCAAGCCGTCAGGAGTGCCGCTCCGAGCAGGCTCACTGCTGCGAACCGCCCCCAACGCGCCATGTTTTTGCCGGGCGCCCGCGGCGGATTCGCGCCACGCGTTCATGCGGTCCAAGAAGCGATGCCAAGTCTGCGCGTGTCACTGGCGGAAATCCGAGGTGGCGCAACACGCGGTTCAGCGCCCCAGCGGACAGCCTGGTCGGCGCCATGATCTCAATCCCAATAGGGTTGCCGCTTTTGGTTGAAATCGATCACTAAGCCTCGGCGCGGCCTTCTCCGATTCGATGGCTCTTATCCACCGGACGGCGCGGCAGGTGAAGATAAGCGGCGAGAGGGCGGCCGAGGCGAAACGTGACCTCCAAGTATGAGCTCTTCATCTCCTCACTCCCAAACCGCGTACGCAGTCACAACATACGGTCGCTCCGAAACCTCACGTCCGATTCAAGCTGCCTCCTCTGGCGTACCACTGCTACGGCGCGCACGCGTGACTACCTCCCTGCCCCGAGGTCGGCTGTTCCTGCCGGAGACGCCGGCAATACTCATGGATGTCGTAGCCGGCCGCGGAAAAGAGAGCCTCGCGTACGCGGCGCACCTCCGCCACGATCGGATCGCGCCACGGTTCGCTCTCATTCGCTGTCTCTGGCATTGTCTTCTCCCATGAGTTGATCCTACCCCATCGCGGCCGGTGATCCCCACCTGTCGAGCGGAGTTAGAGAGGGGCCCACGCTTTCACGCAACCCGATGTGGCGCCAGGGCTGTCGGGCACGGGCCGATCCAGCCAGCGGCACACGGCCAGCAGCGGTACGGATACCGTCGAAGACCTCCATCATCGAGTACCCGTCACCCCCAAAACCGGGTACGCAGTCAAGTGCGGATGCGCGGATCAGCCGAGCTTGTAGGCCCGCGCCACGTTTTCCCCAGGATCGCGCGGCGGCCCGACTCCGTCATCGGCGCCGTCAGGTGGCGCAGCTCCTCCAGATAGCTGCCGGGATGGTCGGGATGCGGGTAGTCGCTCGCCCAGAAGAACTTGTCCTCGCCGACGAGCGGCATCAGCGCGGCGATGGTGCGCTCGTCGGGATCGGCCGAGATGTAGCACTGGCGCTTCCAGTAGTACGACGGCCGTTCCTCCAGCCGGACCGTGGCGCCGAGCGTGGTTCCGGAGAAGATCGCGTCGGCGCGGTCCAGGAAGTAGCCGATCCAGCCGGCCTGGGACTCGAGGACGACGACGCGCAGGCGGGGGAAGCGGAGGAAGACGCCGAGCTGGAAGAACGTCGCGAACGCGTGCTGGACGCCCTGGCCGGCGAAGAGATCGAAGTACCACACCGCCCAGCCGAACTTGTCGTAGCGATGGTGAATGCCCCACGCGGGGGCTCGAACGTCGGATGGATCGCGAGCGGCACGTCGAGGTCCTGCGCGGCGGCGAAGACGCGGTCGTGCCGGGGGTCTCCGTGGGGAACGCGCGTGATCGTGAACGGGCACACGAAGGCGCCGCGGCAGCCATCCGCGACGGCGCGCTCGAGCTCTTCGGCCGCCGCGGCGGGATCGCCCAGCGACAGGTGCGCGATGGGGATCAATCGCCCGCCGGAGTCGCGGCAGAAATCGGCGATCCACCGGTTGTACGCGCGGCAATACGCCGCCGACAGCTCAGGGTCCATCAATTCGGCCTCCCACAGGAGCCCGATCGTCGGATAGAGAATGGCCTTGGCCAGGCCCTCGCGATCGAGGAGCTCGACGCGCTCCTTCATGTCCATGGTGCCGAACCCGGCGCCCCGCAGGTACGTGCGCTCCGGGTCCGGGCGGATCCCCCGCATCTCCTCGGGACGGATCTCGCCGCGCATGGCGCGCTCGCGCAGGTGCTTGCGCCTCGTCGACACGTTTGTCCCATCCCGCCCAGGTTGCCGAGCTGCCCCGGCCGTGGGAGGACGGCGCGCTTGCCGTCGATCTCGAGATACTCGAAGGCGTCGTCGCCCACGCGGATGCGGATCGCGCGGTCGCGGTAGCGCGGCTCGAGGTACTTCTCCCACAGATCAGGCGGCTCGAGGATGTGTCCGTCGCAATCGATCAGCATGGCGTCCGTGGTCATCGTGCCCTCCGTTCCTCTCCCGGCGCCGTCGTCGCGCCGATGCGCTCGCGCTTCACCTCGGATGCCCGCGGCGGCGCGGTCCCATGTGTCGGCGGTGACGCCCTCCGTGCGCAGCAAGCGCTTCTGCACCTTCTGGGTCGGTGTCTTCGGCAGCTCGTCGACGACGCGCACGTAGCGCGGCACCATGAAGTGCGCCATGCGCGGCATCAGGAACCGGATCAGATCCTCCGGGTCGAGGCGCGCGCCGTCGGCGAGCGACACCGACGACCAGCAGCACTCGTCCTCGCCGTCGTCGACTCGGCCACGGCCACGGCGGCCGCCTCCTGCACCGCGGGATGCGCGCACGACCTCGGCTCTCGACCTCGAACGACGAGATGTTCTCGCCGCGCCGCCGGATCGCGTCCTTGATGCGATCGACGAAGAAGTAGTTGCCCTCGGCATCGACGCGAAACGCGTCGCCGGTGTGGAACCAGCCGTTGCGCCACGCGCGCGCGCGGTCGCCTCGGGATTGCGGAAGTAGCCGTGCGTTCATGGCCCACGGGCGGTCCGTGCGCACGATCAGCTCCCCGACCGTCGCCGCGGCTCGACCTCGCAGTCGTGCTGCGTCGACGATCCGCACGTCGACGCCGCTCGCGCGGCCGGCCGCAGCTGCCGACCGGAGACGGGATTCGGGCCCGAGACCAGCGGTGTCGAGATCTCGGTCATGTTGAAGACGGTGTAGACGTCGCAGCCGAAGCGCCGCGAGAAGCGACGGTGCGTCCTCGCCGAGCGGCACCATGATGGCGGTGCGCAGCGGGTGCTCCCGGTCCTGCGGCGAGGCGCCTGCTTCGCGAGAAAGCCCGCCATCGACGCCGAGCAGGATAGCGGTTGGTCGTGCCCGTCTCGCGAACGGTCGACCAGAAGCGCGCCGTGTCGAAGGCGTCGACCACGGCGATCGAGCCGCCCTTCGCCAGCATCGCGTAGACCGCCGCGGTGCCGCCCACGTGGAACAGCGGCAGGTTCACCATGCACCGGTCGTCATGGGCCCGCGAAGAAGAGCGACTCGGCGCCCATCGAGTAGAGCTGCAGATACGACGACATCGACGCCCTTCGACGGCCCCGTCGTGCCGGACGTGTAGATGATCGACTGGGTGTCCCACGGGCGCGACCTCACGCGCGAGCGGCGGCAGGGCGCCGTCCGCCCGGGCGAAGCGCCGGCCGTCGTGGAGCGTCAGCCCCTCGACGTGCCGACCGGCGGCCGCCGCCGACGACCACCGCGGCGTCGAGCCAGCTTGGCGCGGCCGGATCGACGCTCAGAGCCGCGGCAGGAGCTGGGCATGGCGCGACGATCGAGCCGCGCGTCGGCATTGTCGACCACGTGCTCGCAGGATGCCGCCGCGGTAGCGCGAGGTTGACCGGCACGTAGATCAGCGCCCGAGGTAGTTGAGCCCGAACCAGACGCGCAGGGCGTCCGGCCCATTGGGCAGCCAGGACAGCACCGTGTCGCCTGCGCGACGCCCAGGCGGCGGAAGCCCACCGCCAGCGCCGCCGGGCCGCTCGCGCGCCTCGCCGATAGGTCCAGGCGCTCCCATCCGCGAAGAGGCGCGAAACACGCTTGCCGGCGTGTCTCGCCGCCCGCCGCTCAGGAGCGGCCGCAGCACGCACATCGCATCCGAGGCGGGAACCCGCGGATCTCGCCAGGGTTCGTCACGCCGTCGCCTCAGTTCTTCGGCGGGGCCGACCGGGGCGAGGGTACTGCGGTGTCGTGCCCGACAAGCGCCTTTGGGCCCGAGCGGAACGTCCTGACCTCGGTCACGCGGGTGACGAAGTACCGCGTGTCGCCGAAGCAGGAGGTTGGCAGCCCCACTTTCTTCGTAGTGCAGCGCCACCCGCTTGCCCATCTGCCGGTTGATCTGCTCGGCCACCGCATCGTCCCGCACGGTGAACTGGAATTTCGGCACCGCGCCCGGCATCGAGATCATCGAGCTCGCCTTCCCACGGGGCCCGAGCGGAACGTCCTGACCTCGGTCACGCGGGTGACGAAGTACCGCGTGTCGCCGAAGCAGGAGGTTGGCAGCCCCACTTTCTTCGTAGTGCAGCGCCACCCGCTTGCCCATCTGCCGGTTGATCTGCTCGGCCACCGCATCGTCCCGCACGGTGAACTGGAATTTCGGCACCGCGCCCGGCATCGAGACCATCGCCAGCTCGCCTTCCCATGTCTTGCAGATCCAGCCCTTGTGCGACATCTTCTGCAGCCAGCCGGCGCGCTCACCGGTCGAGTAGCTCCAGTGAGAGACGACCCGAGGTAGCCGCGCGACGGCCAGCGCGATCGCGACGACGAGTCCGACGACGATTCGCATCGCTCCTCCTGCCGCTCCTTTCAGAACGGATCGACCGGATGCTTGCGCGCGACGCGCGGCGGAGGGAGCGGCAGCCGGGCGAGGGTCTGGGCGAGCAGGCGGCGCGTGTCCGCCGGGTCGATGACGTCGTCGACGTCGAACCGCGCCGCGGCGCTCAGCGCGGTATTGGCGCGCTTCAGCGCCTCCGTCTTGTCCCGGTGAAACGCGGCGCGCAGCCGCGCGTCCTCGATCGCGTCGAGCTCTTTCTTTGTGGATGATGTTGACGGCGCCCTCGAGCCCCATCCCGCCGAACTCCGCGGTGGGCCAGGCCAGGAGCAGGCTCGGCTCGAGCGGCCGCGAGCCCATCGACGTAGTAGCCGAGGCCATAGGCCTTGCGCAGCACGACGGTCATGAACGGCGTCGTGGCATGGGTGAGCTTGGTCAGCAGGCGGGCGCTTCGCCGCACGAGGCCGGTGCGCTCGGTCTCGGGGCCGACCATGAGGCCGGGCGTATCGCAGAGAAAGATCATCGGCACGTCGTACGCGTCGCAGAGGTCGATGAAGCGCGCCGCCTTCTCCGCGGCGGGCGCGTCGATGACGCCGCCGAGCACCATGGGCTGATCCGCGATGAACCCGACGGGGAAGCCCTCGATCCGCGCGAGCGCCGTCACCATGGTCCGACCGTACTCGGTCTTCAGCTCGAGCACGGTGTCCCGATCGGCGATGTGCTCGATGACGCGGCGGACGTCGTAGGCGCGGCGCGGATTCTCGGGCACGAGGTCGCGCAGGCGCTCGACGTCCGGCGCCGCCCCGCCGGCATTCTCCCGCGGAAGTAGCCGAGGTAGCGGCGGGCGACCGCGTTCGCGGCGCGCTCGTCGCTGGCCAGGACGTCGATCACGCCGGTGCGCAGATGCACCTCGGCGGGACCGATCTCCTCGGGCGTGAACTTCTTCGCCGAGCGCCGCCTCGACGAGGGGCGGGCCCGCCATGCCGAGGACGGCCTCGGGCGTCGCGATGAGCACGTCGCAGAGGCCGGCGAGATTGGCGTTGCCGGCGAACGCGCGACCCGCGACGATGCCCACGGTGGGCGCCAGACCCGAGAGCCGGGCGAATGCGACGAAGGTCTGAGTGCCGCCGCGCAAGCCCACGTTCAGGTCATGCGGCCGCGCGCCGCCGCCCTCGAGCCAGCAGATCGCCGGCAGCCGGTGGCGGATGGCGAGATCGAACATGTGGTCGATCTTGAGGTGATTGACCGCGCTCTGCGTGCCGGCATGGACCGTGTAGTCGTAGGCGACCGCCACCACGGCGAGCCCGTCGACCGTGCCGGTGCCCATGACGAGGCCGTCCGCCGCGCCCTCCATGCCCTCGCGCGCCGGGCGGGCGAGGAGCCCGTACTCGACGAAGCTCCCGTCATCGAGCAGGTCGGCGATGTTCTCGCGCGCGGTCAGCCGGCCCTTCGCCTTGTGGCGGGCGATGGCGGCCGGGCGCGCCTCGTCGAGCGGCGCGCGCCGCGCCTGGCGCACGGCCTCGAGCTTCGACGGCTCGCCGGGTCCGGCCACGGGTTCACCGGCCATGGGCCGCGCCGTCCTCCCGCGCCGCGATCACGACGAGCACGAGCCCGGCGTCCACTTGCTGCCCGGGCGCGACGCGTACCTCCGTCACGACGCCGTCGGCCGACGCCGTCACCAGGTGCTCCATCTTCATGGCCTCCATCGTCAGGAGCGCCTGGCCTCGGCTGACCGCGTCGCCCGCCCGCACGCGGACGTCGAGCACCTTGCCGGGCATGGGCGCCGAGTAGCCGCCGGCGGCCCGCTCGACGTCCTCGGGCTCCGGGAAGCGCGGCAATTCCTCGAGGCGCAGCTCGCCGAGCGCGTCCTGAACGAAGACCGTCCCCGCCGGACCGGGCGTCACGCGAAACGTGCCCCGCCGTCCGTCGATCTCGAGCTCGACGAGGGGGCAGCGCGGTGGCGGCGAGACGGGCGCGCGCCGCGACGCCGTCGAGCGCGCAGCGGAAGCTGCCGTCGCGCTCCCGGAGATAGCCGACCACGACCTCGCGCGCGCCGGATCGATAGCGCGCCTCCTGGAGCCCGGACGGATTATTGCGCCAGCCGGAGCTGATGGATCCGAGGACCGGCGCCTCCGCCCGCCGCGTGAGCTGGGCGGCGAGCGCGGCGGCCAGCGCCGCCTCGCGCAGCGCCTCGTCGGTCGGCTCGCGGGCGGGCGCCGGGCGGTGGCGCTCGATGAAATCCGTGGTGGTGTCACCCGCGAGGAAGGCGGGGTGGCGAAGGACGCTCACGAGGAAGTCCCGGTTGGTCACCACGCCCGGGGCCACGAGTCCCTCGAGGGCGCGCGCGAGCCGGAGGGCCGCCTCCCGTCGCGTCGCCGCATGCGCGACCAGCTTGGCCATCAGCGGATCGAAGGCGACCGCGATCTCCGTCCCCGCTTCGACGCCGCTGTCGACCCGCACGTCCATGGCTGGCGCCGGCTGCCAGTCGAGCAATCGCCCGCCGGTGGGTAGAAAGCCGTTCGCGGGATCCTCCGCGTACAGGCGCGCCTCGATGGCATGTCCGCGGAGGCGCACGTCCTCCTGGCGGAAGCCGAGGGGGTGCCCCTCGGCGACCAGGATCTGCTCGCGCACCAGATCGATGCCCGTCACCGCCTCGGTGACCGGGTGCTCCACCTGAATGCGCGTGTTCACCTCGAGGAAATAGAAGCGCCCGTCGGCGTCGAGCAGGAACTCGACGGTCCCCGCGCCTCGTACCCGATGGCCCGCGCCGCCGCGAGCGCCGCCTCGGTCAGCCGCGCGCGGAGCGCCGCATCGACCGCCGGCGATGGCGCCTCCTCGACCACCTTCTGGTGCCGCCGCTGAATCGAGCACTCCCGCTCGAACAGATGCACGAGATGCCCGTGCCGATCGCCCAGGACCTGCACCTCGACATGACGCGGCGACGGCAGGTACCGCTCGAGGAACACGCGCTCATCGCCGAAGGCCGCCCCGGCCTCCCGCCGCGCCGACGCCACCGCCTCGGGCAGCGTGTCCGCCTCGCGCGCGATCCGCATGCCGCCGCCCGCCACCTCCGCCCGCCGCCTTGATCAAGACCGGCAGGCCGATCGCCGCCGCGGCCCGCGTCAACCCATCCGGCGAAACCCCATCGAGCTCCTGGCCCGGAAGCATGGGCACTCCGGCCTGCGCCACGAGCCGCTTGGCCTCGATCTTGTCGCCCATCGCGGCAATCGATTCAGGCGACGGACCAACCCAGGTGAGACCAGCCTCGATCACCGCCCGCGCGAATCCCGCATTCTCCGCCAGAAACCCATACCCCGGATGCACCGCATCGGCCCCGACCCGCCTCGCCGCAGCGATCAGCTTCTCGACATCGAGATAGGTCTCCGCCGCCGACCGACCCGCGAGCGCCACCGCCACGTCCGCGTCCCGCACGTGCGGCGCATCGCGATCCTGATCCGCATACACCGCCGCCGTCGCAATCCCCATCGAGACGACACGTCCGAAAGATCCGCCGAGCAATCTCCCCGCGATTCGCCACCAACAACCGACGGATAGGCGCCCGTTTCACGTCAGAGCCGGAACACGCCGAAGCGGTCGGTCCCGCGAACCTCGGCCCCGTGCACCGCCGACAGCGCGATGCCGAGCACCGCCCGCGTATCCCGCGGATCGATGATGCCGTCGTCCGCCACGCGCCCCGTCGCGTAGAGCGCGAGCGACTCCGCTCCGCGCGATCCTCCACCGCCGCGAAGAGCCGCGCGTCCTCCTCCTCGTCGAACGCCCGCCCCGCCGCCCGCGCGCCGCCGCGGCGCACGATCGACATCACTCCGGCGAGCTGCTTCGGGCCCATGATCGAGATCTTCGCGCTGGGCCAGGTGAACGCAAAGCGCGTGTCGTACGCGCGGCCGCTCATCCCGTAGTTGCCCGCGCCGTAGCTCGCGCCCAGGATGACGGTGATGTGGGGCACCGCCGAGTTCGACACCGCATTGATCATCTGCGACCCGTGCTTCACGATGCCGCCGTGCTCGTACTGCCGCCCCACCATGTAGCCCGTGATGTTCTGCAGGAAGACGAGGGGCGTGTCGATCTTGTTGCAGAGCTGGATGAACTGGGCGGCCTTCTGGGACGAGTCGGAGAAGAGCACGCCGTTGTTGCCGATGATGCCCACCGGGAATCCATGGATGGACGCCCATCCGCAGACCAGCGTCTTGCCGTAGAGCGGCTTGAACTCCTCGAAGCGCGAGCCGTCGGTGATGCGGCCGATCACCTCGCGCACGTCCATCGGCGATCGGAGATCCACGGGCAAGAGGCCGAGCAGCTCCTCGGCGTCGTAGAGCGGCTCGTCCGCCGGCTGCGTCGGCCCGGGGCCGAGCTTGCGCCAGTTCAGGTGGGCGATCACGCTGCGCGCCATGCGGATGGCGCTCGGCTCGTCGTCCGCCAGGTAGTCGGCGAGGCCCGAGGTTCCGGCGTGCATCTCGCCGCCGCCCAGCTCCTCGTCGTCGGCGTCTTCCCCGGTCGCCATCTTCACCAGCGGCGGGCCGCCCAGGTACACGCGCGAGCGATTGCGGATGAAGATGTTGTAGTCGCTCATCCCGGGCTGGTAGGCGCCGCCCGCGGTGGAGCTGCCGAAGACCACCGACACCGTCGGAATCCGCTCGCCGGACAGGCAGGTGATGTCGTGGAAGAGCCGCCCGCTCTCCGCGAAGTGCGTGAGCTGGCGGCGCATCTCCGCGTCCGGGTCCTCCGTGCCGCGCCGGAGGTCGCCGCCCGCGGACTCGACGAACTGGACGTACGGCAGCCGGTTCAGCCGCGAGATCTCGAGCGCGCGATTGATCTTCTTCAGCGAGACGGCGGTGATGGCGCCTCCGAGCACCGTCGGGTCATGGCCGCAGACGACGCACTCGACGCCCGAGACGACCCCGATGCCGGAGACGAACCCGCCGCCCACGCTGAAGTCGGTGCCCCAGCCGGCGAGCGGGCTCAGCTCGAGGAAGGGCGCGTCGCGGTCGAGCAAGAGCTCGATGCGCTCCCGGATGAGGAGCTTGCCGCGCTCGCGGTGCCGGGCCACGCTCCGCTCGCCGCCGCCCGCGCGGGCCAGCGCGAGCTGGGCCTCGACCTCGGCGAGGAGGGCCAGCATGTCCTGCCGGTTCCGGCGAAAGCCCTCGGAGCCGGTGTCGACGCGCGATCGAACGACGTCCATGTCGGTGCGCGCGATGATGACAGCCCGGCCTGCCGCCGTCAATGAGGCGGCGTTGACGCCGGCGTCGAGGCCGTCCGGTCTGCTCGAGCGTCGTCCAGTGTTGTCGCGGGGCCCGAGCTTTCGGTCGAAGAAGCCGAGCAATCTCGAGATTCACCAGCCCGTGCATCGCGTCGCGATCGAAGCCTTCCGGGTCTCGCGCGGCTTCACCGGCCACGATCTTCAGCGCCCAGGGAAACTTGCGATTCGAAGGAGAAATGCCCGGCCTGTTTGACCAGGGACGTACTCCGTCCCAGGCGGCAACGCCTCGCGCCAGGCGCTCGGCGTGATGCCGCACGAGGTCAGGTCGTCGCGCCGGCACCGCATACACGGACCGGGAACGGCGACCTTCGCCAGCGCGTCGTCGGTGAATGCGGGCCGCATTCGGCGCCATGAGCACGATCGCGCGCACGCGAGGATCACGGACGTCCGGAATATCGCCGACCTTCCGGGCGGCGTCGTCCGAGTGGCCGCACCTCCGAAGGAGCAGAACCTGGAGTCGTCGGGATGCTGTCGGCAGTGGGCGATGATGGCACCGGTACTTGGTTTCGCGCCGGCGACCGCCAGCGCGGTGTAGCCGCCGTTTGAATGGCCCACGACCCCGATGCGGTCTCGCTGGATGTGGGAACCGAGCTGCGCGTCTTCCAGCACGGCGTCGATGACGCGAGACACCTGCTTCGGCCGTCCGACCCACACGCCTGGACCCGATATGTCCTTGTCCTTTCCTCGTGGGTGCGTCGGGGCCGCGACAACATAGCCACGCGAGGCCAGCGCCACCGCGAGATCCCGGTGGTTCAAGGCGAGAGTCCACCGGCTCCATGCGAGATGACGATGAGCCCGAACTTCCCGTCAGCCGGGTGCCGCATTGCTGGCCACCTGCATCTCGAACGCGATCAACCGACATAGCATCGCAGGCAACCTGACATTCCGAAAGGGACCCGGTCAGGAGGAGAGGAGCGGGCGCGGCGCGGGTCGGATACCAAAGAGCAACAGGGAACAACTCTGCCGGTGGCCGCGTCCTGAACGTCGATTTTGCGATAGGCGACGTTCGACGGCGGCAGCAGCCTCCGTGGTCCAGGCGACGCCGAGTAGCAAGCCTGAAAGCACGAGACCCACGAGGTACGGACTCTCAGATGCCAAGGGCGAAACCGGCCAGACCGCGGATTGTGACCGCTTCGCCGATGTGCGCGGCGTTGTGGCGGAGTGCTGAGCTGGCGAGTTGATCGCCGCGGGTCCAGCCCCAGCCAGGGGTATGTCGTGCCCTCGACCCAGTCGCGGAACGCGCCAGCCGCCGCGGCGCGCCTGATGTCTTCCACGCCGACGATCTCATCCCACGCCTCGGGACGAAGCGTGCCCACGACCTCGCGGGTCCGGAGTCCGACGGCCGAGCGGTAGGCCCGCACGGACGCGATGTCGGCGCGCGCCGTCATCTCGGTGACCTCGTCGTCGGTCATCCCGGTCCCGATGATGCGCCACGGCACGTTCATGCGACGCATCCACTCGTCGTCGAGGACCTGATCCCGACCGGCGACGACGGGATTCACCGCGGCGTCTTCGGTCCGCGCCATGTGCCAGAGCAGCCAGATGAGGGAGTTGAGGCCCGGGCCCGGGCGCATCCGCATCTGGTCGTCGCTGAGCTCACCGAAGATACGCTGAGTCGGCGAAAGCGTGACCGCTCACGTCGCTCGCGTGCACCGCGGCGTGCTGTCGCAGGAAGAAAGTCACCAGATCCAACGCCGACCTCCGACTCAGCCTCGTCAGTCTCGCCAGGCCCGCGGCGCCTCGGAAGGATCACCAGGGTTTGCCGGCTGGAGCCGATTTGGGGCGTCTCGGCCGCGCGATACTTTCCACTCGCTCGCAGGATTTCGGCCTCTCGACACGGGGCCGGAGTTCCCAGCAGCTGTCGACCATGAGTCGGCCCGTCTCCCGATAGATGGAAGAGGATGTACCGTCCGCGCGGTTGCATCGGAAATCGGCCGCTACTGGTTTTCGCTGAAGACGTTTAGTTGGCCCCGGATGTCGCCCCGGTACACTCTTTCGACCCTACGGTGTATACGACGCCTCGTAGTAACCTCCCGATGCGACTACAGGATGTTTCGGACATGACCTGCCCGGTGAGGACTGCAGCTTCCGATCGTACTCCGCGTGAACCGGAGGTGAGTCATTGAGTAGGCACGCGCCCATCGCCGGCTGTGGTAGAACCAGCATGGCAACCAGGAGCAAGTAGTGCTTGGTCCGCAGCGGCATATCCGGTGCCTTTGTAGAACTCCTCCAAGGCCTGGTGCTTCTCCGGGCGCCGCGGATCCGGTATCGGTGATAGATTGCCTGCACGCACTCCTGCTCGTGCTCGTACTGACGAGGGCTGCTCTCATCGAGAGCGGAAAGTAACATCGTGAATGGCGCGACGATACGCGCTCGCTAACATTCTATTGAGGCCGGCGATGACTCCCTACGACGAGCTGCTGGACGATCTGGCCGCCGAGCACCGGGCGCTCGACGCGGTCCTGGCGCGGATGACCGACGCGCAATGGGATCTGCCGAGCCACGCGCCGGGCTGGCTCGCGCGCGACCAGGTCGCGCACCTCGCGCACTTCGACGAGGCGGCCGCGCTCGCCATCACCGACGCGGACGCGTTCGCGCGCGGATGCCGCCGCCACGCGTGCGGGCGGGGATCGCGGCGGGTACGAGAAGCAATACCTCGGCCGGGGGGCGCGCGATGACACCCGCCGAGCTGCGCGCATGGGGGCGCGCGGCCGGCGGAGAAGCTCGTGGCCGCGGCGCGCACCGTCGACGCCACGGCGCGGCTGCCGTGGTACGGCCCGGAGATGGGCGCGGTCTCGTTCATCACGGCGCGGCTCATGGAGACGTGGTCGCACGGGCTCGATGTCGTCGACGTCGTCGGCATCGCGCGCCCGGACACGGACCGGCTGCGGCACGTGGTCTTCCTCGGGGTCAGGACTCGCCCGTTCTCCTACGTCACGCGAGGCCTCACGCCGGATACGACGCCCGTGCACGTCGAGCTCACGTCGCCATCGGGAGCGACCTGGTCCCACGGCGAGCCCGGGAGCGACAACCGCATCACGGGCAGCGCGCGCGACTTCTGCCGCGTGGTGACCCAGCGGCGGCACGTGGCCGACACGGACTTGCGGATCACCGGACCCGCGGCGGAGGAATGGATGCGGCTCGCCCAGGCGTTTGCCGGAGCACCGGGAGAAGGCCGGCGGCCGGGGCAGTTTCCGAAGGAGACGGCATGATGGCGGACGAGCTGGTGCACCTGGCCGTGGCGGCGGCGTCGGGACCATCACGCTCGATCTCGCCCGCGAACCGCAATGCGCTGTCGCGCCGGCTCGTCGCCGACCTCGACCGCCATCTGACCACGGCGCTCGCAGATCCCGCCGTGCGGGTGATCGATGCTGACCGCGACCGGAACGGTCTTTTGCTCCGGCGCGGACCTGAAGGAGCGCCGCACGCCCGAGCCGGCTCCGCCGCCGGGACGACCCGGAGGTCTGGCGGCCGTCCTCACCGCGATGTGGGAGGGGCCGAAGCCGATCGTCGGGCGCATCAATGGCGCCGCGCGGGCGGGCGGGCTCGGCCTCGTGGCGGCGTGCGACATCGCGGTCGCCGCCGAGCCGACGACGTTCGCCCTCAGCGAGGTGCGGATCGGGGTCATCCCGGCGACGATCGCCGTCGTCCTGGTGCCGAAGATCGGCGAGGCGCGCGCGATGGAGCTGTGCCTGACCGGCGACGTCTTCGACGCGCGGGCCGCCGCGGGCTACGGGCTGCTCAATGCCGCGGCCCCGGACGGGCGCCTGGACGAGGTCGTCGGCCGCTACGTGGCGAGCCTGCTCAGGGCGAGCCCGCCGCGCTGGCGGGCTGCAAGCGGGCGGTGCGCGATATCCCAAGCTCTCGATGGCCGCGGCTTTCGCGGAGATGGGCGAGCGCTCGTCGCGCTTCTTCGCCTCCGAGGAGGCGCGCGAGGGGATGACGGCGTTCGCCGAGAAGCGGCCGCCGCGCTGGGCCAACTCCGACTGAGGCGGCTGAGCCGGCTCGGCCGGACGCGATCAGGTCAGAGAAGCCCGGGGGACGGCTGCAGCATCAGCGTCGGGACGCCACACGTTCCGTCGCGCACGGTGAACACGTGGGTTCCCGGCTTCCGGCCGGCACGCAGGTCCGTCAGGTCGAATCCCGACGCGCGCAGCCGATCATAGGCCGCGACGGCGTCGGGCACGCGCCAGGACAGTCCCCAGAGCCGGTCCGGCCCCGAGGACACGCCGGCCTTGAGATCGTGCGCGATCTCCACGATGAGGTCGCCGCAGCGGAAGAACATGAGGCGCGAGCCCCACGCGGGAGTCGACCGGTCGAGCCGCATGTCGAGCCCGAGGCGCGCGCCGTAGAGCGCCGCGGCGCGCTCGGGATCGGGCGTGCGGATCACGACATGGTCGAGGCCCGCCACGGCGGCGGGCGCCGGTGCCAGGAGCGCCGCCGCGTGTGGCGTGCCGGGCTCGATCAGGAAGAGGCGCACGCCGTGGGTCGCCGTCGTCGACGCGCGCGTCCGGCGCCATCGGCGGCGTGCGCCGCTCGTGCGGTCGACGCTCTCCGCGGCGGAGACGGGCTCGGGATCGAGCCCGAGGCGCGCCAGGCGCCGATGTGCGCTGTCGGCGTCGTCGACGGCGAAGGCGAGGCTCGCGAGCCCCTGCCCTTGTGCGTCGAGCACGGCGTGCAGGCGGGCGGCGATTGGCCCATCGCCCGACGGCGCGATCAGCTCCACGGCGAGGTTCTCGAGGCCGAAGGCGGCGACCTCCGCACCGCCGCCGTCGGCCTCGGCCCGCCAGGACGGCGCGCGGCCGAGGAGCGCCTCGTAGGCGCGCACCGCGGCGTCCAGGTCGCGCACCGCGATGACGACGTGGTCGAGGCCGGTGATCATCGGGCGCGCCGCCGCTGGGGCGCGCTGGGGCGCGCGACGCGTGAGGGCGCGCCGACGCGGGGTGGGCGGCCGGCGGCCCCGCGCCACGGGTGCCCGCTCGCGGGCGGCCTGGGCCTTGACGCCGACCACGAGCAGATCGCGCATCCGGCGAGGTCGTGGCCGCGCGCCGGGCAGTGCTCGCGCCCGAAGTAGATCATCTGTAGATGCAGCGTGCTCCAGTCGGCGGGGGCGAAAAGCCCCTTCAGGTCGCGCTCGGTCGCCGTCACGCTCCGCCCCGTCGAGAGCCCCCACCGCGCGGCCAGCCGGTGGATATGGGTGTCCACGGGGAACGCCGGCTGGCCGAAGGCCTGCGCCATCACGACGCTCGCCGTCTTGTGGCCGACGCCGGGCAAGCGCCTCGAGCGCCTCGAAGTCGCCCGGGACGATCCCCCGTGACGCTCGACGAGGATCCGCGACAGCTCGCGGATGTGCCGCGCCTTGGCGGGCGCCAGTCCACACGATTTGATGATCGCCTGGATGTCGCGCGCGGCGAGCCGTGCCATGGCGCCGGGCGTGCGCGCGGGCGAAGAGGCTCGGGGTCACCTGGTTCACGCGGACGTCGGTGCACTGGGCCGACAGGACGACCGCCAGGAGCAGCGTGTACGGATCCTCATGCTGCAGCGGGATGGGGGAAGCGGATAGAGCTTCGCCAGGATCTTCTGGATGCGCTCGGCTTTCTCCGCCCGGGTCATGGGAGACGTGGCGCTGCCGCTGGATCAGCGCGGCCGGTCTCCCGCGATCTGCACGCGCCGCATGTGCCGCCGGTACGGGCCGGCGTCATTCACCGCCAGGTGCTTCACCGATCGATTGTCCCAGAAGGTGACCGAGCCCTTGGCCCAGCGGAAGCGGCAGGTGAACTCCGGCCGGTGGCCGTGCTCGAGGAGGAAGTCGAGGAGCGGCGCGCTCTCCGATTCGGTCATGCCCTCGAAGCCCACGGTATAGGCCTTGTTGACGAACAGGAGCTTCCGCCCGGTCTCGGGATGCGTGCGGACCACCGGATGCACGCTCACCGTCTCGCGCCACGTGTCGTCGTCGCGCGCCTTCGTGCTCCGCCCGACATTGGCGCCCGACTTCGGGCCCGCCACCTTCCGGTCGCTGTGCACGGCGCGCAGCGTGGACAGCAGGCGCTTCATGCCGTCGGACAGCGCCTCGTAGGCCAGGTACTGGTTGGCGAAGAGCGTGTCGCCGCCATAGGGCGGCACCTCGATGGCGTAGAGGATGGCGCCCATCGGGGCTCGGGCATCATCGTGGTATCGGTGTGCCAGTCCTCCCCGACGATGCGCGTGTCGCCGGGCTCGCGCCGGATCTCGACGATCTCGGGATCGGCCTGCAGGCCCACGTAGTTCGGGTGGACGAAGATGTCTCCGAAGCGCCGGGCCAGGCGCTTCTGCTGGTCGGCATCGAGCGTCTGGTCGCGGAAGAAGACGACGCAGTGCTCGAGCAGCGCCTCCCGGATGCCGGCGATGGTGGCGTCGTCGGTGTCCCGCGCCAGGTCGACGCCGTGGATCTCGGCGCCGAGCGCGCCGGCGATCGGATGGACCTGGAGGCGAGTCGCAATGGCCATGATGGGGCTCTCCTCTTCGGGTGATCAGCGCCGCGCCGCGGGCTCGATCCATTCGCGGGCGAAGCGCTCGATGCGCGTGACGGCCTCGGCCGGGCTCGGGGCAAGGTCGCGAGCAGCACGACCTCGCTCACGCCCAGATCGCGGTAGCGCGCCAGGTCGTCGGGGGCGATGCGCTTGGTGTACGGGGCGACGATCAGCTCGACGTCGCCGAGGCCGCGGCCGTTGTCGGCCAGAAATCGCTCGAGGGTCTTGATCTTCGCGGCTGCCGATTCCGGGTCGAGGTTGAAGCCGTACCAGCCGTCGCCGTACTCGGCCACGCGGCGCAGGGCCGGCTCGCTCTCGCCGCCGAAGATGACGGGCACGCGGGCGCCCTGGTCCGGCTTCGGAAAGCACCCCGCGTCGGCGAAGCGCAGCAGCTCGCCCGTGTGGCTCGCCACCCCGGGGCTCCAGAGCTTGCGCATGACCTCGATGTACTCGCGCGTGCGCCGGGCGCGGCGCTCGAAGGGAATGCCGAGCGCCCGGAATTCCTCGGCCGACCAGCCGATGCCGACCCCGAGGGCGAAGCGCCCCTTGGCGAGGCGGTCGAGGCTGGCGACGGTCTTGGCCAGGATGAGGGATTGTGCTCCGGGACCAGGCAAATGCCCGTCGCGAGGCGGATGCGGCTGGTCACCGCCGCGGCGAAGGTCAGCGCGACGAAGGGATCGAGCCAGTCGGCGTCCGCGCCCAGCGGGAAGGCCCCGCTCGGCGAGTACGGATAGGCCGAGTCGTAGCGGTCGAAGAGCACGACGTGCTCCGCGGCCCAGAGCGTGGCCACGCCGACGCGCTCCGAGGTCTCGGCGACGGCGCGGATGACGTCGGGATACGCCGCGCCGCCCAGGCCCACCGTGAAGAGCCCGATGCGCACGCTTCAGCTCCCGCCGTATCGCAGGGTGGCCGATGCCGTGGCCTTTTTGCACTCTGGCGATCCTCGCCGGAGCGCCGTCAAGGCACGGTGCCTTGACTCACTGCGGGCCGCGCGGCACCGTGGGCCGTCATGCTCGCCGGCATTCGCGTCCTCGATCTATCGCGCGTCATCGCGGGTCCGTACTGCGCCGCGATGATGGGCCTGACGATCGAGGGACTCGGCAAGGCCAAGGAGCTGCGGTTTCGACGCCAGGGGCGGGATCTCATCGTTCAGGACCGGGCCTACGACGTCACCGTTCGCCTCGCGCCCGGGAAGCTGGAAGAGGAGCGCTGGTTCTAGCCGCGCGCACGCGGGGGCGGCCTTGGCTATGATTGGGGCCAATCGGCCTGGACGCAGCGACCATCACTCACCGCAGAGCGACGCTGACACGTGGAGGACTGAGATGACCGCGACCGTAGGGTTCATCGGTGTGGGCAACATGGGCAATCCCATGGCGAGCAATGTGCTGAAGTCCGGCGTGTCGATGACGGTGTTCGACCTGCACGCGCCGGCCATGAAGAACCTGATCGACGGCCGGCGCCAAGCCCGCGCGCCTCGGCAGCCGAGGTGGTGGAGCGCTGCGAGATCGTGCTGACCTGCCTGCCCGCGTCGCCCGACGTCGAGGCCGCGTACCTCGAGCCCGGCGGCCTGGTCGAGCGCGCGAAGCCCGGCACTGTGCTCGTCGACCTGAGCAGCGTCCTGCCGTCGACGCCGCGCAAGATCGAGCCGCGGGCGAAGGCGCGCGGCGTGCGCTTCCTCGAGTCGCCCGTGAGCGGCGGGGTGAGCGGCGCCCGCGCGGCGCACGCTCGCCATCATGGTGGGCGGCGATCCTGCGGTGCTCGAGCGCGTGCGGTCCGGTGCTCCGCGCCATGGGCCCGAATATCTTCCACGTGCGGGCCGGTCGGCGCGGGCAATACCGTGAAGGCGATCAACAACATGATGGCCTGCGTCAACTCGCTCGCGATGATGGAAGGGCGTCGCGCTCGGCGTGAAGGCGGGGCTCGATCCCATGACGGTGTACGAGGTGGTGAAGGCGAGCAGCGGCGGCAGCAAGGCGCTCGAGCGCATTCCCTCCGCGATCGTCCCGCGCAATTTCGAGCCGGGATTCAAGGTGCGGCTGATGAACAAGGACCTCGAGACGTTCAATACCATCGCGAAGGAGCTGCACGTGCCGGTGAGCTTCTCCAACGTGGCGCAGCGCTATCAGCAGGCGGCGATGGCGGCCGGGCTCGCGGATCATGGACACGAGCGTGGCCATGACGATCATCGAGCGCCTGGCGGCGATCGATGCGCCACTGCGCCAGGGGACGATGCGCCGCGGCATCACGGGCGCATAATTCGCTGCGGCCAGGCGCCGCGCCGGAGCCACACAAGGGATCGCGCTGCAGAGGCCAGTGACGCAGTTCTCTCCGTCCTCTTCCTTGTCCTGAACGGGCGGCTGGGGAAACTCGCTGCCCCTTTCCGCGCTCCTGTGCCGGATCGGATCGTTATGCTGCTCGTGATTCTGCTCGCCATTGGACTGGCCGCAGTTGTCGACGCTGCCACTCGCATCCACGCACGGCCGGGTGGTGGTCACCGGGAATGGTCGCCGTGGCTCTTGGTGTCGCTGCCGCGCAGAGAGCGAGAGCTATTTCGAGCGGCTTCGTCTAGGCTGCAATCCCAGAGCCGAGGCCCGACGATCTCTGCAGGCGATGCGCTGGATCGTCTGCCAGACGGAGCCGGGCGCGATTTTCAGAACCGATGGGAGGACGCCGGACTCTGGATTCCGCGTGTACCTCACCTTCCGCGCGGTCACTGCCAATCCCGCATATTCGGAGACCAGTTAAAGGTGGCACTCGATCAAGCTCACGGTGGAGACCTACGGCCACGTCGTGGGGCCGCAGTGGATCGGTTGGACGGCGGGATGGGACGCAACCTATACGCAACCAGCAGCTCGAGTAGGAGAACGGGATGAGCGACGGACAAGGCACAAGTAGCCGAGAAACTGGCGAAAGTCTACTACCGCCAGGGCTGAAGCTCCTGCGCCAAGACGAAAGAGTTGCTTTCGTCATGGGGAGTGAAGTTCGACGGCTTCGACGTCGAGAACGAGCCCGAGCGCCGGCGTGATCTGGAGCCGTTCGGGCTCCTGCGCGTGCCGGTGACCATCGTCGGCGAGCGCGCCGTGCACGGGTGGAACCCGAAGGCGCTGGCCGAACTGGTGGGGGTGACCTATGGCGAGCGCGAGCCGCTGTCGCCATCCGAACTGGCTCGCCGGCTCGACACGGTGCTGGCGGCCACGCAGCGTGCTGTCCGTCAGATTCCCGCACGAGCACCTCGGCATGAAGGCGCCGGGCCGCGATCGCACGGTGCGCCAGCTCGGCTTTCACGTCTTCCGCGTGAGCGCGGCGTTCGCGGATACGCGCGAGCAGGGGCATTTGTCCGAGCAGTGGTTCGAGGAGAACGCGCCCGCCGAGATGGCCGACGGTGACGCGGTCGCGCGATATGGCGACGGCGTGCGCCGCCGCCTTCAGGAGTACAGCGCCCGGCCCGGCTGGTGCGATGGAGACGTCAGCACCTATTACGGGCCGCAGACGGCCCACGACTTCATGGAGCGCACCACCTGGCATGCCGCCCAGCACCTGCGGCAGATCTACTGGTTCCTCGATCAGATGGGTGTGCGTGCGGATGCCCCGTTGACGGACGCCGATCTGGAAGGGCTTCCGTTCCCGCGCGAGGTGTGGTCTTGACGCTCTAGCCGGGTTTCTCGGACAGGCTCCTAGTCTAGTCGCGCTGCTCGGCCCTCGAATGAATCGATTCACCCACTCGAGAAGGCAGGGTGAAAGACCCGTCAACGGACGTGCTGCGGCTCCGAGGCGCATGCGATGCCCGGGGACGAAGATGCGGAAGCAATTTCCGAGTTCGGCACCTCGCCGAGTCGTTTTGACCAGTCGCCCCCGATTGAGGGCTCAAGAAGCCCGAACATGTGGAGTGCTTGCTTGGCACTCGCCGTGCTTCATGGGAAGGACTTCCGGTCCCGCGCGAGATGCGGTCGTGAGCACGGGTCGTCCGATCGCTGGGCTGGTCACGCCGGTCGGCGCTCGAAAGGAGTCAGATCATGCGGTGGCAGATGGGCAGGCAGAGCGACAATGTCGAGGATCGGCGCGGCATGGGCGTGCCGATAGGCATAGCCGGGGGCGGTATCGGCACCATCATCCTGATCATCGCCGGCCTGTTCTTCGGCTTCGATCCAAGCGTCATCCTCCAGGGGGGGGGCGATCCGAGCAGCCAGGTCGCGCCGGGGCCCGGACCCGCACCCTCGAAGGCCGACGACGAGATGCGCAAATTCGTCTCGGTGGTGCTGGCCGATACGGAGGACGTCTGGAGCGACCTCTTCCGCAAGCGCAATGCCGAGTACCGGGATCCCAAGTTGGTGCTCTTCTCCGGCGCCGTCCAATCGGCGTGCGGCATCGCCCAGACGGCCGTCGGTCCCTTTTACTGTCCCGCCGACCACAAGGTCTACCTCGATCCGTCACTTCTTCCGCGACCTGCGCGACCGCTTTCGCGCTCCGGGCGATTTCGCCCAGGCCTACGTCATCGCCCATGAAGTGGGTCATCACGTCCAGTCGTTGCTCGGCATCTCCGACCGCGTGCAGTCAGCCCGCCAGCGGGGGGAGAGCGGGAGGCCAATGCGCTTTCCGTGAAGCTCGAGCTGCAGGCCGACTGCTTCGCCGGGGTGTGGGCGTTCCATGCGGACAAGGCGCGGCACATCTTGGAGCAGGGCGACGTGGAAGAGGCGCTGAACGCGGCCTCGGCCATCGGCGACGACCGGCTGCAGAAGCAGTCTCGAGGCCACGTCACGCCCGACTCGTTCACCCACGGCAGCTCGGCCCAGCGCGTCGAGTGGTTCCAGCGCGGCCTGAAGAGCGGACGCACCGACCAGTGCGACACCTTCGCGGCGGGCCGCCGATCCTGAGGCCGCGCGCGGCCGACCGGCGACGCCTCAGCACATCAGCCAGTCGCCGTAGGTGCCTCGGATGAGCTTGCCCTCGGCGAAGCGCGAGAGCCGAAAGGTGGCGAGGTCGGGATGGGCCCCGGGGCCGTCGGTGATGAGGTCGGCCATCATCTGGCCCACCGCCGGCGAGAGCTTGAAGCCGTGGCCGGAGAAGCCCACGGCCACGTAGCTGCCCGTCGGGTCCGACGCGATCCAGGATGGGATGCCAGTCCGGCGTGACGTCGAAGCAGCCCGCATACCCGCGCGCGATGCGCCCCTCCTCGAGGACGGGGAATCGCCGGCTTACGCGCGAAAGGGCCTCGGTCGACTCGTCCAGGCTCACACCTTCTCGATAACGGTCCGGGTCAGCGAGGTCGAGCGCTTCCTCGGGCTCGAGGCCGCCGACCAGGATGTGCCCACCCAGCTCCGGCCGCGTATAGATATTGGTGACGAAGTCGTAGACCATCGGGTGCGGCCCCGCCGCCGCCTCCGGCCAGCTCACGATGCTGATCTTGTGCCGGCAGACGCTGATGGGGATCTCGAGGCCCACCATGGCGCCGACGCGGGCGCCCCAGAGCCCCGCCGCATTGACCACGCGCGGCGCGTGGATGGGCCCGCGGCTCGTCGACACGCCGGTCACGCGGTCGCCCTCGGTGAGGATGCCGAGCGCTTCCGTGTCCTCGAGGAAGCGCGCGCCGCGCGCGCGGGCGGCCCGCGCGAACCCATGGGCGGTCTCGACGGGATTGCAGTAGCCCGAGTCGGGCTCGTAGCAACCCGCCACCCAGTCCTCCGTCTGGAGCCGCGGCTCGATCTCGCGCATCTCGTCGGGCGAGACGAGCCGAGTGTCGATGCCGGCGCCGCGCTGCAGCGCCACCGAGATCTCCATCGGCGGACGCATGCGCTCGTCCACCCCGAGCAGGTAGCCGGTGCGCCGGAACCCGCACGATCCGCCGCCCGTCAGCTCCTCGAAGCGCTCGAAGAAGTCGAGCGCGTAGCGGATCATGCGGCAGGTCTCGACGGTGGAGTAGTGCTGGCGGACGCAGGCCGAGCTCTTCCCGGTGGCTCCGGAGGCGACGAAGCTCTTGTCGATCACGACCACCTCGCGCATGCCGCGGGCGGTCAGGTGATGGGCGATGCTCGCGCCGATGACGCCGCCTCCGATGATGACCACGTCCGCGGTGAGGGCCATGGCGGGCAGCCTATCACGGTCTGGTCGAGCGCGAGCATCTGGGCTATGGTGGGCCGGTTGGAGACGGGATGAGCGGAGCTCTCGACGGCCTCGTGGCGCTGGACCTGGCGACGTTCATCGCCGCGCCCTTCTGCTGCACGCTCCTCGGTGAGCACGGCGCGGAAGTGATCAAGATCGAGCAGCCGGGGATCGGCGACGACCTCCGCCGCCTCGGACACAAGCCCGCCGACGGCATGTCGTACATGTGGCTGGTCGAGTCCCGGAACAAGAAATCGATCACGTGTAACCTGCGCGCGCCCGAAGGCCAGGCGCTGATCACGCGCCTGGCCGGCCAGGCCGACATCCTCGCGGAGAACTTCCGTCCCGGCACCATGGAGAAGTGGCATCTCGGCTATGACGAGCTGTCCCGCGTGAACCCCCGGCTCGTGATGGTGCGCATCTCCGCGTTCGGGCAGACGGGCCCGAGCCGGGAGCGGCCGGGCTTCGGCCGCATCGCGGGCGCGGTGAGCGGCGTCAGCTACGTCTCGGGCTATCCCGATCGGCCGCCGGTGTCGCCGGGGACGCCGACCATTCCCGACTACCTGGCGGGCGTGATGGGCGCCTTCGGGGCGCTCGCCGCCATCGAGAGCCGGCATCAGACCGGGCTCGGCCAGATGGTCGACGTGGCGCTCTACGAGCCCATGCTGCGGATGATGGACGAGATGATCCCGGTCTACGGCGCGCTCGGCGTGATCCGCGAGCGGATCGGCTCGGGCACCGAGTACGTGGTGCCGCACAATCACTACCAGGCGCGCGACGGGAGCTGGATCGCCATCGCGTGCACCAATGACCGGATGTTCGAGCGCCTCGCCGTCGACGCGATGAAGCAGCCGGATCTGCCCGCGGAGTTCCCCACGATGGCCGAGCGGCTCCGCCGCCGCGCCGAGCTGGACGCGCGCGTGCAGGCCTGGGTCGGGTCCTTCGACGCCGCCGAGGTGCTGGTCCGGCTCGACGGCACATCGGTCCCCTGCTCCCGCGTCAACAGCGTGAAGGACATCTTCGCGGACGAGCACATGCGGGCGCGCGACAACGTCATTGCCGTTCCCGGCCCCGACGGCGGCGCACTCCGGATGCCCGGCATCGTCCCCAAGCTCTCGCGCACGCCCGGGCAGGTGAGGAGCGCGGGACCCGCGGTGGTCGGCGCGCACAACGAGGAGATCTACTGCGGCCGTCTCGGTCTCACCCGCGACGACCTGGCGGCGCTGGCGAAGCAGGGCATCGTGTGAGCGCCGCCTCGGCGCTGCTGCTTCGGAGCCTGCTCTTCGCGCCCGGCAATGAGCCGCGCAAGATCGACAAGGTGGCCACGTTCGGCGCCGACGGCATCATCCTCGACCTCGAGGACGCCGTCCCGGATGCCGCCAAGGTCGCGGCGCGGGGCTCGTCAAGGCCGCGCTGTCGCGGCCTCACGGCGGCTTCGTCGCGGTCCGCGTGAATGGGCTGCACACGGGCCTCACCGAGGGCGACGTCGCGGGCATTGTCGCACCGGGCCTGGACGGCGTCGTCCTGCCGAAGACCGAGAGCGCCGAGCACATCCGGACGCTGGACGCGCTCCTTGTCCGGGCCGAGGCAGACGCCGGGCTCGCGCGGGGGCAGTTGAAGATCCTGCCCCTCGTGGAGACGGCGCGCGGGCTCCTCGCCGGGCCCGAGATCGCCGCGGCCAGTCCCCGCATCGTCACGCTCTGCTTCGGCAGCGGCGACTTCACGCGCGATCTCGATCTGCCCTCGCTCCGCTGGTCGGTCGACGGGACCGAGCTGTTCTACGCGCGCTCCCGGATGGTCGTGGATGCGCGGTCGGCCGGCCGTGCCCGCCCCATTGACGGGCCGTTTCTCTCGGTGCGCGACGCCGCCGGCTTCGAGGCCGACTGCCTGGTCGCCCACAAGATCGGCTTTCAGGGCAAGCTCTGCATCCACCCGGCCCAGGTCGCGGCCGCCAACCGCCTCTTCGCGCCCGAGTCCCGCCGAGGTCGCCTTCTGCCGGCGCGTCGTGGCCGAATTCGCAGAGGCGGTGGCCCGCGGCTCGGCATCCATCACGGTGGACGGCGTGTTCGTGGACTATCCGATCGCGGAGAAGGCCGAGCACATCGTCAGGACCGCCGAGACACTCACGGCCCGGGACGCCGCCGCGCAGCGGGGCTGAGCGAAGGGTATGAGTCGCAGAAATATGATCTCTCCTACTAAGGAATCATGGAATCCAGTCGGCGTTTGGTCCTCGCTACTGCAATTGCGCTTCCGATGCTTTGGGCCGGAGTAGTCGATGCGAACGACACGGTGGTCATCAATGCAGGCCCATCCCGGCGGTTCTTCCGGACGCACAGGTTCAGAGTCTGGGTCCCGTTGTCAATCCGTTGCAGGCCCCGACACGTCAGCCGTCGTCGCCGATACCGAGCCGGGGCCATACCCCGCCGGGAAGCGATGACACGCGAGGGCATGATCAACCACCATCACGCGCGTTCGGGAGTTTCGGCATCCCTTACACGACGACGCGAGGTCAGGAGGGAGCGCAGGGCAGTGGCTCGGCGGCGGCGCCAGCGCCTCAGCACCAGCTATCCATACCGAACGGTCGGGAAGTTGAACTTCTCCGTCGGCTACTGTTCCGCCAGCCTCATTCGCCGCAGCGTGATCGTGACTCGCCGCGCACTGCATCCAGAACTTCGGGACGGGTACTGTCACTCTTCTCTGAACTTTCAGTTCAGGCCTGGACGCTTACGGTCCTCCTGGTGCAACCCCCGTCGCAGATCAAGCCCCCTATGGCACGTGGACTTGGATAGCTTTGGTGCGTCCCGCGACCTGGGCAAACGGCACGGACATCGGCACCGGTGCGGCCAGGGACAATGATCTCGCGGTGATTGCCTCTCACAAGAACGCTCAGGGCCAATTCGTCGGCGATATCACCGGGTACTATGGGGTACGGATGGAACAACTATTCATTCGTGACCTCGCCAAGGACCGGCAGTCATCTGCACGCAGCCGCAGTCTCGACCCTCCGGCTATCCATTCCTGATGGATGGTGGCGCCATCATGCAACGGACGGATGGACCGAGAGCTACACGACGACCCTTGGGGGAGCGGGCCAGCGCTTTGCGGAAGCAATTTCACGGACGGCTCCAGCGGGGCGTGGGTAGTCAATTTCGGACTCAAGCCGCGGTGTTGTCGGGTGGCGCCGTTGAGGGCTCGGCCTCGGTTTCGCGGTCATCGGTGTGACCTCATGGGGATCGAGCGATCCCAACCCCATCAGGATAACTACCTCTCGTCGCGGTTCCGCCAGAACACGCGGTACCCCAATGCCAGCTATGGATCTATGGGGGCTGGCAATATCGGGTCGGTGCTGAACAAGTTGTGCAGTAGGGTGATCGACGGAGCTACCTTGGCGGCGCAAGGGTACCGCGACTAGCAGACGCTCTTCCGGCGTTGGTCTGGTCGGCCGATCGCAAGCCCGTGATTCCTCAGCCGCCCCCTCGTTTCGCCCTCGCGGATCTCCATCGACCGGATCAGGCCATCCTCGAACGCGTAGACGTGCCGCACGACCTGGTCCTTCACGACCTTGCCGGCGAGGTCGCGCACCACCTGGTGGACCTCCACACGGCCGTCGCCCGTGGACGTGAAGCCAGGTTCGACCGACGGATCGATCATGCCCCACTGTCGCGTCCAGTAGTCACGGACGCCGCGGTGGCCGAAGATGATGCCGCCCTCATGCCATTGGGCCATCGACCTCCGGGTGCATCGTGGCCAGAACGGATTCGATGTCCCGCGCATTGAAGGCGGCATAGGTTCGCGCGAGAAGATCCTCGGCATCCACTAGGTCAGCCAACGGGAAAAGAGGTTGCTGAAAAAGTCGCAGGATGAAAAAGGTCCAGATGCGGGCGGCGCCCGAGGCAGCGGGCGAGGCGTAGTCAGGATGGGCGAGCCGCAGCCGGAGGCGAGGCGGCAGATACGGAGTCGGGCGAGCGTGGGCGAGCCCGCGTTGAGCCTGCTGCCGGGGAGCAGCAACCGCCAGCTCTGGGCTAGGCCTCGCGCCAGGCGCTCGCCTTGTCGAGGGCGGCCGTCGCCTCCTGGTCCAGGCGGAGCTCGATGCCGCCGATCAGCTCGCGGAGCTGCGCCACGGTGGTGGCGCTGGCGATGGGCGCGGTGATGCCGGGGCGATGGGCGAGCCAGGACAGCGCGACCTGCGCCGGCGTGGCGTTGACCGCCACCGCGACCTTGTCGATCGCCTCGAGCACGGTGAATCCCCGGTCGGTCATGTAGCCCTTCTGCACGCCGCCGGCGCGTGCGGTGGAGGGAAGATCCGCGCCGCGGCGATACTTGCCCGAGAGGAAGCCGCTGCCGAGCGAGGAGTAGGGGATGACGCCCACGCCCTGCTCGAGGCAGAGCGGCTCGAGCTCGCGCTCGTACTCGTCGCGGAAGACCAGGTTGTACTTCGGCTGGAGCGACTCGTAGCGGACGTAGCCGCGCTTGTCGCTCTCCCAGAGGGCGCGGGTGAGCCGCCAGGCCTGGTAGTTCGAGGCGCCGAGATAGCGCACCTTGCCCTGGCCCACGAGGTCGTCGAAGGCGCGCAGCGTCTCGTCGAGCGGGGTCTCGCGATCGTCCCAGTGGGCCTGGTAGAGGTCGATGTAGTCGGTCTGCAGCCGGCGCAGCGAGGCCTCGACCCCTCCACGATGTGATGGCGCGACAGGCCGGTGTCGTTGGGGCCCGGCCCCATGGGGCCCATCACCTTCGTGGCGATGAGGACGGCGGACCGGTTCCGGCGCGCCGACATCCACGTGCCGAGGGCCTCTTCCGACTCGCCGCCCTTGTTGCCCGGCGCCCAGCGCGCGTAGACGTCGGCGGTGTCGATGAAGTTGCCGCCGGCCTCGAGGTAGGCGTCGAGGACGGCCTCGGACGCCTTCTGGTCCGTCGTCCACCCGAACGTATTGCCACCGAGACAGAGGGCGGCGACTCGCAGCCCGGTACGACCCAGCTTGCGCATCAGCATGGACGGTCTCCTTTGGGTGCTCGATTCGCTCATGACGCGGGGAGCATCGCGACGACGTTCTGCAAGAGGCGCAGGCCCACGTCGTCGTCGAGGGTCAGGATGGACTCGGGATGGAACTGGACAGCGGCGAGCGGCAGGGTGCGGTGCTCCACGGCCATGATCACGCCGTCCTCGGTCTCGGCCGTCACGACCAGGTCGGCGGGCAATCGGTCGCGGATCGCGAACAGCGAGTGGTAGCGTCCGGCCGCGAACTCCTTCGGCAATCCCTCGAACAGGCGACCCCCGACCACGCGGATGCGGGAGGCCTTGCCGTGCATCGGGTAGTCGAGGACGTCGAGCGCGCCGCCGAAATGCTCGACCATGCCCTGCAACCCGAGGCAGACGCCGAAGACGGGGATGCCGCGCTCCAGGAGCGTGCGCAGCGTGCCCGACACGTCGAAGTCCCCGGCGTGCCGGGCCCCGGCGACAGCACGGCCAGGTCGGGAGCGAGGGCGTCGAGCGCCTCCGCGGGAAATCCCGCGCGCAAGGTCGTCACCGCGGCGCCCGTCTGGCGCAGGTAATTGGCGAGCGTGTGCACGAAGGAATCCTGATGGTCCACGAGGAGGATCTGCTTGCCCCGGCCGGGCTGCGGCGGCTCGGTCGCGGAACTTCGGATCGCCGGTGGCCGCCCGCGTCGGGCGGCGCAGGGCATCGAGGAAGGCCGAGGCCTTGAGATGCGTCTCGCGCTCCTCCTCGTCAGGGTCGGAGTCGTAGAGGAGCGTTGACGCCGACGCGGACCTCGGCGATGCCGTCCTTCACGCGGACGGTGCGCAGCGTGAGGCCGGTATTGAGGTTGCCGTCGAACCCGACGAGGCCGACGGCGCCGCCGTACCAGGCGCGCGGCGAGCGCTCGTGGTCTTCGATGAACTGCATCGCCCACGGCTTCGGGGCGCCGGTCACGGTCACCGCCCATGTGTGGGCGAGGAAGGCGTCGAGGGCGTCCAAGCCGGGCAAGAGCCGCCCTTCGACGTGGTCGACGGTATGGATGAGCCGCGAGTACATCTCGATCTGGCGGCGGCCGATGACCCGCACGCTCCCGGGCACACAGATCCGCGACTTGTCATTGCGGTCGACGTCGGTGCACATCGTCAGCTCGGACTCGTCCTTGGCCGAGCTGAGGAGCGCCAGGATCTGGGCGGCATCCCCGATGGGATCCCGGCCGCGCGCGATGGTGCCGGAGATCGGGCAGGTCTCCACGCGGTCGCCGTCGACGCGCACGTACATCTCGGGCGAGGCGCCGACGAGGTACTCCGCCTCGCCCAGGCTGATGAGGAAGCCATAGGGCGAGGGGTTCCGCTCGCGCAGGCGCCGGAAGAGCTCCGAGGGCGGCCGCGGGCTCCCGGAGAAGAAGGTCTGGCCCGGCACGACCTCGAAGAGGTCGCCGCGCTTGAACGACTCGCGCGCGACGCGCACGAGGGCGGCGTAGTCCCCGGGCTCGTGATCCCCAGCGCGGGGCGCCTCGGCATGGCCCGACATACGGGCGCGCGGCGCCGTCTCGCGGCAGGCCGTCGGTGGCGCGGCCGTCGACCTCGAACTCGTAGCGCCGGCGCTGGGCGACCTCGCGCCGATGGTCCACGACGATCAGCTCGTCCGGCAAGTAGAGGACGAGGTCGCGCTGCTCGGGCGGGCGCTCGAGCTTGAGCCGCACCGGCTCGAACTGAAAGGCCAGGTCGTAGCCGAAGGCGCCATAGAAGCCCAGGTGCGGCTCGTCCTCGTGGAAGAACAGGTCGACGAGGGCCCGCAGGAGGGAGAAGACCGAGGGCTGGCGGCTCCGGTCCTCCTCGGTGAAGCGCCCGGCGGGTGTCCGCACCTCGCCCTCGACGACGTCGTCCCGCGTGTCGATCGCCGCCACGACGTCGAGCCGCCGAGAGCGTCCGGCCGAGCGCGGGAGCAAGAGCCCGGCCGCGCGCGTTCAGGGCCTCCGCCCGGAAGCGGCGCCCCTGCGCGGTGAGCACGACGGGCGGGTCGATGAAGCCGAGGTCCCAGCGCGTGTAGCGGCCCGGATACTCGTAGCTCGACGTCAGGAGCGCCCCGCGGCGCTGGTCGAGCCCTTCGAGTATCGGCTCGACGGCGTGGCGGACGGGGACGCTCTCGATCGTGCGGCGGACGGTGATGCCGCCGCGCGTCAGGTACTGCTCGGTGCTCGTGGGCGTGGTCATGGGCCCTCTCCTTCGACGGGCCGGCTCAGGGCCGAGGGGCGCAGACAAGAATGCCGCCCCCGGGGCCCGGGAGCGGCTTCGTCCGTCTTACGTCGAGTCTGTGCGCGCGCGACGCCGGAAGCCGCCCCTCAGGGGAACGGCCACCACCACATCCAGAGCCCGCGCGATCCGTTCGGCATGATGCGCGAGATAGTCCCAGATCGGTGAGAGGTTGTCAACCGCATTGAGCGGCGCGACGTTCTGGCGTACTCTTGGCCGCAATCGGAGGAACCCCATGGCCAAGATCAAGCACATCGCCATCGCCACCCAGGATCCGGAGGGCACCGCCCGCTTCTACACCGACGTGTTCGGCATGAAGCAGATCGGCCGGATCGATTCCCCAACGCCAGCGGATACTTCCTGAGCGACGGGGACATCAACTTCGCCATCCTCAATTTCAAGAGCGATGCCGCCGCCGGCGAGGAGCGGGGCAAGGACTGGAGCGGCATCCATCACATCGGCTTCCAGGTGGAGAGCCTCGAGGCCATCGCCGAGCGGTTGGCCCAGGTCGGCTCCCAGCGCCGCGACGACATCAACGACGCGCTCGGCCTCGGCCGGACCGCTCAGCGGCAACGCCAATGTCGAGGTGAAGTACACGGCGCCCGACGGCGTCACGGTCGACGTCTCCGAGACCGGCTGGGTCGGCACCCCGACCTTCAACCCCCGGTAGGCGATCGCGCTACTCGTTCCACATCTTCTTCCACCAGGGGCGAGCATCCGGGCGCACCGCGCCGTAGGCCGGGCCCATCTTGCGGCGGATGTCTTCGATGGGCCAGCCGGTGAGCGAGGCGAGGGCGCCGGCCTCGCGCTCGGCGCGCGCGCGCAGCTCGTCGCGATAGCGGGCGGCCGCCTCGCACTTGTCCTCGCCCTTGAAGGGGTGCTGCAGGACGTAGCGGCCCTGAAAGCTCGCGCGGTCCGCGGTTTCCTGGAAGACGAGATCATCGGGAAGCGCGCGCGGCGTCGTAGCGCACGTGAAGCCGCGTCACGAACACGTCGACTCCTCCCAGGCCGGGCCCGGGCCTCCGGCGCGGCACACCCGGGTCCCCGCTCTCTGAGAGCCAGAACACGCCGAGCTGCCTCAGCTCTTCGGCGGAGAGCGGATTCGCCGCGCACGGATCGCACCAGCCCATGTCCCACGCGTACTCGAGGAACACCGCGCGCATGTCCTCCTTCTTCACCTGCTCGCCGAACATCGCGCGGTAGAACTTCGGGAACTCGTCCTTGACGTGCACGGGGAGCGAGACGCCGGTGGGCAGCCGCACCGTGCGGTAGTTCGTCGTCTCGACCCGCCCTTTTCGGGTGAGGGCATAGACGAACAGCTCCTGCGCGCCGTCGGCGTTGAGCGTGCCGAGCCGGATCGGCAGCATGAACTTGGGCGTGTCGAAGGCCATCTGCAGCGGCCGGAGATAGCTGAAGCCGAGCTTCGCCTGCTCCGGTGAGGTTGACCTTGGCCACGAAGAAGCGCATGCCCTGCTTGAGGTAGCTGCCGAGCACCGCGGTGGCGCCGGCGGGCACGCGATAGCCGTTGTCGCGCAGCCAGGTCTCGAGGCCGCCGCTCTCGCGCGCCGAGAGGATCAGGATGTCGTACTCGCCCACCGTGTACTGCGCCTCGATGGTGACGCCGAGGCTCTTGGCGCGGCGGTCGGCGGACGTCGCTGCTCAGCTGCGAACATCCCCGCGCCGATCCCAACATTGGCATCGGCGCCGGTCGCGGCGCGCAGGGGTCGGGGTCGAAGTACTCCACGAGGCGCGGGGCGGAGTAGGCGTCGAGATGCTCGATGAGGGCGCGGTCGCCCACGCGGATCTGGCCGCGCTCGAGCACCGTCGGCACGGGCACGACGATGGCGAACTCCTCGCAGCTCGCCCTTGTAGTCATTGGCCATGGTGAGCACGGTCTTGTCGTCGTGGCGGGCGAGCACCACCTGGGAGGCGCGGTTGAAGAGCTTGGCGTCGGCCTTGGCGACGTAGAACCCGCAGAACGCCAGGGCGGGCGCGGCCCACGAGACGGCGAGCGAGGCGGCGACGGCAGCGGCGACGACGATCTTCATGGCGCGTTGGTCTCCTGGGCATCCCCGGCGCCCGCGGCCGGGTGCCACTGGTAGCGCGGGCCGGGGAGGAGCCGGTCGATCAGGGGGACGACGAGGGAGCACACGGCGAGCGACCAGAGCAGGCCATTGGTGCGGAAGAGCTTGAACTGCACGACGTAGGCGCCAGCCGCGACGAGGACGGCGAACAGCATGCGCCCCGCGCGCGAGTCCGGCGTCGTCCGCGGGTCGGAGATCATGAAGAAGGCGAAGAGGACGAGGGCGCCGTTTTCCAGGCGATGCAGCGGGATGACCAGGGGATCGCCGAGCCAGAGCGATCGGCCGAGCCAGAGCGCCGCATAGCACGCGAGGAAGGTCCACGTCACGTCGGCGCGGGCGGCCCGGTTCACGACCAGCCCCCCGCCGAGGCGAGCAGGAACGCGAACACCGCCGCGCTGCCCCATTGCCCGGGAGAGGCCCAGACCTGGCCGGTGACGAGCATCATCGCGACCAGGGCGAAGTTCGTCGGGTTGAAGACGTGCTTGCCGCGGACGCGCAGGAGGAACTTGCTCGCCACGGCCACCACCGCGGCCAGCATCGCCAGCCAGGGATCATTGGTCCGGAGGAGCAGGCAGAGCGACAGGCCGGAGATGAGCGCGCTCTTGGGGTCGAAGCGCGGCAGCTCGGCGAGCGCGGTGGCGGCCCATTGGGTCAGGAGCGCCGCCGCGAGGATGGCCACCGCCCGGCCCGGGTGGATGTCGAGGCCGAGCCACGCCATGCCGTAGACGAGCAGGCTTGCCAGCACCGCGATCTGGTACAGGCGGG